>Ga0209148_1001132_pt1 | contig 15735 bp, 14 predicted proteins | sample AraplaCol_mMF_r2_2_FD_184288 | JGI IMG/M metagenome (GOLD analysis project Ga0209148, IMG submission 184288) | Arabidopsis root microbial communities from North Carolina, USA - plate scrape CL_Col_mMF_r2 (SPAdes) (version 2) | ecosystem: Host-associated > Plants > Roots > Endosphere | place...
CCGGCCTCGAGCACGTCCCGGCGGGCGCCGCATTCGCCGCGCTCGGTCTCGGTTTCTTGGGTGACGACGAGGTCCGGATGTTCGAGACCGGCCCCTGGACGCGCCTCACCACCGTGCGCGGCCACGTGCTCGTCAAGCGCAAGGCGTGGACCCTGGCGCGCTGACGAGCGGGTCCGAGAATTAGGATGCTTCTTCTCGGATAACGAGGGCATGTTTACCCGCAAAGCGTCTGAGTTGCCGCTCCACCTCTTTCCACGCGGCTTCATCGCCGCCGTGAGGCTCAACGCTGAAGAGACGTAGGCGCCTATCCGCTTGATAGCAATCGACGACAACGGAGCCGTCACGATCCATCAACTGCACGTCGCCGCGTGACAAGGCGTCGGGGGAAACGAATGCCTCGCCTTCGCGGAAGCCGAGCTTTCGCAGGAGGCGAGCGACGTCTCTCTCATTGAGCGGCTTCATCGACGACAGTTCGCCTGCCGGATCCGAGGCCAGGGCGCCGATGACGAGTGCGAAGCCGCTGGGTCCTTCCGATCGTGTGACAACGGTTGGCGCATCACGGCGGATCGGCGGCTGACGCACCGGATCATCCCAGGGCACCTCGGGTCCGTTCGCCACGTCGCGAAGTCGATTCAAGGGCTTTGACGCGCCGGTCGGCAGGGCGGATTGAGCTTCGAAGTAGTTCTCGAGCAGTCGGGGTTCGCGGACTAACGGTTTACGTTGCACAGCCCGAAGGGCCAATCCGGACAGGACCTCGTGAGCCGAAAGGAATCTGAAGGCCGAGGAGACGATACCCGTGCGATTCGTTTCATCGTCGATAGTGCTGCCGGTAGCTCTTCCCGGCGAGACGTCCCAGCGAGCATCGCCCGAGAGTCCGTCGGCCACCAAGAACAGGTAGTGCTCTAGCGACTCGGCGACGTATCCGGCTCGGTTCAGTTCACTGGGACTGTCGTCATACCCCAAGAAGCGTGTCGATGACGGGACGGCATCATTTGGTGTCCCGGGGAGCCCCTCGTCGATCATGCGGACATACCACTCCCACAGCGGCGTCAGACTGCCCGGCGTGCCATCCATCATCTCGATGGGGCCACCGCTTGATTTCATTTGCCGAGCAAGGTCGATGAGACGAGCCTCGGAACGTCGGACGACGTGATCACGGAAAGCCTCGGCGTCTACGCGCGAGAGCTGCCACCACTGCACACCTGCCACTACGAACACCGTATTTCACACTTGATTTCGTGGGCTTCAAGGTTGGGGCAGCTACAACGTGCCCGCCACCGCTCGCCCCGCGACGCGCCCGCTGAACAGGCAGCCGCCCAGGAAGGTGCCCTCCAACGCACGGTAGCCGTGCACCCCGCCGCCGCCGAACCCGGCGACCTCACCGGCGGCGTAGAGCCCCGGAATCGGGGAGCCCGCGGCATCCAGAACCCGTGACTGCAGATCGGTCTGCAGTCCGCCCAAGGTTTTGCGGGTCACGACGTGCAACTTCACCGCGATGAGCGGCCGATGCTTGGCGTCGAGGATCTTGTGGGGTTTGGCCACGCGGATCAACCGGTCGCCGCGGTACTTGCGCGCGCCGCGCATGGCCGTCACCTGAGCGTCCTTGCTGAAGTCGTTGTCGAGCTCGCGGTCGCGCGCCTCGATCTCGCGACGGATGTTGCCGGCGTCGAGCTTGACCCCGCTGGAGAGTTTGCGCATGCCCGCCAACAGCTCGTCGAGCGTGTCGGCCACCACGAAGTCGGCGCCCTTTTCTTTGAACGCCTCCACCGGGCCGGTTGCCCCCTTGCCGAGCCGTTGCTTGAGCAGCTCGCGGATGCTCTTGCCGGTGAGATCGGGGTTCTGCTCGCTGCCGCTGAGGGCGAACTCCTTCTCGATCATCGATTGGGTGAGCACGAACCAGCTGTGGTCGTACCCGGTCGCGCGCAGGTGCTCCAGGGTGCCGAGGGTGTCGAAGCCGGGGAACAGCGGAATGGGCAGGCGCTTGCCGGTGGCGTCGAACCACATGCTCGACGGCCCCGGGAGGATGCGGATGCCGTGTTGCGCCCACACCGGCGCGTAGTTGGTGATGCCCTCGACGTAGTGCCACATGCGGTCGCTGTTCACGTAGTTCGCGCCGGCCTCCTGGCTGATCGCGAGCATGCGTCCGTCGACGTGCGCGGGCACGCCGCTGAGCATCTTCTTCGGAGCCGTGCCCAGCCACTCCGGCCAGGCCGCGCGCACCAGCTCGTGGTTGCCGCCAATACCGCCGCTCGCGACGATCACCGCGCCGGCTTTCAGCGAGAACTCGCCCGTCACATCCCGGTTGCTGGCGGCTCCGCGCTCGGCCGGGTCGTCGGCGAGCACGGACCCGGATGCCCCGACCACCGCTCCCTTGACGACGGTCAGCGCGTCGACCCGATGCCGGAACTTCAGCTCGACCAACCCGGCCTCGACCCCCGCGCGCACCTCCTTGATGAACGGTTCGAGGATGCCGGGGCCGGTACCCCAGGTGATGTGGAATCGCGGGACGGAGTTGCCGTGCCCGGTCGCCGTGTAGCCGCCGCGCTCGGCCCACCCGACGACGGGGAAGAACCGCACGCCCTTGGCATGCAGCCACTCGCGCTTCTCGCCGGCCGCGAACGCCAGGTAGGCCTCCGCCCATTGGCGGCCCCACTCGTCCTCGTCGCGGTCGAACTCGGCGCTGGCGAACCAGTCCTGCCGGGCGAGATCGTGGCTGTCGTTCACGCCCATCCGGCGCTGCTCGGGGGAGTCGACCAGGAACAGCCCGCCGAACGACCACCAGGCCTGGCCGCCGAAGCTCGCCTCGGGTTCCTGCTCGAGCAGGATGACGTGCTTGCCCGCCGCCACCAGCTCGGCCGTCGCCACCAGGCCGGCCAGACCGGCGCCGATCACGATCGCGTCGGCCTCAGGCTTCTTCGTCTCGGCCACTCTGGTTCCCCTCCGAGCATCCTTAGAAGTACTCAGGTTAGCGGGTCAGCCCGCGTTCACCATCGCGTGGGCCGCGCGCTCCAGATAGTCCCAGAGCATCGACTCGTGCAACGGTGACATCTCGAGCGTATCGACCGCCGCGCGCATGTGGGCCAGCCAGCGGTCGCGGGCGTCCGGGGTGACCGCGAAGGGCTGGTGGCGCATCCGGAGGCGGGGGTGCCCGCGCTGCTCGCTGTAGGTGCCCGGTCCGCCCCAGTACTGCTCGAGAAAGCCGGTGAGGCGCTGGATCGCGCCTTCGAGATCGGGTTGTTCCGGATACATCGCCAGCAGTACCGGGTCGTCGGCGACACCCGCGTAGAACGCACGCACCAGCTTCTCGAAGGTGGGCCGCCCGCCGACGGCCTGCCAGAAGCTGCCCCCGACCGGCTCGCCGCCGGCGCCCATGCGCAGGGTGAGGTCGCTCACTTCGAACTCCGAGGAGCCTTGGCGGCCGGTTTCACCGCGGCAGCCGCACGAGCCCGGGGGACGCCGCCCTCGAACGCGCTGAGAACGACCGAATTCAGCGCGGGCAGGGTGATGCCAAGCGCGTCGATCGTCTTCTTCAGCCGGGCGCGGAGCTCTCGGGCCACCCCGTCTTTGCTCCCGGCCCGGGTCTTCACGACCAGCCGGATCACGATCGCCTCGGCCGAGATCGACTCGATGCCCCACACCTCGGGCCGCTCCAGGATCACCGGCTTCCAGTCGGCATCCTGCTGCATGCTCATCGCGGTCTCGAGGATCGCGTTCTGCACGGACTCGACGTCGACGGCGTACGGCACGGCCAGGTCGATGATCACCCGCGCCCAGCCCTGGGACATGTTGCCCAACCGCAGGATCTCGCCGTTGCGCACGTACCAGAGCGTGCCGTTCACGTCGCGCACCTGCGTGATCCGGATGCCGACCTGCTCCACCACGCCCGTCGCGAACCCGGTGTCGACGACGTCGCCGACGCCGAGCTGATCCTCGCCGACCATCGCCAGACCGTTGAGCACGTCCTTCACGATGTTCTGAGCCCCGAAGCCGAGGCCGGCGCCCAGCGCCGCGGTGATCAAAGAGAAGGCTCCGCTGGCCTCGGGGGAGATGTTGGCGATCACCAGCACGATCGTCACGATCACGATCAGCGTGGTGACCGCGCTGCTCAGCACGCCGCCGAGGGCCTTGGTGCGCTGCACGATCCGAACGGCCGCGATAGGCGAGTCGCGCGCCTCGTCGCGGTTCTGGATGCGTGCCGCCCCGTTCACGACCCGGTTCACCACGCGTCGGATCACAACCTGCAGGATCACCCGGATGACGAACGCCACCACCAGGATGAGCAGCACGCGCACCGGCGTGCCCCACGGCCCCTTGAGGAAGAGGCCGACGCTGTCGAGGAAGTCGTTCCAGGCCGTCACCGCATCAGCCCTGTGAATCGCGCTTCTGCGCCACCAACGCCCGCTCGACGCCCGCCAGGTTCTCGATCACGATCCGGCGCAGCGCCGGGATGCCGGGGTTGGCATCCAGCCACGCCTTCGTCGCGTCGACGAGCTCCTGCGAGACCAGCGCGCCCGGGTAGAACCAGGTCACGAAGGTCTCGGCGATCTTGTAGGTGCGGGTCTTCCACACCGTGGTGAGCGCGTCGAAGTACGGCGCGACCAGGTCATCGAACACCGAGGGGTCGTTGACGTGCCCGTAGCCGAGTCCGATGTGGCGCAGCACCAGGTTCGGGATGCCGGTGTCGTCGCGCGCCGACTCGAACGCGGCCTTCTTGCCGGCCGCGGTCGGGATCGCGGCGCGCGCCGAGGCGGCGGCCTGCTGGCCCTTCGCGGTGTTGTCCTTCTCCAACGCGGCGGCGATCTCGACCTCGCCGGCCTGGCCGACCAGCACGAGGCCCTCGAGCAGCTCCCACGACAGGTCGTCGTCGATCTCGAGACCGTCGAGTTTCACCGAACCGTCGAGCAGTCCGCTGAGGGCCGCGCCGTGCTCGGCGGTCGACGCGATCGCGGCGAAGAACTTCACGAACTGGAACTGCTCGTCGCTGCCGGCTTCGGCATCCTGAGCGAGCGCCCAGAGCCGATCGCCGACCTCGCGGATGGATGCCGCCCGCGACTCCGGCGCGACGTACGCGTGCACGGTCTGCAGCAGCTGCGAGAGCGTGAGCCGGATGGTCGTCGACTCCGACTCGGACGCGATGTGCTCGAGCACCAGCCGCACGTAGTCGCGGGGTGCCACCTCGGCGTCGCGGGTCATGTCCCACAGCGCGCCCCAGATCACGGCGCGCGCGAGCGGGCTCTCGACCGACGACAGCCGGGCGAGCGCGACCGGGAGGCTCTGGGCATCCAGGCGGATCTTGGCGTAGGTCAGATCGTCGTCGTTGAGCAGCACGAGCTCGGGGCGTGTCATGCCCACCAGGTCGGGCACGTCGGTCGAACCGTCGGCGTCGATGTCGAGTTCGAGCCGGTGGGTGCGGACCAGCTTGTCGCCCTGCGTGTCGTAGAACCCGATGGCCAGCCGGTGCGGGCGCAGGGTCGGGTACTCGGGCGTGGCCGTCTGCGCGATCCGGAACGCCGTGATGACGCCCGCCTCGTCGGTCTCGATCTCGGGGGTCATGGTGACGACGCCCGCGGTCTCGAGCCAGGTCGCAGCCCAGGCCGTCAGCTCACGGCCGCTGGTGAGTTCGAGCTCGGCCAGCAGATCCTTCAACTCGGTGTTGCCGTACTCGTACTTCTGGAAGTAGTTGCCGACGCCCGCGAAGAACTCGTCGATGCCGACCCAGGCGGCCAGCTGCTTGAGCACCGATCCGCCCTTGGCGTAGGTGATGCCGTCGAAGTTGACCTGCACGTCTTCGAGGTCGTTGATCGTCGCGACGATCGGATGGGTGGAGGGCAGCTGGTCCTGCTTGTAGGCCCAGCTCTTCTCGGAGGCTTGGAACGTGGTCCATGCCTCCGTCCACTCGGTGGCCTCGGCGGTCGCGATGGTCGATGCCCACTCGGCGAACGACTCGTTCAGCCAGAGGTCGTTCCACCACTTCATGGTGACCAGGTCGCCGAACCACATGTGCGCCAGCTCGTGCAGGATCGTGACGACCCGGCGCTCTCGGATCGCGTCGGTGACCTTCGAGCGGAACACGTAGGTCTCGAGGAACGTGACGGCCCCGGCGTTCTCCATCGCTCCGGCGTTGAACTCGGGCACGAAGAGCTGGTCGTACTTGGCGAAGGGGTACGGGTAGCCGAACTTCTCCTCGTAGTAGGCGAAGCCCTTGCGCGTGATGTCGAAGAGGTAGTCGGCGTCGAGGTACCCGAACAGCGACTTGCGTGCGAACAGACCGAGCGGGATGACGCGGCCGCTCGAGCTGGTGAGCTCGGATCGTGCAACCTGGTACGGGCCGGCGATGAGGGCCGTGATGTAGCTCGAGATGCGCGGAGTCGCCTCGAACGCCCAGGTGGCAGCGCCCTCCGGCGCCGGTGTCGGCTCGGGTGTCGGCGAGTTGCTGATGACCTGCCAGTCGGCCGGAGCGGTCACCGTGAACTGGAACGTCGCCTTCAGGTCGGGCTGCTCGAACACCGCGAAGACGCGGCGGCTGTCGGGCACCTCGAACTGCGAGTAGAGGTAGACCTCGCCGTCGACCGGGTCGACGAAGCGGTGCAGGCCCTCGCCGGTGTTGGTGTACGCGAAGTCGGCCACGACGGTGACCGTGTTGTGCTCGGCGAGGCCGTCGAGCTGGATGCGCACGTTGTCGCTCGCGACGGAAGGGTCGACATCGACGCCGTTGACCGTGATGCTGTGCACCTGCGCCGTCACGGCGTCGAGGAACGTGGTCGTTGCGTCCTGCGCGGTGAAGGTGACCGTGGTCGTCGAGCGGAACGTCTCCGGTCCGGTCGTCAGGTCGAGGTCGATGACATACGAATCCACGGACAGGATCGCTTTGCGCTCCTGGGCTTCGAGTCGGGTGAGATTCTCTCCGGGCACGCGGCAACTCCTTCAGCTGCGACAGGGGTGGAACGACGGATTGTGTCCGTCGTTCAGCGTATCGCCTGGAGTTCAGACCGCCTGCGGCTCCCTCGTCATCGCGAGAGACAACGGCTGCTCACTCCCGCGATCCTGCGGATCGCGCCCGAGGAACGCCTCCGCATCCTCGATCGCCGCCCGCAGCATCGCCACGAGGAGCGTGTCAGGGTCCTCGATGCACGCCTGCGCGATGCCGAGCGCCGCGGTCCGCACGATCGCGCCGCAGCCGTGGCGCGCGAGGTCGCCCGGGCGGGCGCGCCAATCGGCGAGGTGCGCTCGTGCCCAGGTCGCGGCATCCGGGACCGCGGCGAGCGCGTTCTCGGCGTCGGCCTGCGTACGCGGACGGTTGATGCCCAGCTCGGCCAGCGCGTCGGAGGTGGCGATGATGCCGACCGCCAAGGCACGCTGTCGCTCCATGCTGGCGACCGGCAGAGCCGCGGTGGCAGCACGAAGAGCGACCACCAACCCGAGCCGAAGCTCGTCGCCGCGCAGCCCGATCACACGCGGGATGTCGCCGACCAGTTCGCCGCGGCGGTCGTCGCGCAGGGTGTCGTTGACGGCCCGAGCGAGGGTGGCCAGGGTCGGATCGGTGCAGCTCGGGTGATCGCTCCACCGCTCTCCGGCGAGGAACGAGGCGAACTCCATGAAGCATGCGCCCTTCCGGGCGGAGCGGTGACGGCCGGCCGACAGAGTCGGAACCAGCTGGGGAATCGCGGTGCTTCGCATGATCGACCTCGCTTGCCTCACGGTGTCACTTCATCATCCTCCGGTGTGTCATCGGCGACAAGTAGTGTCGCGCCCATGGATGCACGCGAACTCTTCCTCCACTCGGACGCCGCACTCCGCTCGGTCGTCGATGCGCTGACTCCCTCCGACCTCGAACGGGCGGCACCCGCCGAGTGGAGCGCCGGGCACCGCTCGGCATCGCTCACCCTGCGCGACATCGTGCTGCGGCACGCCTACGACGAGGCGTGGATTCCGGACCTGCTCGCGGGCCGCACCACCGACGAGGTGGGCGACCGATGGAAGTCGGTACTCGACAGCGAGGGGAGCCGCGACGACCCGATCGGCACCTACGACGCGCTGCACGACGCGGCGACGGCGGCGATGTCCGCTCCGGACCTGGATCTGGGGATGACCCTGCACTTCAGCTACGGCGACTACCCGTTCAGCGAGGGCATCCTGCATCCCACGTCCTATCGCGCATTCCAGGCGTGGCAGATCGCGCGCCTGGTCGGGTCAGGATTCCACCTCTCGCCCGAGCTGATCGCCGGGCTGAACGAGTTGGTGCTTCCGACTGTCGCCGCCCTGCGCGGCTTCGGGGTCTTCCCGCCCGAGCAGGAGCCGCCGACCGGTGCCGACGATGAGACCCGACTGCTGTGCGCGGTCGGCTACTGGCACGAATAGCCTGGGAGCATGCGCGTCCACATCGGCACCGACCACGCCGGCCTCGACTTCAGCCAGCACCTGCAGCAGCACCTGACCGACGCCGGGCACGAGGTCGTCGACCACGGTCCGAAGACCTTCGACCCGCTGGACGACTACCCGAGCTTCTGCATCAACACTGCGCTCGCCGTAGTGCGCGACCAGGCGGCGGGCATCCAGACCCTGGGCGTGGTGTTCGGCGGATCCGGCAACGGCGAGCAGATCGCCGCCAACAAGGTGACGGGCGCGCGAGCCGCCCTGGTCTGGAATCACGACACCGCGTTGCTGGCGCGCCAGCACAACGACGCCAACCTGATCGCGATCGGTGCCCGCCAGCACTCGCTCGAGGTGGCCCTCGCGCTGGTCGACGCGTTCCTGGCCGAGCCGTTCAGCGGCGAGGAGCGGCACGCCCGGCGGATCGCCCAGCTCGCCGAATTCGAGGCCACCGGCAAGATCGCCGGCCACGAGATCGACGACTAGGGGGCGCTCATGCCCGAAGGCCACTCCGTCCACCGCATCGCCCGGCAGTTCGAGCGCCATTTCGAGCACACGCCCGTCACGGTGACCTCGCCCCAGGGCCGGTTCGCGGCGGGCGCGGCGCAGCTCGATGGCCATGAGATCGTGCGGTCCGAGGCGGTCGGCAAGCAGATGTTCCTCGAGTTCGATCACGGGCTGTGGCTGCGGGTGCACCTCGGCATCTACGGGGCATGGGACTTCGCGGGCGACATCACCGTCGACGCGACCACGGCATCCGCCAACGGCCGCATGGGTCAGACCAACATGCGCGGCACCGATCTGGCGGCCCATGAGGACTCGCTCGCTTCCATGGGTGCGCCGCGGCTGACGCGCCTGCGCATGAGCGAGCAGGAGAAGCGCGAAGACGACATCGAGAGCTTTCCGCCCGAGCCGATCGGCGCGGTGCGGGTTCGGTTGCTGACCAAGACGGCGGTGGCCGATCTGCGCGGCCCGACCGCCTGCGAGGTGCAGACGCGCGAGCAGGTGGATGCCACGATCGCCAAGCTCGGCCCCGACCCGCTGGTCGGCGACCCCGCGGTGGGTGAAGAGCGGTTCGTCGCCGCCGTGCGCAAGAAGCCCACCCCGATCGCCCTGCTGCTGATGGACCAGACGGTGGTCAGCGGCATCGGCAACGTGTACCGCGCCGAGCTGCTCTTCCGCGCACGGCAGAACCCGTTCACCCCCGGCAAGGAGGTGCGCGAGGAGGTCGTTCGCGAGCTCTGGCGCGACTGGGTGAAGCTGCTGAACATCGGCGTGCAGACCGGGCAGATGCTCACCATGGACGACCTGAGCGACGACGACTACCAGAAGGCGCTCGCCTCGCGCGCCGACCGGCACTGGGTGTATCACCGCACCGGTGAGCCGTGCCGGGTCTGCGGGACGCCGATCATGATGCAAGAGCTGGGCGGCCGCAAGCTGTACTGGTGCCCGGTGGATCAGGCATGAGGGGTCGGGCAGGAGGGGTCGGGCATGAGAAAGACGCCGCGCTACACCGTCACCGATGAGGCCGAGATCAAGCGCCTGATCCGCGAGAACCCGTGGGCGACTTACGTGTCGAACACGGCCGGCGGGCTGGTCGCATCGCACTATCCGACCCTGCTCGAAGACGACGGGGATGGCATCTCGATCGTCACCCACTTCGGCCGTCCCGATGAGGAGCTGCACGAGGTTCCTCAGCACGAGATGCTCGTGATCATCCAGGGTGCTCATGGCTACATCTCGCCCAACTGGTACGCCGACGACGACTTCATTCCGACCTGGAATCACGTGACAGCGCACCTCTACGGCGTGCCCGAGGTCCTCTCGGAGGAGGAGAACTTCGCCGTACTCGGCAAGCTGGTCGACCACTTCGAGGGTCGGATGCCGCATCCGGTCTCGCTCGATCAGGACGAGGCGACCGCGCGCCGGATCGCCAAGGGAACGGTCGGGCTCCGCATCCGGGTCACCCGCGTGGACGCCCGCCTCAAGTTGAGTCAGAACAAGTCGGACGAGGTGCGCGAGACCATCATCGAGGCGTTGCACGGCGGCGGTGCCTATGCGCATCCGGCGCTCGCCGCCGAGATGCAACGGATCGAGACGGAGCGGATCGAGACGGAGCGGATCACGCCGCAGCCATGAGCACCCTGCTGCGCAACGCTCGGCTGTACGACGGCACGCTCGTCGACCTGCTGATCGCCGACGGTCGCGTGAGCTGGTCGAGTGGGGGGCCGAGGGCGCGGCAATCAGGACCACCGGCCGATACCGCCGCCGACACCGCCGACCTCGATGGCCGCTGGGTCGGGCCCGGACTGTGGGATTCGCACGTCCACTTCGGCCAGTGGGCGTTGGCGTCGCGCCGATTCGACGTGAGCGCGGCGGCGTCGGCCGCCGAGACAGCCGCCCTGGTGCGCGACGAGGCGGCGCGGCGTCCGCCGGTGCCCGGCACGGTCCTGATCGGTCAGGGTTTTCGTGACGGGCTGTGGCCCGATGTACCGACGCCTGAACTGCTCGATGTCGGAGACATCCCGGTCGCGCTGGTCAGCGGCGACGTCCACTGCATGTGGACCAACGCGGCCGCGCTGCGGCTGCTCGAGATGCCGGCCGAGGCATGGCTGCTCCGTGAGCAGGCTGCCTTCGATCTCAACGTGCGGCTCAGTGCGGTGCCCGACGATCAGCTCGATGCGTGGGCGCTGGACGCGGCAGCGGCAGCCGCATCACGCGGGGTGGTCGGAATCGTCGACCTCGAGATGAGCGGCGCCGTGGCGTCGTGGCGGCGACGGTTCGCCGCGGGATTCCGTGGGCTGCGGGTGCGGGCCGGTGTCTACCCCGACGACCTCGACGCGGTGGCCGCGGACGGCATCCGCACCGGCCTGTCGGTGCCGGGCACCGGTGGCATGCTGACCGGCGGGCCGTTCAAGCTCTTCACCGACGGGTCGCTCAACACGCGAACCGCCTGGTGCTACGACGACTACCCCGGACTGTCGGGTCCGGATGCGGCGGGCCTCGCGATCCACTCCGCCGGCGAGCTGCTCGACCTGGCGCAGGCGGCGGTTGCGAGAGGACTTCTGCCCGCCATCCATGCGATCGGCGACCGCGCCACGACGCTGGCGCTCGACACCTTCGAGGCGCTCGGCCCGCTGGCGTCACCGGGCGGCAGCATCGAGCATGCGCAACTGGTGGCCGACACCGACCTCCGTCGATTCGCCGCGCTGGGGGTGCGGGCCAGTGTTCAGCCCGAGCACGCCATGGATGACCGCGACGTGGCCGACCGCTACTGGGCCGGGCGCACGGGCCGGGCCTTCGCCTATCGAGCGCTGTGGGAGGCGGGAGCAGAGCTGGCGCTGGGTTCGGACGCGCCCGTCGCGCCGCTGGACCCCTGGGTCACCATCGCGGCCGCGGTGTCACGACGCCGCGACGGCCGTGAACCGTGGCATCCGGAGCAGGCCCTGCCGATCGACGCGGCCCTGCGCGCATCGTGGGGCGGCCAGGGCGCGCTCGCCGTCGGGAGCCCGGCCGATCTGGTCATCACCGACCGCAACCCCGTAGAGCTGTCAGGTGACGCCGACCAGCTCCGGAGCATGCCCGTCCACGCGACCATGGTCGCGGGGGAGTGGACCCACGGCCCAGGAAGGCATGGCCGCGGGACCCACGGCCCAGGAACCCACCGGGGCTGAGAACCCGGCGGGTACCGAGTCGGTTGCTTACGCGACCGAAACGGACTGACCGCCCCACGACTGGAACTCGGCGCGGTTCTCCTGCACGTGGTTGGTCCAGCCGATGCCGTTCCACCAGCGGAGCTGGGGGATACCGAGCGGATCGTTGTACCAGCCGGCGGGTGCGGCCGAGGACGTCGGGGTAACGACGGTGCTGCTGTTCATGGGGGAACTCCTGCTGAGAGAGATAAGCCGCTGAGGGGGATTCGGGTTTCGGCTCGGGCTCACAGTAGTACCCCCCGTCCGTGGGGCGCGAGTCCCCCGTATGGGGGACGCCGCGCGCGACTCGGTCAGCGGGTCCAGGGGTCGTCTTCGCGCCGCCACCAGGTGTCGAACGGGGTCACGGGTGCAGCGCGCTTGTGCTCGGTGTCGAGGTAGCGGGCCTCGATGGCCGAGGCCACCGCATCCGGGACCTCGTGGCCCTCGAGATAGTCGTCGATGTCGTGGTAGCTGAGCCCGAGATTGGCCTCATCGGTCTGGCCGGGGTTGTCGTCGAGCAGGTCGGCGGTGGGGGCCTTGAGGTAGAGCCGCTCGGGGGCACCCAGGTGCTCGAGCAGGGCACGTCCCTGTCGCTTGGTGAGTCCGCTGAGGGGCAGGATGTCGGCCCCGCCGTCGCCGAACTTGGTGAAGAAGCCTGTCACGGCTTCGGCTGCATGGTCCGTGCCGACCACCAGCATCCGCCCCTGGCCGGCGATCGCGTACTGCGCGACCATGCGGGCGCGTGCTTTCACGTTCCCCTTCGTGAAGTCGAGCATGGGGCCGTCGAACCGGTCGCCGTACTCGGCCTGGAACCCGTCGACGGCGCGCTTGATGTCGAAGATGACCGCCTCGGACGGCTGGATGAAGCTCAGCGCGAGTTGCGCGTCGTCTTCGTCGGCCTGCACCGCGTAGGGCAGACGCACGGCGGTGAAACTCGCCTCCCCACCGGATGCGGCCACCCGCTCGACCGCGAGCTGACACAGGCGGCCGGCCAACGACGAATCCTGGCCGCCGCTGATGCCGAGCACCAGGCCGGATGCGCCGGTGGTGGTCAGGTAATCCACCAGGAATCCGACTCGGCGTTCGATTTCGGCCGCGGGGTCGATGGTGGGCTGCACGTTCAAGGTGGCGATGATCTTCGCTTGAGCGGGACGCATGGCTCAACGCTAGCGAGAGACGCCGGATCCTGCCCCCAGTAGGGGTGAGATTCCGTCGTGATCGGCCCACCCGACCCCCGGGCATCGCTAGCGTTTCGTTCGGGGGAGTAACGAATTCGCGAAAGCGACGAGGTGGGGTGGGGATCGTGAGCGATGTGACGTCTCTTGCCGTGCCGCCGGGCTGGTATCCGGATCGCAACGAGCCGAACCTCGTGCGCTGGTGGGACGGCCAGCAGTGGACCGACCAGACCCACTCGACGGCTCCGGCCGCGGCCGCGTTCGAACAGCCGGTCTCGGCGGCCGCATTCAGGCTCCAGGAGCAGAACTCGGCGGTGCGGATTGCCTCGGCCCAGGAGCCGGCGGTGCAGGCCGCGGCGGCTCAGAACCCGATCGCGCAGATGCCTATCGAGCAGCCGGTCGCAGTCCCGTACGCCGTCACGCAGCAGCCCGCGGCGTTGCCCGCCGTCCAGTACCCGGCGGTACAGGCCGGGCTCATCGCGCCCGGCTGGTACCCCGACAATGCCGATCCCGGTCTTCAGCGCTGGTGGGATGGCGCGCAGTGGACCACGCACACGGCGTCCGCCGCGTCGCCCCAGCTGTATGCGGGCGCCGCAACGCTCGACTCGTCCCCGAAGAACGCACTGGCCACACTCGCCCTGGTGTTGTCGATCGGCAGCTTCGCGGGCTTGCTGGTCGTGTGGTTATTGCTGCTCGCCATCCCCGGGATCGTCATCGGCATCGTCGCCCTGCGACGAGCGCGGATGTCCGCACCGAGGGCAGGCCGTCGCGGCCAGGCGATCGCCGCGATCGTGGTCGGCGCGATCAGCCTCGTCCTGTCCGTGCTGATGATCGTCGCGGCGGTCATTGTTTACCAGCAGGTCCACTCGGTCGCGCCGCAGACCTCCGCTCAGCAATCGACGCCGTCGTCGGGTGGCATCACGTTTCCTTCGACGATCGACGAATTGAAACAAAAGATCGCCACGTCATTCGCCCGAGACAACTCGATGACGGTGACCGCCGTCACCTGCGACGCAGCGGCATCGATGGTGTCGGGATCGGCGTTCGACTGCGGCGTTCGGGTCGCCGACGGTCGCTGGACCTCGGTCCGGGTGAACATCGGCAATCCGGCGGGATCCGGCATGGCCTACGGTCTGGGTTTCGATCCCCTTGTGGACGCGGGCGAGACACAGCTGACCCCCGAGTACACCGTCGACGAGATCGCCAGCGACATGACCATCGACCTGGCCCAGGCCTGGAGCTCGGCGGTCACCGCGGTGACGTGCGATCCCTCGGCCTCCGTCGCGCAGGGATCGACGTTCGGCTGCCACGTCGGTCTGACCGATGGCCGCTCCGGTGACGTCGTGATCACGATGACGCCGCCATACGGATACGACATCACGGTGGTTCACCTACCCGTCGGTACAGGCGGTCCGGGTTCCGGTTCGAACGGGTCAGGGTCAGGCGGTTCGAGCGGATCCAGCGATTCGGATCCCAGCCTGAACTCCTGAGCCGGGGGCTAGCCCCACCCGAGCTGGTCGGTCTGCCGGATGCCCGGCCGCCTTCGGCATGGCCAGGCTGGGATCATGACCGCGACAATGGACCCTGCCATGACCAGCTCGCCCGCGACTCCGCCCGCCGGGGGAAGTGAGTCGACTCAGGAGCGGGCGCTCTACCTCCGGCTGTGGGCGGGTGTGCCGCGCGAAGTGGGTTACCTCTTCATCGCGTTCCCGCTGGCCACCGTCGCGTTCGCTGTCACGGTGGCGCTGTTCAACGGAGGGGTCGGCACGCTCGTCACCTTCTTCATCGGCGTGATCCTGCTCATCGCCGGACTCTATGTCGCGCGCGGATTCGGAACCCTGGAGCTGGCGCTGCTTCGATGGGCCGGCCGCCCTGAGGTGGCCGCCCCAGACTGGCAGGATCCGCGCGCGCGCCAGGGCTTCTTGGGCTGGCTGAGGTCGGTGCTCGGCAACGGCCACTATTGGCTGTACCTGCTCTGGGCGGGCCTCATCGACTTCGTCGTCTCAACGATCAGTTTCTCCCTCATGATCAGCTGGGTGGCAACCGCGCTCGGGGGCGTCACGTACTGGTTCTGGCAGATCTTCCTTCCGATCCCGAGCAATCCCGTCTTTCCCGTGCACTGGTTGCTGGTGCACATCGGGCTCCCGGTCGGCACCGCCGACCCGCGAGCCGTCGACGCGATCGGCTACCTGATCGTCGGACTCGTCTTCCTGGCAACCCTGCCGTTCGTCACCCGCGGCCTGACGTCGTTGCACTGGTTGGTCGCCAAGGGGATGCTGGGCGCGTTCCGCAGCGACGCGCTCCGCCGCGAGGTCGCCAGTCTGTCGTCGTCGCGCACGGCGGCCGTCGCGGCGGAGGGCACGGCGCTGCGTCGCCTCGAGCGGGACATCCACGACGGCCCGCAGCAGCGTCTCGTGCGGCTTCAGATGGATCTGGCCGCCGCCGAGCGCCAACTGGACGCCGACCCGTCTGCCGCACGCACCCTGCTCGGCGAGGCG
>Ga0209148_1001134_pt1 | contig 15620 bp, 15 predicted proteins | sample AraplaCol_mMF_r2_2_FD_184288 | JGI IMG/M metagenome (GOLD analysis project Ga0209148, IMG submission 184288) | Arabidopsis root microbial communities from North Carolina, USA - plate scrape CL_Col_mMF_r2 (SPAdes) (version 2) | ecosystem: Host-associated > Plants > Roots > Endosphere | place...
CGACCTGCGACGTCAGGCTTGGATATTGATCGTGCAATACCGACGCGTAGTGCTTTTCCAGCAGCGACACCGCGTCCTGTGGTCGGCCGTCGGCGATCGCGCTCTCTGCCACGTCGGTACGCAAGGCGTTGGCGATGAGCTTCTCGCCAGCCGCCTCGCAGTCGGCGACGCCCTGCACGTAGCGCGGATCGCTGCCGACGATACGCTTGCCACGATACAGCGCATGCAACTTGATGTACGTACCCTTGCACGCACTCGCGTTGGCAGGCGTGTTCTGGATCATTCGCTCGGCGTAGTCGGCGGCCAGGTCGTACTGGCCGGCCGTGGTCAACATCTGCGCCGCCTCGCCAAGCCCTTGCAGCAATGCCTGTGGGTCACTTACGTCCGGCAGTGTGTCCGTCAGTTCGCTGAGGCGCGAGAACGCATCCTGATAGCGATGGCCGATGCCCAGGATGTTGATCAGCGTGGCCGTGGCGCGGAAACGCAGGGTCTTGTCCGACGAACTGCCGACGACGGATTCCAGCAAGGGAATGGCCGCCTCGTAATCGCCGGCATAGGCCACCTGCCACGCCTCGAGATAGTGCAGATGCTCCCGTTGCTTTTCCGTCAGCGACGCTGCGTCCTGGCTCAACCGTGCCAGTGTCATGACAAAAGCCGGATGGTCCGAGGTCTTGGTTGCATCCGCCTGGGCGAGGGTGGTCGTCGCATCCTCGCCCGGCTTCAACTGGGCCACAGCCATGCTGGCGTACGACGCCAGCAACAACGCCACCGCACACAGCGAGAGCCGGTGGCGGATGTGGCCCGCGAACCTCATGTCACGCTTAGGCGCTGTGTGCGAGCGCGGACTTTTCCGCACCGTCGTTGTCCGGCGCTTCTTCCTTCTCGTCCTGCTCCGGATCTTCCTTCTCTCGGTCGAGCTGGATGCTGTAGTAGGTGCCCGGCGCTACGCGTTCGCGCAGCGTATCTCCGTCAGCCGCGAGAATGGCGGCGGCGAGTTCGCCGTCGACGTTCGCCTCGGCAAGTTCGCGTGCCAGTGCTTCGGTCCCCGCGTCGCGGAGGTCGGCCTCGGCGCCCATGCGCGCCAGGAAATCGATTACGTTCGACATGTCTTCCCCTATTGGATGACGCCGGAACACCTCCCCAGGTGACCATGCGCGCGCCGATCATAGCGCGCCCGACGGCTCGGTCCGTTAAGGCGCTTCCGATGCTGCAAATTCGGCCAGACGCGCGCGTATGGCGAGGTCGGGTTCCAGCGGCGTGCAGGGGGGGATCGCCAGCGTATCCGGCATGCCGAGTGAGGTGTCCTGCACACTGCCGAGTGGCATGCGTTCGATCCGCGGCGTCTGGAAGGGCAGGGTGGCGGCGCGGTAGATCACCACCTCGTGGGTGGGCGGGTAATGGCGACTCAGGACCTCGACCAGCACGGCGAGACGCCGGGGCTCGGTGTCGAAGCGCCCGCCGCTCAGGTCGCCGGCAATGCCGACCTGCCAGAGCACCAGCCAGGCGGAGGTATCGACCGAGCGCCGATACAGCATGAACTGGGTGGCTTCGAAGTGCTGGCAACCCGTTCGGCCGGGGTCCAGGCCCAGGTCCGCGTAGAGGCAGTCCTCGGAAGAGATGCCCGGTTCCATCCGCGCCACATAACCCTCGGCGCGCGCTCGCGCCACCGCCTCGTGCGGTGCCTGCGCGAAGACGCCGGGATGACCATAGAACACGCCGCACACACGCCGTCCGGCCCGCACTTCGGTCAGCATCGCCTCGACCATGTCCCGGTAGGTCGCCTGCCGTGGCTTCGCCTCGGCGTAGAACGGCTGGAGACTGCGAACGTCGTGGTGTAGACGGCGCACCCACTGCTCCACGACACCATCGGATACCCCGGCGAAGACCACATCGGCCGATGCGATCTGGCTGCGTGCGATCGGCGTCAGGTGCGACCCGAGCGTCATGCCCAGGCCCACGCATGTCAGCGTGCCGGCGGTCGTTGCCGTCATGGTGTTCTCCCCTCGGTTCCCAGTCGCGATGGTAGCGCCCGCCGCACGATGCTGCCCGGAAAACGCCATGCCTCGGTCACGGGTGGCGCAGGGGATGAGCGCAGCATGGCCCGACCGTCCACAGGGGAGCCGGTTCGATCATGCAACGTACGCCCGGTCTCGATACCTTGCGCGCCATCGCCATCGTATGGGTGATGCTATTCCACAGCTATCTGGTCGGCGGCCTGGGTGATGGCTTTTCGACAGTCGAACGTTCCGGGTGGATGGGCGTCGATCTCTTCTTCGTGCTCAGCGGTTACCTGATCGGCTCGCAGGTACTGCGTTCGCTGCATGCCACCGGCACGCTGGATCTCGCCGACTTCTACCGGCGTCGCGCCGTACGCATCCTGCCGGCCTTCTTTGTCGTCCTCGCCATCTATGTGGCCTTGCCGGGCTGGCGCGAGACGCCGGGCATGCAACCGCTGTGGCAGTTCCCCACCTTCACCTTCAACCTGCTGTTCGACAACCCGGACAACTACGCCTTCTCGCACGTGTGGTCCCTGTGCGTGGAAGAGCATTTCTACCTCGTGTTTCCGTTGCTTGCCCTGGCACTCGCACGGCGTGCGTCGGTCGGCGCGTTCGTGGCGATCTGTCTCGCCGTTGTGGTGGGTGGCATGCTCCTGCGTGCCTGGCTCTGGTCGAGCCAACTGGCCCCCTCGCTGGTGGGTGACGGCGACGGTGCCGGCCTGCCTTACCTGCGTTATCTCTACTACCCGACATGGTCGCGTCTCGATGGGCTCCTGGCGGGCGTAGCACTCGCAGCGGCTGGCGTCTTCCGTCCCGCCATGATCGCGCGCCTTCGCGCGCATGCGACGGTGCTGCTTGCGTGCGGTCTGCTGGTGCTCGGTGCCATGCTCATTCTGTTCGACGGCGCGCGCATGGACTTCTGGCCGTGCGTGGTCGGCTATCCCGCACTCGCCCTTGGCATGGCGTTGCTTGTGGCCGCGGCCAGTGGCGGTACGTCGCTGGCACGCCTGGAGGTGCCGGGCGCCGGGTGGCTTGCACGCACCTCGTACAGCCTCTACCTGTGCCACAAGCTTGTCTTTACCTTCGTCCAGACGGCTTTGGACGGCCATCTGGCCGACCATCGCTTCCTGCGTTTCGCCATCTATGCCGTAGCGACACTCGCCGGAGGCGCCTTGCTGCACTACGCGGTAGAGCGCCCGTTCCTGCGCTGGCGTGACCGTTTCGCGAAACGTTCCGCTACACTGTCGCCGCCCAAGGTGATCCGAGGCGGCAGCGCCGCGGATTGAAACGGGAATCCGGTGACGCGCGGTTCGACACATCGCGCCATTCCGGAGCTGCCCCCGCAACGGTAGGCGAGTAAACGGTCGGCATCGAAGCCACTGTGCCCTTGAGGCATGGGAAGGCGCCGCCCCGCAGGCATGGCCTGCGCTCGTGAGCCCGGAGACCGGCCTCGTGGTACACCGGACAGGCGGAGGGCCATGTCGTGGGTGGCCGTCGAGTTCTGCCGCCGGCAATCCCCACCTATCCCTGCACCTGTCCCCGCCATCATGCCGCGCGGGTTGGCGCGGTTCGCAGGGAGTCATCACGTGTCGTTTCGTTTCCACCGCCTCGCGCTTGCCATCGCGGTAGCTTTCGTCGTGCCCGCAGTCGCCGTTGCCGACGAGGCCTCCACCGACCTCGACCAGGTCGTCGTCACCGCCAGCCGCACCGATCAGGGACTCACGCTTGCTGCGTCGACCGTCATCGACCGTGCGGAGATCGAGCAGCGCCAGCCGCGCTCGCTCGCCGATCTGTTGCGTGGCACACCCGGCGTCTCGATTGCCAACAACGGCGGTCCCGGCAAGGCCACATCGGTGTTCATGCGCGGCACCGAAGCCGATCACGTGCTCGTGCTGGTGGACGGCGTACGGGTGGGCTCGGTCACGTCCGGCACGGCTGCCTTTCAGGACATTCCCGTCGATCAGATCGAGCGGATCGAAATCGTGCGCGGTCCTTATTCCAGCCTCTACGGTTCCGATGCGCTCGGTGGCGTCATTCAGATCTTCACCCGTCACCCGCAAGGCAGCTTCGTGCCGCAGGCATCGATTGGCGTGGGCAGCGACAACACGTTGCGTGGCGCGGTCGGCTTTGCCGGTCGCGGTGCCAACGGCTGGTACGCAGTCGAGGCCAATCACGACCAGACCGATGGCATCAATGCATGCCGCGGCAGGCCCAGTCCCGGCGGTGGCGGTTGCTTCACCTACGAGCCGGATCGTGACGGGTATCGTAACAATGCGCTGTCGCTCAAGGGCGGCTGGCGCTTCGACGAACAATGGGACGCCGACGCCAATGCCACGCGCAACGAAGGCCGCAATCATTACGACGGCACCAGCAGCAACTTCGCCGCGTCGGCCACGCAGGTGCTCGGCAGCCGTGTGCGCTATAAGCCCGCGCAGGACGTGCTGTTGACGGCAAGCCTCGGGCGCAGCGAAGACCTTTCCACCGACGAGAAGGATAGTGTCTACGCCGATACCTTCAACACGCATCGCGATCTCGCCTCGATCCAGGCCGACCTCGGCCGCATCGGCGGTGCCATGGGCCTTACGACGGTGGGCTTCGACTGGCAGCGGGACCGCGTCGTTGGCAGCACCGACTATCTCGTCGATGCGCGGCGCAACCACGCTTTGTTCGCGCAGTGGCAACAGGAGTTCGGCGCAAACTCGATCCAGGCGAGCCTCCGCCGCGACGAGAACAGCCAGTTCGGCGGCAAGACCACGGGCAGTTTGCAATACGGCTACGCGCTGACGAACACCTTGCAGGTGACCGGCAGCTACGGCACGGCATTCAAGGCCCCCACGTTCAACGATCTCTACTATCCCGACTACGGCAATCCCGATCTTCGTCCCGAAACCTCGCGCAACGTCGAACTGGGCCTGCGCGGCACGCCGGGCTGGGGGCATTGGTCGATCAACGCGTTCCAGAACCGCATCGATCACCTCATCGTGTTCGACGCGAGCCTTACCGGCCCCCTGTTCCCCTTCGGTGGTGCGAACAACGTCGATCGCTCGCGCATCCGTGGCGTGGAACTCGCTGGCGACACGACGCTGGGCGACTGGCGCCTCGCGGGCAATGCCACGTGGTTGCAGCCCGAGGACGATAGCGACGACGCGAATCACGGCAACCTTCTGCCGCGTCGCGCGCGCCGCACGGCACGGGTGGACGTCGATCGCTCGTTCGGTGCGCTGAGCGTCGGGGCGAGCGTGTTCACCTCCGGGTATCGCTACGACGACACGAGCAACCTGCACCGGCTCGGCGGCTACACGCTCACCGATCTTCGCCTGGCGTATGCGTTTGCGACGGCCTGGAAGGTCGAGCTGTCCGCAAACAACGTGTTCGATCGCCATTACGAGACTGCCCGCTACTTCAACCAGCCTGGCCGTAACTGGCTGCTCACGCTGCGCTACCAACCCCGTTCGTAATCCTCCATGCCACTGCGAGGTTCCACCATGAAACCGCTGTCCCGCCCGATGTTCGCGGCCGTTGCCGCTCTGTTCGCCGTGGTCATGATCGGCACGCGTTTCCATCACTTCGGCGATGCGTTGCACTTGCCCGACGCATCGATGGCGCTGTTCTTTCTCGGTGGCATCTATCTGCGCAAGCACCTGGCCTTCGTCGCCTTCGTCGTGCTCTCCGTGTTGGTGGACTGGTATTCGGTCAGCTATGCAGGCGTCAGCGACTTCTGCATTACCGTGGCCTATGCATTCATGCCGCTGGCCTACGCGGTGCTCTGGTACGCAGGTCGCCTGCTGGCGCCTCGCTACGACGGTTCGCTGCGCTCGCACGCGCTGGTGTTCGCTGGGCTGCTGGTGAGTGCAACGCTGTCCTATGCGGTTTCCAACGGTGCTTTCTACTGGCTCGGTGGGCGCTATGCCGCACCGCACATGACGGAGTACGTGCAGCGTTTCGTTCAGTGGGCACCGTTGTTCGTGCGTGCGGCAGCCGGTTACGTGCTGGTGGCGCAGGTGATCCAGGCACTCGTGTTCCGCTTCGTGCCCGGTCAGCGTGGGCAGCGTACGGCGCAGGCATGAACGAGACCACGCCCTGGGCCACCATGGACGACGAGGCGCGCCACCGCGACCGCATGCGCCGTAAGAAGGAGCTGATCGATCGCCGCATCGCACGTGCGACGATCGATCGCGGCGTCCTTGTGGTGAACACCGGCAATGGCAAAGGCAAGAGCTCGTCGGGCTTCGGCATGCTGGCGCGATCGCTCGGGCACGGTTTCCGCTGTGGCGTGGTGCAGTTCATCAAAGGTAGTTTTTCCACGGGCGAAGAGGCCTTCTTCCGTCTGTTCGAGGATGGCCCCTTGAGCTATCACGTGATGGGCGAGGGCTATACGTGGGAGACCCAGGACAAGGCGCGCGATATCGCCGCCGCGATGGCGGCCTGGGAGGTCGCGGAGGGCATGCTGAGCGATGCGAGCATGGACTTCGTGCTGCTGGACGAGCTGAACATCGCCTTGGTGAAGGGCTATGTTCCGCTCGATCGGGTACTGGCGGTACTCCTCGCGAGGCCGCCGCAGCAGCACGTAATCATCACGGGGCGCGGTGCCCCGGATGACCTGGTCGCGTTGGCCGATACCGTGACGGAGATGCGCGTGGTCAAGCATGCGTACCAGGCGGGTATCCGTGCGCAGAAGGGGATCGAGCTGTGAGTCGCGACTGCCCTGCGCTGTTCGTGTCGGCGCCGGCTTCCGGGCAGGGCAAGACCAGCGTCACCGCGGCCCTGGCGCGCGCGCATGCACGTCGGGGCAAGCGGGTGCGGGTGTTCAAGACGGGCCCCGACTTCCTCGATCCCACCATCCTGGCGCGCGCCAGCGGTGCGCCCGTGTATCAATTGGACCCCTGGATGGGTGGGGACGGTGATGTGCGTGCGCGCCTGTACGAGGCCGCCGGTGACGCCGACCTGATCCTGGTCGAAGGCGTGATGGGGCTCTTCGACGGTTCGCCGTCGAGCGCGGATCTCGCCATCGCTTTCGGCCTGCCAGTGCTCGCGGTGATCGACGGCAGCGCCATGGCGCAGACCTTCGGCGCACTGGCACATGGGCTGGCTACGTATCGTCCGTCGCTTCGCCTGAGCGGCGTACTCGCCAACCGCGTCGGCAGCGCGTATCACGCCGGCTTGCTGCGGGACAGCCTGCCCGCCGGTGTCGACTGGTACGGCGCGTTGCCGCGTGACGCTGCGTTGACCTTGCCGGAACGTCACCTCGGCCTCGTGGCTGCCGCGGAGCTGGACGACCTCGACGCCCGGCTGGATGCGTTGGCCGATGCCTGGGAGGCGCAGGATCGCGTCCCGCTTCCGCCACCCGTGATCTTCGATGACGTCGTGCTGCCGGCATCGCGCGTGCGTCTCGATGGGGTGCGCATCGCGGTCGCGCAGGATGCGGCGTTTGCCTTTCTGTATCCGGCGAACATCGATTTGCTCCGCGAGGCCGGTGCGGAGTTGCTCTTCTTCTCGCCGCTCGCGGGCGATCCGTTGCCGGCGTGCGACGCGGTCTGGTTGCCGGGCGGCTACCCCGAACTGCACATCGACACGTTGGCGGCACGTGACGATCTTCGACGCGATCTTCGCGCGCACGTGGACGCCGGCCGGCCACTGCTCGCCGAATGCGGCGGTCTGCTCTACGCGTTGGATCGGCTTGCGGATCGCGAGGGGCATACCGGCACGATGGCCGGACTGCTCGAAGGACACGCGACGATGCAGCCCCGGCTCGCCGCACTGGGCATGCAGGAGGCAGCGCTTCCGGAGGGAGTTCTGCGCGGACACTCGTTCCACTATGCGCAGGCGAGCATCGGCAGCGGTGCGTTGGCAACCGCACACAACCCACATGGCGGACCCACGGCCGAGCGCATTTATCGACGCGATCGCATGACCGCGAGTTTCGTGCATTTCTATTTTCCGTCGCAGCCGGATGCGGCGGTGCGCCTGTTCCTCCCATGACGCTGGCGCTCACACTGTTCGCGGCTTACCTGTTGGATACGCTGTTCGGCGAGCCGCGGCGTTGTCACCCGTTGGTTGGTTTCGGTCGGTGGGCGAGTGCGGTGGAAAAGTGGTTGCACGCGGACAGTCGTTGGGCCGGCATCGCCGCCTGGGCGGTGGCGGTACTTCCGGCGGTCGTGCTGTTGTGGAGCGTTCGCCGTGTTGTTCCGTTCCCGGTGACGTGTGCCATCGACGTCCTCGTGCTCTATCTCGCGCTGGGTCGGCGCAGCCTCGGCGAGCATGCACGCTCGGTTGCCGATGCACTGGACGATGGCGATCTCACGACGGCGCGCCTCGCGGTCGGACGGATGGTCAGTCGCGACACCGAGGTGCTCGACGCGTCGCAGGTCGCTGCGGCAGCCACGGAATCGGTGCTCGAGAACGGGCATGACGCCGTGTTCGGTGCCTTGTTCTGGTTCGTGCTGCTCGGTGCGCCCGGCGCCTTGCTGTTTCGTCTCGCGAATACGCTCGATGCCATGTGGGGCTACCGCACGCCGCGCTACGGGCGTTTCGGCAGCGCGGCAGCGCGCATCGACGACGTGCTCGGGTTCGTCCCCGCGCGGTTGACGGCATTCACTTATGCCTCCCTTGGCCATTTCGTCACGGCATGGCGTTGCTGGCGCACGCAGGCCCCCATCTGGGACAGCCCGAATGCAGGCCCCGTGATGGCGGCGGGGGCGGGCGCCTTGCGCACGCAGCTTGGCGGCGCGGCGCCCTATCACGGCCAGTGGGAAGAGCGCCCTATCCTTGGTGAGGGCGACGCACCGGATGCGCAGACGATCCGCCGCGCACTGCGCCTCGTGGATCGCGGCACGATCGCATGGCTCGTGGTCGCATCGCTGGGTGGGGTGGCCGCGCATGCTTGAGCACGGTGGCCGACTCGAACGCGCCGCACGCGACTACGGCATCGCTCGCGACGCGTGGCTCGATCTCTCCACGGGCGTGAGTCCCTACGGGTGGCCCGTACCGCCCATCCCTTCGCGTGCCTGGCAGCGTCTTCCCGAAGATGACGATGGGCTGCTCGACGCGGCGCGCGCGTATTACGGTGTTCACGACCTGCTTCCCGTGGCGGGATCGCAGGCGGCCATCGCCGCGTTGCCGCGGCTGCGTGCGCGATCGCGCGTCGCCGTGATCGAACCCACCTACGCCGAGCATGCCCATGCTTGGCGGCAGGCCGGGCACGAGGTGACATCGCTGACGCTGGCCGATCTGCTCGCCCGCGTCGCTGACTTCGATGTCGTGATCGTCGTTCGTCCGAACAATCCGACCGGTGAGTGCGCATTGCGCGAGCAGTTGTTCGATGCGATGAGACGTCGCTCGGCAGATGCCGGAGCGTCGGTGAGTGACATGCCCTGGCTCATCGTGGATGAGGCATTCGTCGATACGCGTCCGCAGGAGAGTCTTCTTGCGGATCGGTGCGAAGGGCTCATCGTGCTTCGCTCGGTCGGCAAGTTTTTCGGCCTCGCTGGCGCACGTGCGGGCTTCGTTGCGGCATGGCCCGTCTTGCTCGATGCGCTGGCCGAGGCGTTGGGGCCCTGGACGTTGAGCGGACCGACGCGCTACGTGCTGACCCATGCGCTTGCCGATACGGCATGGCAGGCCAAGGCGCGTGATCGCTTGCAGCAGGCATCGTCGCGCCTCGCCACGTTGTTGAGCGGTCACGGCTTGCCGCCCTCCGGCGGCTGCGAGTTCTTCCAGTACGTTCGGCACGACCGCGCGGGGGCGTTGCACGACGCGCTGGCGCGACGCGCGGTGCTGGTTCGCCACTTCGCGGTACCGCAAGCACTTCGATTCGGTCTTCCCGCTGATGACGCGGCGTTCGCACGGCTCGACCGAGCGCTGGCCGAGGTGCTGGCATGAGCGCGAAGGTGCTCATGGTGCAGGGCTGCACGTCGGACGCCGGCAAAAGCACCGTCGTGGCCGCCCTGTGCCGCTGGTTGCATCGTCGCGGCGTCGCCGTCGCGCCGTTCAAACCGCAGAACATGGCGTTGAATTCGGCGGTCACGGTGGACGGAGGCGAAATCGGCCGTGCCCAAGCCGTGCAGGCGCAGGCAGCCGGCGTCGCCCCGCATACGGATTTCAATCCGGTGCTGCTCAAGCCGAACAGCGATACGGGCGCCCAGGTGATTGTGCACGGACATCCGGTGGGCAACATGGATGCCGTCGGCTATCACGCCTATAAACAGGTGGCGATGGATGCCGTGCTCGCCTCGCATGCACGACTCGTCGATACCTACGAGGCCGTGGTGGTGGAGGGCGCGGGCAGTCCCGCGGAGATCAATCTGCGCGATCGCGACATCGCGAACATGGGCTACGCCGAGGCCGTCGATTGCCCGGTGCTGCTCGTCGCCGACATCGATCGCGGTGGCGTCTTCGCGCACCTGGTCGGTACGCTTGCGCTGCTGTCGGAGAGCGAACGCGCGCGCGTCGTCGGCTTCGTCATCAACCGCTTCCGCGGCGACCCGGCGTTGCTCCAGTCCGGGCTCGAGTGGCTCGAGCAACACACCGGCAAACCCGTGCTCGGCGTGCTGCCCTATCTGCACGGGCTGGTGCTGGAAGCGGAAGACGCGCTCCCTCGCAAGAGCGAACAGCGAAGCGGCGCACGCCTGCGCGTCGTCGTACCGGTGTTGCCACGGATCAGCAACCATACCGACCTCGACGCGCTGCGCCTGCATCCGGACGTTGCCGTGACCTTCATCGGCCCGGGCCACGCCTTTCCGCCCTGCGATCTCGTCGTGCTGCCGGGCTCCAAATCCACGCGTGCCGACCTGGCCTGGTTGCGTGCGCAGGGCTGGGACGAGGCGATTCTGCGCCATGTTCGCTACGGTGGCCGCGTGCTCGGCATCTGCGGTGGCATGCAGATCCTTGGGCGTACCGTGCACGACCCCGAGGGCATCGAAGGTCCGCCGGGATCGAGCGACGGTCTCGGCCTGCTCGATCTCGACACCACGCTGGCGCCGACCAAGCAACTGCGCCTCGTGACCGGGAGACTCGTACCCGGCGATGCCGCAGTAAGCGGTTACGAGATCCATTGCGGGGTAAGCGTCGGGCCGGCCATGGCGCGGCCCGCCTTGTGGCGAGACGACGGTCTGCCGGAAGGTGCCCGCTCGGATGATGGACGCGTCGTCGGCACCTACCTCCACGGCGTGTTCGATCATCCTGAAGCGCTGGCCCACTGGCTCGGTGAAGCGGGACTGACGAAGAGCGCACCGCTGGACGTGAAGGCGCTGCGCGAAGCCAGCCTGGATCGTCTCGCCGATACGATCGACGCACATATGGACGTCTCGATGCTCATGCGCTTGTTCGGCCTCGACCCATGTTGACGCTCATTCTCGGCGGCGCGCGTTCCGGTAAGAGCGCACTGGCGGAACGTCTCGCGATCGACAGTGGACGGGAAGTGGTCTACATCGCTACCGCGCAGGCGCTCGACGACGAAATGTCCCAGCGGATTGCGCATCACCGCGCTCGCCGTCCTTCCGCATGGATATCGATCGAGGAACCGCTCGCACTGGCTGCAACGCTGCGCGAGCATGCGCGCGATCACCGGCTGTTGCTCGTCGATTGCCTCACGCTGTGGCTGTCGAACCTGCTCGGCATAGGCGACACACAGCGCTTCGTCACGGAGCGCGACGCGCTGTTCGATGCGCTGGTTGCCGCACCCGGCGACGTCGTTCTCGTAAGTAACGAGGTCGGGCTCGGCATCACGCCGCTGGGCGAACTCACCCGTCGCTTCGTCGACGAAGCTGGCCGTCTCCATCAAGCGCTTGCGCAACGTTGCGACCGCGTGGTCTTCGTCGCCGCGGGCCTGCCCCTCACTTTGAAAGGACCGTCGCCATGACCGACTGGCTCACCGTGCCCTGTCGCATTCCGGATCGTGCCGCCATCGCCGCTGCCACGGCGCGGCAGGGCACGCTGACGAAACCGCCGGGGTCGCTCGGTGCGCTCGAGGCACTGGCCGTGCGGCTAGCCGGATTGCAGAGGAGCGAGCGACCCCGCGCGGACCGCGTTTGGATCGCCGTCTTCGCGGGCGATCACGGGGTGGCGGCCGAAGGCGTCTCCGCATTTCCGCAGGCCGTCACGGGCGAGATGCTGCGTAACTTCGCGGGTGGCGGCGCGGCCATCGCCGTCCTCGCACGCGAACTCGGCGCCACTCTGGAAGTGGTGAATCTCGGTACGGTGAACGATCCCGGCGAGATCGACGGTGTCACCCGACAGGTAATCGCGCCATCCACGGCGAACCTGAGTATCGAACCCGCCATGACCGACGCGCAACTCGATGCGGCGCTCGATGCGGGGCTTGCCAGCGTTCGCCATGCGGTTGCTGCCGGTGCCGAGATCTACATCGGCGGCGACATGGGCATCGGCAACACTACGGTCGCGAGTGCGCTTGCGTGCGCGCTGCTGGACGAACGGCCGGAACGACTCGCCGGCGCGGGTACCGGACTCGATGCCGATGGCATCGCGCGCAAGGCTGCCGTCATCGCGCAGGCGCTACAGGTGCATGCGCTGGCGACCTCGCCACGCGAGCGGCTGCGCCGCCTGGGTGGCTTCGAAATCGCGGCGCTGTCCGGCGCCTATGTGGCGGCCGCGCAACATGGCCTGCCCGTGCTGGTGGATGGATTCATCAGCAGCGTGGCGGCACTCGCTGCGACGGCGCTGCATCCCGGCGTACGTCCATGGCTGATCTTCGCCCATCGTTCGCATGAGCAAGGCCACGCGCGGGTGCTCGCTGCGCTGGACGCCGAACCATTGCTCGATCTTGGCCTGCGTCTCGGCGAAGCGAGTGGCGCGGCACTGGCCGTGCCGCTGTTGCGCCTGGCTTGCGCACTGCACGGTTCGATGGCGACATTCGCGGAAGCTGGGGTGTCGGAAGGATGAGTATCGATCTGCTTCGTCACGGCGACACGGGTCAGCGCAGTTATCGCGGACAACTCGACGATCCGCTGTCCGAGCTTGGCTGGCAGCAACTCAGGGCGGCGGTGCGCGAACGCGCCTGGGATCGCATCGTCTCCTCATCGCTGTCGCGTTGCGCCGCGTTTGCCGGGGAGCTTGCTGCGGAGCGCGGCGTGCCGCTGCGTATCGATGCGCGACTGGCCGAGTATCACTTCGGTGCATGGCAGGGCGTACCCATCGAGACGCTCGCCGAACGCGATGGCGATGCGCTGGGGCGCTTCTGGGCGGATCCCGTTGCGTGTCCGCCACCGGAGGCGGAGACCTTCGATGCGTTTCGTGCGCGCCTCGTTGCCGCACTCGATGCGGTGGCGACCGAAGGGGCCGATGCGCGCGTGCTGGTGGTGACGCATGGGGGCGCGATTCGTCTCCTCCGCTGCATCGCCGAGGGACGAGGCTTCGGCGACATGGCGGGCATCGATGTTCCACACGCGTCGTTGCATCCGCTCACCTGGGGGCGTTGATGCGCGGGCTGGCCGTCGCGTTCGCCTTTCTCACCCGATTGCCCGTGCCGGTGCAACGCATCGATCCTGCGACACAGGCGGCTTCGTTGAAGTGGTATCCGCTGGTCGGCGGCATCGTCGGTTTGCTGCTGGCCGGGCTCGTGGCGGTCATGCACGCGTGGCCGATGCTGCCGTTGGCCGCGGTGGTCGTGGTCGCGTGGGTGGCTTTGACCGGGGCGCTGCATCTGGACGGCCTGGCGGACAGCGCCGACGCATGGATCGGCGGCATGGGCGACCGGGAGCGCACGCTTGCCATCATGAAAGACCCGCGCAGCGGCCCGGCGGGTGTGGTCGCGCTGGTGTCGGTGTTGCTGCTGAAGTTCTCGGCGCTCGCCACGCTCGGCGATACGTGGTTGCTCGTGTTGCCGCCCTTGCTGGCGCGCGGAGCGGTCGTGGCGTGGTTTCTCACCACGCCCTACGTGCGCAGCGGCGGGCTCGGCGAACCGCTGCGCGGCGCGCCCGCGAACGGGTGCTGGATCGCGCTCGCACTGAGCGCGGCGGTGTCGCTGGCGTTCGGTATGGCGGGCATCTGGGCCCTCATCACCGCCGTGACGACGGGCGCCCTATGGCGGCGTGCGGTCGTGCGTCGGCTGGGCGGTTTCACCGGCGATACGGCCGGCGCGCTCATCGAAATGATCGAGGGTGTGACGGTCGTCGTGCTGGTCGTCGCACGCTGAGGCGATCGCGGCCGTGTCGTCACCGACACGGCCGTAGGGCTACGGTGAGGACCTCAGCCGCCGATCTCGCGCATCCAGGCGTCCATGCCGCCTTCGACATTGAACACCTGCGTGAAGCCGTGCGCGGCGAAGCGCTCGGCGGCAGCGCGGCTGGAGACGCCGACGTTGCAGATGAAGGCGATCGGCGTGTCCTTCGGGAGCTGGCCCAGTGCCTCGTAGCCTTCGTTTTCGAGAATGCGCGCGCCCGCGATGGGTTCGACCATTGCGCGGTTGTGTGCCGGGCGCGTATCGACCAGCACCACGTCGCCCGCGTCGAGCTTGGCCTTCAGCTCCTGCACGCCGATCGAGGCGATCTCGGCGGCGCCCGGGAACTTGAGGCTCAGGCCTTCGCCCTGCACGGTGGAGACCCAGTCGATCACGATGCCGTTGGCGCGTGCGGCGCTGCCCGGATCGAAGTGCACCTCGATCCCGCTGGCGACGGTCACGATGTCGTGGTCGCCTGCCGGCGCCAGCTGGAAGCCGGCGCTATGGTCCGGGCCGATCTCGAGGTGCAACGCCATGCCCTGTGCATTGGCCATGCCGCCGCGGATGGCCTCCGCCGCCTTTTCGGTGATGGTGATTTCCGGCGGCGTGCGGTCCGGCGCGGCCTGGCCGAACAGCGTGTGCAGCTCGCCGCTCGTGTACATCTGACGAATGATGTCCGATCCGCCGACCAGTTCGCCCTTTACATAGAGCTGCGGAATCGTGGGCCACTGGCCGAATTCCTTGATGCCCTCGCGGATCTCCGGGTCTTCGAGCACGTTCACCGTGTGGTAGCTCGGGATCACGTCGTTGAGGGTATTGATCGCCGCGGCGGAGAAACCGCACATCGGCTGCTGGCGCGTGCCCTTCATGAACAGCACGACGTCGTGCTGGCCGAGCAGGGTTTCGATGCGCTCGCGGGTGGGGGTATCAAGGGCCATGGGGGTCACCGCGGAGGAAAGGGGGCCATTTTACCGGCATCCACCGCACATGGGCCCGTTCCGCCCCGTTTCAACCGGCCAGGCGCCTGGGCGCCCGGCCTCAGCGCACCAGCGACGCCAGATCGTCCAGGGCGGGAGCCGTCCCGCGCAGGGCCGAGAGGTTGGCCCGGCAGTCGGCCAGCGGGGCGAAACCCAGCACGGCTTCCGGCGAAGGCAGCACGGTTTCCCGGCTGACCCGGCCCAGCGGCGTGACCTGTTCCGTCCAGTGGATGAGTTCCATGGCGCCGGTGAAGTCCTCCACGAGGGCCGTGCAGTGCTCGACCCAGTCGCCATCGTTCAGGTAGAGCACGCCGTCCATCGGGCGGACGTGACCGAAGTGGATGTGTCCGCAGATGTGCCCATCGAAGCCGCGCTCGCGCGCGTCGTTCGCCACGCGTTGTTCGTAGCCGCGGATGTATTCCAGCGCCGCGCCGACATGCGACTTCAGGATGATCGACAGCGGCAGATAGGGCA
>Ga0209148_1001135_pt1 | contig 15583 bp, 11 predicted proteins | sample AraplaCol_mMF_r2_2_FD_184288 | JGI IMG/M metagenome (GOLD analysis project Ga0209148, IMG submission 184288) | Arabidopsis root microbial communities from North Carolina, USA - plate scrape CL_Col_mMF_r2 (SPAdes) (version 2) | ecosystem: Host-associated > Plants > Roots > Endosphere | place...
TCAAGTCGAGCGACTATCTCGGCATGCTGCGCGACCTCGTGCCGGAGCTGGACGGCGCGGCGACCGGCGACCTGCGCAGCGCGACGCTCCCCGCGCTGCGCCACGTGATCCGCCTGGGCGCCGACGCCACGCCGGGCATGCTGAACTTCGACGCGGTGGCGCAGTGCGCCGGCCCGGCCGACCTCGCGCGCCTGGCGGACGTCGCGCGCACCCTGCAGTTCGACGATCCGGTCAACATCCAGTTCACGTCCGGCACGACGGGCGCGCCGAAAGGCGCCACGCTCACGCACCACAACATCCTCAACAACGGCTTCTTCATCGGCGAGGCGATGCGCCTGACGGAGCGCGACCGCCTGTGCATTCCCGTCCCGCTGTACCACTGCTTCGGCATGGTGCTGGGGAACCTGGCGTGCATGACGCACGGCGCGGCGATGGTCTATCCCGGCGAAGGCTTCGACGCGGGCGCCGTGCTGGCTACCGTGCAGGCCGAGCGCTGCACGGCGCTGCATGGCGTGCCGACGATGTTCATCGCCCTGCTCGACCATCCGGATTTCGCCTCGTTCGATCTCGCTAGTCTGCGCACGGGCATCATGGCCGGCTCGCCCTGTCCGGCGGAAGTGATGCAGCGCGTGATGCGCCAGATGCACATGGACGAGATCACGATCGCCTACGGCATGACGGAGACGTCGCCCGTCAGCTTCCAGACCGCCGTCGACGATCCGGCCGCGTGCCGCGTGGGCACGGTCGGGCGCATCCATCCGCACCTGGAAGTCAAGATCGTCGACGCCGACGGCCGGATCGTGCCGCGCGGCGCGACCGGCGAGCTGCTCACGCGGGGCTATTCCGTGATGCTCGGCTACTGGGGCGACGACGCGCGCACGCGCGAAGCCATCGACCCCGCCGGCTGGATGCACACGGGCGACCTGGCGACGCTGGACGCGGACGGTTATTGCCGCATCGTGGGCCGCGCGAAGGACATGGTGATCCGCGGCGGCGAGAACGTCTATCCGCGCGAGGTCGAGGAATTTTTATACAGCCATCCGAAGGTGCTCGACGTGCAGTGCGTGGGCGTGCCCGACCCGAAGTATGGCGAGGAGCTGTGCGCCTGCATCGTGCTGCGGCCCGGCGAACAGGCGGACGCGGACGAGATCCGCGCGTTTTGCCAGGGCCAGATCGCGCACTACAAGATCCCGCGCTACGTGCGCTTCGTGGACGGGTTTCCGATGACGGTGACGGGGAAGATCCAGAAGTTCATGCTGCGCAAGCAGGTGGCGGACGAACTGGGACTGAACGCGTGAGCCGTCGTTCCCGACCTGGCCGGTCGCCAGGTCGGGGGCGACGGTTTTTACTATTTCTCGGTTTACTATTTCTCAGGAAACCATTAATGAAGTGTCTCGTCGTGATCGCCCACCCCGTCCATGACAGCCTGCGCCGCGCGCTGGCGCAGCACGCCATCTCCACGCTGACCGCCCACGGTCATGACGTGATCGTCGACGACCTGTACGCCGCGGAATTTTCGCCCGCATTGACGGCGCCGGAACGCCAGAGCTACTACGCGCCGGCGTTCGACGCCGGGGCCACGGAGGCGCACGTCAAGAACCTGCTGGCCGCCGAGGCGCTCGTGCTGGTGTTCCCGACGTGGTGGTTCGGCTTCCCGGCGATGCTCAAGGGCTGGTTCGACCGCGTCTGGGCGCCGGGCATCGCGTACGACCACGCCGGCGACCTGGGCCCGATCAGGCCGCGCCTCGACAAGCTGCGGCAAGCCGTGGCGATCACGTCGTTGGGCTCGCCCTGGTGGGTCGATCGCCTGGTGCTCCGGCAGCCCGTGAAACGCGTGCTGAAGACGGCGCTGCTGGGTACGTGCGCGCCGCGCTGCCGCGTCGCGATGCTGTCGCTGTATCGGGCCGAGTCGCTGTCGCCCGACCAGGTGCAGACGTTCCGCGCGCGCATCGGACGGACGTTATCGAAGTGGGCGTGACGGCGCATTTTTGATACGATGCGCTCCCCTCTCTCCATCGATCGCACATGCTCAAACTCAGCCTGGACGCCCTCCTCACCGTCGACACCATCGCCCGCCGCGGCAGCTTCTCGGCCGCCGCGAAGGAACTGTTCCGCGTGCCGTCCACGATCTCGTACACCGTCTCCAAGCTGGAGGAAGACCTGGGCGTGCAGCTGTTCGAGCGCTTCGGGCCGCGCGTCGTGCTCACGCCGGCCGGCGAGGAACTGCTGAAGGAAGGCCGCTACCTGCTCAAGGCCGCGGGCGACCTGGAAAGCCGCGTGCGCCGCGTCGCTTCCGGCTGGGAGACGGAATTCGCCATCGGCATGGATTCCGCCCTCGCCCCGCTCGGCCTGCGGGACGACATCCGCGCCTTTTACGACGTGGCCGACCAGACCCGCTTGCGCATCGTGCGCGAGGCCTTGTCCGGCACGTGGGAAAGCCTGCTCGACCGCCGCGTCGACCTGCTCGTGGGCGCGGCCGGCGAAGGCCCCTCGGGCGGCGGCTACACGGCCGAGCCGCTCGGCACGATGTCGTTCGTGTTCGCCGTCGCGCCGTCGCATCCGCTCGCACAGGTCCGCCACCGGCTGGGCAAGGCGGAGCTGACGGCGCACCGCGCGGTGTCCGTCGCCGATTCCGTCCGCGTGCTACAGGCGCGCACGGTGGGCCTGCTGTTCGGCCAGGACACGTTGACCGTCCCCGACATGCAGACGAAGTACGAATTCCAGCTGGCGGGCCTCGGCTTCGGTTTTCTGCCCGAGGCCTGGGCCCGCGCCGACATCGCCGCGGGCCGCCTCGTGCAAAAGGAGGTCGAGGAGCCGAAGCCGGACGAGACCCTGTACATGGCATGGCGCACCGGCGAGGAAGGCGCGGCGCTCAAGTGGTGGCGCGAGCGCCTGCGGGCGTCGCTGCCGCTCGCGCGCATGCTCGCCCTCAACTGCCCGATCGAGCGGGCAAGCGATGGTGCCGCAGGGTAAGCAAAGGCAGTCAAAACCTATACGTTCGTATGACTAGACCGCGGGCGCATCCGTCCCGACAATGACCGGGCCCGGATGCGGCGGCCCGCGCCGTCCTTTCCGGCTTCCTGCCACCTACCGAAGGGACCCGCCATGACCATCACCCGCACGAACAACACCGTCACCACGCGCGACGGCACCATCATCCGTTTCACCGACTGGGGCCACGGTCCCGCCGTCGTGTTCAGCCACGGCTGGCCGCTGCAGGGCGACGCCTGGGAAGACCAGATGATGTTCCTGGCCGACCACGGCTACCGCGTCATCGCCCACGACCGCCGCGGCCACGGCCTGTCGAGCAAGCCCTGGCACGGCAACCACATGGACGACTACGCGGACGACCTGGCCCAGCTGATCGAAGCGCTGGACCTGCACGACGTCACCCTCGTTGGCCACTCGACCGGCGGCGGCGAAGTCGCGCGCTACGTCGGCCGCCACGGCGCCGACCGCGTCAAGCGCGCCGTGCTGGTGGGCGCCGTGACGCCGCAGATGGCGCAATCGGACGCCAACCCGAACGGCGTGCCGATGGCAGTCTTCGACGGCATCCGCCAGGGCGTGCAGGCCGACCGCGCGCAATTCTTCAAGGACCTGGCCCACGCGTTCTACGGCTTCAACCGCGACGGCGCCAAGGATTCGCAGGGCATGCGCGACACGTTCTGGCTGCAGGGCATGCAGTGCAGCATCCGCGCGGCCTACGAGTGCATCAAGCAGTTCTCGGAAACCGACTTCACGGCAGACCTCAAGAAGATGACGATCCCGACGCTCGTGATCCACGGCGACGACGACCAGATCGTGCCGATCGACACCACCGCGCGCCGCGCCGCCGAGCTGCTGCCGCAAGGCCGCCTGCTCGTCTACGAAGGCGCCCCGCACGGCCTGCCGGCCACGCACAAGGACCGCCTGAACGCCGACCTGCTGGCGTTCCTGCGTTCCTGATGCCGTGCGGCGCGGCCGGCCACGCCGGCAGCGCCGCTTCCCGACCGACACCGGCGCCGTGAACCACCGCCCAGCCTCCGCAACCCTGCCCGCCCTGCGCCCTCTGGCCTGCCCGGGCGCAGTCGCGCGTGCGCGTGCGCGGCGGCCGGCGCCGTCGATCCGCGTCGCGCTCATCCTTTCGTATGAGGGGATTGTCCGGCCTGGCCGCGATACTGGCTCCGCCCCGGCCGAATCCCCGCCGGCGGCGATCCCGAGCGCGCCGATGAACCGACAGCCCCTACCGACCCAATCCGCTCCCGCGCCCTACGCCCCGCCCGCCGGCGACGCGGCGGCGCCGGAGCCCGCCATTGCCGCCTGCCGGCGCGCCTGGCAGCTACTGTGCGACGCCGGCATGCCCACGCCGGCGGACGCCCAATTGCTCGCCGCCGATCCCGTCCTGGCCGATGCGCTGCAGGACGCCTTCGACGCCGGCCGCCTGCCCGGCGCGCTGATCGAAGCGGAGATTCGCCGCGCGCTGCTGGACGGCCCGCGCGACGCCACCTTGCTGGCCGCCGTGCTGCTGGCCGCCGTCGCGCTCGACCGTTTCCACGGCGGGCGCCGCGCCCTGTTGCTGGCCGAGTCCTGCGCCACGCGCGCGCGCCGGCCCGACGCCGGCCTCGTGGCCGGTGCCGTGCTGCGCGCGCACGCCACCCTCGTGCTGGCACGGCGCGCCCCGCTGCGCGACGCCGCCCTGCTGCAGGCCGAAGCCTGCCGCATCGAGGCCGGCCGGCCCGACACGCTGGCGCGCAGCGCCGTGCTGTGGACCGGCGTGCGCCTGCTGTGCGGTGCGCCGCTGGCCGAACTGCTGCATCATGCGCAAGCCGTGCGCCAGACCATCCCGGCCGGCGCCACGTCCGCCGCCGCGTGCCAGCTGGACGGCCGTGTCGCGCTGTTCCGCGCCCTCGCCGGCGGCGCCCACGAAACGTTCGTGCCCACGATTCCACCGGACGCCATGCAGTTCGGCTGCTGGCTCGGCTGCCTGCAAGCCAACTGGCTGCGCGGCCAGGCGGGCGCCGCGCGCGCGGCGCTGGCGGCGGCGCGCCGGCTCGTCACGCCGCTCACGCCGCCGTGCGAACTGCTGCCTTATCACCTGTTCGGCGCGCTGACCCTGGCGCGCCTGCGGGGCATTCCCGGCGTGACCGCGCAACTCCGGGAACACCGCCGCGCGCTGCAGGCGTGGGCACGGCGCGCGCCGGACCTGGCCGGCGCCATGGCGCTGCTGGCGCGCGCCGCCGAGCAGGATGCCGGCGGCGGCGCGCGCGCCCTGAGCACCTACGAAGGCGCGGCCGCGCTGGCGCAGTCGAACGGCCAGGCGTGGATCGCCGCGCTGGCCTGGGAAGGCGCGGCCGGCCTGTGCGGGCGCCTGGGCCTCGCGGGCGCGCTGCCGGGCTACCGCCGGCTGGCGCTCGACACCTGGCGCGACTGGGGCGCGCACGGCCGCGTGCGCGACCTCGTGCACGCCTGGGACGCCGTCCCGGCCACGCTCGACCACGACCAGCAAACACGCGCCGCCCGCGCCGGCATGGTCGGTGAACTCGGCATCGCCATCGCGCACGAGGTCAACCAGCCGCTGGCCGCGATCCTGCTGCACGCGGCCGCCGCGCGGCGCTGGCTGCGCCGCGGCCAGCCCGACACGGCGCGCGCGCTGGAAGCGCTGGAACAGATCAGCGCCTGCGGCCGCCAGGCCGGCGACATCGTGCGCAGCGTACGCGGCCTTGCCCGGCGCGAAGGCGAGGCCGCCAGCACGTTCGCGCTCGACGGGGCCGTCGGCGAAATCGCGCAACTGCTGCGCGCGCTGATGGTCCGGCAAAACGTGCAGCTGGAGACGCGGCTGCAGCTAGCGGAGCGCCAGGTCCACGCCAGCCGCGCCCAGATCCAGCAGGTGCTCATCAACCTGCTGCTGAACGCGATCGAAGCGCTGGCGGCGGTGAGCGACCGGCCACGCCGCATCGTGCTGGAAACGGCGCCGGCCGGGCTGGCCCTCGTCGAGCTGCGCGTGCGCGACAACGGTCCCGGCATCGCCCAGGCCGACCGCGAGCGCATCTTCGACGCCCTGTATTCCACCAAGCCGCACGGGACCGGCGTCGGCCTGTCGATCAGCCGCGCCATCGTCGAAGCGCACGGCGGCCGCATCGAATGCGTGCCCGCCGAGCCGCACGGCGCGCTGTTCCGCGTCGTGCTCCCGGTGCGCAGCGTGACCGCCGCCGCGCCGCCATCCGAAAGCCGCGACCATGCATGAGATCCCGCCCGCCGCTGCAGTCCATCCGCGCGCAGTAATATGTCCACACTTCCGGAGAATCCCATGACCACACCCGCCATCGCCGACCTGATCCTCACCAACGGCCGTTTCCACACGCTGGACCGGTCCAACCCGCAAGCGGACGCGGTCGCCATCGCCGGCGGCCGCTTCGTCGCCGTGGGCGCCGCCATCGACGTGATGCGCCACCGCGCCGACACCACCCGCGTGATCGACCTCGACGGCCACACCGTCATCCCGGGCCTGAACGATTCGCACCTGCACCTGATCCGCGGCGGCCTGAATTACAACCTCGAGCTGCGCTGGGAAGGCGTGCCGTCGCTGGCGGACGCCCTGCGCATGCTGCGCGAGCAGGCCCTGCGCACGCCGAACCCGCAGTGGGTCCGCGTGGTCGGCGGCTGGAACGAGTTCCAGTTCGCGGAGAAACGCATGCCGACCATCGAGGAACTCAACGCGGCCGCGCCGGACACGCCGGTGTTCGTGCTGCACCTGTACGACCGCGCCCTGCTCAACCGCGCCGCGCTGCGCGCCGTCGGCTACGACAAGACGACGCCGAACCCGCCGGGCGGAGAAATCGTGCGCGACGCCGCCGGCAACCCGACCGGCATGCTGATCGCCCGTCCCAACGCGATGATCCTGTATGCGACCCTGGCCAAGGGTCCGACGCTGCCGCTGGACCAGCAGATCAATTCGACCCGCCACTTCATGCGCGAGCTGAACCGCCTCGGCCTGACGAGCGCGATCGACGCGGGCGGCGGCTTCCAGAATTACCCCGAGGACTACCAGGTCGTCGAGCAGCTGGCCGCGCAAGACCAGCTGACGATCCGCATCGCCTACAACCTGTTCACCCAGAACAAGGGCCGCGAACTGGATGACTTCAAAAAGTGGACGGCGATGGTCACGCCGGGCCAGGGCACCGACTGGTATCGCCACAACGGCGCCGGCGAGATGCTCGTCTTTTCCGCGGCCGACTTCGAAGACTTCCTGGAACCGCGCCCCGACCTGCCGGCCGGGATGGAAGCGGAACTGGAACAGGTCGTGCGCCACCTCGTCGCCAACCGCTGGCCGTTCCGCCTGCACGCGACCTATGACGAATCGATCTCGCGCATGCTGGACGTGTTCGAGAAGGTCGACCGCGAGATCCCGTTCGCCGGCCTGCGCTGGATGTTCGACCACGCCGAGACCATCACCCCACGCAACATCGAGCGCGTCAAGGCGCTGGGCGGCGGCATCGCGATCCAGCACCGCATGGCGTTCCAGGGCGAGTACTTCGTCGAGCGCTACGGCGCCAGGGCGGCCGAGACGACGCCGCCGATCAAGCGCATGCTGGATGCCGGCGTGCCCGTCGGCGCCGGCACCGACGCCACCCGCGTGGCCAGCTACAACCCGTGGACGGCGCTGTACTGGCTCGTCTCCGGCCGCACGGTCGGCGGCCTGCGCCTGTACGACGCCGGATCTCGCCTCGACCGCCACACGGCGCTGGAACTGTGGACCGCGGGCAGCGCCTGGTTCTCCAGCGAGCAAGGCCACAAGGGCCGCATCCAGGAAGGCATGCTGGCCGACCTGGCCGTGCTGTCGGCGGACTACTTCCGCGTGGACGAGGAATCGATCAAGGCCATCGAATCCGTGCTGACCGTCGTCGGCGGCCGCATCGTGTTCGGCCAGGGGCCGTTCGACAAGCTGGCGCCGCCGGCGCTGCCCGTGCTGCCCGAATGGTCGCCCGTCGCGAAGGTGCCGGGGCACTACCGCCCCGTCCAGCAGCCGGCCGCGCTGGCCATGGCGCACCAGTGCCGCGGCGCCTGCTCGGTGCACGCCCACGCGCACGACCGCGCGCGCAAGTCGGATGTGCCGGTGTCGGACTTCACGGCATTCTGGGGCGCGTTCGGCTGCAGCTGTTTCGCGTTCTGAGGAGCGGGCCATGACGATGAAACCCAGCGACCTGGCGCTCGGCGTCGGGCTCGGTCTTCTGGCCGGCTACATCGACACGTCCGCGTTCGTCGCCCTGTTCGGGCTGTTCACGGCGCACGTGACGGGCAACTTCGTCCTGATCGGCAGCGAGCTCGCGCGGCCGTCGCATGCCGGCGTGCTGCTGCTGAAATTCCTTGCCGTGCCCGCGTTCGCGGCCGGCGTCGTCGCGGCGCGCCTGATGGACGTGCGCTGCGCTCGCCTGGGCCACAACCCGGCGCGGCCGCTGCTCGGCATGCAGCTGGCGCTGCTGACGCTCTTCATGGCCGCCGGCGTCGCGGCCTCGCCCCTGTCCAACCCGGAAGCCCCGCTGGTCCTCGTCTGCGGCATGCTGGGCGCCGCCGGGATGGGCGTGCAGAACGCGGTCGGCAAGCTGCAGTTGGGGCGCATCGCGCCGACGACGGTCATGACCGGCAACGTGACGGAACTCCTGATCGACATGACGGACCTGGCCAGCGGCCGCGCCACGCCGGCCGTCAGGGCGCGCTTCGTGAAGTTCTTCTGGCCCGTGCTGGCGTTCGCGCTCGGGTGCGTCGCGGGCGGCGCCGCGTACATGGCGTTCGGATTCTGGTGCCTGCTGCCGGCGCTGGCGCTGCTGGCGTGGCTCGTGCTGCTGGACTGGCCCGCGCTGGAGGCCGCGCCGGCGACGGCGTGAGCAACGGCCGGCTGCACACGCACCGTCGCTATATGTAAAATCGTCGAACAAATAACCCGGAACCCGCGGCGGTTCCGGCCATTCGACGATTTTGGAGACGACATGCGTAAACTAGGCTTGACCTGCCTGCTGGCGGGCGTACTGGCCGCCCCGGCGCTGGCCGCCCCGGCCCGGGCGCCGGCACCGGAAGCGCGCCAGCGCCTGCTGGTGCTCACCGACATCGAGGCCGATCCCGACGACACGCAGTCACTGGTGCGCCTCCTGCTGTACGCGAACGACATCGACATCGAGGGCATCGTCGCGACGACCTCGGTTCACATGAAGAACGCCGTCCATCCCGATTCCGTGCGCGCCGTGATCGCGCGCTACGGCCGTGTGCAAGCCAACCTGGCCAAGCACGATCCGGCCTATCCGCCGGCGCGGCGGCTGCTGGACAAGGTCAGCCAGGGGTTGCCCGTGTACGGCATGGCAGGCGTGGGCGACGGCCGCGATTCGCCCGGATCCGAGTTGCTGCAGCGCGCCATCGCGGCCGACGCTACGCGTCCGCTCTGGATCGCGGCCTGGGGCGGCACGAACACGCTGGCCCAGGCACTCTTCCGGCTCCGCCAGACGACGGCGCCGGACCGCCTGGACCGGCTGCTCGGCAGGCTGCGCGTGTACGCGATATCGGACCAGGACGACAGCGGCGCCTGGATCCGCAAGACCTTCCCCTCGCTGTTCTACATCGTCAGCCCCGGCGGCTACGGCAACGCGACGTGGATGGGCATGAACGAGACGGTGACGGGCATCGACAATGCGACGGTCGGCAACGCCTGGCTGGCGGCCAACATCCAGCAGGGCCACGGGCCGCTCGGCGCCGCCTATCCGGACGTGGCGTATGGCATGGAGGGCGACACGCCCAGCTTCCTCGGCCTCATACCGAACGGACTCAATGTGCCCGACCATCCGGACTGGGGCGGCTGGGGCGGCCGCTACGCGGCGCGCATTCCGGCGCTCGAGGAACTGGACCCGAAGGGCTTCAACGGCGGCGTGCCCATCGAACCCGAGACGCGGCCGATCTGGACCAACGCGAGCGACGACTACACGCCCTATGTGAAGGCCGACTACGGCCGCGCGACCAAGCCCGCCACCCAGTCCTTCAAGGGCAACCGGGTGACGGTCTGGCGCTGGCGCGACGACGTCCAGAACGATTTCGCGGCGCGCATGCGCTGGACCACGTTGCCGTATGCCCAGGCCAACCACGCGCCGATACCGGTCCTGGCGCACGCCGACCGCATGACCGTGCGCGCCGGCGACTGGTTCACGCTGGACGCCGGCGGCACCACCGATCCCGACGGCGACAGTCTCTCCTATCAATGGTTCCAGTACCGCGAGGCCGGCACGCTCGCCGCGCCGCTCGACCTCGGCGCGGGGAACCTGGTGCGCATGGCGGTGCGGGCGCCCGCGGTCGACGAGCCGGCCACCGCCCACGTCATCCTGCGCGTCAGCGACAAGGGCACGCCGCCGCTCAGCCGCTACCGGCGCGTGATCGTGACCATCCTGCCGCGCCAATAAGCGGTCGACGGACGACGATGGCGTGCCGACGCCGCCGGATCAGCGCCGGCGCGCGCTCTCGATGCCGAGCTTCTCGGCCATGCGCACCAGTTCGGCCAGGGTGCGCGTCTGCATCTTCTGCATCAGGTTGCGCTTGTGGACCTTGGCCATGATCTCGCTGATGCCCATCGCGTCGGCGATCTGCTTGTTCAGCAGGCCGCCGATGGCGAGCCCGAACACTTCGCGCTCGCGCGGCGTGAGCTGGGCGTGGCGCCGGGCCAGTTCGTCGGACGCGCGCCGCTGCGCGATGCGGCGCGCGTCGCCGGCGAGCGCCTCGTCGACGGCGGCCAGCAGCGCGTCCGGGTCGACGGGCTTGGTGAGGAATTCGATGGCGCCGGCCTTCATGGCGGCAACCGACAGTGGAATGGTGCCGTGGCCGGTCAGGAAGATCACGGGCAGCGCCAGGTGGCGCGCGGCCATGTGCTGCAGCACGCTCATGCCGTCCAGCCGCGGCATCTGCATGTCGAGGATCAGGCAGGACGGCGCCAGCGGCGCCGGCTCGGCGAGGAAGTCGGCCGCGTCGGCGAACGCGCGCACGGCATAGCCTTCCGCTTCGAGCAGGTGCGCGAGGCCGCGGCGCACGTTCGCGTCGTCGTCCACCACCATCACCATCCGCTCGCTCATGCCCGCCTCCGTGTCGTGCGCACACGCCAGCATAGCGGAAATCGCCGGACCGTGCGGACGGGCCGGCGTCATCGGGCCGGGTCCGGGGGCGCCGGAATCGCGTCGATCAGCGCCAGCAGGCACTCGGCGTCGATGGGCTTGTGCAGCAGCGACAGCGCGCCCGCGACGCCGGCACGCGCCACGAGCGCCGGGTCGACGTCGCCGGTGATGAAGATGACGGGCAGGCGCGGCGCCAGCGCGCGCAGCGTGTCGCGCAGCGCGAAGCCGTCCGGCTCGCCGATGTGGACGTCGAGGACGGCGCAACGGGCGCGGACGGGGTCGAAGCCGTCCAGCACGGCGGCCGCGCTGGGATAGCCCAGCGCCTCGTAGCCGGCCGCCTGCAGCAGCCCGACCATGCCGCCGCGGACGGTGGCGTCGTCGTCCACCACGAGCACGGTCTGGCCCGCGTCAGGCGACACGATCGTGCTCGGCCGCGCTGTCCGTCCGCGCCGGCGGCGGCGGCGCGATGCCGCTGATGCGCGTCACGCACTCGGCGCGGAACCAGGACACGGTCACGGGCTCGCCCGAGAGCAGGCGCTTGGCGATGGGCACGGCCTGCTCGCCCACGAGCATGCCGAACAGGCCGATCAGGGCGATGGCCGGCGGCGCCGGCGAGCGTACCTGCAGCAATGCGTAGATGCAGCCGACCAGCAGGCCGGCCGCCAGGGACACCAGGTAGAACTTCATGTTTCCCCCTGTCGATGAATGGGGCGGCCCCGTGCGGATCTGCCGGGGCCGCGGATGCGCGCGCGGGGGATCGCCCCGGCGCGCGCGGGATCAGCGCGCCGGGACCGGCGCGAGCGTCTCGTGGCTGGTCGTGCCGCGCTGCGGCGCCTTGTGCACCATCGTGTACGCGTAGTCGATGCCCATGCCGTACGCGCCCGAGTGTTCCTTGGCGATGCCGACGACGGCGTCGTAGGTGTCCTTGTGCGCCCAGTCGCGCTGCCACTCGAGCAGCACCTGCTGCCACGTCACCGGCACGACGCCGGCCTGGATCATGCGCTGCATGGCGTAGTCGTGGGCTTCCTTCGAGGTGCCGCCCGAGGCGTCGGCCACCATGTAGATCTCGTAGCCGCCTTCCAGCATCGCGCACAGGGCGAACGTGGTGTTGCAGACTTCCGTCCACAGGCCGGCAACGACGACTTTCTTGCGGCCGTTGGCGGCCAGCGCGTCGCGCACTTTCTGGTCGTCCCACGAGTTCATCGACGTGCGCTCGAGGATGGGCTGGTTCGGGAAGACGTCCAGCAGTTCCGGATAGGTGTAGCCCGAGAAGCCTTGCGTCTCGACGGTGGTGATGGTCGCCGGGATGTTGAACGCGGCGGCCGCCTTGGCCAGGCCCACGGTGTTGTTCTTCAGGACCTGGCGGTCGATGGACTGCACGCCGAAGGCCATCTGCGGCTGGTGATCGATGAAGATGATCTGGCTGTTCTGCGGCGTCAGCACTTCGAGTTTCGGATTGCTCATGGGAGGGTCCTCTGCGGGGAATGGTGGATGGACGGTGGTGCACCGGCAAGCCATGGTAGTCCCGTGCCGGCGGCATCGCCAGTATCCGTTCGTATAGGCGTGCGGCGGCGCCTGCGCCGGGCGGCGTCCTGCTTTACAATCCAAGCAATGTTCCGCTTTCCGTTCCGTGTTGCGCTTGCCGTCGCCCTCGCCCTCCCGTGCGGCAGCGCGCGGGCCCTCGACCCCACGCTTTCCATCGCCCAGCTGCACCACGACGCGTGGACGAGCAAGGACGGCATGCCCGGCGACGTGTGGGAAATGACCCAGGGCCGCGACGGCTTCATGTGGTTCGCCACGCCGTCCGGCCTGTACCGCTTCGACGGCGTGCGCTTCGAGCGCATCCACGCGCTGGGCGGCACGCCGCTGCTGTCGAACGCGGTCGCGACGGTGCGCGCGTTTCCCGACGGTTCGCTGTGGATCGGGTATCGCTTCGCCGGTATCTCCGTGTACCGCGCCGGGCGATTGCGGCATTACACCGAAGCGGACGGCATCGATCCCGGCGGCGTGGCTTCCATCGTGGCGGACGAGCGCGGGCGCGCGTGGGCGTCGACGACCAGGGGCCTGTTCGTGCTGGACGGCCCGCGCTGGCACCGGATCGGCGCCGACCAGGGCCTGCCCGGCATGCCGGAAGGACTGCGGCGCGATCCCGCCGGGCGCCTGTGGGTGAACACCGAGACCGCGCTGTATTATCGCGATCCCGGCGCCGACCGCTTCGTGCCGGCGGGCCTCAAGGGACAGCGCTTCAACATCTTCGCAGCCCCCGACGGACACGTGTGGCTGTGGTACATGGACCATGTCGAACGCCTGCCGGAGCGGCTCGCCACGCCGCCGCGGCCGCGCGACTGGTGGATGACGTCGTATTCGCTGGATGCGCTGTTCGACCGCGACGGCAACCTGTGGCACGCCGGCTGCGACGCGTTGTGCCGCCTGCGACCGGACGCGCTGGCCCGCCTCGACACGTGGCGCCGGGGCACCGATGCGTCCGACCGGCCGCCGTCCGGCGTCATGAGCGGCAAACCCATCTCGGTATTCGAAGACCGCGAAGGCAACATCTGGGTCGGCACGCAGCGCGGGGTCGACCGGTTCCGCCAGAATCGCGTCGTGTCCATGGGCCTGCCGGCCGGCAGTTTCAACATCTCTTTCGCGCTCGACGAGACGGGCCGCCTGTGGGCGCGCGGCCAGAACACGCACGGGAAGGGCCTGTGGGCCGCTGGCCCCGACGGCCCGGCGCAACAGCCCGCGACCGACGTGGAATCGCTGGCGACCGCGGCCGACGGCGCCCTGTTGCTGGGACGGCGCGGCTACATCGAGCGGCGCCGGCACGGCGCCAGCACGCGCATCCCGTTCCCGGTCGACGTGCCGCAGACCGCGCGCAACGCCGGCGTGCGCACGATGCTCGACGACGGCAAGGGACTGTGGGCCGGCTTCGCCTTCGGTCGGCTCTACCGCTGGAGCGACGGCCGCTGGCATCCGGCACATGACTACGGCCTGCCCGATACGCCGCCCATCTGCATGGCGCGCGGCGCGGACGGCACGTCGTGGTTCGGCTACCGCGACAGCGAAGTACTGGCCCTGCGTAACGGGAAGGCAAGCCGCTACGGTCGCGCGCAAGGGCTCGACGTCGGCGTCGTCGGCAACGTGGCCGACGTCGGCGGCGTGGTGCTGGCCGGCGGCGACAATGGCCTCGCCATGCTGGCCGGCCGCCGGTTCCTCCCCGTGCGCCTGGCCGATCCGCAAGCGGCTGCAGGCATCACCGGCATGCTGCGGGACGCCGCGGGCGACCTGTGGCTGAACGGGAGCCTGGGCCTCGTGCGCATCCCCGCCGCGCGCTGGCGCGCGTTCCTCGCCGCGCCGGACGGCAGCATCGACGGCTACGACCTGTTCGACGCCGTCGACGGCTATCCCGGCGTGGTCCAGTTCCGCTCCGGTCAATCGAGCCTGCTGCAGACGCCCGACGGCCGCCTGTGGCTGCACGGCAGCGACGGTGCCGCCTGGATCGATCCGGCCCGGCTGCCGCGCAACCGGCTGGCGCCGCCCGTGCACATCATGAGCCTTGCCGCGAACGGCCACAGCCTGGGCGCGGACCAACCCGTCGAACTCCCTGCCGGCACGGAGGACCTGCAGATCGCCTACACGGCGCCCAGCTTCACGATGCCGGAACGGGTCCGCTTCCGCTACCGGCTGGAGGGCGTGGACGACGACTGGCGCGACGCCGGCACGCGCCGCACCGCGTTTTACACGCGCCTGGGGCCCGGCCGCTACCGCTTCGTCGTGAGCGCCGCCAACGAGGACGGCCTGTGGAACCCGGCCGGCGCCGCGCTCGACGTCGCAATTGCCCCAACCTTCGTGCAGGGCGCGCCGTTCAAGGCGCTGTGCGCAGCAGCCATCGTCCTCGCGGCCTGGCTGCTGTACCGCCTGCGCCTGCGCCGCGCGACCTTGCAGCTGCGCCGCCTGCTGCAGGAGCGCGCGGGCGAACGGGAGCGCATCGCGCGCGCCCTGCACGACACGCTGATGCAATCGGTACAGGCCTTGCTGATGCTGTTCGAGCATGCGCGCGGCCGGCTGCCGCAGGACTGCCCCGACCTGCCCCTGCTCGACCGCACGCTGGACCAGGCGCGCGCCGCGCTGCGCGAGGGCCGCGACGAATTGACGGCACTGCGCGGCGCGGCGGCACCGGCGCAGGACCTGGTCGGCGCGCTCGTCCCGCTGGGCCACATCCTCGGCGAGCAGTTCGGCGTGCGCTTCGCCGTACAGGTGGACGGCCAGCGCCGCCCGCTGTGCCGCGACGTCGCGCAGGAAGCCTGCTTCATCGCGCGCGAAGCCCTGCAGAACGCCTTCCGCCACGCGCGCGCGGCACACGTGGCGCTGGAGGTGGCGTTCGGCGAACAGACGTTCGAGCTGCGCGTGCGCGACGACGGCCGCGGCATCACGCAGGCCGCGCGCCCCGGCCACTGGGGCCTCGC
>Ga0209148_1001136_pt1 | contig 15574 bp, 16 predicted proteins | sample AraplaCol_mMF_r2_2_FD_184288 | JGI IMG/M metagenome (GOLD analysis project Ga0209148, IMG submission 184288) | Arabidopsis root microbial communities from North Carolina, USA - plate scrape CL_Col_mMF_r2 (SPAdes) (version 2) | ecosystem: Host-associated > Plants > Roots > Endosphere | place...
ATACACTTCCGGAAAATGCGTGCCGCGATTGCCGTGTTCGATGGCGCGGCCTAGCCGGGTTTCGCCCGGCAGATCGTAGGAGGCGACCGCCCCGATCTTGAGATGACGCTGCAGGCGATAGGCAAGATCGGGGTGCGGGCTGACCACGCCCAGGAAATCCAGGCCGCGCAAAAGCGAACCGAAGAACGGGTCCATTCGATTGAGCCAGACAGGTGCCATCGCATCGCAGAACAGGCACGATGCCTGGTCAGCGAGCAGCGTTGCCAGATAGGTTTCGAGCCCCGCGCAGAAGCCATAATGCGTGGCGTCGGTCTCCAGCCGTTGTTCGCTGGTCACGCCGATAAGGTCGGCGTTGCGGATCGCCTGATCCAGCCGCTCGCCCAGCGCGGCGATGCTCTCAGCCGGCACATTATCCAGATCCTGCCCGAACCAGGCGAACCAGATCTGCTTTGCCATCGCCATCGCCTCGCGCGCGGGCAAAGCTGTACGCAATTCGGGATGGAGATGCATCAGAAAGCGCGCTTCGCCATCGCCCAGCCTGATCCAAGAAAGGGGCTTGGCGTCCGCGATCCGGGTCTTGAGGAAGGCCCCGATCCGGCCAGCCCCCACCCACGCCCCAGATTGCTCGCGCGACGCAGCTTGGGCGATAATCGGCGCTGCAGGATAGGCCGCGGTCAGCCTGGCCTGCGCGGCCTGCGTGCCGACAAACCACCAATGCGGCATGCCGAGCGGGCCGTCGGGCAGTGTCGCATCGTCGCCCAAGCCTGGGTTGGCCAGCAGGTCGCTGTACAACCTCAGAAAGTCACCTTCGCGCGCGCCGGCCTCGAATGCGATCGTGCCCGCGATCCGCGCTTCGGGCAGTTTGCCGTAAGCGACGAGCGCGCTGGCCGCGTCGGCGGCGGTTGCGGCGTCGCGGCAGGAAAAACGCTGCGCGGCGGTGACGATCTCGGCTGCGTGATCGGTTTCGATCGCGGCCAGTTCGAGCAGCAAAGCGGCGTCGGGGCGCGCCCGCAGCATCGCGCCGCGCAGCCAGCGGCTCGCCTCCGCCTCCTCTCCGCGCGCGCGGAAGCTGCGCGAAAGAGCGAGTTGTGCGGGGGCAGGCGGGGCGTCGAGTTGTACCGCCTGTTCGAGAAGCCCATGCGCGCGATCGGGATCGGTTGGCGCGATCAGTTCCGCTGCGCGGATCAGGACATGCGCGCTTGCGCTACCCAGCCGCAATGCTTCCTCGATATCCGCCGGAAGCAGCGTCCATGCCCGCTCGATCGCCAGCAGGCGGGTGAGGAAGTCTGCGATCTCGCTCATGCGCGCCGCTTAGCGCCGCGTCGTGCCGACGGGTAGAGGGTCAGAGCGCGCCCGCGGTGGCCAGCGTTGCGGTCGCGCTCGCCATGTCGACCGCGAAGCCGATCCACATCGCCGACAGCGCGATGCAGGACGCCAGGAAGACCAGGAAGCGGGCATTCGCCTTACCGCCGCCGACATGGATCAGGCTGTGTCCCACCCGCAGGATCACGAACGCCCAGGCGACCGCGACCTGGATATGGTTGGCGTGCCGGAACAGCAGCAGCAGAGGCACCAGCGCGAAATAGAGCACCGGCATCTCGAACAGATTGGCGAGATTGTTGGCTGGCCCCTCGACCGGCCCGAAATAGGATTTCATCGTGCCGCTGGTCGCGAAGTCGCCGCGCTTGGGCGGGTTCTCTTTCATGTAGCGAAAACGCCGGGTCGCCAACGTCAGCAGTACGACGAAGATCAGCAGCACCAGTGCGAATGTCGGCCACAGGATCGCGGTCGACATTCGTCCGGCCTCCTCAGCCTTCGAGCTGACGGAGCAGCAGGCGGACGTCCGCGTCGATCTCCGCGTCCTTGACGCGCAATGCCTCGATCGTGCGCACCGCATGGATCACGGTGGTGTGATCGCGCCCGCCGAAGCGGCGGCCGATCTCGGGCAGCGAACGCTGGGTCAGCTGCTTGGCGAGATACATTGCGATCTGGCGCGGGCGGGCCACTTCGCGCGCGCGGCGGGCCGAGCCCATCTCGGTCTGGCGGATGCGGAAATGCTCGCACACCTTGCGCTGGATCTCGTCGATCGAGACGCGGCGCTGGCTCGCGCGGAGCTGCTCGGCAAGCGCTTCCTGCGCGAAATCGAGGTCGATCGCGCGATTGTTGAGCGTGGCGAAGGCGATCACGCGGTTGAGCGCGCCTTCGAGCTCGCGGATCGAGGCCGAGATGCGCTTCGCCAGGAACAACGCGACCTCGTCCGGCACGGTGCCCTCAGGCAGCGATTCGAGCTTCTTGACGATGATGTTGTAGCGCAGTTCGAAATCGGCCGGATTGATGTCCGCGACCAGGCCCCACGACAGGCGCGACAGGATGCGGCTCTCGATCCCGTCGAGATTCTGCGGGCTACGGTCGGCGCTGATCACGAGGCGGCGGCCGGCCGAGATCAGCTCGTTCATCGTGTGGAAGAATTCTTCCTGGGTCGAATCCTTGCCCGCGATGAACTGGACGTCGTCGATAAGCAGAACGTCGGCGGCGCGCAGGCGCTGCTTGAAGCTGTGCGTGTCCTTGGCCCGAAGCGCCGAGACGAACTCGAACATGAACTTCTCGGCCGACATATAGAGGATGTGCGCTTCCGGATGGCGCAGGCGATATTCGTGCCCGATCGCGTGCATCAGATGCGTCTTGCCGAGACCCGTGCCGCCATGGAGGAAGAGCGGGTTGAAGGCGAGCTTACCGCCTTCGGCTAAGGTTTTGGCGGCGTTGTAGGCGAGTTCGTTTGCCTTGCCGACGACGAAGCTGTCGAACGAGTAGCGTGCGTCGAGCGCAGTGCCTTTGTTGGCGGGTGCCGCAGCGGCGGGCGTGGTCTCGGCGGCCTTGACCTCAGGCTCCGCAACCGGCGCGGCTTCGAGCGCCGCGCGCGCGGGCGCGTCGGCAGCAGCCTCGATGATGACGTGGCGGACCGACGGCAGCATCGCACGCCAGGCGGCGCCGATCTGCTCGGCGAAATGATTCTGGACCCAGGTTGCCATGAACGCGGATGGCGCGGCCAGGCGCACCTCGCCCGAATCGGCGTCGCAGGCGCCAAGGCGCAGCGGCTTCAGCCAGCCGTCGAAAATGCGCTCGCCGCAGCTCTTGCGCAGGCTCGCACGGATGCCGTCCCAGGCCGCCTCGAAAGGAAGCTGGCCCGCACCGAAACCGCCCGCGTCAATCACCTGCTCCACGCATAGCTCTCCCTTTGCCGGAAGCGTCCCTATTGACGCCGGCTTGGCCGTTTCAGACACACTTTGACCCCCACGCGCACGGCCCCCGTACACGCGCTGGAACTTATACCAGTTCGGTTGGCCCAACCGGAGAATCACCGGCTGAACAGACGGACTTTAGGGACATCGGGACGCGCGTTTCAAGCGTCAGAACCGTCACGATTTTGAAATAATGCGCTTGACAGCGGAAAGCCGCCATTTTTCCGAAAAAAAAGTTTAAGTGCCTGTGATTCCTAAAGTTTTCACAGAAGTGTCATATGACGACTGCGTGACGTTTCAGAGAATCATGGAATATCCGCGCATTGCGGGCCACTTCGCAAAAGCAGCAAAAAGCCCGCCGATCGGGTGATCGACGGGCCAATTTTCCTAGCGGAAATTCGGAGATTAGCCGAGCGCCGCGACTCGCTTGGTCAGGCGCGCGAACTTGCGCGAAGCGGTGTTCTTGTGGAGCACGCCCTTCGACACGCCGCGCATCAGCTCCGGCTGTGCCGCCGCGAGTGCCGCAGCCGCTGCGCCCTTGTCGCCGCTGGTCAGCGCGGTCTCGACCTTCTTCAGGAAGGTGCGGATGCGGCTGACGCGCGCGCCGTTGACTTCGGCGCGGGCATTGTTGCGACGGATGCGCTTCTTGGCTTGCGGCGTGTTCGCCATTCTAAACTGACCTCGATCAAATGGGATGGCGGCGGCAGGCGGGCCTGCGCCGTGAGGGGCGGCCTCTACATAAGGCGCCTCGATTCGTCAACGCCGGTAAGAGCGTGTCGGGTTTCGCGGCCTAACGCTGGCACTTGGGGCAGAAGAAGGTCGATCGCCCACCGTCCACCTGCCTCCTGACGATGCCGCCGTCATAAGGGCATTTCTCGCCCTCGCGACCATAGACGCGGAACTGCTTGGAGAAATAGCCAAGCTCGCCATCGGGCCGCGCATAATCGCGCAAGGTAGATCCGCCCGCCTCGATCGCCGATTCGAGCACAGCGGGAATCGCCTCGATCAACCGCGCGAGCTGCGGGCCCGAAACCCGGCCCCCCGGCTTGCGCGGGTCGATGCGCGCGACGTTCAGCGCTTCGCACACATATATATTGCCGAGCCCCGCGATCACGCGCTGGTCGAGCAGCAGCAATTTGATCGGCGCGATCCGGCCTTCGAGCTTGTCGGCGAGATACTTGCTGGAGAGTTGGGGCCCGAGCGGTTCGGGACCGAGCGCCTTGAAGGCGGGGAAGTCCTCCAGATCCTCGGTCGGCACCAGGTCGAGCGAGCCGAAGCGGCGCGGATCGTTGAGCGCGAGCCGATGACCCGCATCCGTCTCAAGAATCAGATGGTCGTGCTTGCCGATTTCCTCGGGGTCGATCCGCCAGCGGCCCGACATGCCGAGGTGGAAGATCATCGTGTCGCCGCGATCGGTCTCGATCAGCCCATATTTGGCGCGGCGGCCAAGCCCGGTGACGGTCGCACCGGTCATGCGCTGGCGCAGATCGGGCGGGATGGCGTGGCGCAGATCGGCGCGTCGCGGCTCGACCTTGGTCAGACGATGGCCTTCCAGCACGGGCCGCAGGCCGCGTACGGTGGTTTCGACTTCAGGTAGCTCAGGCATGGGACGGCGCTAGCCCATCCGGGACAGCCCCGCTATGGGCGGCGCATGACCGAGACCGTCTCCTTCGGCTATTCCGAAGTCAGCCCGACCGAAAAGACCGCCAAGGTGGGTGAGGTGTTCGCCCGCGTGGCGCGCAGCTACGACATCATGAACGACGCGATGTCGGGCGGCATGCACCGCGTATGGAAGGACCGCTTCATCGCGCGGGTGAAGCCGCGGCCGGGTGAGCACATCCTCGATATGGCGGGCGGCACCGGCGATATCGCCTTCCGCATGAAGGCCAAGGGCGCGGACGTGACCGTGTCCGATATCAATCCGGCGATGCTGGAAGTCGGCCAGGAACGCGCGAAGAAGAAAGGGCTCAACGACCTCAACTGGTCTGTGCAGAATGCGGAGACGCTGAGCTTCGATGACGCCTCGTTCGATGCCTACACGATTGCCTTCGGCATCCGGAACGTGACGCATATCGACCAGGCGCTGAAGGAAGCGCACCGCGTGTTGAAGCGCGGCGGGCGCTTCTTCTGTCTCGAATTCTCGACCACGCTCTGGCCGGGCTTTGCCGACGTCTATGATTTCTACTCGCACAAGATCGTGCCCAAGATCGGCAAAGCGATCGCGCATGACGAGGACAGCTACCGCTATCTGATCGAATCGATCCGCCGCTTTCCCGACATGGAGAGGTTCAAGACAATGATCGGCGAGGCGGGTTTCTATCAGCCCAAGGCCGAGCCGATTCTAGGCGGGCTGGTCGCGATCCATTCGGGCTGGAAGATTTGACGCCGGTATGACGCGTCCGACGACCCATCTCTGGCGGCTCATCCGTTGGGGCCGAATCCTCGCGCGCCACGGTGCGCTGCGCGGGCTCGAGCGTGATCCCAATACGCCCGCGCCTGTACGCCGTCTCATCAAGCTCGCGCATATCGGCGCGCGTATCCCGAAGACGCCGCATTATGCCGACGCCTTCCAGGCGATCGGCCCGGCGGCGATCAAGCTTGGCCAAGCGCTCGCGACGCGGCCCGATCTGGTCGGCGAGGCGGCGGCGCACGATCTTGCGCGGCTGCAGGATGCGGTGCCTCCCGTACCCTTCGCGCAGATCAAGGAAGCGATCGAACGCAGCCTCGAAAAGCCGATCGAAGAGCTTTTCGCCTCGATCGATCCCGAGCCGGTCGGCGCCGCCTCGATCGCCCAGGTCCATCGCGCGATCACGATCGACGGTCGCATTGTCGCGGTCAAGGTACTGCGCCCCGGCATCGAGGAGGAAATGGCGCGCGCCATCGAGACCTATGAATGGGCGGCGGCACAGGCGGAGGCTTTGGGCGGCGAGCTGGCACGGCTGCGCCCTCGCCTCACTATCGCGCACTTCCGCCAATGGACCTTGCGTGAACTCGACTTGCGGCGCGAGGCAGCCTCCGCGTCCGAATTGGCCGAGCATATGGCAGCCGAGCCCGGCTTCATGGTGCCCGCGATCGACTGGTCGCGCACCACGCGGCGCGTGCTCACGCTCGAATGGATCGACGGGATCAAGCTCTCGAAGCGCGACGCGCTGATCGAAGCGGGCTTCAAGACGCACGAGATCGCCTCGAACCTAGTGCGCGCCTTCCTGCGCCAGGCGATCGTCGACGGCTTCTTCCATGCCGATCTCCACCAGGGCAATCTGTTCGCGCTGCCGGACGGACGGATTGCGGCGATCGACTTCGGTATCATGGGCCGGATCAACCGCCAGGCACGGCTGTGGCTGGCCGAGATCCTCCACGGGCTGATCACGGGCAATTACGAGCGCGTCGCCGAAATCCATTTCGAGGCGGGCTATGTCCCCCCGCACCACAACCCGGCCGAATTCGCGACCGCCTTGCGCGCCGTGGGCGAGCCGATCCGCGGGCTGCCGGTCAAAGACATTTCGATCGGGCAGATGCTCGACGGCCTGTTTGCGATCACGCGCGATTTCGACATGGAGACGCAGCCGCACCTGCTGTTGCTCCAGAAGACGATGGTGATGGTAGAAGGCGTCGCCACCGCGCTCGATCCCGATATCAACATGTGGGAGGTGTCTGGCCCGTTCGTGAAGGAATGGCTGCGCGACGAGCTCGGCCCCGAGGCGTGGCTCGCCGACCGGCTGCGCAAGGATTTCCACACGCTCACGCGCGTGCCCGCGCTGATAGAGCGAATCGAGGCACTCTATCCGCCACCGGGCGCCGCACCCCCGCCACCGCCCCTGCGCGAGGTTGAGGTCGTCAGGCTAGGCGGCGGCTGGCGCTATGTCGCGGTCGCCCTGATCGCGGCCGCGATCGGTGTCGCGGTGGCGGCCGGATTGCATCTCCACCTGTAACGCGCCCGAAAGGGTGGGAACTCCGCTTGGCTTGCATCTTTAAAGCCCCGCTCGACTAACAGGGGTTGGTGCGATGCGTGTGTATCTGCGTGTGGCCTGTGCGGTGCTGCCGCTGATGATCGGCGTAACTTTGGGCGAGGCGACGGTGACCGCAATGACGGTTACGCCCGCCTCTGACAGCTACGTGACGCCGCCCGAGCCGCAGGACCGCTATGCGCTCGGGCGACGCTGGGCTACGAAACATCATTCCGATGATGCGAACGATTGCCCCTCGGTCGATGTGCTGTTCCAGAGCGGCTGCATCGCCGCGACGCGCTACTAGCCGTCAGGCCTCGGCTATCATCGCGATCGAGATCTTCAGGCCGGGAATCCTGGCCGGCAGTTTCGCGCCCTGGCGTGCGGGCGGGTCGATCGGAAACCATTTCAGCCATTCCTGATTGGCGGCGGCGAAGTCGTCCTCGTCGGCCAGCACGAGCGTCGCGCTGACCGCCTTCTCCAGGCTGCTGCCTGCCGCCTCAAGAATGGCCGAGATATTACGCAGGCATTGCGCGACCTGCTGTTCGACCGAGCCCTCGACGAGCTGTCCGGTAGCGGGATCGACCGGAGCGGTTCCCGATACGAAGACCAGCCCCGCGGCCTTGATCGCCTGGCTGTACGAAGGCGGGCTTTTAGGTGCGTTGGGCGTGTCGATGATCGTGCGGGGCATGCAGGCCTCGTGCAGAAAGGACGGAATTACGGCCAGATTGGACGCGGCTCGTTCGTACCGGGGAGTTGGAGCACGGTTCAAGCATTGATGCGCTGGCGTGCGTGGGACCCGCTCGGCTATAGCTGCGCGATGACCAGCCCGCTCACCGATATCGAGATTCGCCTGAAGCGTTTGCCCCATGGCGAAAACCTGCCGCTCCCCCATTATGCGACCGACCATGCCGCCGGCATGGACGTGGTCTCGGCGGAATCTGTGGTGCTGGAGCCAGGCGCGCGGCTGGCGATCGCGACCGGTTTCGCGATCGCGATTCCCGTGGGCTACGAGGTGCAGGTGCGGCCGCGCTCGGGCCTTGCGCTCAAGCATGGCATCACCTGCCTCAATACGCCGGGCACGATCGACGCGGATTATCGCGGCGAAGTGAAGGTGATCCTCGCCAATCTGGGCTCGGAGCCGTTTCCGATCGCGCGCGGCGAGCGGATCGCGCAGCTGGTGCCCGCGCCCGTGCAGCATGCCCGTTTCGCCGAGGTCGAGGAACTGGACGAGACCGCGCGGGGCCATGGCGGCTTCGGCTCGACCGGGCGGTGAACGACCAACAGCTCGAACGCTACGCCCGTCATATTATCCTCAAGGAGATTGGCGGAGCAGGGCAACAGCGCCTGATCGATGCACATGTCGTGCTGGTCGGGGCAGGGGGGATCGGCGCGCCCGCAATCCAATATCTGGCGGCGGCGGGCGTGGGCCGGCTGACCCTGATCGACGACGACGATGTCGCCCTGTCCAACCTGCAACGCCAGGTCCTCTTCGCGACCGACGATATCGGGCAGCCCAAGGTCGAGGCGGCAGAGGTCGCGGTCGCCTTGCTCAATCCCGAGGTCAGGGTGGTGCCGCGCCAGCTCCGCCTGACCACCGACAATGCGGCCGATCTGTTGGCGGGGGCAGACGTGGTGGTGGACGGTTCGGACAATTTTGCGACCCGGCTCGCGGTGGCGGATGCGGCGCGAGATTTGCGCATTCCGCTCGTCTCGGCGGCTGTCGGGCAATTTGACGGGCAATTGGCGGTCTTCCGCGGCTGGGAGGCGGACCGGCCGTGCTATCGCTGCCTGGTCGGGCACGATCCGGACCGGCCCGATATTTCGTGCGCGGACCAGGGCGTGCTGGGCGCGCTTACCGGCACGCTCGGCAGCCTGGCGGCGATCGAGGCAATCCGCGCGATCGTGCCGTTCGGGACTGATCCGGCGGGCACTTTGCTGCTGGTCGATGCGCTCAACTTCCGTTTCCGCACGATCGGCCTGCCCAAGGATCCTGCCTGTGGATGCGGCGCATGACGGGGCTCGGCATCATTGTCGCGGGCATCGATCCGGTGCGCTTCCGCACCGCGCTCACGCTGGCCGCGGCGCAGGCCGCTTTGGGGGGGCGCGCGCGAATCCTGCTCGATTCGGGGGCGGTGCCGCTCGCCGGGACTGTGGATGACCTGATCGAAAGCTGTTTCGAATTGGGTGTGGAGATGACGCTCTGCCAGACCGGGCTCGCCGAAGCAGGGATGGAGGCGGCGAGCCTGGACCAGCGCTTTTCCTATGGGGGAATGGTGGGATGGCTCGCCGACCTGGGCATGGATCGGCTCGTCATCGTCTGATTTCGGCTGTTGCCCGTGGGGCACAGGGGCCGCGCATTGTGAGCGGCGGGTTAACAAGATCGATGACAGGGGCGCGCTTGTTGTCCTAGCACAAACTCACGAACAGCGGCCCAGGCCATGGTTCGGGGAGAAGTGGAGGCCCCGCACGTCGCAAGACGGAAGCGAGCGGGCCCCGCGACAAAAGGGGGCTGACGAGCGATCGTCACGCAGGCGCCCGGACCGGAAAACGGTCCGGGCGTTTGTTTTTTTGGGCCGCCGCGCTCCCTTCCACGATCTGACTTAAGCCGTTCACGGTCGCGAGAGTCGCATTTTGCGCGGTGCCCGCAGACGTCGGATTGCGGCTAATCGCCCGGCGAGGCTCAGGGTTTGCGTAACTGTGCTCGCACCATTGTGGAGGGTTTTTAGAGAAACGACGTCGTTTCCAGCGGGAATCTGGCTGCACCGAGAGGTTTGCAGTATTCTGGTTCTAGGTTTTATTTGTATTCGACATTCAGTGCGTTGGAATGAGTTGTTACGATAGCGTTTCCTCGACGTATCAACAAGTGAACCATAGATTCAAAGAGAACTGCTCATTTTACTTTTATGGAATGACTTAATTATTGGGCCTTGCACTGCAACAGAACATGGCCATCAGGTTACTATCTTAAGATAGGGGCGATTATCTTTGGTTAACACCACATGATTTTACAATCTTAGCGTTGCTTTAATCACGTCCCGCTGCTAGGCGGCGATCATCAGGCGGGTTCCCAATGCGCCTGTAGGGTTCATTTCGGGGGGAAATGGTTACATGCGTAAGCTTATAAGGGTTGCGGTCGGCGTGTGCGCGGCCGCGGGTTTCGCGTCTGCCGCTTCGGCTGGCAGCGCCAACGCCAATCTCGGCATCAGCGCGAGCATCGCCGCCACCTGCACGATCAGCACCTCAGCCGTGGCCTTCGGTGCCTATGCGGGCACGCAGGTTGACGCGACTGGCACCGTGACCGCGAACTGCATCAACGGCACGCCTTGGACGATCGCCCTCGGCGCCGGCGCCGGCACCGGCGCGACCACGTCGAACCGTAAGATGACCTCGGGCGCCAACACGCTCGGCTATCAGCTGTTCAGCGACGCGGGCCGCACCACCAACTGGGGCAATAATATCGGCACCGACACGCTTGCCGGCACCGGTACCGGCGCCTCGCAAAACCAGACGGTCTATGGCCGCATCCCGACGGGCGCGATCCCGGCGGCGGGCAGCTACGCCGATACCGTCGTCGCCACGATCAACTTCTGATCGGCTGCGCACGCTCGGTTTGCCGACCCCCCTGTACCGGCGACGGTGCGGGGGGCGGTTGTTGGTTAATATCGCTCAAGCCTGTTTCCTAACCAGATCGCTCAACCGGCCCGAGAGAGTGGCGCGCCTAGCGTCGATCCATGGTTCGGGTGACTCTGCCGCCCGAGCCCTCGCTGGATCGAGGGGCGTCGGGTGCGTCAGTGGCTTTTGGCAATGGGGATCGGGCTTACGGCCTGCGGGACCGCGCATGCGGCCTCGGCGAGCGCCGACCTGGCGGTCAGCGTCACCGTGGTCGATCAATGCCTGATCCGCACGGACAGCCGATCCGCCAGCTGCGCCGGAGGCTCGGCTTATGCGCTGGGCGAAGGCCGTGAGCGAATCGCCGTCACGCGCGATCTGTTGACCACCGCCGACGAACATGCGCACACAGCACGGGATGGTTCGCGTCTTGGCACTTCCCAATCGGTTGCCGGCGCTGCTGGGCAAGATGGCGCCATGCGCGCCGTCGCCAAGACGGTCACGCCGATCGAGGCCATTCAGGTTACCTATAGCTTCTAACTTCCGACTGCTGCTGGCCGCCATCGCGCTGGCGGCGCTGGGAGCTTCCGCCTCCGCCGCCGACCTGCAGATCTCGCCCATCCGGATCGTGCTCGACCAGCAGAATCCCAACGCAGTGATGACGCTGAACAACCGCGGCAGCACCGACACCTTGCTCCAGTTGAGCGTGATGAACTGGAGCCAGGACGCGACAGGCGATGTGCTGACGCCGACGCGCGAGGTGCTGGCCAATCCCGGCGTGTTCCTGTTGAAGGCGGGCGAGCAGCAGGTGGCGCGCTTCGCGCTGCGCGTGGCGCCCGACATCAAGGAGCGCAGCTACCGCATCGTGGTTCAGGAGGTGCCGCGCCAGCGCGTCGAAAACGGGCTTGCAACCGTGCTGCGGCTGATGGTGCCAGTGTTCGTGCCGGCCCCCAATCCCAATGTCGCGCTCGATTGGAGCGCGCGTCAGGGTGTGCAGGGGATAGAGATTGCAGTGCACAACAGCGGCAACACGCATGTTCAGGTGAAGACCGTGAAATTGAGCGGTGGCGGGATTGCGCCGCTCAGCAAGACCGTGAATCTCTATGTCCTGCCGGGGGCGACCGGTACGATCCGCATGCCGCCGGCCAAGCCGGTGGCGGCAGGCACCGTGCTGCAATTGGGGGCGGACAGCGATCAGGTGGCATTTAGTGCGAGTGTAGGCGTGGGGGCTTCCGAAAGTGTCTCCGGCCACCCGTAGCCGACTAGCCGCGTGCATCCTGGCCGCTCTGGGCGCAACGCAGGCCGTCGGCGATCCGATCGCCGACGGCGCGGTGCCGCAGATCGACTATGATCTGAGCTCGATCGACGAGGATCAGCGTCCCGCCGGCGGCAATGTCACGGGCACGCCCACCGCCACGCCCGCGGACGTCGCGGGTTTCAATCCCGCCACCGACGAAGGCGCGATGACCGTGCTGGGGGTGACGATCAACGGCCACGAAATGCGCGGCGATACGATCGTGACAGTGCGCGACGGGCGCACTTTGATCCCGGTCGACGATCTCAAGCGCTGGCGGCTGGTCTTTTCGGGCGCGCCGATCCAGATCGATGATCAGCCCTTTGCGGCGCTCAACACGATCCCTGGTCTTACCTTCCGCATCGACAAGGAAGCCCAGCAAATCCAGATTCGGGTGCCGATCGACTCTTTCCAGTCGAGCGAGATTTCAGGCGGTCCTACGCTCCTGCCCCCGTCCGAAGCTGCGCAGACTGCCTTCCTCAATTACGATCTGAGCTTCGAACATGCCGGCGGTGAGACGCTGGGCGAGGCCTTCCTCGAAATGGGCGCGTCGGGCCGGCTCGGCCTGGTCGAGAACAGCTTCACGGTCAGCAACAGCAAGCAGGGCCGCAACCTCGTCCGCCTCGATACGTTCGCGGTCCATGACGATCCGAGCGGGCTGACCCGGCTCACGATTGGCGACACGCTTACGCATATCGCCACCTGGGAACCGCAAGTTCGCTTCGGCGGCGTCAAATGGGGTACCGATTTCAGCCTGCAGCCTGGCCTGCTGTCCTTTCCCACGCCCACCTTCGGCGGGCAGGCGCAATTGCCGTCGAGCGTGCAGCTCTACGTCAACAATGTGCTCAACTATCAGGGGCAGGTCGAACAGGGGCCCTTCTCGCTCAACCGGCTGCCGGTAGTGTCGGGTGCGGGCGACGTGTCGGTGGTGGTCAAGGACGCGCTCGGCGTGGAACACCGCATCCTGTCGAGCTACTATGTCAGTACCAATCTGCTGCGGCAGGGCCTGTCCGATTTCTCGGTCGAGGCGGGAGCGGAGCGCCATCGCTACGGTATCGATTCTTTCGATTACGGACCGCCGTTCGTTGCCGGATCCTATCGCTACGGTCTTACCTCGGACCTGACGATCGAGACGCGCGGCGAGGCGTCGAGCAAGACGCAGGATGTCGGTGGCGGGATCGCGGCCGTGGTCGGCAAAGCAGGCGAGATCGGGGTGTCGGGTTCGGCTTCGACCACCCGCGATCTGGGTTCGGGCTATCTCTATCGCGTGTTTGCTTCGCGGGTGAGCCAGCATTGGTCGCTGACCGCGAGCTACGAATATCGCTCGCCCGATTATCTCCAGCTGGGTCTCGACAAGGATCTGGAGCGCCCGCGCGAAACCTTGCAGATCAGCGGCGGCCTTAACGGACGGAGCTTCGGCAGCCTGTCCGCCAATGTCTCCTACCTGCGCTTGAGCGACGGCATGCGTACCCGCGTCTATTCGACCACCTATGGCCGTCAGCTCGGCAAGCTCGGCTACTTCAGTGCCTTCGCGTTGCGCAGCGATTCCGAAGACGGTCACCCCGACACCACCGTGGGCGTGAGCCTGTCGATCGCATTCGGATCGCGCGGCAACGCCTTCGCGCAGGTCGACAACAACAACCGACGGATCGAGAGCCAGCTCAACCTGCCCGACGACAAGGGCTGGGGTTATCGCCTGGTCGCGAGCCAGGGCCAGAACAGTCAGCAACAGGCCGAGCTCGACTATCGCGGCCGTGCGATCGACCTTTCGGGTGCGGTCGAGCGGTTTGGCGGCCAGACCGACGAGCGCTTCCTCGCCAGCGGAAGCTTCATCCTGTCGGGCGCGTCGTTGATGCCCTCGCGCCGGCTCGATTCGAGCTTCGCGATTGTCAATGTCGGCGATGGCGAGAGCGGGGTGCGCGTCTATCAGGAGAATCGCCTGATCGGGGCGACCAACGCGTCGGGCATCGCGATCGTCACCAACCTGCGTCCCTATGAGGCCAACCGGATTTCCGTTTCGCCTGCCGACTTGCGGCTGGAATCGGTGATCAGCAACGACAATCTGGTCGTGGTGCCGCGTTATCTGTCTGGCGTTAAAGCGAACTTCCAGGTGACCAATGGCGCTGCGGGGACATTGGTCGTGCATCTGCCGAACGGCGATCCGATCGAGCCGGGAATCGAGGTCACGATTGGCGCCAAAACATTTTACACTGGTTTTAATGGCGAAGTGTTCGTCGATGATATTAAGGTCGGCGCGGTACTGGTGGCCAAAAGGTCCGCCGGCACCTGTTCGGTAATCCTGCCTGCCGTACCCAAGGGTGTTGAGTTGCCTCGTATCGGACCGTTGACCTGCAGCCCCGTGGAGCCGGCGAAATGATCGTTCGGTTTCTTATCGTGCTTGCCGCTTTGACCTGGGCGAGCGCAGCGCAGGCGAACTGCTCGACCGCGGGCGCCTGCATGTGCTCGGTCTCGCTGACCAGCATCGCCTTCGGCAGCTACAATCCCTATTCGCCGAGCCCGACCGACACGGTCGGCACGATGTCGATCTCCTGCTCCTCGCCCGATCCCGCCAATTCGACGATGAGCATCGCTCTCGGGCCGGGCGGATCGGGCAATATCAATGCACGGATTATGCAGTCCGGCGTGCACCCGCTTTACTACAATCTCTATTCCAACACGGCGCGCACGGTGGTCTGGGGCGATGACAGCGGCGGAGGCGCGAGCGTTGCGGCCAATTTTCCCGCCACCAGCCGCGGATCGATCAAGCTCAACATCTATGGCCGCATTCCCGCGGAGCAGAATGCGTGGGTCGGCGTGTATCACGACACCGTGACGGTGACCGTCTCCTACTGATTGTCGTTTCAGCCCGGCTGAAACGAGGCCGCACCGGTCCCGCGAAGCTGCTTCGATACAAGCGTGGACTTCCCGCCCTTTTCTTGGGCATAGGGCGGCACCATTTATCCTTCAGTCCAAGGGAATATCTCACCCGATGTCCGCGATGCTCAAGATCAGCCTGCCCGATGGTTCCGTGCGCGAAGTCGCGCCCGGCACTACCCCGGCTGACATTGCGGCCGCGATCGGGCCTGGCCTCGCCAAGGCGGCGATCGCCGCGCGTGTCGATGGCGAGCTGCGCGACATCATGCGCCCGCTCGAAAAGGATTCGAGCCTGGCGCTGGTCACCTCGCGCGACGAGAAGGATGCGCTCGAACTGGCGCGCCACGATTATGCGCACGTCCTGGCCGAGGCGGTGCAGAACCTGTTCCCGGGCACGCAGATCACCTTCGGGCCTGCGACCGACGACGGCTTCTATTACGACTTCGCGCCCCAGGAGCGCCAGTTCACGGAAGAAGATCTTCCGGCGATCGAGGCCGAGATGCGTGCGATCATCGCCCGCGACGAGAAGCTCGTGCGCGAGGTCTGGAGCCGTGAGGATCTGATTGCGGCCTGGAAGAAGCAGGGCGAGACCTTCAAGGCCGAATGGG
>Ga0209148_1001138_pt1 | contig 15537 bp, 13 predicted proteins | sample AraplaCol_mMF_r2_2_FD_184288 | JGI IMG/M metagenome (GOLD analysis project Ga0209148, IMG submission 184288) | Arabidopsis root microbial communities from North Carolina, USA - plate scrape CL_Col_mMF_r2 (SPAdes) (version 2) | ecosystem: Host-associated > Plants > Roots > Endosphere | place...
GGCGAGCACCAGGCACTGCTGATGGGCCAGGGCGAGCGCATCGAGCTTGGTCATCGAGCGACGGATCGCTCGATCTTCGCGCGTGGTGCGCTCGAAGCGGCCGCCTGGATCACCGGCCGCGCGCCTGGCGCGTGGACTATCGAGGATGTGATTGCAGCGAAGGTGTGACGCCGACTGCCGGAGCCGCTGTTGCGGCGAAAGTCCAAAGGCACAGGTCGGAGCCAGCCTGGAGGCGACAAGTCAAAAGGTGCCGGTGGGAGCCAGCCTGCTGGCGAAAACCAACGAAGCGGTGTAGCAGCGAGGCAAGCTTCCATCGCCAGCAGGCTGGCTCCCACCAGCAGGTTCCCGTCGCCAGCCGCCGCCGGGTGGCTGCCCGAACCTCGAAGCCGTGTTAACATCCGCGCCGATGTCATTGGGGAGTAGCCATCCTCGTTCCCCCTGAGGAGTTCGCGTCAACAGACTTGGCGGTCGTTTTCGACCCCATGGCGCGAACGGTAGCGGCGCATGGAGAGTGCGCTGTCGGCCCGGCGAGACCTTTGGCCATCGACATGCTCACCCGGCCGGGCGAGCGGTGTCGTTGTGCCATCGGTTTCTTTCGCTCGCCCGGCCTTAAGTCGATCATGCTGCTGACGTGCTTCCTGTTCCTGGTGTCTGCCGGGGCCATCTATTTCGCCTGCGAATACTTCGTCAACGGTGTCGAATGGTTTGGGCGCAAGCTCAATCTCGGCTCGACCACCACCGGTACAGTGCTGGCCGCCTTCGGTACGGCCTTGCCGGAAAGCGCCGTGACCTTTGTGGCCGTCATGTTCGGGAAGAGTCCCGAGGCCCGTGACATCGGCGTCGGTGCGGCGCTCGGCGGCCCACTGGTGCTGGCTACCATCGCCTATGCGGTCGTCGGATTCGCTTTATATGCAGGCCGCAAGCGCCTGAAACGACAGGACACGCGGATTCGTGTGGACCACCGGCGGCTTGCCCGTGATCAGTCCTGGTTCCTCGCGATCTTTCTCGTGAAGCTGGGCCTCGGCCTGGTGGCCTTCGCGTGGAAGCCGTGGCTGGGCGTGCTGTTCCTGGCCGCGTATGCGTTCTACGTGTGGCGGGAAATGCGCGACGACACCAGCGGTCCGGAAGACGAGGAACTCGAACCGCTCACATTCCGCAGGCACGAGGCCGATCCGGCGATGGGCTGGGTGGTATTGCAGACCGGGCTGGCGCTGCTCGTGATCGCGATCGCGTCGCGCACCTTCGTCTGGCAGTTGGAATCGCTCGGTACGTTCTTCAACTTATCGCCGCACATCGTTGCGCTGGTGTTGAGTCCGGTCGCGACGGAACTGCCCGAAACGGTGAACGCGTTGATCTGGGTACGTCAGGGCAAGGAGAGGCTGGCACTGGCCAACATCTCGGGCGCCATGATGATCCAGGCGACTATTCCCAGTTCGCTGGCGCTGTTTGCCACGCCGTGGCTGTTCGATACGCCGCTGGTGGTGGCGGGCGTCATCACTGCCGTCGCCATCATCGTGCTCTGGGCCATGTTCCGCCGGGGCGCGGTCGAAGCCCGCTGGCTGATGCCAATCGGGGCGCTCTACGGCGTGTTCGCCCTGTTCGTGGCGTGGTGGTTCGGCGGCCGGTGAGGGTTCGCCACTCCCCGTAGGGGCCGCCGTCCCCTTGCAGGAGCCGCCATCCCCCTTGTAGGAGCCGCCATGGTGGCGAGGGAAGCTTGCCTCACCGCTATCGCTTCCCGCAAAAACTTCCCGCGTCGCCGCTCTGTTGGCTTCTCGCCGCCATGGCGGTTCCCACAACATCGCTTCGGAACTTGCTGGTGGGAGCCAGCCTGCTGGCGGCGGACGCTTGCCTCGCCTCTACACCGCTTCGTTGGCTTTTCGCCACCAGGGTGGCTCCTACCTCTGCTTCGCAGGAACCGCCATGCGGCTCCTGCGTGGCTCAGTCGGGGTGAGAGGCGTTGCGGTCGCGGTCGGCGCCGACCTTGCGGTCGAGCTTGCCGAAGATCTTCTTGAAGGCTCGCGAGAACTTGCCGCGCTTGGTCTTGCGGGCCTTCTCTTCCTCCGAGGTGAGCCAGGCCACCTGGATGACCCGGCGTTCGCCTTCGTACGGCAGATGGCCGTGGAAGGAGTTTTCCGCTCGGCGAAAGACCGCGAACTCGCCGTAAAGCGGCTTCAACTCCGGCGCAATCATGTCGTCGATGTCGTTGATCGAGCGAAGGAAACGCAGGCAGCCGTCGCTGGTGTCCGGCCACATCGGGTTGAGATAGATCAACGCCGTGGCGATCTTGGACTTGCTGTCGGTATGAATGGTGCCGTGGCGGCGGTTGAGCAGCCGGCACAGCGTGACCAGGGTGGGGTAGTTCTCCAGGCCTTCGATGCCCATATGGCGGCCGATCGCGGCGGAAAACGCGCGCGAGGTCATCTGTTCCACCAGCTCGTTTACCGATGGACCGCAATCGCTGGCGTCGTAGGGAAAGAACCCGGCGCTGCTGTACTGGGGGAAGTCGCGCTCCAGGTCGCTGCGCGCCTCGTCCGGCAGTTGCCCGTGGGCGATCATGAACGAGAACGGATCGTGCCTGATGTCTGTGTCGGGACGTTCCAGGCGGGCAGGGTCGAGCAGCATGCAGGCGATCTCGGTTCAGGGTTACCTTGCCGAGCATTGTATCGTGTCGGACCACGTTCCCTCGCGGCATTTTCCTACGCGTTCATTCATCGGATGAGGTGGACAGAAAGGCCTTTCGCGCCTATCATTCTTACCCGCCCTACGATCCTTATCCCCAAGGCCCACGAGCCGCTTCACGCAGGCTTGCGGGCTTTGCTGCACCTGAAGGCGGCCATCCCATGCGTACTCCTGCTCTGCTTGCTCTCGAAGACGGCAGCATTTTTCACGGCCACTCTGTCGGTGCCCGCGGTGAGACGGTTGGCGAGGTGGTGTTCAACACCGCCATGACCGGTTACCAGGAAATCCTGACCGACCCGTCGTACTCCCGCCAGATCGTCACGCTGACGTACCCGCACATCGGCAATACCGGTACCAACGACGTCGACGTCGAAGCCGACCGCGTTCACGCGGCGGGTCTCATCGTTCGCGACGTGCCGCGCCTCGCCAGCAACTGGCGCAGCGTGGAACCGCTGCCGCAGTACCTGCAGCGTCATGGCATCGTCGCCATCGCCGGCATCGACACGCGTCGTCTCACGCGCATCCTTCGCGAGAAGGGCGCGCTGAATGGCTGCATCGTTGCGGGCGAGGCTATCGACGCCGATGCCGCAGTGGCCAAGGCCAAGGCGTTCCCCGGCCTCAACGGCATGGACCTCGCCAAGGTCGTCAGCACGACGGCCACCTACCAGTGGAACGAGGGCGTGTACGACCTCGACAAGCAGGCGTTCTACAACGCGCCGAAGAAATTCCGTGTGGTGGCGTACGACTTCGGCGTCAAGCAGAACATCCTGCGCCTGCTCGCCGGCCGCGGTGTCGACATCACGGTCGTGCCTGCGCAGACGCCCGCGTCCGACGTCCTCGCCATGAATCCGGATGGTGTGTTCCTCGCCAACGGCCCGGGCGATCCCGCCGCGTGCGACTACGCCATCGAGTCGACCCGCCAGATTCTCGATACCAGGATCCCCACCTTCGGCATCTGCCTCGGGCACCAGATCATGGCGCTGGCGATCGGCGCGAAGACGCTGAAGATGAAGTTCGGCCATCACGGTGCGAACCACCCGGTGAAGGATCACGATACCGGCCGCGTGCTCATCAGCTCGCAGAATCACGGGTTCGCGGTCGATCCGGCCACGTTGCCGACGAATGTCCGCATCACCCACACCTCGCTGTTCGACGGCTCGCTGCAGGGCTTCGCCCTGACCGACCGGCCTGCATTTTGCTTCCAGGGACACCCAGAAGCGAGCCCGGGCCCGGAAGACGTCGGCTACCTGTTCGACACGTTCATTGCCGCGATGGAAGCGCACAAGGTGAAGCAGGCGTCCTGACGCCCGCCACCGCCCATCCATCCGCCATCGATTCGCGAGAGAAACCATGCCAAAGCGCAGCGACATCAAGACCATCCTCGTCATCGGCGCCGGCCCGATCGTCATCGGCCAGGCCTGCGAGTTCGACTACTCCGGCGCGCAGGCGTGCAAGGCGCTCAAGGAAGAGGGCTACCGCGTCGTCCTGGTCAATTCGAACCCGGCGACGATCATGACCGACCCCGAGACGGCGCATGCCGTCTACATCGAGCCGATCAACTGGCAGACGGTGGAGCGCATCATCGCCAAGGAGCGCCCGGACGCGGTGCTGCCGACGATGGGCGGCCAGACCGGCCTCAATTGCGCGCTCGACCTGGCCGATAACGGCGTGCTCGAGAAGTACGGCGTCGAGCTGATCGGTGCCACGCGCGACGCCATCCGCATGGCGGAAGACCGCGACCTGTTCCGCAAGGCGATGGCCGAGATCGGCCTGGAATGCCCCAAGGCGGAAGTGGCGCGTTCCATGGAGCAGGCGCTCGAAATCCAGACGACGGTGGGCTTCCCGACCATCATCCGTCCGAGCTTCACGCTCGGTGGTTCGGGCGGCGGCATCGCCTACAACAAGGAAGAATTCGTCGAGATCGTCGGTCGCGGCCTCGAACTCTCGCCCGTGCACGAAGTGCTGGTCGAAGAGTCGGTGCTCGGCTGGAAGGAATTCGAGATGGAAGTCGTCCGCGACAAGGCGGACAACTGCATCATCGTGTGCTCGATCGAAAACTTCGATCCGATGGGCGTGCACACCGGCGACTCGATCACCGTCGCGCCGGCACAGACGCTCACCGACAAGGAATACCAGCGCCTGCGTAACGCGTCCATTGCGGTGCTGCGCAAGATCGGCGTGGACACCGGCGGTTCCAACGTGCAGTTCGGCATCAACGCCGAAGACGGTCGCGTCGTCGTCATCGAGATGAATCCGCGCGTGTCGCGCTCGTCGGCGCTGGCCTCGAAGGCCACTGGTTTCCCGATCGCGAAGGTCGCTGCCAAGCTCGCCGTCGGCTACACGCTGGACGAACTCAAGAACGACATCACCGGTGGTCTCACACCGGCGTCGTTCGAGCCGTCCATCGATTACGTCGTGACGAAGATCCCGCGCTTCGCCTTCGAGAAGTTCCCGGCCGCCGATGCCCGCCTCACCACGCAGATGAAATCGGTGGGCGAGGTGATGGCGATGGGCCGCACCTTCCACGAGTCGATGCAGAAGGCCTTGCGCGGTCTCGAGATCGGCAAGACCGGCCTGAATCCGACCGGCCTGGACATCGGCAGCGAGGAAGGCTTTCTTACGCTCAAGCGCGAACTGCGCGAGCCACGTCCGGACCGCGTTTTCCACGTGGCCGATGCGTTCCGCGCCGGCCTGTCGCTGGAAGAAGTGCACGATCTCACGCATATCGATCCGTGGTTCCTTGCCGCGTTCGAGGACATCGTGATGACCGAGGGCGAAGTGCAGCGCCAGGGTCTCACGGTGCTGGACGAGCCGCGCATGCGCGAACTCAAGCGCATGGGCTTCTCCGATGCGCGCCTGGCCGAACTGGTCGGTACCGACGAGGGCGCCGTGCGCCACCTGCGCCGCACGCTCGGCGTGCGTCCGGTCTACAAGCGCGTGGATTCCTGCGCCGCCGAATTCGCGACCACCACGGCGTACATGTACTCGACCTACGAGGAAGAGTGCGAGGCCAACCCGACCAATCGCGACAAGATCGTCGTGCTGGGTGGCGGTCCGAACCGCATCGGCCAGGGTATCGAGTTCGACTATTGCTGCGTGCACGCAGCGCTCGCCCTGCGCGAGGATGGTTTCGAAACCATCATGGTCAACTGCAATCCGGAAACCGTCTCCACCGATTACGACACGTCCGATCGCCTGTACTTCGAGCCGCTCACGCTTGAAGACGTGCTTGAAATCGTCGATCTCGAAAAGCCGAAGGGCGTGATCGTGCAGTACGGCGGCCAGACGCCGCTGAAGCTGGCGCGCGCGCTGGAAGCGGCTGGCGTGCCGGTGATCGGTACCAGCGCCGACTCGATCGACCTCGCCGAGGATCGCGAGCGCTTCCAGAAGATGATCCAGAAGCTCGAGCTGAAGCAGCCGCCGAACCGCACGGCACGCAACGCGGACGAGGCGCTCGCGCTCGCCCGCGAGATCGGCTACCCGCTGGTCGTGCGTCCGAGCTACGTGCTCGGCGGTCGCGCCATGGAAATCGTCTACGCCGATGCCGATCTGTCGCGCTACATCCGCGAGGCCGTGCAGGTGTCCAACGAGTCGCCGGTGCTGCTCGATCGCTTCCTAGACCACGCGGTCGAGGTGGACGTCGACATCGTCGCCGACGCCGAGGGTAACGTGCTCGTCGGCGGCATCATGGAGCACATCGAGGAAGCCGGCGTGCACTCGGGCGATTCGTCGTGCTCGCTGCCGCCGTATTCGCTCAGTGCCGAAGTGCAGGACGAGATGCGTCGCCAGGTGAAGCTGATGGCGCTGGAGTTGAAGGTCATCGGCCTGATGAACACGCAGTTCGCCATCCAGGGCGATGAGGTGTTCATCCTGGAAGTGAATCCGCGTGCGTCGCGTACCGTGCCGTTCGTCTGCAAGGCCACCGGCATGTCGCTCGCGAAGATCGCGGCGCGCGCCATGGCCGGTCGCACGCTCGTCGAGCAGAACGCCACCAAGGAAATCATTCCTTCGTACTACTCGGTGAAGGAAGCCATCTTCCCGTTCCTCAAGTTCCAGAACGTGGACCCGATCCTCGGCCCCGAGATGCGTTCCACAGGCGAGGTGATGGGCGTGGGCCGCAGCTTCGGCGCCGCCTTCGCACGTGGCCACGAAGCCGCCGGCATCAAGGCGCCGCCGAAGGGCAAGGTATTCATGTCCGTGCGCGATGCCGACAAGGATCGCCTGCTGTCGATCGCCCAGGACGTGGCCAGCCGCGGCTACGGCATCGTTGCCACCTCGGGTACCGCCAAGTTCCTGCAGGACAACGGCGTGGCGTGCGAGCGCATCAACAAGGTGCTCGAAGGCCGTCCGCACATCGTCGACCTGATCAAGAACGGCGAGGTGGTGTACATCGTGAACACGACCGAGGGCAAGCAGGCCATCTCCGACTCGTTCTCGATCCGCCGTGAAGCGCTGCAGCAGCGCGTCACGTATTCCACGACCGTCGCAGGCGCGCGTGCGCTCGTGCATTCGCTCGACTTCCACGCCGATGGAGAAGTGAACAGCCTGCAGGATCTGCACAAGGAGTTGAACGCATGAGCAGCACTCGTCCTCCCATGACCCAAAAGGGTGCCGATCGCCTGCGCGACGAGTTGGAGTATCTGAAGCGCGTGAAGCGGCCCGAGATCGTCGCCGCAGTGGCGGAAGCACGTGCGCACGGCGACCTCAAGGAGAATGCCGAGTATCACGCCGCGCGTGAGATGCATGGCTTCAACGAAGGCCGCATCGCCGAGCTGGAAGCGGCGCTGTCGAATTCGGAAGTGATCGACACCGAGCGCCTCAGCGTGGGCAAGCGGATCGTGTTCGGCGCGATCGTGGACCTGGTCGACCTGGATTCGGATGCCAAGGTCACTTACCAGATCGTCGGTGACCTCGAGGCCGACATCAAGCAGAACCTCATCGCCGTGTCCTCGCCGATCGCGCGTGCGCTCATCGGCAAGAACGAAGGTGACGAGTTCGACTTCAAGGCGCCCAATGGCGTCAAGACCTACGAGATCGTTGGCGTTCGCTATAGCTGATCGGCTGCTCTTGACCTGGACTCGCGGCCGGCAGGGATGCCGGACCGCCCTAAGGCGCCGCATCGATCTACAGAGAAAGTGCGCCAGCGGGTAACGCAAACCCACGCATGCCGCTCACGATGCGGGCAAGCTTGTCTGGGTTTCGCTGTGCATGGATGCGGCGGATCGTGCTGCCATCGGTCGTGAAGGTCATCGCCGATTCCAGATGGCCCTGGATGTAGCGCAGTAGCGCCCACTCGCCGTTGATGCGCGTCGCGCGTACCTCGACGTCCGCGCCGTAGCGAAGATGCGCTGCGTAGAACACCTGCGCGATGCGCTGCCCGCCCAGCATGGGTTTTGGGAAACTGGTGACTTTGCCGCCGCCATCGCCGCGTAGTTCCGCATCTTCGGCGAGCATCGAACGGATGGCAGGGAAGTCGCCACTCGCCATGGCGTCGGCAAGACGCCGCACCAGTTCCCGTTGCGCGTCCTGCGGTACGTAGCGGGCCGGCTGGTCCTCGCGCACCTGATCCTTCGCACGATGCACCAACTGGCGGCAAGCGGCTTCCGTTTTGCCCAGCGTACGGGCGATCTCCGCATAATCCACGTCGAACACTTCGCGCAGCAGGAACGCCGCACGCGCCTCAGGGGAAAGCCGTTCGAGCAGCAGCAGGAACGCGACCGATACGTCGTCTGCCAGTTCGCTCAAGTCTTCCGGGGACGCGCCCTCATCGGTCCACACCGGCTCGGGCAGCCAGATGCCGACGTAGTCCTCGCGGCGGGCCTTGGCGGCACGCAGTCGGTCGATCGCGCGGCGCGTCGTCGCCGCGACCAGCCAGGCCTCGGCATGCTCGACCGTGTCGCAATCCGCGTTCCAGCTCAGCCAGATGTCCTGCAAGACATCCTCCGCCTCGGCCACGGAGCCGAGCATACGGTAGGCGATGCCGTGCAGGCGGGATCGCAGGGCGGAGAAAGTGGCAGTGGCGTCGCTCATACCCATCAAGACGATCCTGACGGGTGCTTTGTGACACGTCTTGGCGGAAGGCGTCCAGGGAGGCCGGCGGTCCGACTCAGGGGCCGGTCATGACCAGCGGCTTCTTGGCGTCCTTCAGGATGAACACCACGAACTTCGCCGGCTCGGTCTGGCTGGCGTTGCGGCCTACCGTATGGATGTCGTCGGGGCCTTCGTAGAACGTGTCGCCTGCCTTCAGGGTCTGCTCCTTACCACCCTTGACGCCCATCACGATCGTGCCTTGAAGCACGTACACGACGGCATGGGCATCGTGGTGGTGGATGGGTTCGACGGTCCCGGGTGGATAGTCCACGGAGATCAGCGTGATCTCCTTGCCCGGATAGTCCTTCAAGGCCTTGGTCATGACATCGCTGACGACCGGCAGGGGCGCCGCGCCGCCATGGCCGGCGGCATCGTGGGCGAGGGCAGCAGCGGGCGTCAACGCGCCGAGCAGCGCGAGCACTTTCATCATGCTCATGGGGTGTTCCTCATTCGATCGAAAACGCATCAGGACAGGTTCGCCTTGTCCAGGCCCCAGGCTTTGTCGTAGCTGCCCGGTTCGGCGCGGAAGGCGACGTTCGCGCGGTTCCATGCATTGATGATCATCACCGCGTAGGTGAGATCGGAAAGCTCTTGTTCGGAAAACTGCCCACGCACGCGCTCGTAGACGTCGTCGGAAACGCCTTCCACGGGAATCTGCGTCAGCACTTCGGTCCACGCCAGCGCGGCGCGCTCTTTCGGCTCGAACAGGTTGGACTCGCACCATGTGGCGATATGGTGCAAGCGCAACGGCCGCTCGCCGTGCAGTGTGGCTTCCTTCACGTGCATGTCGAGACAGAACGCGCAGCCATTGAGCTGCGATGCGCGAATCTTCACCAGATTCTGGATCGTCGCGCCGATGGACGATTTGGCGTTCACCGCACTGAGTTCCATCATCTTCTTGGTGAGTTCGGGCGACTGCTTCATGTAATCGATGCGCTGGGTCATGGCGTAGGTCTCGTGAGGTAAGGGGGAGCCGCCGTCATGGCGGGCACTCGAAGGCTAGGCTTCGCTCCAGGCACCCGGTAGATCCGCCGCCGAGTCCACGGTGTTGCGTCGCGCGCACCAATACGCCGTCACAAACCGCGATGCAGGCACGTCTAAGCAACATGGACCCGAAGACTTCCACCTATGGACGGCTGCGCAGCGCGCTCACGACACGCCATGCCGGCGACGTGCTCTGGCTCGACCTGATCGATGCCATTGCCGCCTTGCCGACCGATGCGCGCCTGGCACTTCTCCTGGCGGATGTCTTTGACGCGTCCCCCGAAGACATCGCGATGCTGCTTCATCGAAACCCCGATGCCTGCCGACGGCTGATCGACGACGCACACGCGCAGATCCACGCGGCAGCGAGTTCGAGGAAATAAGCCATGTCTCTACGAGCCATCACCTCATCCCCCGTTGCCCTGGTCGTACCCGACGCGCTGGCGACGTCGTTCTCGGCCACGTACGCGGGCGTTGTCGCATTCATCGCCGTGGCAACGGAAGGCAGCTTTGCGCGGGCAGCCGATCGTCTCGGTATCGGGCGGTCGGCGGTCAGCCGCAGCGTGCAGAAGCTGGAAATCCAGGTCGGTGCGCGGCTCTTTTCGCGCAACACACGAAGCACCTCGCTCACCCGTGAAGGCGAACGTTTCTTCGAGAACTGCCACCCGGGCATCGAACGGATCGCGCAGGCGCTGGACGATATGCGTGAACTTCGCGATGGGCCGCCGCGCGGCCAGTTGCGCATTGCTGCCCCGGTGGGATTCGGTCGCAAGGTCGTAGCGCCGCTGCTGCACCGGTTTCGCGACGCGTATCCCGAGATCGCGATCGATCTCATGCTGGACGACCGCGTCGTGGACTTCACCACCGACCGGGTCGATGTCTCATTTCGCGACGGACGCATGGAGGACAGCCAGGTCATCGCGCGGCAGATCATGCCGATGCATCTCTTCGTCTGCGCAACGCCGGGCTATCTGGAAAGACGCGGACCGATCGAGCGGATCGACGATCTACTCGCCCAGCGTGCGATCCATTTCCGCACCGCATCGGGACGGGTTGCCGAATGGGAATTCTCGGTGGATGGCGACTCGCGCAAGCTGTTGCCACCCGCGATGGATGCATTCAACGACAGCGATCTCGTGCTGCAGGCCGTGCTCGAAGGCCGTGGCATCGCGCAACTCGCGGGCTATCAGGTGAGCGAGTACCTGCGCTCGGGGCAACTCGTGGCGTGCCTTCCGCACTACGCACCCAACGATCGCGGGCACTACATCTGCTACCAGAGCCGCCGGCAGTTGCCGGCACGCATTCGCGTCTTCATCGACTTCATGGTGGCGTCTATCCGCGCGTGCAGTGCGTCGTATGCAGGGGAGGTCATGGCTGCGCGACTGGCCACTACCTCGTCGGTGAAGACTTCGCGCCACGCCCGGTACGCGACGACCGCCTGAAGGGAGGTTTGCATCGCAGGATCGCCGATCGCTTCGTTGTGCGCCGCACCGATGTTTTCTTGCGACTTTCTCGCGTCCTGCAACTCCAACCACCCGCCGTCCATAAGACCAACGTAGGGTGGTGCGCAGGTGGAACCTGCCTAAGATGCGATGCGGGGTGGGTCAACCTTCAAGCAGGGGGTAGGTCATGGGTGCAGGTGGATGGCTGTCGCGGGAACGTACGATCGCAGGACCGGGGTTCAATCGCTGGCTTGTTCCACCGGCCGCTTTAGCCATTCATCTATGCATCGGCATGGCCTACGGCTTCTCGGTGTTCTGGTTGCCGATGACCAAGCTGGTGCCGGGCGCGGATGCCGCCCTGTGCGCGAGCCAGGGCTTTCTCGATCAGTTGACCACCACGACGTGCAACTGGACCGTGCCCTCGGTCAACCACATCTTCGAAACCTTCATCGCCATGCTGGGTCTCGCTGCTGCCATCTGGGGCGGTTGGCTTGAGCACGCCGGTCCACGCAAGGCGGGGTCCATCGCCGCCTGCTGTTGGGGCGGCGGACTTGTGCTGGGTGGCATTGGCGTATCGATCCACCAGCTATGGCTCGTCTATCTCGGCTGCGGATTGCTTGGCGGCGTAGGGCAGGGGCTTGGCTACATCACGCCGGTCTCGACGTTGATCAAATGGTTTCCCGACCGCCGTGGCCTCGCGACCGGGTTCGCGATCATGGGCTACGGTGGCGGCGCATTGATCGGCGCGCCGATCGCGGTCAAGCTCATGGACGTCTTCAAGCAGGGCGACGTCCCGGGCGTGGCCGCGACACTGATGTGTCTCGGCGCGCTGTATTTCGTTGCCATGTCGCTGGGCGCGTTCGGCTTCCGTGTCACGCCCAACGGGTGGAAGCCGGCCGGATTCCAGCCCAAGGCGAGCGCCGCAAGCGCGCCGCTCGTCACGCCGCATCACGTCCATCTCAATCGCGCATGGAAGACGCCGCAGTTCTGGTTGATCTGGGGCGTGCTGTGCATGAACGTGACGGCGGGCATCGGGGTGATCTCGATGGCCAGCCCCATGCTCCAGGACGTGTTTGGCGCGCGCCTGGTCGGGGCCGATGCCACCACCGTGCTCACCACGGCCCAGAAGGCGGCGATCGCTGCTGCCGCGGCCGGGCTGGTGGGGCTCATCAGCCTGTTCAACTCCGTGGGCCGGCTGGCCTGGGCGTCGGCCTCCGACGTCCTCGGCCGCAAACGCACCTATGTGGTCTTCTTCGTGCTCGGCATCGCGTTGTATTGCCTGTTGCCCACACTGGGGCATCTGGGGATGGCGGCTGCCTTCGTGGTCACCGTGTGCGTGATCCTTTCCATGTATGGCGGTGGGTTTGCCACCGTGCCCGCCTATCTCGCCGATCTCTTCGGTACACAGATGGTCGGGGCCATTCACGGACGACTGCTCACCGCGTGGTCCGTGGCCGGCGTGGTCGGTCCGGTGTTGATCGCCAGCCTTCGCGAAGCGCAACTGAGCGCGGGCGTGCCCAAGAACCTCGTCTACGACCGCACCTTGTATATCCTCGCCGGCCTGCTGCTGGTGGGGCTGGTCTGCAACCTCCTGGTGCGGCCGGTTGCCAGCAAATACCACATGACCGAGGACGAACTCCGGCGCGAGCGTTCCCTGCAGCATGAGGCGCCGGCGTCCGCGATGGACCTCGCCGCTGCGGCGCGCGGACCGTTCGGTGTGCTGGGTGTCGTGGCCTGGGCGGCCGTAGGCATTCCCTTCCTCATCGGCGTGTGGATCGCCCTGCAGAAGGCGGCAGCGCTGCTCTAGCCCGCGGCCTTCACCTCGGGTTCTCGATCCGCGTCACAACCCTTCGAACCCGGCCGGCTGGCCTACTACTCCATCGCTCCCGGCCGGGGCTATGATCCGTGCGCGGGGGACCTCGAGGGGAGGACAGCCGCCAGGGCCAGGGTATGGCCCCTGCACTCAGAGGATGAGGTGATGGGGAGGAGGGTTATCCAGCATGCCGGCTGCCTTGGCAGCCGTGCGGCATTGTTCCGCGTGTCGTCTTCGGCACGAGGCCGAACTGCGGCGCGCGTACAGCGATGCCTACGCTGGGCTTTGGGGTTGCTGCTGGTCGTTTTCGCAACGGCCCAGGCGGGCGGCGTAAGCGATCCGACGCCATCGGCGATTCTCGACCGCGCCGATGCCGTCAAAGGTACGGACTTCGCTACGTTCTCTCGGCTGGTCGATCAGATGGCGCCGCGCGAGGCGGACCTCGAGCCGACCGAACGATGGCGTCTGCACTTTCTGCAGGGGTGGCGAGCGACCTGGCAAGGCGACTACGACGCAGGCCGTCGTTGGCTGAGCGACGTGGCGGATCATTCGACCGATGACGTGATACGGCTCCGCGCGATGGCGACGCTGATCAACCTGCTCGGCAACAGTCATCACTACGAGGAAGCGTTCACGCGCCTCACGCAATTGCAGGAACTGATGCGCTCGGTGCGCGATCGCTATGCATTGTTCGCCGCGCGTAGCGAGGCTTCGCAATTGCTCAGCTCGGTCGGTCAGTTCGAGCAGGCCGAAGCGTATGCCAAGGACATGATGGAAAACCCGCCGGCAGGTCAGACCATCTGCTTCGGTGCGCAGCACCTTCTTCGTGCGCGTCGCGAGGCGAATCGCCTGGTGTCGATTGATCCTTTGTTCGAACGTGCGCTTCAGGTGTGCGAGAGCACGGGCTATCAGGTTTTCGCGGAAAACATGCGCGCCGACATCGCTGCGTTCCATCTGGCGCAGGGGCGTCCGGCAGAAGCCGTGCAAGTGCTCGCGGCACACCGCGAAACCATGCGACGGCTCGATTACCCGGTGCTGCTGTCGGAGTTCGATGCAACGCTCGCCAAGGCCTATCTGTCGCTCGGAGACCTCGCCAATGCACGTCGCTTTGCGCAGTCGGCGGTAGCGGGCGCCATTCCTAACGAGTTCACCGATTCCCGTCGTGTGGGCTACGAGGTGCTGTATCAGATCGAACGAAAGCTGGGCAATGCATCGGCCGCTCTCGTTTTCCACGAGAAATACATGGCGGCGGACAAGGCCTATCTCGACGACGTCAGCGCGCGCAGCCTGGCGTTCAAGATGGTCGATCAGCAGGTCATCGCGCGCAAGGCAGAAGTGGATGCGCTGAGCCGGCAGAACGAAATCCTGCGCCTGACCGGGGCGCTCGACCGCAAGGAAGTAGAGACGGGGCGGCTCTACATCGTCGTGCTGATCGCGAGCCTCACCGCGATCATCTGGCTGGTGCTCAGACTGCGTCGCTCGCAGCTCCGTTTCATGAAGCTGGCGCGCCGTGATGGCCTCACAGGCATCTGCAACCGCGAACACTTCGTCGAGCAGGCGGAACGCGTGCTGGCCTACGGCGCGCGTTCGGACCGCGCGGCTTGCCTGATCCTGTTCGATCTCGACCACTTCAAGAACGTCAACGATACGTTCGGCCACGCTGTGGGCGACGAGGTCTTGAAGCGCGCTGTCGAAGTGAGCCGCCGTGCGCTGCACGCGTGCGATGTCTTCGGTCGGCTGGGGGGCGAGGAGTTCGCGGTGTTGCTGCCCGATTGCAGCCCGGCGCAGGCGCGTGCGCGTGCCGAACAACTGCGTTTGTCCATCGCCGCGGCGGCTGGTCTCCATGGGAAGCCGGCGCCGTCGGTCACCGCCAGCTTCGGCGTCGCCAGCACCGTGCCTTGCGGCTTCGAATTGCACCGGCTGCTCGTCGTGGCCGATGCCGCGCTCTATCGTGCCAAGCGAGCCGGCCGGAACTGCGTCTTCATGGGCGACACGGGCGATATTCCCGATTCGCCGTATTTGAGCGAGGCGCGCGGGTAGTCTGTCGACGAACCCTCAAGGCGATACCGGATCAAGATGTGCCTTTGGTGTCCTTTGCGAGCGTGCTTTTGCTGTAGGAGCCGCCATGGCGGCGAGGCCCGGTAGCGATGAGGCTTGGTTTACCTCGCCGCCATGGCGGCTCCTACAGGTGGACCGAGCAAAAAAAAAGACCGCTTTCGCGGCCTTTTTTTTCGACACGTCGCAGCTGGATCAGCGCTGACGAGCCTTGAAACGCGGGTTGCTCTTGCAGATCACGAACACTTTGCCGCGACGGCGAACGACTTTGCAGTCACGGTGACGCGACTTCGCGGACTTCAAAGAGGAAAGCACCTTCACGGCCAGCTCCTGAAACTTTACGGACAAGGAAAAACGGAATTCTAGCGATCTGGCCCAGGTTACGCAAGCCCCGGATGCCGTTCGTCTTTCAGCCGAGGCCGAGCTTCGCCTTGGCCTCGCGCACCGTGCGCAGGAAGCTCTCCAGCACGGGGG
>Ga0209148_1001139_pt1 | contig 15524 bp, 11 predicted proteins | sample AraplaCol_mMF_r2_2_FD_184288 | JGI IMG/M metagenome (GOLD analysis project Ga0209148, IMG submission 184288) | Arabidopsis root microbial communities from North Carolina, USA - plate scrape CL_Col_mMF_r2 (SPAdes) (version 2) | ecosystem: Host-associated > Plants > Roots > Endosphere | place...
GGCCGGCGAGGTAAGCGAGGATGCCGACGATCATGGCGCACCAGGATGCGCCGACGAAGGCGGGGCTCGGGCGGGCGGACGTGTGCTGGTTCATGCTGTTCTCCGGTCAATGAAAAATAGGACAATGCCAGATTGCAACGCCAGCACCTTGCGCGCAAGCGAACGACGGCGTGGTATCAGGTGATGGCACGCCAGGTAGCATATCCCGCGATGCAGAACCCGATCGAGCCCAGCAGGTGCACCGCCGAATGCGCCAATGCCCAGCTGTAATGGCCGCGCTGCAGCAACACCATCGCCTCGCCGGAAAAACTGGAAAACGTGGTCAGGCCGCCGAGGAAGCCCGTGATGACGAACAGGCGCCAGGCCGGGGACAATGCCGGCACCGTATCGAAGAACCCGAGTGCCAGCCCGATCAGGTAGCCGCCGACGAGGTTGGCGACGAGCGTGCCCAGCTGGATGTGGGCATGAAGTTGCGCGAGCAGGATGGTCAAGCCCCAGCGCAGCCAGGCGCCGAGCGTCGCCCCGACGGCGACCGCGATCCAGCTCAGCGGCTGGCCCACTTGGCCCGGGCCGAGTCGTCCGTCACGCGCGCATCGACCCAGCGCGCGCCGTTCGGCGTTTGTTCCTTCTTCCAGAACGGGGCGTCGGTCTTGAGGTAATCCATGATGAATTCGCAGGCTGCGAACGCTTCGCCACGGTGCGCGGCCGTGCAGGCGACGAGGACGATCTGGTCCAGCGGCCGCATCGGGCCGATGCGGTGGACGACGACGACGCCGTACAGCGGCCAGCGGCCGCGCGCCTGTTCGACGATGTCGTGCAGGGCCCGTTCCGTCATGCCCGGATAATGCTCCAGCTCCAGCTCGGCCACGCTGTCGCCGTCGTTCATGTCGCGCACCGTGCCGACGAAGCTGACGACCGCCCCCACCCGCGCATCGCCCGCGCGCAGGCGCGCGAGCTCGGTGCTCACGTCGAAGTCGGCGCTTTCGACGCGAATGTCGGTGGTGTCCTTCACTGGCTCGTTCGCTTGCCCGTTCACTTGCCCTCCTTGGCTAAACGCAATGCGAGCTGCTCGATGCGCGACGCCGTGCGCGCATCGACGAGCGCCGGCAACGCGTACAGGTCGCGCAAGCGGCTGCCCGCGTCGCCCTGGGCGCCGCGGCCCGCGCCGTGCCCGGCCTTGAGCGACGATTGCAGCACCTCGACCTGCAACTTCAGGCGTTCGCGCGCGAATTCCGGACCGCTGTCGATGCCGGCACCGATCTCCAGGCGCAGCAGCTCATGCAGCAGCCTCGCGCGGTTGTCTTCCAGCTGGCGCGCATAGGCGGCCTTTGCCTCCGGACTGCCGAGCAGCGCGGCCAGGGCGGCATCGAAACGGGTGCGCAGCAGGCGTTCCGTCTCGGCGTCGAGCGCAGGCAGGGCGGCCCAGCGCGATTCCCAGTCGGTATCGAAGGCGGCGGCCGTGGCGACGGCATTCTCGACCTCCTGCACCAGGCGCAGCTTGTCGCGCAACATCCCCGCCTGGGCGACGCCGGCGGCGCGGCGGGCCTGGTCGACCTGCTGCTGCACGAGCGCGACGGCCGCGTGATAGCGTTTTTCGACGCGCGCCTCGTGGGCGCGCGGCACCGGGCCGATCGCCTGCCATTCCGCCTGCGCCTCGCGCAGCAGCTTGGCGGCCGTGGCCGGCGTGACGTCGGCGGCGGCCGCTTCCAGCCGCGCGCTGATGGCCTCCTTGGCGGCCTCGTGGGCGCGGCGCTCGATGTCCGCTTCGTGCATCGTTTCCTTGCGGCGCTGGAACACGTCGTCGCACACGGCGCGGAAGCGCTGCCACAGCGCCTGCTCGCTCTTGCGCTCGAGCGGCAGCGCGCGCGCGTGCTCCTGCCAGCGCTGCTGCAGGGCGCGCATCGTGTCGATCGCGTGGCGGTCGTGCGGATCGATGGCGGACGCTTCCTCGATGATGGCTTCGCGCTCGGCCATTTCCGACTTGCGCTGCTCTTCGAGCGGCCCCTGCAGCACGTTCAGCGCATCCGCGAACAGGGCATCCAGGCGTTTCTTTTCCTTGCGGTCGATGGCGCCCAGGTGACTCCACGCGAGACGCAGGCGCTGCACCGTGCCGGCCACGTGTTTCCACTCGGCGCTGCCGTCGCGCAGGCGCGCGATCTCGGCCTGTGCTTCCTCGACGAGCGCCTGGCCGCGCGCCGCGTTCGCATGGCGCTCGTCGGCCAGGTGGCGGAAGTGGGCCGCGGCCGGCGCATAGGCGGCCGTGCAGGCGGCATCGAAACGCTCCCACAGGGTCTTGGGCGCGGCGCCGGACAGGCTGTCGAGCGCCTTCCAGCGGTCGCGCATGCTGCCGACCTTCTTGGCCAGCTCGCTCATCGCCAGGTTTTGCGTGGACAGCGACTCGACCGTCTTGATGAGTTCTTCGCGCGACACGTTGCCGCCCCAGCGCGCCCAGTCGGACAGGCGCTTGAGCTCGGCGCGCAGATGGACCAGGCGGTCGGACTGGGCCGGGCTCAGGCGCATGCCCTTTTCGCGCGCTTCCTTCAACGTCTTGTCGTGGTCGGCGGCGGTGCCAAGCGAACCCTGCTGCAGGGCGGCTTCCATCGCATCCATCGTGTCGATGAAATGCTGGTCGGCGCCGCGCGGCTTGTTGTCCTTGTCGTCCTTCTTGTCCTTGTTATCCTTGCCCTCTTTCCCCTCCTTGACGGCCGCCTTGCCGCCGCCATGAGCGCCTTCCTGCGCCGGTGCGGCGCGGTCCGCCCTGGCGTCGCGTGCCTCCTTCGGCTTGCGCGGCTCGGGTTGCGGCAGCGTGGCCAACAGGGCGTCGAAGCGGCGCTGCAGCTCGGCGGCCTCGTCGACCTGGGGCGGCGCAGGCAGGGCCTTCCATTCGCGCCGCAACGTCTCGGCGTTCAGTTCGGCAACCGGCCTGGCCTGCTGGGCGTCGAGGAACGCGGCGCGTGCCGCCAGCGCGGCCTGCCCGGCTTCCTGCACCTGCAAGCCGGCCCGCAGCTTCTGCATCTCGGCCGTGAATTCGGCCGCGAGGGCGCGCGGCAGCGAGGGGTGCTCCGGCGAGCGCAAGGCCTCGTCCTGTTCCTGCGCCAGCGCGTCCAGGCGCGGGGCCAGTTCGGCCGCGGGCAATCCGGCTGTTCCCAGTTGCCGCAACCCGGCCACGCGGTCGATCATGGCGCGCTGCAGCGCCACCTGCGCTTCCAGGCGCCGGGCCAGCGCGGCGCGCGCGGTCTGGAAGGCGGCATCGAGCTCGGGCGCGGAGATCACGGACCATTTGCGGTCCAGGTCGGCCACGTGGTTCGGGGTCAGCAAGGCATCCTTGAGCAGGGATTCGGCGTGCTCGACGGCGCCTTGGGCGCGCCGGTGCTCGGCCTCGCGGTGACGGTGCGCATCGAGGCGCGACTGCATCAGCTTGGCGACGCGGCGGTCGGTATTGCGCATCGCGGTATGGACCCGCTCGAGCTGCTCCGGGCTATGGACGAACTCGGCGGCGGCAAGCCGCAGTTCGGAAAATTCGCATTGGAGGATGAATTCCACCGCGGCGGCTTCGTCATCCCCGACGCGGCTCAGCTTTTCAGCCTGGGCCGACCGTTGATGATTGGACGCCTGCGTGGAAGCGGGCGTGGACGGTTCCGCATGCGCCCCCGCTTGTGCTCCCTGCCCGGCCGGCTTGTCGCCGGGCTTGTCGCCCGGCCGCTTGAATAGGAACTCGAACATGATGAAATCGCACTTCCAAAATCGCCATCATAGCAAAGAACCCTGATGGCCCCGTAACGCCAGCCCTGCGCGTGCGAGCAACATGTTCGCCATTGCCTCTCAAAATCAGTGGGCGACGGTCAGCGTCGCGTGCCGCCAGCCGAATTCCGGCTGCAGCGGTTCGCGCCCGTGCGCCTCGGGGCCGGCATGCCCCACCAGCTCGTGACGCAGGCGGCGCGGATCGGCGCGGCGCTCCTGCGCATACGCGTCGTGGGCCAGCATCTGGTTGGCGATCGCAAACCAGGCGTCGCCGCCGACCGCGGCGCGCGCCAGCGGGAACAGCTCGTGTTCCTCGCGCTCCAGACGGCGGCGCAGCGCCGCCACGCAGCGTTCGACGGCGTCGCAGAACGCGTCGCGCCGCACCGGATGGTCGGCCGCGCCGACGCAGGCTTCCGCCACGCCCATCGCGGCGGCGGCCTGGCCGCTGAGCCGTTCGAGCTCCCCCAGCAAGCCGTCGGCCGCATCGGTACTGCGGCGCAGGGCCGGCACGAGGAATTTGTCGAGCTTGCGCCAATGATAGTTGTCGTACGCCTGGCGCAGGGTGGCGCACAACTGGGCCGCCCGGCCGGCGGCCAGCGTGCTGAAGTCACCCGGCAGCGCGCTCAACTCGTCGAGCAGCGACTGCAGGGCCGCGCGCACCGTCGTCTGTTCGACGGACAGGGCCACGAGGGTATAAGTCGATGTCAGCATTCGGTCTCCACCTTTTTCTCACGAGTGAGGTCCGCCCCATCGAAAACCGTCCGGCCGCCTGGCAGGCGCGGCGCGATGCGGAATCCGTGGGAGCGTTGTTGACAGGCCTGTGTGCTCGGGCATCGGGATGCCCTCTCGTTGTCGTCGGCCTGAAGGAAGGTCTAGTGTAAGGAGGCAGGCCGGGTCCGAGTTTGATCTATCACAAACGGTGCTCTGCCCATTTTGAATGCCGCCGGGGGCGCTAGGCTGCGGCCAGCGGGGCCCGGAGCGTCTGGCCCAGCGCCGCGGCCAGCGGCGCGGCGATGCCGGCCGGCTCCGCATGCGCCAGCACGACCTGCGGGCAGCCATGCCAGCGCGCGCACCGGGACAACGCGCCGGCCAAGTCGCGCACGAAGCGCTCGCTGACGCGCACACCAGGCTCCAGCACGAGCGCTTTCAGCTCGAACACGCCGGCCTTGCGATGCGCCTTGGCGTCGACGCGGCCGACGAGCGCCCCGCGGCGCAGCAGCGGCAGCGTGAAATAGCCGTAGCGCCGCTTTGCGGCCGGCGTGTAGCACTCCAGGCGGTAATCGAAGCCGAACAGGTCGAGCGCCCGGCGGCGGTCCCAGACGAGCGGATCGAACGGCGACAATACGCTGGTGAGCGTCGCCGGCAGGGCGCCGCTCAGCGCCTGTTCGAGCAATCCCGCGTGGTCCGGGTGGACGTACACCGGCTCCTTCCAGCCGTCGACGCGCGCGCGCAGCAGCAGGCCCTCGTCGGCCAGCGCCTGCGGGTCGAGGTGCGGCGGCTTCGTCCGGTGATAGTCCGGGACCCAGCCCGCCTTCGCGACGCCGAGGGCGCGCACGGCCCGCAGCACGAATTCGCGCCGCGTCGCCTCGACCGGCGGCATGCGGGCGTCGTCCCAGCCGGGCAGCACGCGTTCTGCCAGGTCGTACACGCGCTGAAACTGCCGGCGGCGGGCAATCATCAGCCGGCCCGTCGTGAACAGGACTTCCAGCGCGCGTTTTTCCGGCTTCCATTCCCACCAGCCGCCGGCCTTGCCGTCGGTGCGCTCGAAGTCGGCCGAACGGGCAGGACCGTTCACGCGGATGTGGTCCAGCACGCGCTCGACCTCGTCCCGGTGCGCCGCCAGCCAGGTTCCCGCGTACTTCCAGCCGAGCGAGCCGGGATCGACCATCCGGTGCCGGTACAGGCCATAATCCTCGATCGGAATGAAGCACGCCTCATGGGCCCAGTACTCGAACAGCCTGCCCTCGGCCAGCAATTGGTCGAGCCATTCGGGATCGTAATCGCCCAGGCGGCTCCACAGCACGAGATAAGGGCTGCGCGCGACGACGCTGATGGTGTCGATCTGCAACACGCCCATGCGGCGGATCGCGGCCAGCACGTCGTCCTTCGTGGCGCGGGCGCGCTGCGCTTGCAGCATGCCCTGGGCCGCGAGGTGCAGGGCTCGTGCGACAGCGGGAGTCAAAATTGGTTCGCTCATCCGCACATTCTAGTGACATCCCATCAACATTTGTACAGGTCGCCGCGAAAAAGTACTGGTTTTTTTCACAGTATCCCGCCGTCTGCGCTATAGTTGGCGCCCTGGCTCAACCAATCGTTGCGGATTTTCCAACAATCATGCGGCTGCTGCACACATCCGACTGGCACCTCGGCCAGACCCTGCACAATTTCGACCGGACCTACGAGCACCAGTGCTTCCTCGACTGGCTGCTCGACACGCTGGTCGCCGAGGAAGCGGACGTCCTCCTGATCGCCGGCGACGTGTTCGACAACGCGAACCCGTCCGCCGCCTCGCAGCGCCAGCTGTACCGCTTCCTGCAGCAGGCACGGGCGCGTTCGCCCCGGCTGGACATCGTCATCATCGCCGGCAACCACGATTCGCCGGGCCGGCTCGAAGCGCCGGGTCCGCTGCTGGAGGCGCACGGCACCCGCGTCGTCGGCCACGTCGCGCGCGACGCTGCCGGCAACATCGACCTGGAACGCCTCATCGTGCCATTGACCGGCAGGGATGGCGCGATCAACGCATGGTGCGTGGCGATCCCGTTCCTCCGTCCCGGCGACGTGCCCCGCGTGGCAGGCCAGGCAATGGACGATGCGTTCGACGCCTACCTGGCCGGCATCCGGCTGCTCTATCGGCAAGCCTGCGAACTGGCGCGCGCCCGGGCCCGGGACGGCCAGGCGATCCTCGCGATGGGCCATTGCCACATGGTCGGCGGCGATGCGTCGCCCGACTCCGAGCGGCGCATCGTCATCGGCGGCACCGAGGCCCTGCCCGCCTCGATGTTCGGCCCGGACATCGCGTACGCGGCGCTGGGCCACCTGCACCTGGCTCAGCGCGTGGGACAGCAGGACCACCTGCGCTATTGCGGCAGCCCCCTGCCGCTGTCGTTCGCCGAAGTCGGCTACAGGCACCAGGTGCTGCGCATCGACCTGGAAGGCACGCGCGCTGCCGCCATCGAGCCCCTGCACGTGCCGCGCGCCGTCGAGCTGCTGCGTGTGCCGTCCAGCCCGGCGCCCGTCAAGCAGGCGATCGCGGAACTGGTCGCCCTCGACCTGCCCGACCTGCGGCGCGAGGCCTGGCCCTATCTGGAAGTGCGCGTGCTGCTCGACGCGCCCGAGCCGGGCTTGCGCGCCCAGGTCGAGGCCGCGCTCGACGGCAAGCCCGTGCGCCTGGCGAAGATCGAACCGACGCGCCGGGTCGTGACCACGGCCGGCGTCGAACCGGCGCTGAGCCTGGACCAGCTCGCGCAGCTGCAGCCGGACGACATCTTCCGCCGCCTGTGGCAGCAGCGCTTCGGCGGCGACGCGCCGGACGACCAGCTGGCCGCGTTCACCGAACTGCTGCTCCCGGCGGACGGCGCGGCGAAGAACAGGGAGGCCGCATGAAGATCCTGCGCATCGGCGGCAAGAACCTGGCCTCGCTGGCCGGCGAGTTCGAGGTGGATTTCGAGAGCGAGCCGCTGGTGACCGCCGGCCTGTTCGCCATCAGCGGCCCGACCGGCGCCGGCAAGAGCACCCTGCTGGACGCCTTGTGCCTGGCCCTGTACGACGCGACCCCGCGGCTCATCAAGGGGCCGCGCGTGGGCAACTACCTGCCCGACGTCGGCGACGAGACGCTGTCCGTGGCCGACCGCCGCACCCTGATGCGGCGCGGCACGGCGGACGCGTTCGCCGAGGTCGATTTCGTCGGCAACGATGAGCAGCGCTACCGCGCGCGCTGGAGCGTGCGGCGCTCGCGCAACCGCGCTGGCGGCGCACTGCAGCCGTCCACGATGAGCCTGCAACAACTGCCCGGCATGCAGCCGCTGGGCGGCACCAAGACCGAAGTGCTGGCCGAGGTCGAGCGCCGCATCGGGCTGTCGTTCGAACAGTTCACGCGCTCCGTCCTGCTGGCGCAGAACGAGTTCTCCGCCTTCCTGCGCACCGACGACAACGAGCGCGGCGAACTGCTCGAAACCCTGACGGGCAGCGCCGTCTACAGCGACATTTCGCGCCGCGCCTACGAACGCTGGCGCCTGGAACAGGAAGCCATGCGCCGCCTCACGGCGCGCCTGCAGGACCATGCACCGCTGAGCCCGGACGCACGGGCCGAACTCGACGCCGGACACGCAGCCGCGCAGGCCACGCTGGCGGCGGCCGAAGCGCGCCGGGCCGGTCTCGAGCGGCAACTGCGCTGGCACCAGGAGCTGGACCGCCTGCGCGCGGCCGAAGCCCAGGCGGACGGCGCGCTGGCGCACGCGCGCGCCGCGGTCGACGCGGCCTCCGAGCGCCGGCGCCGCCTGGCCACGCTGGATGCCGTGCAGCCGGCGCGTGCCCTCGTGGCCGACCTGAACCGCCTGGCCGGCGAACAGCGCCAGGTGCAGGCGCAACTGGCTGCCGGCGAACACGACCTCGCGCGCGCCCTCGATGCCCAGCGGCAGGCCGCGCACGGCCTGATGGAAGCGGAACGCAAGCTCGACGCGGCCGAGGATGCGCAGCGCGCCGCCGCCCCGCAACTGGACCGCGCGAAAGCCCTCGACGCCACCCTGGACACGCTGGCGCCGGCCCACGCCAAGGCCCGCGCGGCACTGGACGGCGTCCGCACTGAATCGAGCCAGGCCCAGGCCGCCCTGCAGGCCAAGGCGGCGGAACTGGAGGCCAGCCGGCGCACCTTGCACGACACGGGCGCCTGGCTCGCCGCACACGGCTCCCGCGAGACGCAAGCCACCCAATGGTCGCGCTGGGACCAGCGCCTCGCCCAAGCCGAGCAGGCCGCCCGGCAGGACGCCGCCAGCGCCCAGGCGCTCGATGCCGCCAAAGCCGGCGCCGAGCAAGCCGCCACGATGGCCCAGCGCACGGCGCACGCGCTGGGCGCGTCGGTCGAACTGCTCGACGTGCGCGAGGCTGGGCGCCGCCATGCGACCGAAGCCCTGGACGGCATCGATGCCGACGCCCTGCGCGCGGAACGCCGCACGCTCGACAAGCGGCGCGAACACCTCGGGTCGCTCGACCACACATGGCAGGCGCTGCGCACGAACCGCAGCCGCCTGGCCGACCTCGATGCGCAGGCGGCCCAGGCCACGCAGGCGCGTGCCGGCGCGCAGGAAGGCCTCGACGCGGCGCGCGCCGCCGGGATCGCGCTGGACGCCGCCGCGGCCCAGGCGGAACGCATGCTCAAGTCGGCCCAACTGGCCTGCGCCGACGGCGTCGAGAAACTCCGCGCCACGCTCGTCGACGGCGACGCCTGCCCCGTCTGCGGCGGCACGGAACACCCTTACCGCCACCAGGACGACCGGCTGCACGCCGTGCTCGACAACCTGTCCGCCGAGCTGGCCGCGCGTCGCACCGATCAGCGCGCCAATGTCGACCTGCAGGCTAAGCAGCGTGCCGCGTTCGACGCGGCCGGCGAACGGCTGGCGACGCTGGCGCGGGAGCGCGACAGCCTGCGCGCCGCGCTCGCCCAACTGGACGCCGAGTGGGCCGACAATCCCCTCGCGGCCGAAGCGCCGGACGACGACGGACTCGACGCCCGCGGCCGCTGGCTGGCCGCCGAGCTGGCCGCACTGCGCACGTCCTACGAAGGCCTCGAAACGCGCGATGCCGACCTGCGCCGCGCCGTGCTGGCGCGCGATGCCGCCCAGCAGGCCTGGGACCACGCCAACCGTGAACACGCGCGCCTGCTCGACGCCGCACAGACGGCCCAAGGCACGCTGGCCCGGCTGGATGCCGAGATCGCGGCACTGGCCGCCCGGCGCGAGGGCGCGGCCGCGGCACTGGCCGAGCTGCTGGCGGAACTCGATCCGGTGCTGGCCGAGGCGTGCGGCGACGGCTGGCAAGGCCATTGGCAACGCGACCCGGCCGGCTGGCGCCAGGCCCGCGCCCAGGAAGCCCGCGAGTGGAACGACCAGGCGGCGCGCCAGGCGCGGCTGCAGGGCACCATCGGCACTCTCGAGGCGGAACATGCGGCGCTTGCGACGCGCGTGCTGCACACCGGCGAACGCCAGGCGGAAGCGGACGCCGAATTCGCCCGCCTCGATGCGGAACTGGCCGCGCGCCGCACCGAGCGTGGCGAGCTGTTCGGAGGGCGCGCCGCGCGCGACGTCGAACAGCTGCTCGCCGCCGCGGTGACGGCCGCGCGCAACGCACTGAACGCGTGCCAGGCCGCGAGCCTGCAGGCGGCCCAGTCGGAAGCGCGGGTGCGCGCCGCGCAGGCCCAGGCCGCCGGGCGCATCACCGACCTGCAAGGCGAGCTCGCCGGCGCCGGCGAGCGCCTGGCCCAATGGATCCACGAATTCGACGGCAGCGATCCGGCGCTGGAGAGCGTGGCCAACGAACAGCAGCTGGCCGCCCTGCTCCAGGTCGGCGCCGGCTGGATCGCCCAGGAGCGCGCCGCCCTGCAGGAGCTGGACACGGCCGTGCGCCAGGCGACGGCCGTGCTGGCCGAACGCCGCACGCAGCGCAAGCAGCACGAAAGCCTGCGCGACGACGCGGTGCCGGCCGATGCGGATGCGAACGCGAACGCGGATGGCGGGCCAGCGGATGCGGACGGGAGTCACGAGGCGTCCGAGGCATCGCAGGCATCCGGACAGGCGTCCAGGCAGGCGCCGCCGCACGACGTCGACACGGTCGCCGCCGCGCTGCGCCGTGCCCAGGACGAGCGCGACGTGGCGCATGAGTCGGCCGCCGGCCTGGCCATGCGCATCCGCGAGGACGAGCAGCGGCGCGAGCGGGCACGCTCGATGATGGCCGAGATCGAGCGCCAGCGCGCCGTCGAGGACCGGTGGGCGAAGCTGGCGGAGCTGATCGGTTCGGCCGACGGCAAGAAATTCCGCAACTACGCCCAGCAGTTCACGCTCGACGTGCTGCTCGGCTATGCCAACACCCATCTCGCGCAGCTGGCACGGCGCTACCGGCTGGAGCGTGTCGTCAACATGGCCGGTCCGTCGCTGGCGCTGATGGTGCGCGACCAGGACATGGGCGGCGAAGTGCGCTCCGTGAATTCCCTGTCGGGCGGTGAATCGTTCCTCGTCTCGCTGGCGCTCGCGCTGGGCCTGGCGTCGCTGTCGTCGAATCGCGTGAAGGTGGAATCGCTGTTCATCGACGAAGGGTTCGGCAGCCTGGACAGCGATACGCTGGGCGTGGCGATGGACGCGCTGGACGCGCTGCAATCGCTGGGCCGCAAGGTCGGCGTGATCTCGCACGTGCAGGAAATGACGGAACGGATCGCCACCAAGGTGCTCGTGCGGCCGGCCGGTGGCGGCAGCAGCGCCGTGACCGTGCAATGCTAAAATGCGCGCCTTCCATTGACCCGTTGTTCCTGCTCATCATGTCCAAACCCGCCCGCTTCCTGACCTTCAAGTGCGCCAAATGCGCCAAGCCGGTCAAGCTCACCCTGCAGAAAGTCTCCGCGTGCTCGCACATCCAGCCCTACCAGGGCATTTGCGAATGCGGCGAGATCAAGCGCCACGCGACCGGCAACCCGGATGCCGTGAAATCCTTCGTCGAGTCGAACGAACTCCACTGGCATCACCACCACTGATCGGAACGGCGATGACGACTCACGACGGCGCGGCGCGCATCCACTGGATCGAACACGGCGAGGAACGCTCGGCGCACTGGCGCTCGGAAAGCGGCTGGCCGGCGCCCCGGAAGGTCGTGCTGGCCGACGACACGATGAATGCCGACACGGCCTGGCGCCTCGCGCTGGACGGCACCGCGCTGTTGTGGCGCGGCGACTTCCAGAACGCGCGCCAGTTGCTGCAGGCGCTCGGGCGCCGCGTCGATCACAAAGGTCCGCGCGCCCGGCGCGCCAAGGGCGGCAAGGCCGCGACGACGCTCACCGAACAGTTCCACCGCCACCGCCTCGCGCAACTGCAACGCGCGCGCACGCTGGCGATGCTCCTGATCCCGTTCGACGCCGGCCACGCCATCCCGCTGCGCCGCGCGCCCGACGTGCACGAAGCGTGCACGGAAGCATACGGGCCGGCGGCCGAGCCGTATGTGGCGTCGCTGCGCGAACTGCTGGGCGTCATCGGCGCGCACGAATGGCGCCGCAAGGGCGTGTTCATCCCGGCCCTCGACGAGCGCATCCATCCCTGGTACGGCGTGTTCTCGCCCGTGCGGGGCGAATACGTCGAGCTCGTCGCGCAGGCTCCGCTGCGGGCGGACGCCACCCTGGCGTTCGACATCGGCACCGGTACGGGCGTGCTGTCGACCGTGCTGGCGCACCGCGGCCTGCAAGGCGTGCTCGCCACCGACATGGACGAGCGCGCGCTCGGCTGTGCCCGTGCCAACGTCGAGCGTCTCGGCCTCGCAGGGCAAGTGGAAGTCGTGCGTGCCGACCTGTATCCCGAGGGCCGCGCCGACCTCGTCGTCTGCAATCCGCCCTGGCTGCCGGGCAAGCCGAGTTCCGCCATCGAATACGCCGTCTACGATCCGGACAGCCGCATGCTCCGGGGTTTTCTCTCGGGACTGAAAGAACATCTGCGCGCCGATGGCGAAGGCTGGTTGATCCTGTCCGACCTGGCCGAGCACCTGGGCCTGCGTTCGCGCGAACAATTGCTCGGCTGGATAAGCGATGCCGGCCTGGACGTCGCCGGCCGCCACGACATCCGTCCCTCGCACGCCAAGGCCAGCGATCCCGATGACCCGCTGGCGGCGGCGCGCATGGCCGAGGTGACGTCGCTGTGGCGCCTGCACGCGGCATGAACGCGGCATGCGCGCGGCCGGAGCGCCGTGTGCACGCCTGCCGCGGGACCGGATCGGCAACCCGATTTGCGCTTCGGCGCCGAACCGGTTAGAATAGCGTTCTCAGACGCGGGGTGGAGCAGTCTGGCAGCTCGTCGGGCTCATAACCCGAAGGTCACAGGTTCAAATCCTGTCCCCGCAACCAAATACCGTAACAATAAGCCCGACTCTTGCAGCCGGGCTTTTGTTTTCTGGGCCAGTGCAGCGCATGAGAGACAAGAAAGACAACGCGACCTTCGACCTGCCCGGCTTCGAGCCGGCGCCGCACGACGATACCGCCGCTGTCTCTGCCGCCGCAGTTGCCGCTATTGCCGCTGTTCCGCTCGATGCTTCCGTCGACCCGGCCCCAGCGTCGGCGCCCAGGCGCAGCCGCGCGCGGCGCACGTTGCCGAAGCAGGAACAGCTGGTGCTGGTGGACCTGGCGGACACGGATGCGACCGGTCTGCCGGTCTGGAAACACGATCCCGATCTCGATCTGACCGGCTTGCCTGTCTGGAAGCCGGCGGCCTGAGCGGCAACGAAACGCCGCCCGACGCGGCAACCCAACCGCCGCGTTCTGCGCGGCCGACGACATGTCCGACACCGCCTTTTCCTCGCTGCAGCTGGCAGCTCCCTTCCTGGCCAACCTCGACCAGCTCGGCTATCACCAGATGACGCCCGTGCAGGCCGCGACGCTCCCGCTCGCCCTCGGCGGCCGTGACCTGATCGCGCAGGCGAAAACGGGCAGCGGCAAGACGGCCGCGTTCGGCATCGGCATGCTGCTCAAGCTGAATCCGACGCTGTTCGCCGTGCAGGGCCTCGTCATGTGCCCGACGCGCGAGCTGGCCGACCAGGTCGCGAACGAGCTGCGCCGGCTGGCGCGCGGCATCGGCAACGTCAAGGTCGTCGTGCTGACGGGCGGCATCCCGATGCGTCCGCAGATCGCGTCGCTGGAATTCGGCGCGCACATCGTCGTCGGTACGCCGGGCCGCATCCGCGATCACCTGCAGCGGCGCACGCTCGACCTCGCGCGCCTGCGCACCCTCGTGCTGGACGAGGCCGACCGCATGACGGACATGGGGTTCTACGACGAGATCGCCGCGATCGTGCATGCCTGCCCCGCGCACCGCCAGACGCTGCTGTTCTCCGCGACCTACCCGGACGATATCCGCGCCGCCACGGCGGGCTTCCTGCGCGATCCGCTCGACGTCGCGGTCGACACGGCGCACGCACCGGCCCGCATCGAGCAGCGCTTCTACGAGATCGGCTTCGACGGCCGCGTGGACGCCGTGGCGCGGCTGCTGCGGCATCACCGGCCCGATTCCGCCATCGCGTTCTGCAACACGAAGGCGCGCTGCCGCGAGGTGGCCGACGCCCTGCGCGACCTCGGCTTTTCCGCGCTCGCGCTGTACGGCGAAATGGAACAGCGCGAGCGCGACGAGACGCTCGTGCGCTTCGCCAACCGCAGCTGCGCGGTGCTCGTCGCCACCGACGTCGCTGCGCGCGGCATCGACATCGCCGGGCTTGGCGCCGTCATCAACGTCGACGTCTCCAAGGACCCGGAAGTGCACGTGCACCGCGTCGGCCGGACGGGACGCGCGGGCGCGGCCGGTCTCGCGCTGTCGCTGTGCGCGCCGAACGAAAAGCGCTGGGTCCGGCTGATCGAGGACGCGCAGGGCTTCACGGCCGAGTGGCACGCCCTCGGCGAGCTCGCGGACGACGCCGACGCCGTGGTCGACCCGGCGCCGATGGTCACCTTGTGCGTGTCCGGCGGCAAGAAGGACAAGCTGCGTCCCGGCGACTTGCTGGGCGCGCTGACCGGCGACGCGGGCCTGACGAAGGAGCAAGTCGGCAAGATCAATATCTTCGAATTCGTGAGCTACGTCGCGCTCGACCGCCGCATCGCGCAACAGGCGTTCGAGCGGCTGAACGGCGGCAATCCGCTGGGTGCGGATTTCGGCGTCATCAAGGGCCGCAACTTCAAAATGCGCTTCATTGAAGACTGACCTGGGCGGTCTTCGCTGCGCGGCCACTTTGTAACATTTGTAACAGGCGCGCACGGTTGAGCTGAGCGCGGGGCATGGGTCCTGCAAATCTGGCATGATTTTGCCAAGCCCATGCCTTAGCAAAATGACCAGCCTAACTACCATCGGACCGGAGCAGCATCACCTCGAAGGCCGCACCGTCAGGGACATCGTCGAATACAGTCCCGAGCAGGTCAACGAGGTCTGGTGTCGCAAGATCTTCCGCCAGATCCTGCAGTCGCTCGAACTGCAGTACGCCATGCACATGCCGCATCGCGCCATCACGCCCGACACGATCGTGTTCCACGAGAACGGCGAGCCCCTGCTCATTCCCACCGACGTCGGCCCGTCCGACGCGCAGGAGAGCGACGACCTGAACGCGCTGGCGCGCATCGTACACTACGCGATCACGCACGAGCTCGCGCCCGCCGGACCACTGGAAGGCCGGGCGGAAGGTTATAGCGATTCCCTCGTCCATGCCGTCGACCGCTGCATGGATCCCGACCCGGCGCGCCGTCCGCGCAGCATCGAGGAGTTGCGCGACCTGCTCGGCATTGTCCCGCTCGGGCCGCCAGTGGGCGTCACGGTGGCGTCGCACATGACGCCGGCACCGGATACCGTCGCGCCGCAGCCGGCCGCCGCAGGCTCACCGGCCCCCGCTTACGACAGCGCCGCCATGCGCGCGCCGGCGCCCGGCGGCGCCGACCTGCCCTCCTTCATGCATGGCGCCGAGCGGCCGCGCCGGGGCATCGACCTGAGCCGCTGGCAGCGGTGGGCCCTCGCGGCGGGCGCCGGTGCCGTCCTCGTCGCGCTTGCCGTGACCATGTTCGCCGAAAT
>Ga0209148_1001140_pt1 | contig 15499 bp, 19 predicted proteins | sample AraplaCol_mMF_r2_2_FD_184288 | JGI IMG/M metagenome (GOLD analysis project Ga0209148, IMG submission 184288) | Arabidopsis root microbial communities from North Carolina, USA - plate scrape CL_Col_mMF_r2 (SPAdes) (version 2) | ecosystem: Host-associated > Plants > Roots > Endosphere | place...
GGTGATCCTGGTCGACGTCTGCATGCCCGAACTCGACGGCTTCGAGCTCGCCGCCATGATCCGCGAGCATCCGCGCTTCCAGAAGACCGCGATGATCTTCATCTCGGCCATCCAGGTCAGCGACATCGACCGCCTGCGCGGCTACGAGATGGGCGCGGTCGACTACGTGCCCGTGCCTGTGATCCCGGAAGTGCTGCGCGCCAAGGTCAAGGTGTTTGCCGAGCTTTATCGCAAGACGCGCGAGCTCGAACGGCTGAACCAGGATCTCGAGGATCGCGTCCGCGCCCGCACGGCCGAGCTGGAGAATTCCACCGCCAAGCTGCGCGAGAGCGAGGAGCGTCGCAGCCTGGCGATCGCCGCCGGCAAAATGGGATCGTGGGACTGGGACTGGGTGAACGGCGACTGGATGTGGGACGAGGGGCAATATCGTATTTTCGGCGTAAGCCCGGAGACTTTCGAGGTCAATCCTGCCAACGTGCAAGCGCTGCTGCATCCAGACGACGTCGACCAGTTGCGCAAGGCAATCGCCGAATTCAACAAAGGCGCGCGGGCTTACGAGACCGAATTCCGCGTTGTGCGGCCCGACGGCGAGGTGCGCTGGTGCGTCGGCACGGCGGCCGCAACGATCGACGATAATGGTCGCGTGGTGCGGGTGAGCGGCGTCACCGTCGATATCACCGAACGCAAGCGCGCCGAGGAACGGCAGAACCTGCTGGCGCGCGAGGTCGATCATCGCGCCAAGAATGCGCTGGCGCTGGCGCAATCGATCGTGCGCCTCACCCGCGCCGACGAGGTCAAGGCTTACGTCAACGCCGTCGAGGGCCGCATCAATGCGCTCGCGCGCGTGCACACCATCCTGTCGCTGTCGAGCTGGCAGGGCGCCGAGCTCTCCAAGCTGATCGAGGAAGAGCTGGCGCCCTACTCGCTTGGCGGACAGATCAAGCTTGCGGGCCCCGAAGTGCAGTTGCTGCCGACCACCGCGCAGACGCTGGCCCTGGCGCTGCACGAGCTCTTCACCAATTCGGCCAAATATGGCGCGCTCTCGACGCGGTCGGGACGGCTCGCGATCGGCTGGCAGGCCGACAACGATCTCCTCACCCTGACGTGGGACGAGACCGGGGGGCCGGCGGTCGGGATACCGAAATCGCGCGGCTTCGGGACAAGAAGCCTGCTCGCCAGCGTCGAATCCCAGCTCGGCGGACAGGCTCAATTCGATTGGCGTTCAGAGGGCCTGCTGTGCCGTCTCGAAGTCCCCCTGACGCGCAGGAGCACGGCGACATCGGCGGCGCAGGACAAGTTCGAGAGCAGCAGCTCTCCCGAACTTCAGCGCGCGTCCGGCTAGCGCGACGCGGCAACTTTCAGTCGCGACACCGCCCGCGGCTCATCGGCGACGCGCCCTTCGAGCCAGGCTTCCGTTTGTGCGAGATCGCGCAGCGCCTTCGCGTAGCGGCGGGCCGCGCTGCGCTCGGCACCGCGCGGCAGCTTGCGCGCCTTGCGCAGCATGTCGGCCGCGGCGTTGCGGTAGGCCAGCGAGCGATAGAGAAAGACCACCTTGCCCATATCTGATGTTCCCGTGTTGATGGCGTTCATCCTCGCAAGGCCGGCATGAACGTCGGATGAAGCAGACGATCACAAATCCCTTAGGCGCAATGGAACCCGCCAAGACGGCGCGCGTTTGCAAGCCGGATCGATCGGCAGTTCCATGCGCGCAAAAAAGTCGCCAAACAGGTCGCCAGAGAGATCGTCGGGTCTGATCTCTCCCACCGGCGTGATCAAGCTGATGACCCATGCGATGATGGGCGCGGCGCTTGGCCTGGCGTTCACGCTCGCACTCATTCTGGCCAATCCTGCGGTGGCGGAATTGCTGAACCATGGCGGCCGTGCGGCGGCCTATGTATTTGTTGCCACGATGGTGACGACGTTTGCCATCGGTGCCGTGCTGACGGGCGTCGTGTTCATCCTCAACGAGGACAAGGACTCCTAAAGCGGGCGTGAAATGCGCCCGACGTTTTTATTCGGAACTCCTGCGGCAAATGGCGGTTGGCTCCTGCGTCAATTCAACTCAGGGAGTTCCCTTACATGAAGACGATCAAGCTCGCTCTCGCCGTGATGCTGGCAACCGGTCTCACCGCCGCGCCGTTCGCTGCGCAGGCCAAGTCGCACAAGAAGCATCACTCCTCCATGTCGCAGACCACGACGGGAGCGAACATGAAATCCAAGGGCAGCGAACCGACCCCACAAGGCGGCACCAACCCCGGGTCGGACCAGAGCGGCATGACGAACAACAAGAGCGCTCCGAGCAGCACCAAGTAAGGTCGCAAGCGAGTTCAAGCGTTCAGGCCCCGCGAGAGCGGGGCCTTTTGCTTGAGCGCTTGAGCATCCTCTCAGGGCCACATGGACGGCGCGCGGATCAGCGCACCACGACCGGCCTGCTTCAATTCGTCGACCGAGCTGCGCCCCGAACGGACGACGGCGCGCAGCCTCGCGGCAATGCGCTCGCGCGTCGTCGTATCCCACGGGGGTATGTCTGCGCAGACTTCGTCGAGCACCGCCTGCAGCAGGGCGGTCATTTCGGCATCCGGCATGGACGAGCCCCGGCATGTCGCGTTGCGCGACCGACTTAGCTGCGTCGGATGTCAGGGATGTTAAACGGAGCGGAACGCCGAGCTCGCCTTCACGAGTTGATCGAGCTGCGCCCGCTTGCGCGCGATCAGGAGCTGGGCGGCGGCATCGTCGAGGCCTTCCCGCTGCAATTGCCTGATGGCGGAGCCCAGTTCGAGGATCTCGGCGCGCAGCCTCAGAATCCGGTAGGTGTCCGGGTCTTCCTCCACGGCGAGCCTCCCTCCACGAACGTCTCAGCGGCGTATCGGCCTGCTCTCGTTCTTCAGCTGACGGAGCCGCACCCGGTCGCGGATGTCGGGCAACACCTCGCCGCCGCCCGCGGCCTTCCATTCGCTGATCAGCAGGTTGATTTTCCGGCGCAGCTCGATCTGCGCTCTCGCCCGTTCGGTGCAATCGCGGCCGCGATTGACGAGATCGCGCACGGACGCTTCCACGTCGGCCATCTCCAGCCTCAAGACGCTGATTTTACGTCGAATTTCATTAATTCTGTTGTCCATGGCTTGTTAGAACAAAATAAGAACATATAGTCAAGCCATGAATTCGGGATGGAGAGGTGACATGCAGGTTCAGGGTAAATATGACGCCAAGGTTTTTCTCATGGAGCAGATGACCCGGGCGCAGGGGCTACGGCTGAAGCGACTGAGCGAAGAGGCCTACCAGCCCACGCAATACGATCGCGGTCTGTCCTTTGCCGAAGCCGCACGCCGCATCCAGGTGCTGGAGGCGGAGATCGAGCTCGCGAACTCTTTCTAAGGGAGTTCCGTCGCCGAGCGCTTTTGGAACGCTGGGTCAGCCTTCCTGTTCTCCTTGGGAGCCATGGGAGAGAGCTGATGGCACGCAAGGCAAAGAAGCGCCGCTACTCACGCAGCGCCGGCAGCGATGTCGAACGCGAGATGCGGCGTTACAAGAAGGGTACCGCCAGAAGCGGACCTGGCGGTCGTGGCGGACGCGTGAAGAGCCGCAAGCAGGCGATTGCGATCGGCCTCTCGGAAGCGCGCGCGAAGGGCAAGAAGGTGCCGAAGAAGGCGTCGAAGCGAAAGACGTCCAAGAGCACGAGCTCGAAACGCAAAGCCGCCAAGCGGTGACGCTGGCCGCCGTCAGATCATGCTGCCGGGCATGAAGCAGCGGATCGAAACGCCAAACACCGTCTTGACCGGCCAGACCATGGTGCGGCCGGCGCGGTTTGGCTCGGTGATCACGGCTTCGTCGGGGACATCGACCCACTCTCCATCGAGCCGTACCCGGTAATGACCGTTAAGCGAGTCCCAATCGGGATCGGCCACGGCAACGCCGTCGGCATCCGAGCAGCACGGACCAAGATGGCTGCGCAGACTGTCGAACCAGGGTTTGAGCGGCGAGTCCTTGAAGCGGCCGTCATCGCGCCCCAAGGCGCTTCCGGTCGACAGAATGAATGGCGCGACAAGCAGCGCACATCTCAGCGAGAGCTTCAATCGATCCATGTCGGCACCGATCAAATGCGAACAGCCGGCCGGTTCCACAAAGCAGCCGAACGTCCGAAGTTCCACTCCTGCAATTTGCTCCGGCGCCGTCATTGCCGCCAAAGCTCAACACGCGAATCCAAAGTCTGGTCAGCGAACGCGGCATTTTCGGACGAATTCGTCACTATTGCTGCCGTTAACGAGAATGTTATCGGTGGCCTGTGGGTATCTCGAGAGATGCGCACGAAAAAGGCGGCCCGCAGGCCGCCTTTTGAACTTGCCATCAAGCTCTGAGATCAGGCGAGCGGCACCGCGACGAACCGGGTCGCTTCCGCGCTCTTCACCTGCAACAGCACGCTGTTCTTGCCAGACGATTTGGCCTGCGCCAGCTCGGAGCGGACCTCAGCGACGTTGGTAACAGGCTTGCCGCCGACATTGAGGATGACGTCACCGGTCTGGATGCCGCGCTGTGCTGCCGGTCCCTGCGGATCGACCTCGGTGACAACGACGCCCTTCTGGCCGGCACCCTGGACTTCGCCTGATGGCGCCAGGCTGAGGCCGAGGCGCGGTGTGCCGGGGGTCTGCTGCGTCTTGCCGTCGCCTGCTTTGGCCTGCCGCTCGTTCGGCAATTCGCCGAGCGCAAGCGTCACCGTCTTGCTGTCGCCCTTGTGGACGATATCGAGCTTCACGGAGGTCCCAGGCGCCAGGGTGGCGATGGTGCGGGCGAGATCGCGGGAGTCCTTGATCTCGGTGCCATTGACCGCGGTGATGACGTCGCCTGCCTCGATGCCGGCCTTCGCTGCCGGGCTGCCATCCTGCGGATTGTCGACGATCGCACCGCGCGCCGCCTTCAGGCCGAGGCTGTCGGCGATCTCCGCGGTCACCGGCTGCACCTGCACGCCGAGCCAGCCGCGGGTGACAGCGCCCTTGTCCTTGAGCTGCGCAACGACGAGCTTGGCGGTCGAGGCCGGAATGTCGAAGCCGATGCCGACCGATCCGCCCGAGGGCGAGTAGATCGCAGTGTTCACGCCGATCACGTTGCCGTTCGTGTCGAAGGCCGGACCGCCGGAATTGCCCTTGTTGATCGGCGCGTCGATCTGGATGTAGTCGTCATAGGGGCCATTGCCGATGTCGCGGCCGCTGGCCGAGACAATGCCTGCTGTCACGGTGCCACCGAGGCCGAACGGATTGCCGACCGCGACCACCCAGTCGCCGATCCGCGGCTTCTGGTCGGAGAATTTCACGAACGGAAAATCCTTCTTGCCGTCGACCTTGATCAGCGCGAGATCGGTTTTCGGATCGGTACCGACCACCTTCGCGGTGTAGATCGTGCCGTCGTCCATCGTCACCTGGACGGATTCGGCGTGATCGACGACATGGTTATTGGTCACGGCATAGCCGTCGGCCGAGATGAAGAAGCCGGAGCCCTCGCCCGTGATCATCTGGTGCCGCTGGCGCGGCATGCCGTTCATGCCATCAGGACCGCGGAAGCCGAACTGCCGCGAGAACTGGTCCATCGGAGAATCCTCGTCCTGATCCATCCGGTTCTGTTGCAGCATCGCGCTCTTGTCGTTGTCCTGGTCGATTTTCACCCGCACCGAGATGACGGCGGGCTTGACCTTGCTGACGAGGTCGCCGAAGCCCGGCGGCGTTGCGGCGCTTTCAGCGGCCTGCGCGGGCGAAACCAGGGAAGACACGCCGAACGGCGTTGAAGCGGGAGAAGCCGCCAGCACGGCCACGCCCAGCGCGGCCACGGTGCCAAGCAGCGCGAGCCGGCGCGGCTTCAGAATTCTAGGGGCCTTGGTGGTGTCGGAATTGACGCGATCGATCATGTCGAAATGTCCATGTTGGGTGAGTCGCCTTGCACCCAACATGGACACCGTCACCTTACCGCGTCCCGTCCACGCGATTAATTCTTGGCAAAGAAAGTGCGACGGGCGGCCGCAGGGCAAAATCCTCGCCGCAGATTTGATGCAGCTCAACACGAGCCCTTCGGGCGGTGAAAGACTGCGGCCATCGGATGATGGCCATTGGAGGCGCCGCCATGTACAAAGACATTCTCGTCCACATCCCGACCGAACGACCGATGCGCGCCGTCATCGATGGCTCGATCTCGCTCGCAGCCGGCCTCAATGCCCATGTCGATGCAGTCGCGGTCGGCTATGTCGCAAGCACCGCGGCCTACGTGATGGAAGGCGGTGCTGCCGTGGCAGCCGTTTTCGAGATGGAGCGCGAGCGCGCGGTGGAGCGGGCTGAAGCCGCGCTTGCAGTCTTCAGGAGCGAAGCGGGTCACGCCGATATCTCCTGCACCTGCCACCCGCTCGGCGCAATTCCCGGGGATGCCGCCGGTTCGCTCGGCGAGATGGCACGCCTGCACGACCTTAGCATCGTCCTTCAACCGGATCCCGAGCAGGTGACATTCGACAACGAGGTCCCTCGGGAGATCCTGTTCCAGGCCGGTGGTCCCGTCCTGTTCCTGCCATACACCTTCCGCGGAACCTTCAAGGCGAAGCGGATCGGCATCTGCTGGGACGGCAGCCGCGTCGCGGCGCGTGCGCTCCGCGATGCAGCGACATTCCTTGCCCGCGCCGAGGAGATCGCGATCATCGCGATCAACGAGGCCGACGCCGCTCCCGGCGCCTCGGCGAGCAATCTGGCCAGGCATCTTAGACGGCGCGGCCTCTCGCCCCGTACCATCAGCCTGTCGGCCCCACGCGCCGATATCCAGCCGACCATCCTGTCACTGGCAGCGGACGAAAACCTCGATCTGCTGGTGATGGGTGGCTACGGCCATTCGCGATTGCAGGAGCGTTTTCTCGGCGGCGTCACCCGCGCCATGCTGGAGGCCATGACGATCCCGACGCTGATGTCGCACTAGCGAAGGCGCAAGCGGCCGCCATCACGCCGCAGCCGACGTCTCCCATGCCGCGGCGGCGATTGCGTCGTCTTCGCGCTGTGCATTGCACGCCTCGAAATGCGCCTTCAGCGCGATCTCGGCGAGATGTTCGAAATGTTCGGCCTGACCGAGCAGCTGCCAGTTCTGCAGCGGCCGATAGGCGGCCTGCTGGCGACAGAGGGACGCCAACGCGCGGTAGCGACGTACGTTCTCCATGAGACCCTCCCTCGCATTCACACTGGGCTTATTGCCCTGATTTGCGTCAGGCCGATGGCGGTTATGCAAAACATTTTCTGCGCGCGCCAGCCCAATTAACCTTCGTTAACTCGAAAGAAATGTGCAGACCCACATTGGTTCCTATCGGCGAACCCGAATGGGAATTGGTCATACTTTTAGGCGTAGCGGCGGCGTTCGACGTTGATGCCGATCAACTCGAAATAGCGTTCGATCGGTTCCGGCCGCCCGATGAGATAGCCCTGCATTTCCTCGCAGGACTCGCCTTCCAGGAAGGCACGCTGGGCCTCGGTCTCCACCCCTTCGGCGACGACCGGCAGGTGCAGGGCGTGTGCGAGGCTCAGCACGGCCCGGACGATCTCAGCCGATTGCGGCGTTGCCTCGAGGTTGGAGATGAAGCTGCGGTCGATCTTGATCTTGTCGAACGGGAACGACTGCAGATAGGACAGCGACGAATACCCGGTGCCGAAATCGTCCATCGCGATACGAATACCAAGTGCCTTCAGCCGCCGCAGCAGGCTGAGCGCGCGGGTGAAATCGCCGATCAGAACGCCCTCGGTGATCTCGACCTCCAGCCGCGTCGGCGAAAGTCCCGTCTCCAGCAGGATCTGGTGGATGGATCGTTCGAGATCGCCGGCCTGAAACTGGACCGGTGACAGATTGACCGCGACCTGCAGCGGCCGCGGCCAGGAGGCCGCCTCCCGGCACGCCTCCCGCAACACCCATTCGCCGATCTCGATGATCAGCCCGTTTTCCTCGGCGAGCGGGATGAACTGATCCGGCGGCACGAAGCCGCGCGTCGGATGGTTCCAGCGCACCAACGCTTCGAAGCCGATGATCTCGCCATCTATTCGCGCCTGCGGCTGGAAGTAGACCAGCAGCTGGTTCTGCTCCATCGCCTGCCGCAGATCGTGCTGGAGCAGCCTGCGGTCGCGCAGCTCCCGGTCCATCTCGGTTTCGAAGAAACAGACCCTTCCCCGGCCCTCGCGCTTGGCGCGATAAAGTGCGGAATCTGCGTTGGCAAGCAGCGTCGCTGCATCCACGCCGTCGTCCGGATAGATCGCTATGCCGACGCTGAGGCCGACATGAGACAGAAAGTCGTCGACCTCCAGCTCCTTGCCGATCGCCTCGACCATGCGCTCGGCGAGCGAGAGCACGTCATCACGCCTGATGTCGTCGGGCATCAGGATCATGAACTCGTCACCGCCAACGCGGGCAACAAAGGCGCCGTCGGCCTCCGCGACCAGACGCTCGGCGGCGGCGCGCATCATCATGTCGCCGACGGGATGGCCGAACACGTCGTTGACATCCTTGAAGCGGTCGAGATCGAGGCTGAGGACCGCAAAGCTGCTCAACGCTTCCTGCGCGCGCTCCAGCCGCTCGGCCAGCGCCGCGTTGAAGGCGCTGCGGTTCGGCAGATCCGTGAGCACATCGTGATGCGCCAGATGGCTGATCCGGGCCTCGTTGTTGACCCGTTCGGTGACGTCCTCGATCACGCCGACCAGATATTGCGGCGCGCCGTTCCCGTCGCGAACCAGCAGCTTGCGCGAATTGACCACACGGTCGGGACCATTGACACCGACCTCGAGCAGATGCCCTTCCAGGAACATCGGTGTGCCGCTGTCGACGACCCGGCGATCCTGCTCGTTGACCACGCGGGCGATATCATCAGGGAAAATCTGCTCCGGAGTCTTGCCCAGCATCTCCTGGCGGGGCATGCCGTAATACTCTTCGCCGGCGCGGTTGAGCAGGATATAGCGCGAGTCTCGCGCATCCTTGGCAAATACTGCAATCGGGATGTTCTCGATGATGCTGTCGAGAAACTCGCGCGCCCGCAACAGGTCCTGCTCGGCGCGCTTGTGCGTCTGCTCGAGCTCCTCGATCATCAGCTTCATGGCGCGGTCGGTGCGGCGGCGATCGCGATCGCTCTCCTCATAGGCCGCGCCGACGAGCTCGCCGAGCCTGGTCATGTCGACCTGCCCGGATTCGTCCGTCGCTTGCCTGATCTGCCTTGCCAGCAGGCGATGCATGGTCACGCGGCCGCCTCCGCGATGACAGTCACGGTCATGGTCTGGTTGTGCAGCTCGCAGCGGCGGGTCGCCGCGGGTGGCGCGATCTCGCCATAAGAATAGAAGCCGATCCGGGTGACGTCGTCGCCGAGCTCGGCGGCCACCGCATCGAGCTCGTCCTGCGTGCGCTGCCCCATCACCTTGCGACGGCCGGTGCAGCTCACGAGGATCGCGAGCTTGTCGCCCACGACCTGGTCCGCGAGCGCGTTACGCGCCTGTCGGCCCGCCTCGCCTGCTCCTGCGGCGAGACTATCGAAATTGGCGCGCATCAATTGCGCGGTGCATCCTTCCGGAATATCGGCGGCAAATGTCAGCGTGCCGACCTCGCGATCCACCGCAAACACCGAGCGAACAATCTGTCGCTCCGGCGCGGCCTCGTCATGGATCCGCAATGGAAATGCAAGACCCGAACCCGGCATTGCGGCCGCCTCTTCCTCGCCGAGATAGCGGGTGTAGAGATCGAGCGGCGGCTCGCCGTCGAGCTCGACCACAACGGGGCCGTCCGACTTCGTCACCTTGCGCCGCGGGCCGAACACGTCCCAGCCCCCGGCGCAGCCATGTGCGAAGCGGACGGACGCACCATAGAAGCCGATCGCGGCAATCTGGTTCGGCTGCGGCTCGCCGTCGGCGCCGACCAATGTCTGCTCCATCCTGGTGCCATCGCCGGCGAGGCCACCGGTCACCAGCAAGTCAGGCCCGAGCACCTCGGTGATACCCGCAATCAGTTCACTGCCGTTGACGTTCAATCCTTCGCAGAGAACGAAGACACCGGTGAGATCCGGCGCCGCCAGCTGGCGGGCGAAACGCATGCCGCAAGCGCGCGATGCCGCGCGGGATTCGATCGTCTCGTTCACGACGCGCACGTCCGTCCTGGCGAAATGCAGGGCGACGGCGACGATCACGTCGTCAGCGATGTCGTCGCCATGGATCTGACCACCGGTGCTGCAACCGACGACGTGGCTGTCGGGATAGAAGCTCCGCAGTTCGCGATAGCGCTCGCCGCCGGTCAGTCCTTCTCGGCTGCCGAAATAGAGGACGAGCTGAGGCGGCTCGCGCAGGGCATTTGCTCCGCGCCAGCCATGGGCAGCATTCCAGTGGCGATATTGAATCTGCATCCCACACTCTCTGTGGTCCTTGAACCACAGATTGCGGCGCAGCGCATTGCGTCGCCGTTAATCCGGCGGCTGCTTTACCGCCGTTGGTTACCCCGGCATGAAAGGCTCTTCGGATTCGTGATCGAATCTCCGTAAGACCCCGGGGAACCGTCAACTGCACTCGTAAGACCTCCGTAATCTACCGGAAGCGTGTCCCCTCGCTGGCGCGCATCGGCTGCGCGGAATTATCGTGCAGTTTCGGAACCCGGCCGGCCTCTGCGGCGATGCGTATAGCTGCAATATTGGCGGCATAATCGGCGCTGCTCTTGCCGCGGAACACAGCGGAACCTGCCACCAATGTATCGGCGCCCGCGGCTGCAACCGCAGCAGCATTATCGCGCGTGACCCCGCCATCAACCTCGAGCCGGATCGGCCGCTCGCCGATCATGTTCCGGATGCGTACGATCTTCTCGAGCTGGGAACCGAGGAATGACTGGCCGCCGAAGCCAGGATTGACCGTCATCACCAGCACCAGGTCGAGACGATCGAGCACATATTCGATCGCGTTTTCAGGCGTCGATGGACACAGGCTGACGCCGGCCTTCTTGCCGAGGGCGCGGATCGCCTGGAGCGAGCGATCGAGATGCGGGCCGGCTTCTGCGTGAACGGTGATGACATCGGCACCTGCCTTCGCGAACGCCTCGAGATAGGGATCGACGGGCGCGATCATCAGATGCACGTCGAAGACCTTCTTCGTCACCGGCCTGACAGCCTTGATGATGTCTGCGCCGAAACTGATGTTCGGGACGAAATGCCCATCCATGACGTCGCAATGGATCCAGTCGGCGCCGGCGGCATCGATCCCCGCGATCTCCTCACCGAGGCGCGCGAAATCCGCCGCCAGGATCGACGGAGCGATGACGATCTCCCTGGTCATGGCTTTTCGCTCCGCGCATCGGCCCCGCCGCTGAAGACGCGGCTCGCCAGGACGTCGATGGGATCGATGGTTTCGAGATCGGCAACATCGAGCATGCGGTCGAGATCCGACACCAGGCGGTCGGCCTGCCGCAGGCGGATACGGTCGACGGCGTTGCGGATCGAGCGTGCGTTGGAGAAGAACGGCTGGCCCCGCCGTAGCGCAATGTATCTCTCGAAAGCTTCGCGCGCTGCCGCCGAGAAGCGGTAGCCGCGTTCCCGCAGCATCAGCTCGGCGATGACCAATAGCTCGGTTTCCGCATAATCCGGAAATTCGATGTGATGGGCAATGCGCGAGCGGAAGCCGGGATTCGAGCCGAAGAATTTCGTCATGCGCTCGCCGTAGCCGGCGAGGATCACCACGAGGTCCTCGCGCTGGTTCTCCATCACCTGGAGCAGGATCTCGATCGCCTCCTGGCCGTAGTCTCGCTCGTTGTCGGGTCGATGCAGGTAATAGGCCTCGTCGATGAAGAGCACGCCGCCCATCGCCTTCTTCAGGATCTCCTTGGTCTTCGGCGCGGTGTGGCCGATATATTGCCCGACGAGATCATCGCGCGTCACCGAGATCACCTGCCCGCGCCGCACGAAGCCGAGGCCGTGCAGGATCTTTGCCATACGCAGCGCCACGGTGGTCTTGCCGGTGCCGGGATTGCCGGTGAACGACATGTGCAACGTCGGTGGCGCTGCCGCGAGGCCGGCACGCTGGCGGATGCGCTCGATCAGCAGGAGCGAAGCGATCTGGCGCACACGGCTCTTGACCGGTTTGAGCCCGATCAGCTCATGGTCGAGCTGTTGCAGCGTCTCGGTGATGCCAGCCGCCTCGGCCTCCTTGCGAAGATCGAAGCTGGTCTCAGTGGGCTCGGTGGTCGTTGCGTTGGGCATGTCAAGCATCGGCACCTCTAAGAAAGAGGCTTCGCCGCGGGGGGCGACGGCGAAGCAGTGGTCCGCCAAGGAAACGGAGCAGGGAGGCTCCGCGCGGAGAGGACGGTCAGGTCGATGCGTGCGCGGCCGGCTTGCGCACGCTGGTGTAGCGGATCGAGCGGCCACCGACTTCCTGCCGCACCAGCTCAAACTCGGCTTCCTGCGGCGGGCGGTTAACGATGAACGAGATCCGCACCGATTCCCAACCGTGGTTGGAATCGAAGCCACTGACGCGGATGTAGCGGTCGCCATAAACGCGGCGGCATTCGGCGAGCTCCATCATCACGCCTGCGGCATCCTGGAGATCGAACATCGGCAGGCCCCACATTTCCCAGTAGGTGCTACGAGGATGCGGATCGTCGGTGAACTCGATGTTCACCGCCCAGCCATTGGCGAGGCAGTATTGCACCTGCTTGGTGATCTGGTCGTCGGTGAGATCAGGCAGGAACGAGAAACAGCCCTGGGTGAGTTTCATGTCAAAGCTCCTTAGACGGTTTCCAGCGCCGTCGGCACGAAGTCCGGCGTGTCGGTGGATTGATAGTTGAAGGTGACGTCCTTCCAGACTTCGAGCGCCGACTTCAGCGGCGTACAGGTCTGCGCGGCCTTGGCCAGGATCTCGGGCCCCTCATGGACGTAGTCGCGACCCTCGTTGCGGGCGAGGATCATCGCTTCCAGCGCCACGCGGTTGGCGATCGCGCCGGCCGCAATGCCCATGGGGTGGCCGATGGTGCCGCCACCGAACTGCAGCACGACGTCCTCACCCAGCAAATTGAGCAACTGGTGCATCTGGCCCGCATGGATGCCGCCGGAGGCGACCGGCATCATCTTGTTCAGGCTAGCCCATGACTGGTCGAAGAAAATGCCGTGCTCGAGCCTGGTCGGATTGAACTCTTCGCGACAGACGTCGTAATAGCCGCGCGTGGTGTTGGGATCGCCTTCGAGCTTGCCGACCACGGTTCCGGCGTGAATATGGTCGACACCCGCAAGCCGCATCCATTTGGCGATGACGCGGAACGACACGCCGTGGTTCTTCTGCCGCGTATAGGTCGAGTGACCGGCGCGATGCAGATGCAGGATCATGTCGTTGCGACGCGCCCACTTTGCCATGGACTGGATCGCGGTGTAGCCGATCACGAGGTCGATCATGATGATGACCGAGCCGAGCTCCTTGGCGAACTCCGCGCGCTCGTACATGTCCTCCATGGTCCCGGCGGTGACGTTCAGATACGTACCCTTCACCTCGCCGGACGCGGCCTGCGCGCGGTTCACGGCCTCCATGCAATAGAGGAAGCGGTCGCGCCAATGCATGAAGGGCTGCGAGTTGATGTTCTCGTCGTCCTTGGTGAAGTCGAGACCGCCCTTCAGCGCCTCGTAGACGACGCGGCCATAATTGCGGCCCGAAAGCCCGAGCTTCGGCTTCACGGTTGCGCCGAGCAGCGGCCGGCCGAACTTGTCGAGCCGCTCGCGCTCCACCACGATGCCGGTCGCCGGCCCCTGGAACGTCTTCACATAGGCGACAGGGAAGCGCATGTCTTCCAGGCGGAGCGCCTTCAACGGTTTGAAGCCAAACACGTTGCCGATGATCGAGGCCGAGAGGTTCGCGATCGACCCCGGCTCGAACAGGTCGAGGTCATAGGCGATGTAAGCGAAATACGAGCCAGGCGTGCCCGGCACCGGATCGACGCGATAGCATTTTGCCCGATACTTCTCGGCAGCGGTCAGGCGGTCGGTCCACACCACCGTCCAGGTCGCGGTCGAGGATTCGCCTGCGACGGCCGCTGAGGCCTCGATCGGGTCGACGCCCTCCTGCGGCGTGACGCGGAACAGCGCGATGACGTCGGTGTCCTTCGGCGTGTATTCGGGCTCCCAATAGCCCATGCGCGCATATTCCATCGTGCCCGAGCGATAGCGCTCCTTGCCGCGAACGGTTCCAGCATGTGCATTCATGGCTCTCTCCTGCTCTTCTCTCTCTGAATGATTAGGCGGCAACCGGATCGCGGGCGCCGGTGCGCGGATCGAGCTCGCCGGCGCGGTAGCGCCGTGCCATCTCGCTCAAGGGAACGACCTTGATCTTGCTGGCGTGACCCGCGGTGCCGAACTGCTCGAAGCGGTCGCGGCAGAGCTCGCGCATCGCGTCCATCGCGGGTTTCAGGAATTTGCGGGGGTCGAACTCATTGCGACTTTGCGCGGCGACTTTCCGGAACACGGCGGTCATCGCCAGGCGACAGTCGGTGTCGATGTTGACCTTGCGGACGCCGCTCTTGATGCCGCGCACGATCTCCTCGACCGGCACGCCCCAGGTCTGCGGCATCTCGCCGCCGAACTGGTTGAACATGTCCTGCAGCGGCTGCGGCACCGACGACGAGCCGTGCATGACCAGATGCGTATTCGGCAGGCGGCGATGGATCGCCTCGATCACATGCATCGCCAGGATGTCGCCGTCGGGCTGGCGCGAGAACTTGTAGGCGCCGTGCGAGGTGCCCATCGCGACCGCAAGCGCATCCACCTTGGTGGCGCGGACGAAGTCGACCGCCTGCGCCGGATCGGTCAGGAGCTGGTCATGGCTGACCTGGCCTTCGACGCCGTGGCCGTCCTCCTGCTCGCCGCCACCATGCTCGAGCGAGCCGAGCACGCCGAGCTCGCCCTCCACGGAGGCGCCGACCCAATGCGCCATCTCGACGACGCGGCGGGTGATGTCGACATTGTAGTCGTAGTCGGCAGCAGTCTTGGCGTCGGCCTTGAGCGAGCCGTCCATCATGACAGAGGTGAAGCCATGCCGGATCGCGGTGGCGCAGGTGGCTTCGTCATTGCCATGATCCTGGTGCAGGCAGAGCGGCACTCCCGGATACATCTCCTCCAGTGCGTCGATCATCTTCGCCAGCATGATGTCGCCGGCATAGGAGCGCGCACCGCGCGAGGCCTGGAGGATGACAGGCGCGTCGACCGCGGCCGCTGCCTCCATGATCGCAAGCCCCTGCTCCATGTTGTTGATGTTGAAGGCCGGCACGCCGTAGCCGCGCTCGGCGGCATGGTCCAGCAGCTGCCTCAAGGTGATCCGCGCCATTTCCTGTCTCCTGCTGTTGTCGGTTACGAGCGCGAGCGGATGATGCCGCGCATCGCAGCGTCGGCGACAGCCATCGGCGTGATGCCGAATTCGCGGTAGAGCACCTCGGCCGGCGCGGACGCGCCGAAACCTGTCATGCCAACGAATTCGCCGTCCTCGCCCAGCCAGCGCGCCCAGTCGCCTTC
>Ga0209148_1001141_pt1 | contig 15498 bp, 10 predicted proteins | sample AraplaCol_mMF_r2_2_FD_184288 | JGI IMG/M metagenome (GOLD analysis project Ga0209148, IMG submission 184288) | Arabidopsis root microbial communities from North Carolina, USA - plate scrape CL_Col_mMF_r2 (SPAdes) (version 2) | ecosystem: Host-associated > Plants > Roots > Endosphere | place...
CCGCGCAGGTGGAAGTCGTCGCCCAGGTCGGCCGTCAGGTCGATCGTCAGCGGCACTGCCGCTTCCTTCTTCGCCGGTGCGGCGGCCGCACTGCCGCGGCCCAGCACGATCACGTCGTCCGAGATCGTGGGGCGGTCCTGCGGCGCCAGTTCGACGAGGGCGCGGTCGGCCTTGAAGTTGCCCTCGACCCGGAACTGGCGCGCGTCGCGCACGACGCTGGCCTGGCCGCTCAGGACGACGGTGCGGTCGGGGCGCGACAGGGCTTCCAGCTTGTCGGCGACGAGTTTCAGGTTCATCGTCGCTTCGCCGCCGGCAAAGCGCACGACGCCGTCCGCGGTCGCGCGGCCGCTGTTGCCTTCCAGGGTCAGGCGCTGCAATTGCAGTTGGTCGCCGGCGAGCAGGGCGCGCAGCTGGCCGTTGCGCAGGCGGACGCCCTGGTCCGGCCAGCGCACGGCGAGGCCGTCGCCCTCGACGCTGCCGTTCAGGGTCGGTGCGCCGACGGTGCCGGTGCCGTTGATGGCCAGGCGCAGCGCGCCGTCCACTTCCAGGCCGGGCTGGCCGAGCAGCGGCGACACCCACGCAAGCGAACCGAGGTTCGCGCTGGCCGTCAGCTTGAGCGGGCTGTCGTTGTCGACGCGGCCCTGCAGCAGCTGCGCGGTGGCGTCCACGCGGGCGGTGCCGACGCGCGCGCCGTCCACCGCGAACTGCGTGCGCAGCGCGCCGCCCGCGACGTCGGCGCGCAGGTCGAGCTGGCGCAGGCCCAGCGCGATCGGCGAGACGTCGCCCGCGATCAGATCGCCCTTTTCGCGGAATACGTGCACGCTGCCGGCCAGTTGGGGCACAGCGCCGGGCGCGGTGGGCGCGTGCAGGTCGATCGCCCATTGCGCGCCGAGGGTCAGGTCGCCGCGCACGTTCTGGCGCATGGCGTCCGACGCCTGCGCGAGATAGCTGACCGGCACGCCGCTGGCGCTGCCGCGCGTGGTCCAGCGCGGACCGATCTTCGCCAGCGACTCCACCGTCACGGAGCCAGCCGGCAGCTTGATCGTCGCGCCGTTGAACGCGATCTGCTCCGGTTTCGCCAGGCCGGCGAGACCGGTGCCGGGCGCGCCCGCGATGTGCAGCGGCGTCGGCGCGGCCAGGGTCATGGCGTAGCGGCCGCGGTTCTGCAGCGAGTCGACCGTGCCGTTCCACGCATTGCCCGTCAGGCCGCCGTGCACGGCCAGCGCGGCGTCGAACGTGTCGCCGCGCGCGGCTGCCTGGATGGTGTGGGCGCCGCGCGTGCCGGTCGACGTCAGCCGCGCCGAGGCGACGTGCGTCTCGTTGACGTTGCCCTGTTTATCCGTCGTGGTGCTCGCGTAGTCGGTCACGGAAACGTCGAGCGCGAGCGGATCCGCGGCGCCGCGGCCCGCGCCGAGATTCGCGGTCGCCTTCAGCGCGCGCACCGATTGCGTGCCCAGCGCGCGGATGTTCTGGCCTTCCAGCGCTGCCGTCAGCGACGGCGTGTCCATCGTGCCGGACAGCGTGCCGGACCCGCGCAGCACGCCGCCGAAGTCCGGGCCGAGCGCGGCCAGCTGCGGCGCGTCGATGCGCCAGTTCAGCGTATCGCGCCCGCTGCCGAACGCGCCGCTGGCGGCGACGACGTTGCCGCCCAGGTGCAGGTCGACGTCGGCGTTCGATACGCGGTGCTTGTCGGCGGCGAGCTTCGCATGGCCCCATAGCGGCGATTTCGACAGCGTGGAATCCTGCAGCGCCAGGTCGACGGCGCCCCCCATGTTCGCGCCCGTGCGGCCGCTGGCCGTAAAGCCGCCATTGATGCTGCCGGCCAGCGGCGAGCCGAAGGCGGCCGGGTTCAGGCGCTGCATGTCGCCCTTGGCCGTGACTTCGACGATGCGCGCGCCGGACGATCCGGACAGCCAGGCCTCGCCGCTCGCGTGCACGGAGCCATTGTCGTTCCTGCGCTCGCGCGGCACCCAGCCCAGGCCGCGCGCGTCGACGTCGAAGGTCGTGCGCGGGGCCTGCATCGTGCCGGTGACGACGCCGCTCGCGAGCACCGCGCCATACAGGTCGCCGCGCAGGGCGGAAAGCTGCCTGCCGTCGACCTTCCACGCGAGCTGCTCGCCCGACTTGCCGAACGCGCCGCGCAGGTCGACCGTGTTCTGGCCCAGCGCCAGCGTGGCGTCGACGCCGTGCACGTGGGCGGCGTCGGCGGCGAGCTTGCCGCGGCCGGACAGCGGCTGGTCGAACAGCCGGCTTCCCCGCAGCGCGAAGTCGGCCGCCACCTTCCACTGCGGAGAAAGCGCACCGGCCGCGTTGATCCCGGCATTGATGTCGGCCTTCGGGAACGCGCCGAAGTCGGCCGGGTTGAAGTGGCTGGCCACAAGCGTCGCCTTGAACGGCCTGGCGTCCTGTAAACTGGCACTGCCCGTCGCGCGCACGCTGCTCCTGCCCGCGGACAGGCGCGCGTCGCGCACCGTGAGGACGTTGTCGGCCAGTGCCGCCTGCGCGGCGAGGCGCATGCCGGCGTCCGCCAGGTTCACGTCCAGCGTTTGCACGTCCTTCGTGTTCGCCACTTTCAGGTCGCCCGCGATCTTCGTCGGTTTCATGCTGCCGTAGACCTGGTGCAGGTCGAAGCGGTCGGTGTGGAGCGCGAATTCGGCCGTGCCGAGTCCCTTGTCTTCCGGTCCGTGCTGCACGCTGCCGCTGCCCGTGAAGCGGCCGGCCGCACCCACGTCGATCAGCACGTCGGTGATGCGCATGGCGGCCAGGCTGCCGCCCAGCCGGCCGCGCAGCGCGCGCAGCGGCAGGCGTTGCTGGTCGAGCGTGCCGACGGCGCCGTCGTTCGTCAGGTCGACGGTGCCGGCGATGTTGCGGTTCGCATCGAGGCGCACGGCCACGCCCAGGTTCAGGTCCGCGCTCGGCAGCGCAGGGCTGAAGAAGCCGGGATCGATGTCGTGCGCCTCCAGCGCGAAGGCCTGCAGCGGGATGTCGGCGAACGCCGCCATCACGATCTGCGCCTTGCCGTGCGCGCGCGCGGCCTGGCCGGTGGCGTCGATGACGGTTTTTTGCAGGTCGCCGCCCGCGTGCAGCTTCAGTTGGGCGCCGAGGCTCGCCGGTGTGGCGGTCTGCGCCGGTGCGGCCGGCTGCGACTGCGTCAGGCTCGCGTCGGCATCGAGTCGATAAGGCAGCGTGTTGGCGATGGACCCCTTGGCCGCAACCTGGCCCCACGGCGTGGCGGCGGAGGCGTAGTCGAGCTTCCACTGCGCTTTGTCGCCGTGCAGGCGCGCGCGGATGTCGTCGATTTCCGTCGTCGCGCCCTTGTTCACGAAGACGGCCTTCGCCAGCCGCGCATCTTCCACCGCCACCTTGAACGGCGGCGCGAGCCGTTGCGGCATCGTCGCCGGTTCCTCCGACTGCTTCAAGGTTTCCACGCGCAGCACGCGCGCAGTCAGCTTGTCGATCTCGACGCCGCGCGACAGGTATTGCCAGGGCTTCCAGTCGATGTCGATGTCGTCGGCGGTCGTCACCGACGTCTCGGTGCGGAACACGACGTGGCCGATGTGCATGTGGCCGTACAGCGAACCGGTGACGCCGGACAGCGTCAGCTTGCCGCCGCTCGCGCCCGCGACGCGCTGGGCGATCATCTGCAAGGTCGTCTCGCGGCCCAGATACCAGACGGCGCCGCCCAGCACGACGCCGACGACGACCACGCCGATGCCGACGCGGCGCGGCCAGTGGCGCCGGGGCACTGGGTTGGGTTTTTCCGGTTTGTGCTTGTCGGCTTCCATCAGAACGTGAATCCAAGTGAGAAGTGCAGGCGGACCTTGTGGACCGCCTTGCCGTAGGCGACGTCGACGTTGATCGGGCCGACCGGGCTGCGCCAGCGCGCGCCGACGCCGTAGCCGACCTTCGGTTTCAGGTCGTGGAAATTGTCGCCCGCGTTGCCGACGTCGTAGAACACGGCCGCGCCCCACGGCGGCTTGAACCAGTAATCGTATTCGGCGCTGCCGGTGAGCAGGTAGCGGCCGCCCGTGATGGCGGAACCGACCGGCACGCCCAGCTGCTGGTAGCCGTAGCCGCGCACGGACTGGTCGCCGCCGGCGCGGAACAGGAACGTCGACGGCACGCCGTTCTTGTCCTTCGACCCGACCGCGCCGAATTCGCCGCGCACGATCAAGGTGCCGGCGTCGCCGATGGGCTTGTAGCCGAGGGCGCGCGTGTAGAGGCGCACGAATTTTTCGTCCGTCAGCACGGGCAGGAAGGCGCCGCCGACCTGCGCGTTGACGATGTAGCCGCGCGACGGCTGCACGAGGCTGTCCAGGTGGCGCTTCGTGATCGAGAACGTCAGCGGCACGCTTTTCACGCGCGTCGTCGGCAGGTCGTCGATCGTGATCTGTTCGGTCAGCGCCTCCAGCGTGAGCGTCTTTTCCAGCAGCGGCGAGCCCCATGCGCGCTTGGCGTGGACGCTCGTGGTGCGGGTGATCTGGCCGTTGGCGTCGAGGCGGTCGTAGCCGGTGCCGAAGCTGTTGTTGTAGCCGCCCGTCGTCGTCGGCAGGTAGAACTCGGCCTTCGCCGCCTGGTGCTTTTGCTCGTACAGCACATTGCTCTTCATGCGCTTGCCGAACACGTTCAGGTCGTCGTATTCGGCCTGCGCGCGGGCGCCGGTGTTGGTCGAGAAACCGAGGCCGAGCGCCACGTTCTTGCGCTTGTTCTCCGTGACGCGCACGAGCACGGGCAGCGTCGCCGGCGCGCTCGGCGGCTGCTGCGTCGCGCCCTCGTTGTCCTTGAGGTCCCGTACCTGCGACGCGATCACGGACGACATGTCGGCGCTCACTTCCACGCCGCTGAAGTAACCGGTGTCCTGCAGGCGGCCCTGCAGCGCCTGCAGCGCGGCCTCGTTGTATTCGTCGCCGGGGTGGATCGTGTTCAGGTTCGTGATCACGCTGGCCGGATAGCGTTTCAGCCCCTGGATCTCGAGGCCGCCGAAGTGCGCGTCCGGGCCGCTGTCGATGACGACCTTGAGCAGCGCGCGGTGCGTGTCCGGATCGACGGTGGCGCTGGACTCGAGCAGCTGCGCGCGCGGGAAGCGCGTCTGCGCCACCTGGCGCACGATGCCGCGCTTGGCCGCTTCCCAGTCGGCCGTGCGGAAGCGGGCGCCGATGGGGAGTGTCCAGCGGTTGCGCAGCGCGGCCGCGTCGATGGGGGCGCTGCCCTTGTCGAAGGGGACGAAGCCGCGCAGTTCGATGTCGACGTCGCCCACGACGACGGGATCGCCCGGCGCGACGTCGATGAGGACGACCGGCTTGCTGCCCGACGTGTCGAGGTCGGAGGACACCTTCGGGCTGTAATAGCCCTCGGTGGCGATCAGGGTCTTGATCTGCTCGGGCGCCGCGCGCACGAGGCGCAGCAGCTGTTCCCGGTCGAGGCGCGGATTGCCGCGCCAGCGCATCAGGTCGAGGTTATTCTCCAGCAGCTTGCGCAACTGGCGCGGGGCGTCGATGCGCACGTCGTAGTCGATGGCCCGGGACGGCGCTTCCCGGGCCGGCGGCGCCGGCTGGTCCTGCGCGGCCGCGACCGGAGCGAGGCATAGCGCGTTCACGGCCAGCACGATTTGTGCCAAAATTCGTGATCGCGCCGGCGCCATCGCCGTGCATGGGTCGGGTCGTGCGGAAATCATGTCGCTCCATTCGTCAATTTGCCGGCCACATCTTAACTGATTGTCAAATGTGATGGCGGACGCCTCGCTCGTCAATTACTTCAGGAAATTCACTATGCACCCACCCGATACCGCGCTCGTCCTGTTCAGCGGCGGACAAGATTCCACCACCTGCCTGGCCTGGGCCCTGCAACGCTACGAGCGGGTCGAGACCATCGGCTTCGACTATGGCCAGCGCCACGCGATCGAGCTGGACGTGCGCGCGCCCGTGCTCGCGAAGATGCGCGCACTGTCGGTCACCTGGGACCAGCGCCTCGGCGAGGACCACCTGATCGACCTGTCGCTGATCGCGCGCATCTCCGACACGGCGCTGACGAGCAACGTCGAGATCCAGATGCTGGCCAACGGCCTGCCGAACACCTTCGTCCCCGGCCGCAACCTGCTGTTCATGACGGTCGCGGCGACGGTCGCGTACCGGCGCGGCCTGACCGTGCTCGTGGGCGGCATGTGCGAGACCGATTTCTCCGGCTATCCGGACTGCCGCGACGACACGATGAAGGCGCTGCAGGTCGCGCTGAACCTCGGCATGGCCACGCGCCTGAAGGTCGAGACGCCGCTGATGTGGATCGACAAGCGGCAGACCTGGCAACTGGCCGAGCAGTGCGGCGGCGCGGCGCTCGTCGACCTGATCCGCTTCGAGACCCACACCTGCTACCTGGGCGAACGGGGCGCGCCGCACGCCTGGGGCCACGGCTGCGGCAAGTGTCCCGCGTGCGAGCTGCGCGCGCGCGGCTACGAGCAGTACGCGCGCGACCACGCGCGACCGTAGGGTGGACGGCTGCACACGCTGTCGATGAATAACCGCACCGCGCGCGCCGTCCACGCGGTGATACGTGCCATTTGCGCCGTCGAAAACCGGAACCGATCATGCGCCTCGCCCTGCTGACCGATCTGCACGCGAACCGCGAGGCCGTCGAGGCCTGCCTCGCGCACGCGCAGCGCCAGCACGTCGACCAGTACGCGTTCACGGGCGATTTCGTCGGCTACGGCGCCGATCCGGCCTGGGTCGTGCGTACGGTGATGGATTACGTGGCGCGCGGCGCCATCGCCGTGCAGGGCAACCACGACTACGCCGTCACGCACCCGCCGACCTCGCGCATGCAGGCGGAGGCGCGCGCGGTCATCGCCTGGACCGGCGGCCAGCTGGACGCCGAACAACTTGGATTTCTCGCCGCGCTGCCTTTGATGCAACGGCATGGCAACGCCTGTTTCGTGCACGCCAGCGCGCATGCGCCGCTGCAGTGGGAATACGTCACGGACGTCGATGCGGCCGAGCGCAGCATCCGCGCCAGCGGCAGCCGCATCGTGTTCTCCGGCCACGTGCACGCGCCGGCGCTGTACCGCCGCGCGGACGACGGCCGCATGGGCCGCCACGTGCCCACGGCCGGCGCGAGCATCGGCTTGCAGCCGCAACACCAGTACCTCGTGCTGCCCGGCGCCGTGGGCCAGCCGCGCGACCAGAACAATGCGGCGTGCTATGCCGTCTTCGACGACGCGGCGCGCGAGATCCAGTATTTCCGGGTGCCGTACGATCACGGCGCGGCCGCGCGCAAGGTCATCGCGGCCGGGTTGCCGATCGTGTTCGCGATGCGGCTGGTGGAAGGAATATGATTCGAAGTCGGTGCGGTAGGGTGGGCGGCTGCACCGGGCGGTACGATTTGTGTTGAACGCGCCGTCGCCCACGCGGTGATGCGCGACGGCGGCGTCAAGGGATCCGTAATCGGAGCCGCCGTTTGATGATCGTGGGACGCACAAGGGAGTTGAACGCGTGGACGGCGAGCCGTCCACCCTACGGTGTCACACGGGTTGCTGCATGATGCGGTGCTTGCGCGACCGGCTCACCAGATACCACACGATCGCGACCGGCACCAGCAAGGGCAGCAGCAGCGGCGAGACCATGAGGGCCAGCACGCAGGCGCCGATGGCCAGGCCGCCGATGCACAGGATGCCCACGCCGGCGAACACCACCGCGAGCACGGCGCCCACGAACAGCATGACCACGCCGGCCAGCAGCAGGCCGCCGCCCGCGAACACCGTCGCCAGCACGGCGCCCAGCGGTCCACCGATCTCGTCGCCGTCGAAGCTGACGACGCTGTCGCCGAACGTGAAGACGTTCCAGGCGAGCAGGGCGAACAGGAACAGGATGATGATGGCGGCGGTCTTTTTCATGATGGGTCCTCGTGGGTTCTCGTTGATCGGGTCATGTCCTTGTCGGCATGGTCGTACTGTATCCGTACGTCCCGCGCGGCTCCACCGGGCTGCGACAGGCTGCGATTTTCGAGGGCCGGAGGCGGCGCTTGCGCCGACGAACGGCGCTGGTCCAACCAGGAGCGGCTAGTCGTCGTCCGCGTCGAAGCGGCTGCGCACGTAATCGATATGGGTCTGCATCGCCGTGCGCGCTTCTTCCGGACGCCGCGCGCAGATCGCGTCGCAGACCGTCCGGTGCTGCAGCGACAGGATTTCCGATTCCGCCTGATTCAGCTCGCGCAAGCCGTCCACGTTGCGGATGATGTGCTCGCGCATCATCTTGGTGATGCTGCTGTGCAGGTGCAGGAACATGCTGTTGCGCGACGCCTGGGCGATCGCTTCGTGCAGTTCGACGTCGATGCGCGATTCGCCGGAATGGTTGCCTTCCCGGCGCGCCTGGTCCAGCCGCGCCATCGCGCCGCGGATGCGCTCCAGGTCCTCGTCGGTGCCGCGCAAGGCGGCGAAGTAGGCGGTGGCACCCTCCAGCACGCGCCGGAATTCCAGGATGTCGTCGCGCCGCGCCGGGCTGTCGGCGATGAGCTGGCCCCAGGGCGACGGCGCGCCCGTGCGCAACTGGTCGGACACGAAGACCCCGCTGCGCGGCCGGATGTGCACGAGGCCGCGCGCCCCCATCTGCTGGATCGCTTCGCGCACGGTGTTGCGCGACACCGCAAAACGCTCTGCAAGCTCGCGCTCCGACGGCAGTTTCGAGTTGGCCGGAAAACTTCCGTCAAGCAATGCCTCTTCCAGCTTGCGCATGACGGCGTTGACCCGCCCGCCGGCCTGCCGGCTCCATGTGACCACGTCTCTTCTCCTCTGGCCCAACCAGTTTGTGATGCATACAGAATACTGGAAATATGTGCCGACCAAAAGAAAAAGACAACGAACTCTGGAGACAATGCATGACCGGCAATGTGTATCTGTTCGGCACCTGTGTGATCGACCTGTTCATGCCGCAGGCGGGCCTCGACGCCGTGCGCGTGCTGGAATCGGCCGGCGTCACCGTCCACTATCCGCGCGGCCAGAGCTGCTGCGGCCAGCCCGCGTGGAGCAGCGGCAATCCGGACGAGGCGCGGGCCGTCGCGCGCGCCCAGCTGGATCTGTTTCCCGAACCCTGGCCGATCATCGTGCCTTCGGGGTCGTGCGCCGGCATGATGCGCAAGCACTGGCCGGAGCTGTTCCGCGACGATCCGGTCAGCGGCGCGCAGGCGCAGGCCGTGGCCGGACGCGTCTACGAATTCGGCGCCTACCTGCTGCACGTGCTGGAATGGAAGCTGCCTGCCGGGACGCCCGCGCCGCCCGAGGACGTCGTCCTGCACACTTCCTGTTCCGCACGGCGCGAGATGGGCACGCGGGCCCACGGCGTGGCGCTGCTCGACGCGCTGCCCGGCGTGACGCGCGTGGAGCACGAGCGCGAATCCGAATGCTGCGGTTTCGGCGGCTCCTTCTCGATCAAGCACGCGGACATTTCCGGCGCCATGGTCGGGGACAAGGTCGCATCGGTGCGCGCGACGGGCTGCCGGCGCGTCGTGTCGGCCGACTGCGCCTGCCTGCTCAACATCGGCCACGCGGCGCAGCATCAGGGCGCGCCGCTCGCCGTCGAGCATCTGGCCAGCTACCTGTGGCGCCGGATGGGAGAACAGGCATGAGCGCGCGCGACCGCATCCTGGGACGCCTGCGTGCCGCCGGTCCGCAGGCCGCCGGCATGACCGATCTCGAACGCCGCATCGATGCCCATTTCGACGCGCGCCGCGCGGAGGCGCCGGCCGCCGCGGACGTGCTGGCCCGGCGCATGCAGGCCGCGCTGCAGGCCGTGCGCGCGCAGGCCTGGTGCGCGCGCGCCGGCGAGTGGCCCGCGCAGCTGGCACGACGCCTGTCCGAGGCGGGCGTGTCCCGCATCCTCGTCGATGCCGTGAGCGCGGAAGGCCGGGCACTGCGCGCCGCGCTGCCGGCCGGCGTCGAGGCGCTGGCATTCGAACGGCCGCTGGAGGAGTGGAAGGCCGAATTGTTCGGCACCGTCGATGCCGGCTTCACCGTCGCGCGTTCCGGCATCGCCGCCACCGGCACGCTGGTGCTGGCGCCGGATGCGGCGACGCCGCGCACGGTGTCGCTGGTGCCGCCGCTGCACATCGCGCTCGTCTACGCGCACACCCTGCACGCCGACCTGCACCAGGCGCTGCACGCGGAGCGCTGGCAGGACGGCATGCCGGCCAACCTGGTGCTGGCGACCGGACCATCGAAGACGTCCGACATCCAGCAGACCCTGGCCTTCGGCGCGCACGGTCCGCGCTGGACGTGGGTCGTGATCGTCACCGACGCAAAGGAACCCGTATGACGACGTCCCCATTGCAGTTCGTGCCGCCGCAGGATTTTCACGCGCGCAGCCGCGCGGCGCTCGACGATCCGCAACTGCGCCAGAGTTTTCGCGGCGCGATGACCTTCCTGCAGGACAAGCGCCGCAGCCAGTTCGGCGACGAGGACGAGCTCCAGCGCCTGCGCGACCTCGGCGAAGCCGTGCGCAAGAACGCGCTGGCGCAATTGCCGGCGCTGCTCGAACGGCTGGAAGCGACGCTGACTGCCGCCGGCGCCAAGGTCCACTGGGCCGCCACGCCCGAGGAAGCGAATGCGATCATCCACGGCATCGCGACCGACCGCGGTGCCCGCCGCATCGTCAAGGGCAAGTCGATGGCGAGCGAGGAGATCGAGCTCAATCATTACCTCGAGCAGCGCGGCGTCGCCTGCCTGGAATCGGACATGGGCGAATACATCGTCCAGCTGGCCGGCGAAAAGCCCTCGCACATCGTGATGCCGGCGATTCACAAGACCCGCGCCGACATCGGCGCGCTGTTCACCGAACACATTCCCGGGACCGAATACACGGAAGACGTCGACCAGCTCATCCAGACCGGGCGCCGTACGCTGCGCAATGCCTTCGTCGAGGCCGACATCGGGCTGTCGGGCGTGAACTTCGCCGCCGCCGACACGGGCACCCTGTGGCTCGTCGAGAACGAGGGCAACGGCCGCCTGTCGACCACCGTGCCGGACGTGCACATCGCCATCATGGGCATCGAAAAGGTCGTGGAAAAGCTCGAGCACATCGTGCCGCTCGCCACCCTGCTGACGCGTTCCGCCACCGGCCAGGCCATCACGACCTATTTCAACCTGATCTCGGGGCCGCGCCGCGCGGGTGAGCTGGACGGCCCGCGCGAACTGCACCTCGTCCTGCTCGACAACGGCCGCACCCAGGCCTATACCGACGAGGAGCTGCGCTCGACGCTGCAATGCATCCGCTGCGGCGCGTGCATGAACCATTGCCCGGTCTACGGCCGCATCGGCGGCCATGCGTACGGCACGACGTATCCGGGGCCGATCGGCGCGATCCTGTCGCCGCACCTGCTGGGCCTCGAATCGACGGCGGATCTCGCCACCGCGTCGAGCCTGTGCGGCGCGTGCGGCGACGTCTGCCCGGTGCGCATCCCGATCCCGCAACTGCTGGTGCGCCTGCGCACCGAGGCCAATCGCAATCCCGACGCCGAGGTCGCGCATCCGCTGCGCGGGCAGGGCGCCAAATACAGCCGCGGCGAGCGCCTCGTGTGGCGTTTCTGGTCCGGCGCATTCGCCCGGCCCGGCGTCTACCGCCTGTTCCGTTGGGCGGCCACGCGGCTGCGCGTGCTGGCGCCGAACGAGCAGCTGGGCTGGACCAAATACCGAACCCCCCTCAAGCCCGCGCCGCGCAGCCTGGCAGATCTGCTCCGCGACAAGGGCCAACTTTAAATATATAAAAAAAATCAATCAATCAAGGAGACGCAAAGATGGTATGGCAACAGATTTATGATCCATTCGGGAGCATGGCCCTATCGACCCTGCTGGCCGCGGTGCCGGTGGTGGTGATGCTGGCCGCGCTCGGGCTGTTCCACATCAAGGCACACGTCGCCGCGGCGCTCGGCCTGGGCGCGGCATTCGTCGTGGCCGTCTTCGCCTACCACATGCCCGCCGCGATGGCCGGCAAGGCCGCGCTGCTCGGCGGCTTCACCGGCCTGCTGCCCATCGGCTGGATCGTCCTCAACATCATCTTCCTGCAGCAGTTGTGCGAACAGAACGGCAGCTTCAAGGTGCTGCAGGCGTCGCTGTCGGGCATCACCAACGACCGCCGTCTGCAATTGCTGCTGATCGCGTTCTGCTTCGGCGCGTTCTTCGAGGGCGCCGCCGGCTTCGGCACGCCGGTCGCGGTCACGGCCGGCATCCTGATCGGGCTCGGATTCTCGCCGCTGGCCGCGTCCGGCCTGTCGCTGATCGCGAACACGGCGCCGGTCGCATTCGGCGCGCTCGGCTCGCCCGTGATCACGCTGGCCAAGGTGCACGGCTACGACCTGATGGAAGTGACGGCCATGATCGGCCGCCAGCTGCCGTTCTTTTCGTTGATGGTGCCGTTCTGGCTGATCTGGGCATTCGCCGGCCGCAAGGCGATGTGGGAGATCTGGCCCGCGATCCTCGTGACCGGCCTGTCGTTCGCGATCCCGCAATACCTCGTGTCGAACTTCATCGGCCCGGAACTGGTGGACATCATCGCCGCCCTCGTGTCGATGGCGGCGCTGGTCCTGTTCCTGCGCGTGTGGCGGCCGAAGACCGTCTGGACGACGGCCAGCCTCAAGGGCCGGGAGCCGCACACCGCGGCCGGCCGGCACCAGCAGCCGGACAGCCGCCAGTATTCGCGGGCGGAGTTCGTGCGCGCCTGGACGCCGTGGATCATCCTCACCGTGTTCGTCTTCATCTGGGGCCTGCCGCCGGTGAAGGACTACCTGAATGGCGTGTTCGCGCCCAAATTCCCGATGGACGGCCTGCACAACCTGATCATGCGGGTGCCGCCGGTGGTGCCGAAGGCCGTGCCGGAAGCGGCGGTCTACGTGTTCAACCTGTTGTCGGCGACCGGCACCGGGATCCTGCTGTCGGCCATCGCCGGCGCGCTGTTCATGCACTACAGTTTGGCGGCGATCGTGCGCACGTTCCTGCGCACCTTGTGGCTGGTGCGTTATTCGCTGCTGACGATCGTGCTGATGCTGGCCCTGGGCACGCTCACGCGCTATTCCGGCACCGACACGACGCTCGGCCTGGCCTTCGCCAACACCGGCGTGCTGTATCCGTTCTTTGGCACGCTCATGGGCTGGCTCGGCGTGGCGATGACGGGCTCGGACACCGCGTCGAACGTCCTGTTCGGCGGCATGCAGCGCGTGGCCGCGCAGCAGCTCGGCCTGGCGCCGAACCTGATGGGCGCCGCGAACAGTTCCGGCGGCGTGATGGGCAAGATGATCGATGCCCAGTCCATCGTGGTCGCTTCCACGGCCACGCGCTGGGTCAACCACGAAGGCGACATCCTGCGCTTCGTCTTCTTCCACTCGTTCGCACTGGCCGCGCTGGTCGGTGTCCTGGTCACCTTGCAAGCCTACGTGTGGCCATTCACGTCGATGGTGATCCGATGAACGCTCCAGTCTCTCCCGGAACCCGGGCCGTCGGCCAGCGCGACGCGGCGGCCGCGCTGCTGGCCGTGCTGCCCGACCGCTGCGTGCTGTTCGACCCCGAGCAGACGCGCGCCTATGAATGCGACGGCCTGGCCGCGTACCGCCAGATGCCGATGATCGTGCTGCTGCCGGAGAACGAGGCGCAGATCGTCGCCGCCATCGCGGTATGCCGGCAGTTGCAGCTGCCGATCGTGCCGCGCGGCGCGGGCACCGGCCTGTCCGGCGGTGCCATGCCGATCGCCGGCGGCGTCGTCCTGTCGACGGCACGCCTGAACCGGATCGTGAAGCTCGATCCGGCCGCCCGCACGGCCGTCGTGCAGCCGGGTGTGCGCAATCTCGCGATCTCGGAAGCGGCCGCGCCGCACGGCTTGTATTACGCGCCCGACCCGTCGTCGCAGATCGCGTGCACGATCGGCGGCAACGTCGCCGAGAATTCGGGTGGCGTGCACTGCCTGAAATACGGCCTGACCGTGCACAACGTGCTGCGCGTGCGGATGGTGACGACGGCCGGCGAAATCATCGAGCTCGGCGGCGAGGCGCTGGACGCGCCGGGGCTCGACCTGCTGGCGGTGGCGATCGGTTCGGAAGGCATGCTGGGCGTCGTGACGGAAGTCACCGTCAAGCTGGTGCCGAAGCCGCGCGTGGCGCGCGTCGTGATGGCGTCGTTCGACGACGTCGTCAAGGCCGGCGATGCCGTCGCCAGCGTGATCGCGGCCGGCATCATCCCGGCCGGCCTGGAGATGATGGACCGGCTGTCGGCGCAGGTCGCCGAGGAATTCGTGCATGCGGGCTACGACACGCAGGCCGCCGCGGTCCTGCTGTGCGAGTCGGACGGCATCCCCGAGGAAGTCGACGAGGAGATCGCGCGCATGAGCGAGGTCCTCAGCCGCTGTGGCGCGACGGCGCTGGCGGTATCGCAGGACGAGGCGGAGCGCCTGCGCTTCTGGTCCGGCCGCAAGAACGCCTTCCCGGCCGTCGGCCGCATCTCGCCGGATTATTACTGCATGGACGGCACGATCCCGCGCAAGCACCTCGCCCACGTGCTGCAGCGGATCGAGGCCATGGAAGACAAATACGGCCTGCGCTGCGCCAACGTCTTCCACGCCGGCGACGGCAACCTGCACCCGTTGATCATGTTCGATGCGAACGTGCCGGGCGAATTCCATCGCGCGGAACTGTTCGGCGCCGACATCCTCGAGCTGTGCGTCGAGGTCGGCGGCACGATCACGGGAGAGCATGGCGTCGGCATCGAGAAGATCAATTCGATGTGCGTGCAGTTCTCGCGCGCCGAGCTCGATGCGTTCTTCGCGGTCAAGCGCGCCTTCGACGCCGCCGGCATCCTCAATCCCGACAAGGCGATTCCGACCCTGCACCGCTGCGCCGAGTACGGCCGCATGCACGTGCGCCACGGACGGACGCCGTTTCCCAACCTGCCGCGCTTTTGACGATGGATACCACGCTACAAGAATTCGCCGGCCTGATCGGCCACGCCGCCGCCACCCGTACGCTGCTGCGCATCCGCGGCGGCGGCAGCAAGGACTGGTACGGACAGGACGTGCAGGGCACGGTGCTCGACACCACCGCATACCGCGGCATCACGGACTATGAGCCGACCGAACTGGTGATCAGCGCGCGCTGCGGCACGCCGCTGGCCGAGATCGAGGCGCACCTGGCGCGGCACGGCCAGATGCTGGCGTTCGAGCCGCCGCACTTCGGCGTTGGCGCGACGATCGGCGGCACGGTGGCCGCCGGCTTGTCCGGGCCGCGCCGCCAGGCGGCCGGCGCCGTGCGCGATTTCGTGCTCGGCGCCGTGCTGATGGACGGGAAGGGTGAACTGCTCCACTTCGGCGGCAAGGTGATGAAGAACGTGGCGGGCTACGACGTGTCGCGCCTGCTGGCCGGGTCGCTCGGCGTGTTCGGCCTGATCGCCGAGGTGTCGCTGAAGGTCTTGCCGCGGCCCGTCGCGGAGTGCACGGTGCGCCTGCACATGCTGGAAGACGAGGCGCTGCGCCGGCTGAACGA
>Ga0209148_1001143_pt1 | contig 15496 bp, 7 predicted proteins | sample AraplaCol_mMF_r2_2_FD_184288 | JGI IMG/M metagenome (GOLD analysis project Ga0209148, IMG submission 184288) | Arabidopsis root microbial communities from North Carolina, USA - plate scrape CL_Col_mMF_r2 (SPAdes) (version 2) | ecosystem: Host-associated > Plants > Roots > Endosphere | place: USA...
GTGCTCGGTGTGACGAACCTGTACCAGGTGTTCGACCTGCAGTTTTCCAATTATTTCGCGTCGCTGTTCCCCGACGTGGCGACGGGGGCCGCCATGTTCGGCTACCTGAATTCGACGCAGATCTTCCTCGAGGCCGGCGGCCTGTTCCTCGCGCCGCTGCTCGTGCGCCGCATCGGCGCCAAGAACGGCCTGCTGCTGGCCGGCGCCATCATGCTGGTGCGGGTCGCGGGCTCCGGTCTCGCCGTCGGCCCGCTGTCGATCTCCGCGATGAAGCTGCTGCACTCGGTGGAACTGCCGATCCTCGCCGTCTCGATCTTCCGCTACATCGCGCGCCACTTCGACAACCGCTTCGCGTCGACCGTGTACATGGTGGGCGTGAGCTTTGGCCACTCGATCGGCCTGGCCATGCTGTCGCCGCTCGCCGGCATCGGCTACGACCACATCGGCTACCCCGCCACTTACCTCGCGATGGCGGGCGTGGGTCTCGTCTTCTTCATCCTGTCCGCCATATTCCTGCTGCCGACGCCGCCCGAGACGGCGGCATCGCGGCCCGCGCCGCTGGCGGAACCGGCAAAATGAATCACCAAGGAGTTCGCATGTCCCCACCCCTCAACCCGGCCCCGCTCGAGCCGCTGAACACCGGCGCCCTGCCGCCGCAATGGAACACCGACGTCGACAAGGCCGCCATCGAGCGCGCGATCGCGCGCGCGCTGGACGCCGTCGACCGCAACCTCGCGCATTTCGGCGACGCCTTTCCGATGCCCTCGGCGCAGAACGGCGTGTATGCCGCGATGGACAATACGGAATGGACGAACGGTTTCTGGACCGGCATGCTGTGGCTCGCGTACGAACTGACGGGCACCGCGCGCTACCGCGACTGCGCCCTGCGCCATGTGCAGAGCTTCCACACGCGCCAGCGGGAACGCATCAACGTCAACCACCACGACCTCGGCTTCCTGTACAGCCTCTCGTGCGTGGCCGGCTACCAGCTGACGGGCGAACCGCTGGCGGCGGAGGCGGCCCTGGGCGCGGCGCGCCTGCTGCTGCAGCGCTACCTGCCGGGCGCCGGCATCATCCAGGCCTGGGGCGAACTCTCCGATCCGGCCCAGCGCGGGCGCATGATCATCGACTGCAACCTGAACCTGCCGCTGCTGTACTGGGCCAGCGACCACACCGGCGACCCGGCGTTCCGCACCGCGGCGGACCGCCACATCGAAGCGGCCGCGCGCCATATCGTGCGCGCCGACGGCTCGACGTTCCACACCTTTTTCTTCGACCCGGCCAGCGGCGCGCCGCTGCACGGCAAGACCCACCAGGGCCATGCGGACGATTCGTGCTGGGCGCGGGGCCAGGCCTGGGGCATCTCGGGCTTCCCGCTCGTCTACCGCCACAACGGCGACGGCCGCCTCGTCGAGCTGGCGAAGGTACTGGCTAATTACTTCCTGAACCGCCTGCCGCAAGACGGCATCTGCTACTGGGACCTCGTGTTCACGTCCGGCCCCGAACCGCGCGACAGCTCGGGCGCCGCGATCGCCGCCTGCGGCCTGCTGGAACTGGCGCAGCACCTGCCGCTGGCCGACCCGCTGCGCGCGCCGTACGAGCACGCGGCCGCCGGCATGATGGCGACCTTGGCCGCGACGTATGCCGACACCAGCGGCACGCCCGGCGCCGGCCTGCTGAAGCACGGCGTGTACCACAAGCCGAACGGCGTCGGCGTGGACGAACCCTGCATCTGGGGCGACTATTTTTACCTGGAGGCGCTCGTCCGGCTCACGCGCACGTGGCGGCCGTACTGGTAATGCGCCGTGGCCTCATTCGGCCGCTTCCGTCGACTCCCGTTCGACGAGCGTGTACGGCATCAGCCGGTGCTGCGGCATGTACGACTGGCCGGCGCGGCGCGAGCGGATGTGTTCCACCAGCAGCGCAACGGCGCTGCGCGCCATCTCCGTGATCGGCTGGTGGATCGTCGTCAGCTCCGGCCACACGGTCGTCGCGACGGGCGTGTCGTCGAAGCCACAGACGGCGATGTCGTCCGGCACCTGCAGATGCATCCCGTGCGCCACCGCGATGACGGCCGCCGCCATGTCGTCGTTGCTGGCGAAGATCGCGGTAGGCCGGGTCGGATGGGCCAGCAGCTCGCGCGCCGCCAGCAGGCCGGAACGGTACGTGAACATGCCTTGCGCCACGCGCTCGGCGGGCACGTGGTGGCCGGCCTCGCGCATGCCGTCGATGAACGCCTGGTAGCGCAGCTGGGCCGGCGTGTGTTCCGGGTCGCCCTTGATGAAGCCGATGTCGGTGTGGCCGAGCGCCAGCAGGTGCTTGGTCATCGTCAGCGCGCCTTCATAGTCGTCGATGCGCACGGCCGACATCTGCGGCGACGGTTTTGCGGTCGCCACCGCGACGGACGGGATGCCCAGCTCGCCCAGCTGCTTGAGCGCGGCCTTGGAGTCGCACAGCGGCGGCGGCACGATGATGCCGTCGGCGCCGTCCGCGATCAGGCGGTCGATCGCCTTGCGCTGGCTGCGCAGGTTGTCGCAGTTCTCGAGGATCAGGTGGGCACCGGTCTGGCTGCATTCGCCGAGGGCGCCGACGAGGAACGCGCTGAGGAAGGCGGCGCTCGGATTGCTGTACAACAGGCCGACCCGCAAGGTGCCGATGCGCGCCGCGCGCGCCGCCACGTTGACCTGGTAGTTCAGTTCCTGGATCGCGCGGTTGACCTTTTCCCGCGTCTTGTCGCTGACACTGGCATTGCCGTTGATGACGCGCGAAACGGTCATCGCGGAGACGCCGGCCTTTTGCGCCACGTCCCATACCGTCGCGCCGCCGGAAGAGCGGTCGCCCTGCTTGGATTCACTACCCATTGAATTATTGTCCTGTAGTCTGTCGGCCTGGCGATGTTATCGATTACAAACGGTACATCCCATGTCACATGATACCGCCGAGCCAGCGGAAACGCCACTTGTGACAAGTGGCCATGGCAAACGCATGCTGCCCGGCCCGCTTTTATGCAACCCGGATCGCCTTGATAGCGTCTATCAGCGAATGCTAACATGAGATCGATAACAACCCCTAGTGCCGCGCCATGCCGCGGCCGACCGCAGAAGGAGACTGAATGCCCGCCTCGCCCCTCGTTCACCCACCCGCGCGCACGCGGATCGCCGCCGCCGTGCTGCTCGGCGCCGCCGTCGCGGGATGCCACGCCATGCCGCCGGCCGCGCCCGCCGTCGCCACGCCCGCCATCGCCGCTGCCACGACCAGCGCGCTCGCGACCGCACCGTGGATCGCCGACCTCGGCGACGGCCGCTACCGCAATCCCGTCCTTCACGCCGACTATTCCGATCCGGACGTGATCCGCGTGGGCGCCAAGTTCTACATGACGGCGTCCAGCTTCAACAACACGCCCGGCCTGCCGCTGCTGGAATCGCCGGACCTCGTGAACTGGACGCTCGTCGGCCACGCCCTGCCCCGCCTCGAGCCGGCCGCCGTCTTCGCCCGCCCGCAATACGGCAAGGGCGTGTGGGCGCCGTGCCTGCGCTGGCACGACGGCCGCTTCTGGATCTTCTACCCCGATCCCGACTACGGCGTGTACGTGATGACGGCCGAGCATTTCAGCGGCCCGTGGAGCGCGCCGCGCCTGCTGCTGGCCGGACGCGGCATCATCGACCCCGCGCCCTTGTGGGACGACGACGGCAAGGCCTACCTGCTGCACGCATGGGCGAAGAGCCGCGCCGGCATCAACAACGTGCTGACCCTGCGCCGCATGGACCCGCAGGCGACGCGCATGCTGGACGACAAGGGAACCGTCGTCATCGACGGCAGCCGCTACCCCGGCTACCACACGGTCGAGGGCCCCAAGTTCTACAAGGCGAACGGCCATTACTATGTGTTCGCGCCGGCGGGCGGCGTCGAGATGGGCTGGCAGGCCGTGTTCCGCGCGCGCTCGATCGGCGGCCCGTACGAAGTCCGCCGCGTGATGGACCAGGGCGACACGCCCGTCAACGGCCCGCACCAGGGCGCGTGGGTCGATGCGCCGGACGGCCGCGACTGGTTCGTCCACTTCCAGGACAAGGGCGCCTACGGCCGCGTCGTGCACCTGGAGCCGATGCGCTGGCAGGACGGCTGGCCCCTTATTGGCGCGCCAGGACGCACGCCGGGCACGGGCGAACCCGTCATCACGTATACCAAGCCGGTCCAGGGCTTCGGCCCCGCCGCCCCGGCCACCAGCGATGCGTTCGACGGCCCGGACCTGGGACCGCAATGGCAATGGGGCGCGAATCCGGCGCCCGGCTGGTATTCGCTGACCGCCCATCCGGGCCACCTGCGCCTGGCCACGCAGGTCGTGCCGGAGGCCGACGGCTACGTGCGCGCGGCGGGCGCGATCCTCACGCAGAAGGCGCCGGCGTCGCGCTTCATCGTCGACACGCGCGTGCATCTGGAGGGCGGCGTCGACGGCGACCGCGCGGGCCTGATCGTCAATGCCATGCAGTACGCCTGGCTGGGGCTGCGCCGCAGCGGAGGCAAGACAGACCTGGTGCGCACCGTGTGCGGCCCGTTCGGACCGCGCTGCCGCGAGGAGTCCAGCGTGGTGCTGGCCCACGCGCCGGACACGCTGACCTTGCGCATGGCGATGAACGAGAACGCCTTCGTCGGCTTTTCGTACAGCCTGGACGGCCGCGAATTCAAGCCCGCGGGCGACGCGTTCCCGGTCACGCGCGGCACGTGGGTCGGCGCCCAGATTGGCTTGTTCAGCGTCGGTTCGCAGGCGCGCGCGCAGCCGCGGGAGTCGTTCCTCGAAGCCGATTATTTCAACGTGACGGCGCCGGGCGTCGGGCCGTACTGACCTGTGCCCACGGCGCTGCCGGCACGGCGCCGGTGGGCGCTCCCCCCTCCATCTTTCTGCCCATGAAAAAACCCGCCGCCGGCAGGCGCCGGCGGCGGGTCGAAAGCGGGAACGGATTCCCGCTACGAGAGAACGAATCTCAGAACTGGCCGAACTTGTAGCGCAAGCTGACGCCGTAGAAGCGACCGTTCTCGTAGTGCTGGCGTTCCAGGCTGGTCTGGTACGCGCCCGGCTCGCCCACGTTGCGGTTGAGCGTCTTGTTGGTCAGGTTCGAACCCGAGATCGACAGGGTCAGCTGGTTCGTCAGCTGGTAGTTGACCGACGCGTCCAGCAGGCCATAGGCGACAATGTAGCGGCCGTCGATCGGATTGACCGACAGCGTGTTGAAGATCGCCGGCGAACGCCAGGTGTAGACGATGCGCGCGGACAGCTTGTCATCCTCGTACAGGCCGCTCAGGCTGTAGCTGTTCTTCGACTGCATCGGCTGCTGGGTCGTGACGATGTTCGGCGCCGCGGCCGTGCCCATGTTGACCGGGTTGCCCGTCTTGACGTAGGTGTAGGAACCCGACACGCCGAAGTTCTTCAGCCAGCCCGCTTCGCTGCCGAAGAAGTACTGACCCGACAGCTCGACGCCACGGGCATAGCCCCGCTCGGCGTTCACCTTGCGCGCGACCATCCACTGGCCGTTCGCGCAGCCATTCGGCACCACGCCAGCATACAACGGCGCGAACGGCACGGTCTCGCACTGTGCGACGCTGTTGATGAAGCCGTTGATCTCCTTGTCGAACAGGGCGGCGGCCAGGTAGTTGGTCTTGCTGAAGTAGCGTTCCAGCGAGAAGTCGTAGCTGTTGGCCGTCAGCGGATGCAGCTGCGCGTTGCCGGCGGAAGCTGTGCCGTCGTTCGGGTTGCCGGTGACGACCGGGTTCATGTCGCCGAAATCGGGACGCGTCATGCCGCGGCCGTAGCCGAAGCGGGCCAGGAAGTCCTTGCGGAGTTCATACGTCATGTTCAGCGACGGCAGCGCATTCGTGTACGACACGTTCTGCGCGAAGTCGCGGAAGACCGGTACCGCGCCCGTCGTGTCGGGCGCACGGAAAGCCGCCGAACCCTGCGTGTGCACGAGGCGCACGCCGGCACTGCCCTTCAGGCGCTCGTCCAGCAGCGAGAACTCGCCCAGCAGGTAGGCGGCCTGGGTCTTCTCCTCGAACCTGTGGGCGCCGTTGACGTTCTCCGCCAGCGCGTTGTCCGGCCGGATGCCGGCGTTCGGAAACGCAGCGGCGACCTGGTTGCCGAGCAGGTTGTCGGGCGCGTACACGACATAGCCGCCCGAGTAGCCGGCGCGGCCGTACATGAAGTTGTCCGGCGCCGATTCCGTGTAGTTGCCCGACGCGGCCGAGATGCCGTTCGCGCCCGTGGCCGTGTCCAGTCCCTTGCCGTCCGTGGTCAGGTTGACCCCGAAGTTGTAGGTCTTGTAGATGTCGGTCTTCTTCGTGAAGCGCGTGCCGAACTTGATGCTGTTGAAGAACCAGCCGTCGTCAGGCTGGTAGCGGCCATCCAGCGCCAGTGCGGTGCCGGTGTCGTGCCAGGTCTGGTTGGTGCCGTTGTTGTAGTTCTGCAGCAGGAAGTTGGACGGATCGCTCAGGCTCGGGCCGGTGAACGTGGTCTGGTGCGGCGCGCCGTCGAGGAGGCGGTTCGTCGTCCAGTACAGGCCCGGCTTCGAATACAGCTGCACCGAACGGTTGTCCTGCGACTGGTTCGCCTTCAGGTACGACAGGTCGCCCTTGAAGTACAGGGATGGGGTCGGGCTCCATTCGACGCCGCCGGCCGCGATCCACGTCGTGTACGGACGGTGCTCGTCGCCGCCCAGCGTGGTCGTGCGCGAGTTCAGGAACGATCCACCCGCCACGCGCTGGCCGACCAGCACGTCGTTGCTGCCGCCATTCATGTTGCGGTTGGCCAGGCCTTCCGTCATGTTGAACGGCGTCGCCTGCAGGTTCTGCACGTTGCCGCCGTCCACCGAGTTCAGGCCGCGGTAGTTCTGGTGGTACAGGTAGTACGTATAGTTGCTGTCGACGTAGAAGCGCAAGGTATTGTCGACGCGCCAATCGGCCGCAAGGTTCAGGCCGCGACGCTGGAACATGATCGTTTCTTCGAACACGTTGTTGGACAGCGCAGGCGCCGCCATGACGTTCTTGATCTGGTCAGGCGTCAAGCCAGCCAGGTTCGGCGTGTTGGGGCCCACCGTCTTCGACGTCGGCAGCGTGGGCACGCTGGCCAGGTACGAGACGTCGGTGCGGCCGATGTACTGCGCCATCGGGCTGAGCGGATTATTGGTCGTGTTGGCATTGGCCAGCGTCGCGTATTCCGCACTGTCGGCACGGACCGCGCGCTTGTAGTTGGCGCCGCCGTTGGCCGGGTTGTTGTCCGACCTGCCGATGCCCGACGAGAAGGTCGCCGCCGCCAGCACGCCGATACGGCCGCCGCCGGAGAGGTTCCAGCGGTTGGCCACCATGCCGAACACGTCCGGAGTCGACTTCTTGTCCAGGTCGTCGTATTTGGCGCCGATGTTCAGCGCGCCCGTGAAGCCCTTGAAGTCGCTCGGGTTGCGGGTACGCAGGTTCACCAGGCCGCCGATGGCGCCTTCGATGTGCTCGGCCGACGGATTCTTGAACACGTCGATGCCTGCGATCATGCTCGGGATCGCGCCTTCCAGGTTGAACTCGCGGCTGCCGGCCGTGAAGTACGAGCGGCCGTTGACCGTGGACGCCGTCAGGTTGGACAGGCCGCGGATCGTCACGCCCGAGCCCTGGCCCACCGGCGAGGCGCCCTGGCCGCCGTAGCGGTAGCCCTGCACGCCCGGGATGCGGGTCATGGTCTCGGTGACGTTCGGGTCGGGCAGCTTGCCGATGTCGTCGGCCGTGATCGAATCGACGACTTCCATCGCATCGCGCTTGATGGACACGGCCGACTGCGCGCTGGCGCGGATGCCGGTCACGACGACGGTGTTGGCATCCGCCTGCTGGGCGAATGCATTGCTTGCGAACGCTTGCGCGAGCGCCAGGGCGACGACCGACATCTTCGGTCCGAGATTGCGATTCTGGTTCATGGTGTTCTCCTCTGTAGTCCTATCTGGCAGGTGTGTGTCGGCTTCGAATGGCCGGCGTTTTAGGTATCGATAACAAATCTGCTTTGAATTATACGTGCCATCCTTCCTTGTATTGATGCCTTTGCGAAATATCATGTTCTTTGTGGTATTCGCACTACGCCGGGTGCTTGACAGCGCTCCGGCGCAGTGCGGGCTATCACTCCGCCGCCACGCGCTCCGCACGCACGGGCGCAAGCACGAAGCGATAACTGGCGGGCGCCAGCGGAATGCGGTACTTCACGTGCGGCCGGCCGTCCAGGCTCCAGCCCGTGTCGCCGCCGACGCCCGCCTGGGCCATGTCGACCAGGACCGTGCCGTCGCCGTGCGGTGCGATCTCGGAGCTCTTCCACGTGCCGCGCGGCCGCAGGTACAGGTCTTCGTACGGGAACGCGAGCGCGTTGAACGCGAACGGCGTGGCGGCGCCCACCCGGAATCCGGTGCCGTCGCTGGCGCGCAGCTGGAACCAGCGCACGTCCGTCTTGTTGCCGCTTTCCTGCGGCCGGATGTAGCCGTGATACTGGTCCGCGACCTTGCCCGCGTACAGGCCGAGCGCGGAACCGGTCTTGCGGTCGGCGTACGATTCGTACGGACCGCGGCCGTACCACGCCAGCGTATCGAGCGCGGGCAGGCTGTCGAAACGCAGGCCCAGGCGCAGCGGATCGGGCAGGTCGTCGCGCAGCGGCGTGAAGCTGGCCTGCACGTCGACGCTGCCATCCGGACGCATGCGGTACACGTTTTCCCAGTGCGCGGCACCGGCGCCGAAGCTGAACAGCACGCGCACGCCGTCGCCCTCGACGGTGACGGCGCGCACCTTGCGCTGCTCCGTGAACGTCTGCCAGACCTTGTGGCTCTTGTCCACGCCGGCGCCTTCGTCATTGTCGGTCAGGCCGCGCCAGAAATTCGGCGCGCCGCCCTTGAGCAAGGTGCGGCCGGCCACCGTATAAGTCACGAGGCCCGTGTCCGGTGCGAGGCGCAGCACGGCGTCGCCGGCGCGCAGTTCCACCACGCCGTCGGTACGCACGGGCGTCACGGTTGCCGGCGCCGGTTGTGCGGCCGGCGCCGACGCCAGCACGAACTGCGACCAGCCAACGACCGTGCCCTGCTCCACGCCCGGCGAGGCCGCGCGGCTGCGGGCCCGCACGGTCAGCACCCGTTCGCCGCCGGCTGCGACGGCGGGCAGCGCGAGGGCCAGTTTCTGCCTGGCGCCCGCCGGCGTGGCGGCGTCGGACAAGGCGCCGTGCGCGACGACGACGCCGTCGCGCGCCAGCTCCCAGTCGAACGCGAGGTGCGACAGGTCGCGGAAATCGTAGCGGTTCACGACCTCGATGCTGCCTGCTGCCGGATCGCCTTCGAACACGACGGGCGAATAGACTTTTTGCAGCTCGTAGTATTCCGGATCGGGCGTGCGGTCGGAACGCACGACGCCGTCGCCGACGACGCTGTTGTCGCCCCGCCCAGGATTCAGGTCGAAGCCGGACGCCCAGTACGTGCGGCCCTTGTCGTCGCGCGCGATGATGCTCTGGTCGACCCAGTCCCACACGAAGCCGCCCTGCAGCTTGCGGTGCGCGCGGATGACCTTCCAGTAGTCTTCCAGGTTGCCCAGCGAATTGCCCATCGCGTGGGCGTACTCGCACTGGATCATCGGCTCGCGGTAGGCCGGATCGAGCGCGTAGTCCTCCATCTTTTCGATGTCGTCGTACATCGGCGCGTAGATGTCGACGTAGGCGTTCGGCAGGTGTTCCTCGCCGAGGGTCCCGTGCCCCAGGTAGCTGATCAGGCGCGTCGGATCGTTCTTGCGGATCCAGGCGGCCGCGTTCTCGAAGTTCGGTCCGGTGCCGGCCTCGTTCCCCAGCGACCAGAAGATGACGGACGGCGAGTTCTTGTCCCGTTCGACCATGCGCGAGATGCGGTCCAGGTGGGCGATGCGCCAATGCGGCTTGTAGCCCAGCTGGATGGAAGCGCGGGTCTTGGCGTCCGGCGCGTTGTCGCCCGCCTGCATATAGCCATGCGACTCCAGGTCGGCCTCGTCCATGATGTACAGGCCGTATTCGTCGGCCAGGTCGTACCAGCGCGGATCGTTCGGGTAGTGCGATGCGCGCACGGCGTTGACGTTGGCGCGCTTCATCAACTCGATGTCCTTGCGCATCGTCGCCATCGACAGCACGCGCCACGTGTACGGGTCGTGCTCGTGGCGGTTGACGCCCTTGATCATCACGCGCCTGCCGTTCACGCGCACCTCGCCGTCCGCCACTTCGACGGTGCGAAAGCCGATGCGGCGCGCGGTCGCCGACACCAGCCGCCCCTGCGCATCCGTCACTTCGACGAGCAGCGTGTACAGGTTCGGCGTCTCGGCCGACCACGGTTTGACGGACGGGATGGCGCCGGCCAGCACGGCCTTGCGGTCCGCGCCGGACTTACCCTTCACGTGCAGGACTTCGCGCGTACCGTCCAGCACGCGGGCGTCGACCTGCATCGTGGCCGGTGCGCCCGCCAGTTCGGCCACCAGCGCGAAGCGGCCGTCGCGGTAGGCCGGCTTGTCCAGCGCCGCGGTCACGGTGAAATCGCGCAGGCGCGTCTTCGGTTCGGCATACAGGTAGACGCTGCGCTCGATGCCGTTGACGCGCCAGAAATCCTGGTCTTCCAGATACGAACCGTCCGCCCAGCGATACAGTTCGATCGCGATCATATTGCGGCCCGGGTGCACGTAGCTGGTCAGGTTGAATTCGGCCGGCAGCTTGGAGTCTTCCGAATAGCCGACCCGTTTGCCGTTGACCCAGACATAGTACGCGGCGCCCGCCGCGCCGATCTGCAGGAACACGTCGCGGCCGTTCCAGCCGGCCGGCACGTCGAATTCGCGGCGGTAGGAACCCACCTCGTTCAGCTCGTGCGGGATATACGGTTCGTTCTGCGGAAACGGATACTTGATGTTGGTGAAGATCGGCTTGCCGTAACCCTGCGCCTGCAGCATGCCGGGCACCTGGATGTGGCCCCATTTGGCGACGTCGTACGACGGTTTATAGAATTCCTTGGGGCGCGCTTCTGGCGTCTTCGAATAGGCGAACGACCACGTGCCGTCCAGCGACAGGTAGTACTGCGACGCGGCCTTGTCGCCGGCCAGCGCCTTCTCGGGCGACTCGAAATTGAAGAACGTCGCCTTCATCGGTTCGCGGTTGACGGCCACGACTTCCGGCTGTTCCCACTCGGCCGGCGTCGACTGGCCCGGCTGGGCCGCCAGCGCCGGCAGTGCCGCCGCCGCCAGGACGACCGTCGCGATGATGTTCATTGATGCCATGAGGCGCATTCCTTGTTCTTGTTGTCCATGCATGATGTCCATGTCCCTCAGCGGAAGCGGACGCCGTCGACGAATTCGTTCACCTCGAGCAGTCCCGCCTCCGGCGCGGTGATCCGCTTGGCGCCGACGGTCACGTTCTCGATCGTGACGTTCCTGACCCTGCGCGCGCCGTCGCGGCCCGTGATGCTCGATGCGCTCGGCGACCCGCGGCCCGTGTAATGGACGTTGCGCAGGGTGACGTTCTCGATCCCGAGGCCGGGGCTCGTGTTGTACTTGGCCGTGTACGCGATCTTGAAGTTGAACAGCTTGCCCTCCTCGATGCGGTCGACGCGGATGTCCTCGAACATGACGTCGCGCACCAGGTTGTCGTCGCCGGCCATGATGCCGAGCGCGCCCTCGTACTCCGGTTCGTCCTCGTCGTGGTCGAGGATGTCGATGTTGGAAAAGCGCAGCCGTTCCAGCACTTCACTGTGCGGGTGGGCCGGGGTCGGCGTGTTGCCGTGGATGCCGATCATGACGGCGTGCGCGATGTCGGCCCACAGGGTCGAATCCTTCACGGTGACGTCGCGCGTGTTGCCCCAGATGTCCCAGCGGTGGTTGTAGAACGTGACGCAGTCGTCCGACGTGCGCACGAAGCTGTCGGCGATCGTCACGCGCTCGCAGGCGAAGTGCCCCAGCCCGTCCGACCACTGGCCGGCGCCGATCGTGCGGATGTTCTTTTCGACGAGGTCCTGCGACGTGATGCAGCGCATCGTGCCGTGCGGCTGGTTGATGAAGATCGGCCCGTCGATCTCGACGTCATGCGAATTCCGCACGGTCATCATGTCGACGCCGTCGAACAGGCCGTCGCTGAACACTTTCACGTCCTCGACGCCGTCGATGACGAGGGGATTCTTCATGACGGCCGCGCCGTGGATATACACCCGGGTGTGCGAACGCACGCGGAAATCGCCGCTGTGGATGCCGGGTCCGAAGAACACGATGGGCTGCGTCATGTCGGGCGTCGTACCCGTGCCGACGTCGTACGAGGACAGGTTCGCCGGCACGGCCGGCATGTCGGCGCGGATCGCGTGGGTGAATACGTGCAGGTTGTGCAAATGGTCGTCGTCGAATTCCACGCTCAAATTATCCGGGCGGCGCAGCGTGAAATAGACGATGCCGTCGCGCACGAGCGGCTTGACGCCCTTCGCATCGGGCCGCACCGTCACCTTGGAGAACATGCCGTTGTTCTTCTGGACCGCCACCTCCACCGTGCCGTCGAAATTGAAGTAGACCATCGAGGCATCCTGCGGCTTGTCGAGGTCGACCTTGACGTTGTATTCGTACAGGTCCTGCCACGCCCCGCCGGGCACGCGCACGCGCACCGTGTAGTCGTCGTTATGGTGGGAATAGCGGATGGTATTCGGGAACGGGTGCACCTGCAGCCGGTTCTCGCCCGCATGGGCCGGCGCGATGCAGGCGAACAGGCCGGCGCAGAGAATGGCAAGCGGCACGGTGCACAGGCGTGCGAACGCACGTAACGTGGACAACAACATCGTCTCCTTTACCCAGGCGTGCGAACCGCGCCGCCGCCGGGCTTATCATTTGGTTGCGGCGGGATCGATTATGCCCCACCCTATTTGGTATCGATAACAGCGCTAATTACATTTATAACACATCCAATGCGACTGTCAAGGCCAGGCCCCTGTTCGCAATCGACCAGGGCGAGGTTCACATCCCGATCATAACGGCGGCGACACGCGGCCACCCATATATTTTTTATCGAAACGGATATGTTTTGCACATGCCAGGCGCGGCGCCTGCGTGGGGGCCCATGACTGGCGCGCCCCCTTGATTCGCGTCTGGGTTAACGATAACAAGACAACGAGGAACCATGCTAGCATCGGCGCGGCAGTACGGCAGCACCTTCGATCGCAGTCCAACACACGCCTGCATGGCATGGAGACGCCACATGAAGAAACTCGAACCGCACGACCGCAACGAACCCGCCAGCCTGACCCGCCCCACCCTCACGCCCGCGGAGGCGCCCGACGACGTCTCGCGCGCCGAACTGGGACGCCGCAGCTTCCTCCTGAGCCTCGGCGCCCTCGCCCTCGCCGGCTGCGGCGCGGGCAGCGCCGACAGCCCCGCCACACACCTGCTGTCCAGCGGGACGATGAGCGGGACCGGCGCATCGACCGGCCCCTTCGTCCATCCCGGCCTGCTGCACACCCAGGCCGACTTCGACCGCATGGCGGCGAAATACGCGACGAGCCCCTGGTCCGGCAGCTGGAACCTGTTGATCAACAACTCGCACGCGAGCCTGTCGTACACGCCGCATCCGCAGACGATCGTGTACCGCGGCTACGACGGCACCCATGCGGAAAACTACAGCACCCTGTTCAACGACGTGGCCGCCGCCTACGCCTGCGCTCTGCGCTGGAAGATCTCGGGCGACGTCAACTACGCCAACAAGGCCGTCCAGATCATGAATGCCTGGTCGTCCACCCTCACGTCGATCCAGGGCACGACGGACGCCGCGCTGGCCGCCGGCATCTACGGCTACGAGTTCGCCAACGCCGGCGAAATCATGCGCACCTACAGCGGGTGGGCCGCGGCGGACGTCACGAGCTTCCAGAACATGATGCGGAACGTGTTCTATTCCATCAACCACGACTTCCTGATCCGCCACAACGGCACGGACATCACGCACTATTGGGCCAACTGGGACCTGTGCCAGATGGCGTCGATCATGGCCATCGGCGTGCTGTGCGACGACCGCACCCTGTTCGACGAAGCCGTCACCTATTTCCAGTCGGGCGCGGGCAACGGCGCCGTGGCGCAGGCCGTGTACTACATCCACCCGGGCTTCCTGGGCCAATGGCAGGAAACGGGGCGCGACCAGGGCCACAACACGCTCGGCATCGCCCTGATGGGCGCCATGTGCGAAATGGCGTGGAACCAGGGCGTGGACCTGTACGGCTACGACAACAACCGCTTCCTGATGGGCGCCGAATACGTGGCCAAGGCGAACCTGATCCAGTCGGGTACGACCTATTACACGGTGCCGTACGTCCCCTACAACAACGTCGACAACGTCAACCAGACCGTGTTCGCGACGGGCAGCCAAGGCACCGTGCGGCCGTGCTGGGCGCTGGTCTACAACCATTACGTCAACCGCAAGGGCCTGGCGGCGCCGTATTCGAAGATGTTCGCGGTGCAGATCCAGCCCGAAGGCGGCGGCGGCAACTACGGTCCGAACAGCGGCGGTTTCGACCAGCTGGGCTACGGCACCCTCACCTGCACGCGCGATGCGATCGCCGCCGGCGCCGCCCCCAGCGGCCTGAAGGCGCGCACGCCGGCCGGCCAGGTGGAACTGTCGTGGTGGGGCAGCGCGTATGGCACGAGCTACAACGTCAAGCGCGCCACGTCCACGAGCGGTCCGTGGACCACCATCGCGAGCGGCATCAGCGACCTGCTGACGTACACCGACAATCCAGGCGACGGGACCTGGTACTACGTCGTCTCCGCCATGACGCCGGCCGGCGAAACGGCCGATTCCAACCGCGCCACGGCCAAGGTGGGCAAGACGCTGCACACCTACCTGGCCTGCAACGAGGGCACCGGCACGGCCGTCTCGGACGCCAGCGGCCAGGGGCATGCCGGCACGTTGACGGGCAGCGCCGCATGGGGCACCGGCAAATCGGGCAGCGCCGTGGCGCTGAACGGCAGCACGGACTATGTGAACCTGCCGGCCAACCTCGTGACCGACCTGACCGACTTCACGGTGGCCTGCTGGGTGTACTGGAACGCGGCGCGCACCTGGGAACGGATCTTCGACTTTGGTTCGGGCACCGGCCGCTACATGTTCCTCACGCCGCGCTCCGGCAGCGGCGGGATCCGCTTCGCGATCACCGTCGACGGCGGCCACGGCGAGCAGGCCGTGACGAGCACCGCCGCGCTGCCGACCGCGCAATGGGTGCACGTGGCCGTCACGCTGTCGGGGCGGACCGCCACGCTGTACGTGAACGGCGCCGTCGCGGGCACCAACAACGCCGAGTTCCTTTCGCCGTGGCAGTTGGGAGGCACGAACCAGAACTGGATCGGCCGCTCGCAGTATTCGGGCGACCCTTACTTCAACGGCAAGATCGACGAGTTCCGCATCTACCGCGGGGCACTCGGCGCGGCGGACATCGCGGCGCTGATCGCTTCCAGCTGATCACGTAAAAAAGCCGGCCCG
>Ga0209148_1001144_pt1 | contig 15493 bp, 15 predicted proteins | sample AraplaCol_mMF_r2_2_FD_184288 | JGI IMG/M metagenome (GOLD analysis project Ga0209148, IMG submission 184288) | Arabidopsis root microbial communities from North Carolina, USA - plate scrape CL_Col_mMF_r2 (SPAdes) (version 2) | ecosystem: Host-associated > Plants > Roots > Endosphere | place...
GGGCTGGATCGCCGGCATCGAAGCGATGCGCCCGCAGCTTGCAGCCTGAGGAGAACGCTACCTCCAAACAACGTGCTCATCGCGGTGGCTCTGCCGGGCGACCGCGATGACGCCTGTGATATCGCAGTGCAACGCGATCATCGGGAGCGAGGCGTTGGCCACGTCATCGTGTGCCCCGCAGCCGGCCGGCGCAGCAGGGCCCCTCTTTCAACAGGCGGGCGCGGTCCATAGATTGATTTCGACTTAAGGCCTGGCGGAACATTGTCCGGTCGAAATCATCAAAACTTCACGGCGACTGCGCAGGATTGCCATGGAGATTCGCGTCAGTCTTGCCGCCGAAAGCGCCAAACCGTGCATCATGAGCTCGCAGGCCTGCCTAAAATATTGAAGGCACGTGATTTTGTTCACATTGGCGAATTCCACTCCGCACCAAAACGCGCTAGTGGAGGGGCGGGGGGCATGCGCGAGACCGGAGCCGACGGCGAGGGTTCGTCGAGTGCCGATGCGTCGTTCGCCTGTTCGCCGGCCACCCTGGCCGCTGAAGCGTTGTTCGAGGTCTAGATGCTGGAAGCCATACGCAGGGCGATGACGTTGCTGCGCCAGAAGCAAATCCTGCATAAGCTTGGAGTTGTGATCAGCGTCGCGGTCATCGGCATCGCTTGCTATGTGCTCTACCACATGCTGCGCGGCATCGACACGAACGAGGTGATCGAGGCGATCAAGAGCACCGAGCCGCGCCAGATCGCGATGGCCGCGCTGTTCGTCGCCGCGGGCTATTTCACCCTGACCTTCTACGATCTGTTTGCTGTGCGCGCGATCGGCCATTCCCACGTGCCCTATCGCATCAACGCGCTCGCGGCCTTCACCAGCTATTCGATCGGCCACAATGTCGGTGCCAGCGTCTTCACCGGCGGCGCCGTGCGCTACCGCATCTACTCGGCCTATGGGCTGAACGCGATCGACGTCGCGAAAATCTGCTTCCTGGCCGGCCTGACTTTCTGGCTCGGCAATGCCGCGGTGCTCGGGCTCGGCATCTCCTATCATCCGGAGGCGGCCGCCGCGATCGACCAGTTGCCGCCCTGGTTGAACCGCACCATCGCGATGATGATCATCGTGGCGCTGGTCGCTTACGTGGTCTGGGTCTGGACCCAGCCGCGGGTGGTCGGGCGCGGCCCCTGGACCGTGGTGCTGCCGGGCGGCCCGCTGACCTTGCTCCAGATCGCCATCGGCATCATTGATCTCGGCTTCTGCGCGCTTGCGATGTACGTGCTGGTGCCCGACGAGCCCAATCTCGGCTTCGTCGTGGTCGCGGTCATCTTCGTCTCGGCGACGCTGCTCGGCTTCGCCAGCCATTCGCCCGGGGGCCTGGGGGTCTTCGATGCCGCCATGCTGGTCGGCCTCTGGCAGATGGACCGTGAGGAGCTGCTCGGCGGCATGCTGCTGTTCCGGGTCCTCTATTATCTGTCCCCGTTCGTCATCTCTGTAATCTTGCTGACGTTTCGGGAGGTTATCATCGGCGCCCGATCGAAACGCCTGCAGCAGGCGGCACTCAAGCTCGACCCAGGCCCGCCGCCTGAAGCCGCTTATGTGAGAAAGCGCAGCGACAGCAGTGGCGCCTGACCGGCGCAAAGACTCAAGGAGAAGCCCGGCCCGATGGCGATCGACGCTCCCTCGTCTCCCACGGTGCAGCCCTGGTCCGACCGGCTGCGGCACTCGACTATCATCCTGATCGCCGCCGCGCTGGCGCTGTCGGTCGTGGTCTCGCTCGGCGAGTTGTCGGTGGTGCATGCCGCTGCCGTGTTCCTTTGTATCGCGGCTGCGGCGCTAATCCCCTGGCGGCTGCATGATACCGCCGCCTCGCGCGAGGACGTCAGGCGCGTCAATCCGGTTGAAAGCGCCGCGGTGGCTGCGGTCGTCGCCGGCATGCCGGATCCGGCGGTGCTGCTCGACCGCGCTGGCCGCGTCATTCACCTCAATTCCGCCGCCGCCCAGCTCGCGCCGGCGCTGCGCAAGAACGAGCTCGCCCAGTTCGCGCTGCGCTCGCCGGAGATCATCACGGCGCTGCGTGAGTCCATTGCCACCACCGAGCCGCGGCGCGCGACCTATCTCGACCATGTCCCGGTCGACCGCTGGATGGAGCTGATCATCACCCCGGTGCCGGTGCCAACCAATTTTGGCGGCGCCGACAAATGCATGTTGATGACCTTCCACGACCAGACGCCGCTGCGCCGGGTCGAGGAGATGCGCGCCGACTTCGTTGCCAATGCCAGCCACGAATTGCGCACGCCGCTGGCGGCGCTGTCCGGCTTCATCGATACGCTGCAGGGCCAGGCCAAGGACGATCCCAAGGCGCGCGAGCGCTTTCTCGGGATCATGCACAACCAGGCGACCCGTATGGCGCGCCTGATCGACGACCTCCTGTCGCTGTCGCGGGTCGAACTGTCGGCCCATGTCCGGCCCGACACCCTGGTCGACCTCTTGCCGATCATCTTCCAGGTCGCCGATGGGCTCGAGCCGCTGGCGCGCGAGCGCCAGGTCGAGGTCGAGACCCATCTCCCGGAAGCGCCTGTGATGATCGCGGGCGATCGCGAGGAACTGCTGCGCCTGTTCGAGAACCTGATCGAGAACGCCCTCAAATATGGCGCCTCCGGCGGACGTGTCATCGTGTCGCTGACGCTCCCGGCACAGGGTGATGGAACTCAGGAAATCCGGGTGATGGTGCGGGATTTCGGCCCCGGCATCGCGCCCGAGCACCTGCCCCGCCTGACCGAGCGGTTCTACCGGGTTGACGTCGGCGACAGCCGCTCCCAGGGCGGCACGGGACTCGGATTATCGCTGGTGAAACATATTCTTAACCGTCACCGCGGCCGTCTTTTGATCGAAAGTGTGCCCAAGCAGGGCGCGACTTTCACCGCCTGTTTCCCCCAGGCTAAGACTTTAGTTTAGGCAGTAAAGCCGAGTTATTTCAGTTGCTTAGCGCTGTCATCCGACTGTCACGAAACCTTCGTAAAAGCTCAGCCGACCGCTCCTAAAGGGGCGGCGCGGGGAGCGCGATCGGGCGCGGATGGCGCTTCGCTCCCCTGTATGGAGACCAGCATGAATTTCCTCAAAACGATCGTCGCTGCCGGCTTGGTCGCTGCAACGACGACGGCGGCGTTCGCCGCCGATATCACCGGCGCAGGTGCGACGTTCCCGTTCCCGATCTATTCGAAGTGGGCTGACGCATACAAGAAGGAGACCGGCAATGGTCTGAATTACCAGTCGATCGGTTCCGGCGGCGGCATCAAGCAGATCCAGGCCAAGACCGTGACCTTCGGCGCCAGCGACGCGCCCCTCAAGGCCGAGCAGCTCGAAAAGGACGGCCTTGCCCAGTGGCCGATGGTGATGGGCGCCATCGTTCCGGTCGTCAACCTCGAGGGCGTCAAGGCCGGCGAGCTGGTGTTCGATGGCGAGACCCTCGCCAACATCTATCTCGGCAAGATCACCAAGTGGGACGACGCCGCGATCAAGAAGCTCAATCCGAACGTGGAGCTGCCGTCGGACGCGATCACCGTCGTTCGCCGCTCGGACGGTTCGGGCACCACCTTCAACTTCACCAACTATCTCTCCAAGGCCAGCGCCGACTGGAAGAGCAAGGTCGGTGAAGGCACCGCCGTCGAGTGGCCGGTTGGCGTCGGCGCCAAGGGCAACGAGGGCGTGTCGGGCAACATCAGCCAGACCAAGAACTCGATCGGCTATGTCGAGTACGCCTATGCCAAGCAGAACAAGCTCACCTACACCGGCCTCGTCAACAAGGCTGGCAAGTCGGTGCAGCCGACCGTCGAAGCCTTCCAGGCGGCCGCGTCCAACGCCGATTGGGCCAAGGCTCCCGGCTACTACGTCATCCTGACCGACCAGCCCGGCGAGAAGTCCTGGCCGATCACCGCTGCCACCTTCATCCTCATGCACAAGGATGCCACCGACAAGGCGGCCTCGCAGGAAGCCATCAAGTTCTTCCGCTGGGCCTTCAAGAACGGCGGCAAGGCGGCTGAAGAGCTTGACTACATCCCGATGCCCGACAGCGTCGTCCAGTTGATCGAGAAGACCTGGGCTGCCGAGATCAAGAGCTAAGCTCTTTGCTCTCTGGGCGCGATGCGGCCTCTCGCGGCCGCATCGCGGACCACACGACTTTCGGCCCCGGATCAGCCTTGCGCTGGCTCCGGGGCCAGAGACCAACAAAAAGCGTATATGACTGGCACAGGGGATCGGCGTGGCAGAGATGGCTGTTCAGAGCGATGTGATCGACGACGCCGGACCATATGATCGCGCCAAAGCCTTGAGCGCGTTCAAGCTCGGCGACGTCACCTTCTACTGGATCACGCGGCTCAGCGCGATTTCGGTTCTTCTCATCCTCGGCGGCATCATCTTGTCGCTGATCGTCGGTGCCTTTCCGGCGATGAAGGAATATGGCTTTGCGTTCCTGTGGACGCAGCGCTGGGCGCCGTCGGCCGATCCGCCCGTGCTCGGCGCGCTCGGACCGATGTACGGCACGCTCGTCACCTCCTTCATCGCTATGCTGATCGCGATCCCCGTCGGCCTCGGCATCGCGATCTTCCTGACCGAGCTCTGCCCGCAATGGCTGCGCCGCCCGATCGGCATGGCGATCGAGCTGCTCGCCGGCATTCCCTCGATCATCTACGGCATGTGGGGCTTCTTCGTGCTGGGGCCGTTCCTGGCCAACACCTTCCAGCCCTTCATGATCAAGATCTTCGACGGCGTCCCGGTGCTGGGCGCGATCTTCGCAGGTCCCCCGTCCTATCTCAGCCTGTTCAACGCCGCGCTGATCCTCGCCATCATGGTGCTGCCCTTCATCACCTCGATCTCGGTCGACGTGTTCAAGACGGTGCCGCCGGTGCTGAAGGAGGCCGCCTACGGCGTCGGCTGCACCACCTGGGAAGTCGTGCGCAGCGTGGTGATCCCTTATACCCGCGTCGGCATCATCGGCGGCGTCATGCTGGCGCTGGGCCGCGCGCTCGGCGAGACCATGGCGGTGACCTTCATCATCGGCAACTCGTTCCGCATCTCGTCCTCGATCTTCGCGCCGGGCACCACGATTTCGGCGGCGATCGCATCCGAATTCGCCGAGAGCGACGGTCTGCATCAGTCCGGCCTGATCCTGCTCGGCCTGTTGCTGTTCGTGCTGACCTTCTTCGTGCTCGCCGGCGCCCGGCTGATGCTGCTGCGCCTGGAAAAGAAGGCGGGGAAGTAACATGAACCCGATTTACGCACGCCGCCGCCGCAAGGACATCGTCATCCGCGGGCTCTGCATCGGTGCCGCCGCCTTCGGCGTCACCTGGCTGGCGCTGATCCTGATCACGTTGCTCTATAACGGCGTCGCCGGCCTGAACCTCGAGCTGTTCGTCGCTGATACGCCGCCGCCCGGCTCGAGCGAAGGCGGCCTGCGCAACGCCATCGTCGGCTCGCTGATCATGACCGTGATCGGCGTCGGCATCGGCGCGCCGCTCGGCCTGTTTGCCGGCACCTATCTCGCCGAGTACGGCCGCAACGACAAGCTGACCTCGGTGATCCGCTTCATCAACGACATCCTGCTGTCGGCGCCCTCGATCATCATCGGCCTGTTCATCTATGGCGCGGTGGTGGTTCCGATGCGCGGCTTCTCGGCGATCGCAGGCTCGCTCGCGCTCGCCGTCATCGTGATCCCGGTGGTGCTGCGCACGACCGAGGACATGTTGCTGCTGGTGCCCAACGCGCTGCGCGAGGCGGCCTCGGCGCTCGGCCTGCCGCGCTCGCTGGTGATCAAGCGGATCGCCTACCGCGCCGCGCGCTCCGGTCTCATCACCGGCGTGCTGCTCGCCACCGCCCGCGTCGCCGGCGAAACCGCGCCGCTGCTCTTCACCGCGCTGTCGAACCAGTTCTTCAGCCTCGGCCTGAACAAGACGATGGCGAACCTGCCTGTGACCATCAACAATTTCGTCCAGAGCCCCTATGCCTACTGGAAGCAGCTTGCCTGGAGCGGTGCGCTGCTGATCACGCTCACCGTGCTTGCCCTGAACATTGGCGCCCGCATCCTCGGTGCCGAGAGGACCGCAAAATGACCGACCTGTCCGTATCCGTGAGCTCCAATGCTCACCTCGCCTCGCAGCAGCCGCTGCCGGAAGCTCCGGCCAAGGTGACGGTGCGCAACCTCAACTTCTATTACGGGGACCACCACGCGCTGAAGAACATCAACCTGGCGCTCGGCACCAACCGTGTCACGGCCTTCATCGGCCCGTCGGGCTGCGGCAAGTCGACCCTGCTGCGCATCTTCAACCGGATGTACGACCTCTATCCCGGCCAGCGCGTCACCGGTCAGTTGATGCTGGACCAGACCAACATCCTCGACCCCAAGCTGGACCTCAATTTGCTGCGCGCCCGCGTCGGCATGGTGTTCCAAAAGCCGACGCCGTTCCCGATGACGATCTACGAGAACATCGCCTTCGGCATCCGCCTCTATGAGAAGATCTCGAAGTCCGAGATGGACGGCCGTGTCGAGAAGGCGCTTCGCGGCGGCGCGCTGTGGAACGAGGTCAAGGACAAGCTCAACGCCTCCGGCCTGTCGCTCTCCGGCGGCCAGCAGCAGCGTCTCTGCATCGCCCGTACCGTCGCAGTGCGGCCCGAAGTGATCTTGTTCGACGAGCCCTGCTCGGCGCTCGATCCGATCTCGACCGCCAAGGTCGAGGAGCTGATCCAGGAGCTGTCCGAGAACTACACGATCGCGATCGTCACCCACAACATGCAGCAGGCGGCCCGCGTGTCCGACAAGACTGCGTTCATGTATCTCGGCGAACTGATCGAGTTCGACGACACCAGCAAGATCTTCACGTCGCCGACCGATCGGCGCACGCAGGATTACATCACCGGCCGGTTCGGCTGAGGAGACAGGACATGGGTTCTGAACATACAGCAAAAGCCTTCGACACCGACCTCCAGGAGCTCACGCGCCTGGTCGCCGAGATGGGCGGCATCGCCGAGCGCATGATCGTCGATTCCGTCGATGCGCTGATCCGCCGCGATGTCGCGCTCGGCCAGCGCGTCGTCACCATCGATGCCGAGCTCGACGCGCTCCAGAAGAAGATCGAGGAGCGCGCCGTGCTCACCATCGCGCGCCGCCAGCCGATGGCGGTCGATCTGCGCGAGATCGTCGGCGCCATGCGCGTTGCGACCGATCTCGAGCGCATCGGCGACCTCGCCAAGAACATGGGCAAGCGCGTTGCGGCGCTGGAGACGGATTTCCATCCGCTCAAGCTGTTCCGCGGCCTGGAGCACATGACCGACCTCGTGCAGCAGCAGGTCAAGTCGGTGCTGGACGCCTACGCCGCGCATGATCTGCCGGCGGCGATGAATGTGTGGAAGGGCGACGAGGAAGTCGACGCCATCTGCACCTCGCTGTTCCGCGAGCTCCTCACCTACATGATGGAGGATCCGCGCAACATCTCGTTCTGCATCCATCTGATGTTCTGCGCCAAGAACATCGAACGGATCGGCGACCATGCCACCAACATCGCCGAGACCGTGTTCTACATGATCGAAGGCCAGGCCATCACCGACAAGCGGCCGAAGGGCGACATGACGACCTTCGCCACCACGGTCCCGAATACTTAAGGAGCGACGAGCCCATGGGCGCACGCATTATGGTGGTTGAGGACGAGGAAGCTCTCACCGAGCTTCTCCGCTACAACCTCGAAGGCGACGGCTATGATGTCGAGACGGTGATGCGCGGCGACGACGCCGACACCCGCCTCAAGGAGCACATCCCCGATCTGATCGTACTCGATTGGATGCTGCCGGGACTTTCCGGTATCGAGCTGTGCCGTCGGCTGCGCGCGCGCTCCGACACCAAGCAGCTGCCGATCATCATGCTCACCGCGCGTGGCGAGGAGAGCGAGCGTGTCAGGGGCCTTGCGACCGGCGCTGACGATTACATCGTCAAGCCGTTCTCGGTGCCCGAGCTACTCGCGCGCGTGAAGGGCCTGCTACGGCGCGCCAGCCCCGAGCGGCTTGCGACCGTGCTCGCCTTCGGCGACATCGAGCTCGACCGCGAGAAGCGCCGCGTGGCGCGCTCGGGCCGGCCGATCGATCTGGGGCCGACCGAATATCGCCTGCTGGAGTTCTTCCTGGAGCATCCCGGCCGGGTGTTCTCGCGCGAGCAGCTGCTCGACAGCGTCTGGGGCCGCGACATCTATATCGACGAACGCACCGTCGACGTGCACATCGGCCGCCTGCGCAAGCTGCTCAATCTCGGCCGCGAGCAGGACCCGATCCGCACCGTCCGCGGCGCCGGCTACGCGCTCGACGACCGCTTCGCGAAGGCCGAGCAGACGTCAGGCTAGCTGCACACAAGCCAAACAAAAAAGCGCGCCCGGTGGCGCGCTTTTTTTGTCTCGATCGTCCCGGTCCCCCGTGCGCAGTTGCGCACCAGGTCGGGACGATGTCGTCTAAAGCTGTGCTCAGCGCGTACCCGGCTTGGCCGGCGCACGACGGCGATCGGCCGCCGGCTGATAGGCCACACGCGAGTGCTGGGCGCAGTAGGGCAGGCCGGAGAGCGCCTTGCCGCCGCAGAAGAAGAAATCCGGGCTCGAGGGATCGCCGACCGGCCAGTGGCAGGTGGCCTCGTTCAGTTCCAGCAGCGACAGCCGCTGGCTCATCGGCACCACGTTGTCGTAGGTAACAGGTTCAGCCTCGACCTCGACCTCGAAGGCCTGCGCCAGCGCGGTGTTGCCGCGCGCGATGGGGCGGCTCACCCGCATCATGTGCTGCGCCGGACGCGCCTTGCGCGGCCGCGGAGCTGCTGACGAGGGGCTCTTTGCGCGGCCGGACAGGCCGAGCCTGTGCACCTTGCCGATCACGGCGTTGCGGGTCACGTTACCAAGCTCAGCGGCGATCTGGCTGGCCGAAAGTCCGGCCTCCCAGAGCTTCTTCAGCTGCTCGACGCGATCATCTGACCAGGTCAAAACCGTCATTGCACCCTTTCCTTCGTCGGCGCCTGCCATTTGTGGGGCCTCACGACGAATGCCTAAGCCTCGAAAAACCCGTGCCACCAGAATCCCTTAAGGCTCGCCGGGCGCACCTAGAACGCCCGAACGTTTACGCCGGTACATGAGGACTTTTGGGATCAGAACCGCTGCACGAGATGTCGTATCTGACAAGCCAAACGCTACAATATGGCGTGACTCGCGCGCAAGAGTCCGCCGACTCGCTTCCACATGTTCCGTGGTCAAAATCCCGCAAATTTAGCACCGCAAGACTACGGAATCAGCGTTTCCTGGGGCTTTCCGGGCGGCATTGACACCCGTATTGCCAAGCATAAGATAGTCGCGCGTGCCGCCCTTAAAAGGCGGCACGTTTCGTTTTCCGGGCCAAATGACGCGCTGCGCAAGGCGCGTTCAGGCCGTCCGAAACATCAAAGAGACCGTCATGACCAACAGCGCAGCGCCGCATTTGCTCCCCGTTTTCGCCAGGGCCGACATCGGTTTTGAGCGCGGCGAAGGCGTCTGGTTGATCGCAACCAATGGCGACCGCTATCTCGATTTCACGTCCGGTGTTGCCGTGAATGCGCTCGGCCATGCCCATCCGGCGCTGGTCAAGGCGCTGCAGGAGCAGGCGACGAAGCTCTGGCACATGTCGAACCTGTTCCAGAGCCCTGACGGGGAGAAGCTCGCTTCGCGTCTGTGCAACGAGAGCTTTGCGGATTTGGTGTTCTTCTGCAATTCCGGCGCAGAAGCGCTGGAGGGCGTGATCAAGCTGGTCCGCCATCATCACTTCTCCAAGGGCCATCCGGAGCGCTATCGCATCATCACCTTCGAAGGCGCCTTCCATGGCCGTACGCTGGCGACGCTCGCCGCGACGGGCTCGGCCAAATATCTCGAAGGCTTCGGTCCGCCGATGGATGGCTTCGACCAGATCCCGCATGGCGACATCGAGGCCGTGAAGAAGGCGATCGGTCCTGAGACCGCCGGCATCCTGATCGAGCCGATCCAGGGCGAGGGCGGCGTGCGTCCGGCGACCTCCGCCTTTCTCAAGGCGTTGCGCCAGCTCTGCGACGAGAAAGGCCTGCTGCTCGCCTTCGACGAGGTGCAGACCGGCATGGGCCGCACCGGCGATCTCTTCGCCCATCGCCGCACCGGCGTCACGCCCGATGTGATGTCGCTGGCGAAAGCGCTCGGTGGCGGCTTCCCGATCGGCGCGATCCTGGCGACCGCGGATGCGGCCGCCGGCATGGGCCCCGGCTCGCATGGCTCGACCTTCGGCGGCAATCCGCTGGCGATCGCGGCTGCGAACGCCGTGCTCGACGTCATGCTCAAGCCCGGCTTCTTCGACCACGTGCAGAAGATGTCGCTGCTGCTCAAGCAGAAGCTCGCCTCCGTGATCGACCGCCACCCCGACATCGTCAGCGAAATCCGCGGCGAGGGGCTCTTGATCGGCATCAAGGCCGTGGTGCCATCAGGTGATCTGGTCGCAGCCTTGCGCAACGAAAAGCTGCTCACCGTCGGCGCCGGCGACAATGTCGTGCGCTTCCTGCCGCCTTTGATCGTCACTGAAGCCGAGATCGAGGATAGTATCATCAGGCTCGAGCGCGCCTGCACGGCGCTGTCGGGCAACAAGCGGGCAGCAAGCTGATGAGCAAGGGACCCAAGCATTTCCTCGATATCAACGAGCTGCCGCTGTCGGAGCTCAAGAGCATGCTCGCGGCTTCCTCCGCCATGAAGGCGAAGCAGAAGGCGCATCAGCCGGTCAGGCCGCTCGAAGGCAAGACGCTGGCGATGATCTTCGAGCGCCCGTCGACCCGTACCCGCGTCTCGTTCGATGTCGCCATGCGCCAGCTCGGCGGCGAGCCCATCATGCTCACGGGTGCCGAGATGCAGCTCGGCCGCGGCGAGACCATTGCCGACACCGCGCGCGTGCTGTCGCGCTATGTCGATGCCATCATGATCCGCATCCTCAACCACGAGGCGCTGCTGGAGCTCGCGGCCTATGCGACCGTGCCCGTGATCAACGGCCTGACGCGGCGCTCGCATCCGTGCCAGGTGATGGCCGATCTCATGACCTATGAGGAGCATCGTGGCCCGATCGAAGGCCGCACCGTGGCCTGGACCGGCGACGACAATAACGTGCTGGCGTCCTGGGCCCATGCCGCCGAGCGCTTCAAGTTCAAGCTCAATGTCGCAACGCCCCCGGAGCTCGCCCCGAAAAAGGTGATGCGCGACTGGATCAAGACGACCAATGCCCCGATCGTGCTCGGCACCGATCCCGAGGCCGCGGTGGCGGGTGCCGATTGCGTGGTCACCGACACCTGGGTGTCGATGGGCGACAAGGAAGGCGAGCACCGTCACAACGTGCTCAAGCCCTACCAGGTCAATGCCAAGCTGATGTCGCTGGCCAAGCCCGATGCGCTGTTCATGCACTGCCTGCCCGCCCATCGCGGCGAGGAGGTCACGGACGAGGTGATCGACGGTCCGCAATCGGTCGTGTTCGACGAGGCCGAAAACCGCCTGCACGCGCAGAAGGGCATTTTGGCCTGGTGCTTCGACGCGGTGAAGTAATGAGGCGATGGAGCGGTGGCTGCGCCACCCTCCGCTGTCGTCCCGGACAAGCGCCGCGCAGCGGCGCGCCGATCCGGACCCATAGCCACAGGACGCCGTTTGGCGAGGACTCGGAGTTGTCATCTCGCGCGACGACGTAACCCCGTGGTTATGGATCCCGGGTTCGCGCTTCGCGCGCCCCGGGACGACACTGAGTTTGTGGCACGACACCCGGGAACACATCATCTTCGCGCCCCTTCCATTTTCCGCCCTCCGACCCCAGATAATGCGCCATGGTTTCCCAATCCCCTGACATGAAAACCGGGCCCGAAGGCCCGGTTCGCGCGCCTTCAGCGGTTCCGATCGATGACGCCGTGCTGCCTTATGAGGTCGACGCGCTCGACGTGCGCGGCCGCCTGGTACGGCTTGGCCCTGCACTCGACGAGATCCTGACCAAGCACGATTACCCCGCGCCCGTCGGCAAGCTGCTCGGCGAGGCCATCGTGCTGACGACACTGCTCGGCTCGGCGCTGAAATTCGAGGGCCGCTTCATCCTCCAGGCCCAGACCGACGGCCCGGTGTCGTTCCTGGTGGTGGACTATCAGGCGCCGGATCGCCTGCGCGCCTATGCGCGCTTCGATGCCGCGCGCCTCGGCGATGCCAAGGACTCCGGCACGCTGCTCGGCCGCGGGCATCTTGCCATGACCATCGACCAGGGGCCGGACATGAGCCGCTACCAGGGCCTGGTCGCGCTCGACGGCGGCAGCCTGGAAGACGCCGCCCACGAATATTTCCTGCGCTCCGAGCAGATCCCGACGCGCGTGCGCCTCGCGGTCGGCGAGGAGTGGCGCTCGAGCGACGGCGGCAAGCACCGCTGGCGCGCCGGCGGCATGCTGATGCAGTTTTTGCCGAAGGCGCCGGAGCGCGCGCGGCAAGCCGATCTGCACCCCGGCGACGCGCCCGAGGGCCTCGAGGTTCACAGCGTCGCCGAAGACGACGCCTGGGTCGAGGCACGCTCGCTGATCGAGACGGTCGAGGACGTCGAACTGATCGATCCCGATCTCTCCGGCGAGCGGCTGCTCTATCGCCTGTTCCACGAGCGCGGCGTGCGCGTGTTCAATCCGCTGGTCCTGAAAGCGCAATGCTCCTGCTCGCGCAACGCGGTTGCGTCCATGCTGAAGAGCTTTTCGGCCGACGATCGCAGCGCGATGGTCAAGGACGACAAGGTCGTCGTGACCTGCGAGTTCTGCAGCTCGGTATACGAGTTCACGCCTGATGAGGCGGGCGTGGAAGACGCGTAGCAAGGTCTCGTGCGGTGGGCAAAGGTGAGGAAAGGCGCACTTGCGCCGTGCCCACGATATCCCGGTAACAACGAAGGACGTGGGCATGCTTCGCTTTGCCCACCCTACGGCACCGTCACTCGCCCCTAATTCAGCACCCGCTTGTTGTCCGGGCTGTCCAGCGAGAATGTCGGCACGTCGATTTCGAAGCGCTCGCCGCTTTCGCTGACCATCAAATAGCGACCGGTCATGAAGCCGGAGGCGGTCGAGAGCGGCACGCCGGAGGTATATTCGAAGCGCTCGCCGGGAGCCAGGGTCGGCTGTTCGCCGATCACGCCCTCGCCCTTGACCTCCTGCTGCCGTCCGGTGGCGTCGGTGATGATCCAGTGCCGCGTCTTGAGCTGCACGGTCTCCTCGCCGGAATTGGTGATGACGATGGTATAGGACCAGAAATAGCGGGAACGCTCGGCGGAGGACTCCGCCGGAACAAAGTTCGGCTCGACTGTCACTTCGATCTGGCGGGTCACGGCGCGGTACATGGCTGCCATCATAGCGAAATCCCGGTCAGGAACCAAACGCCGCAGCCGGCCCAGGCGACATCGTCCCGCCAGAATTCACGAAGAAGTAGACCCTGATGTGATCCGGCCGCTTTGCGAGGCGGCGACCGGACCGGTACACTCCTGAAACGTCGCGATTTGCGGAAGGGTTTTTGGGCCCCCATGACCATTGCCGATCAAGTGACGGGATCGACGATCGCGGGAACCGCTGGCACCAAGCCCGCGGAGGTCAAACCCGTCGAGGCGAAGTCGCGCGTTGCCGCGCCGGCCATTACGTTGCCTGCGATCGGCGAGCGCGAGCTCAGGCTCGATCTCTTTCGCGGCCTCGCACTGTGGCTGATCTTCATCGACCACCTGCCGCCGAATCTCCTGACCTGGTTCACGATCCGCAATTACGGCTTCAGCGACGCCACCGAGATATTCATCTTCATTTCCGGCTACACCGCAGCCTTTGTCTACGGCCGCGCGATGCTGGAGAACGGCTTCGTCATCGCCGCCGCGCGCGTTCTGCGCCGGGTCTGGCAAATCTACGTCGCCCACGTCTTCCTGTTCACGATCTTCCTCGCCGAAATCTCCTACGTCGCGACCAGCTTCGAGAACCCGCTCTACACCGAAGAGATGGGCATCATGGATTTTCTCAAGCAGCCCGACGTCACCATCGTGCAGGCGCTGCTCTTGCGCTTCCGTCCCGTCAATATGGACGTGCTGCCACTCTATATCGTCCTGATGCTCGCGCTACCGCTGATCCTGTGGTCGATGAAATGGAAGCCCGACGTGACGCTTGCGATGTCGGCGCTGCTCTATGCGGCAACCTGGGAATTCGACCTCTACTTCTCGGCCTATCCGAACGGCTTCTGGGCGTTCAATCCGCTGGCCTGGCAATTGCTGTTCGTGTTCGGGGCATGGTGCGCGCTCGGAGGTGCGCGACGCATGTCGCGCATTCTGGCCTCGCCCGTCACGATGTGGATCTCGATCGCTTATCTCGTGGCGGCGTTCTACGTGACGCTGACCTGGTACGTGCCGCAGCTCGGCCATCTGATGCCGAAGCGGCTCGAGCAGTGGATGTATCCGATCGACAAGACCGACCTCGACGTGCTGCGCTTCACGCATTTCCTGGCGCTGTCCGCGCTCACCGTGCGCTTCCTGCCGCGGGAGTGGCCGGGCCTGAAATCGCCGTGGTTGCGGCCGCTGATCCTGTGCGGCCAGCACTCGCTGGAGATATTCTGCCTCGGCGTCTTCCTGGCCTTTGCCGGCCACTTCATCCTGGCCGAGGTCTCCGGTGGACCAGCCATGCATGCGCTGATTAGTCTCTCCGGAATCCTGATCATGTGGGGCGTTGCCTGGGTGATTTCGTGGTACAAGCGCGTGGCTGACAAGAGCGGTGCGAAAACCAAAAACGCCGTCGGCAACGCCGATCTGGCGGGAGGGGGCTGATGAAGGCGAAGGTTCTCCTGAGCCTGATCCTGCTATGCGGATACCTCGCCGCGCCCTCGGCGCGCGCGGACGATGCTGCGCCTGCTGCTACGCCCGCGGTCCCTGCAGCCTGCGAATTGCCACCTTATCTGCTCACCACCGAGAGCCAGCTCCACAAGGTCGCCGACGCCGTGACATCAGGCAAACCGCTTGAGATCCTGGTGGTTGGCAGCCGCTCCACCACCATTCCGTTTTCGGAGGACAGCTCCTATCCGGCCCGCATGCAGGCCATCCTGAAGGAGAAGCTGCCGCCTTCGGAAACGGTCCACGTATCCGTAGAAATACAGAGCAAGAAGACCGCGGAGGAAGCCGCCGGAACCTTCGTTAAGCTGATGGAAGCAAAAACACCTACTTTGGTCATCTGGCAGACCGGGACGGTCGATGCTATCCGATCGATCGATCCCGATGACTTTCGCGGCGCAGTGACCGATGGGGTCGCTGCGCTGCAAAATGCAGGGGCTGACGTCGTCTTGATGAATTTGCAGTACAGCCCGCGTACCGAATCCATGATCTCGGCACCGCCCTATCTCGACAATATGCGGGTGGTGGCGCAGGAGCATGATATCCCGCTGTTCGACCGTTTCGCGATCATGCGGCAGTGGAACGACCAGGGTCAGTTCGACCT
>Ga0209148_1001145_pt1 | contig 15467 bp, 15 predicted proteins | sample AraplaCol_mMF_r2_2_FD_184288 | JGI IMG/M metagenome (GOLD analysis project Ga0209148, IMG submission 184288) | Arabidopsis root microbial communities from North Carolina, USA - plate scrape CL_Col_mMF_r2 (SPAdes) (version 2) | ecosystem: Host-associated > Plants > Roots > Endosphere | place...
CGCCGGTTCGCCTCCGGGCAAGGCCGGTTCGACCAACATGCTCAAGGTGCACCGCGTGGGCGACCTCGCCGACGCCGGCAGCCAGGGCGACGCGACCGTCACCAAGGACAAGCTCGGCCCGTGGCCGGAAAAGAAGAAGAAGAACAACAAGATCTAGTTCTTCGGACACAGAAAGGAGGGCCCCGCCGCTGGAAACCAGCGGCGGGGCCCTCCTTGTTTACGTGCTGTGTGGCTCTAGTTGACCTGGTTGATGATGGTCTCGGCGACTTCGCGCATGCTCAGGCGGCGGTCCATGGAGGTCTTCTGGATCCAGCGGAAAGCCTCCGGCTCCGTCAGGCCCATCTTGGTGGTCAGCAGGCTCTTGGCGCGCTCGACCAGCTTGCGGGTGGCGAACTGCTCCTGCAGGTCGCTGACCTCGCTCTCCAGGGCCTTGATCTCCTCGTGCCGGGACAGGGCGATCTCCAGGGCGGGGATCAGGTCCGCGGGGGTGAAGGGCTTGACCACGTAGGCCATGGCGCCGGCGTCGCGGGCGCGCTCGACCAGTTCCTTCTGGCTGAAGGCGGTCAGCAGCACGACCGGGGCGATGCGGGCCTTGACGATCTTCTCGGCGGCGGAGATGCCGTCCATGACGGGCATCTTCACGTCCATGAGGACCAGGTCCGGCTTCAGCTCCTCGGCGAGCTGCACGGCCTTCTCGCCGTTGTCCGCCTCGCCGACGACGTCGTAGCCTTCGCCGCGCAGGATCTCGATGATGTCCAGGCGGATGAGGGTCTCATCCTCGGCGACCACGACGCGGCGGGCGGGCTGGGAAGCGGGGGTGGAATCCGTCTGTTCTGACACGGGAACTCCTTGAAAAGGTACGGCGGGCGTTGTGCCATTCTGTGGCGCGTCCGCGGGTGTACTGGGGCCGTTGGGGATCGATGCGGCTTCACTGGCGCGATTCTGGAATTCAGCCTATCTGCATGTAGAGTAAATCCGCGCACCGGAAGCGATCGCGTTGCTCACAGGACCCCTGGAGCGGCCGATTATGACAGCCGGTGTCTCCGCGCCCGAGTGGCGGAATTGGCAGACGCGCCGCACTCAAAATGCGGTATCGAAAGGTGTGTGGGTTCGAGTCCCACCTCGGGCACAGTGTTTCCGCTGGTCAGGGGCTTTGTGGAACCCGGAGTGTGCACAAAGACTCGTTTTTCGTGCACACGGAGCCTAAAATTTTGGGTATGGCCAGCATTTGGGAGCGAAAAAAATCCGACGGATCTTCGTCCTATACGGTCCGCTGGCGTAACCCCGAAACACGTAAGCAGGAGGGGATCACCCTCGCCACGTCGGCTGAAGCTCAGACGTTGAAGCGGCTCCTTGACGCAAACAATCAATCCTTTGAAATCGCCCAGCATGCGATGGTCAAAAACCAGACCGAATCACCCACAGTGGCGGCGGTGATTCAGGAACACATCGACCTTTTGGTTCGACCGTCCGTCGGGACTGTCCACACGTACCAGACGATGCTGAAGCTTCACATTGCCGGCGTCATCGGTCATATCCCGGTCGACAAGCTTGACTACCGGCATCTGACCTACTGGATCAAAACGATGCAGCAGAAGGGCAGATCGCCCAAGACCATCAAGAACAACCACGGCCTGATCTTCGCTGCAATGGAGACAGCCGTCATGCTGCGATACCGGAAGGAAAATCCCTGCCGCGGCATACAGTTGCCTTCAGGGGAAAAGGCTGAAGACGAGACCCGGTTCCTGACACACGCCGAATTCGGGATGATCCTTGAGGGCATGGGGGAGAGGTACCGGGCCTTCACCGAGTTCCTGGTCATGACCGGAACACGCTTTGGCGAGGCAACTGCCGTGACCGTGGCCGATGTAGACCTGATGTCCAAGCCCGCAACGATGCGGATCAACAAGGCGTGGAAACGCGGCGGAGATTCCGAGTACTACATCGGTGCCACCAAGACGGGCGCCGGCAAGAGGACCGTTTCGCTAAACCCGCACCTAGTAGAGGTTCTTATCCCCCTAGTGGCAAGCCGTCCCGGTTCGGAGCTTCTGTTTACAACGCCAAAGGGTGAACGGATCGTTCACAAGCTGTACTGGCATCACTATTGGGTTCCCGCAGTGAAGGCGGCGCAAGCCCTCGGCCTGAGCAAGGAGCCCCGAATTCACGACCTGCGTCACACCCACGCGTCCTGGCTGATCCAGGAGGGCGTTTCTCTGTTCACGGTGTCTAGGCGCCTTGGGCACGCATCCACCCGGACGACGGAGCAGGTATACGGCCACTTGATGCCACAGGCACTCCAAGATGCAGCTGACGCCGTTGAGCGGTCCGCAGTCGTCTGGCGCGGCTAGCTGCGGTCCCGGGCAACCTAGGGATTCTTCTTGCGTCCCTGGGCCCGGGTCCCGATCATTCGGACGGCCTGCGCGGTCGGTCCGACGGACCGGACTTCGCGCAGCTGTGCGATCTCCTGAAGGTGAACTGAGGTGAAAATGATCTTTCCCTTGCCCCAGACGGCGTGCGGGAATTCGCCTTTGGCAGCGCCCTCTCGGAGCCATGCCTCCGAACACTTAAGAACCGTGGCGGCTTCTGCCGGTTCGAAGAATTCGAGTTTCATGCGCGCCCGATCCTTTCACTTACTGGCGCACACGTCGTCGCGCCGGTCCCTCCTAGCTCATGGGCGCCGGTTTCCGGGTCGGCATGACCTTCACCTGGAAACTTACCGCGACGGCCGCAACGTGGCGCTGCACGCTTTCGGAGGAAGTACTGAACTGAGCCGACGAGTGTTGCACCAGACCGGCGTCGCGAAGCAGGCCGAGGTGCCGGCGGACGTTCGACTCCGACGCGTGAAGTTCCCTACCGATTCGGCTACAGGTTGACGGACCGTTCCTGAGCAGGAAGCGGATAATCTGGCTGCGCGTTCGGTTCATCAAGATGCTCGACATGGCGACCTATAACCTGAGGTTCGGTGGGCTAGCGACTGTAGACGGGTCTACAGGTGAAGGCTACGCCGGGAGGAAAAATCTTGGAAGAGCTGGGGTGTGGAGACGGATGCTCGACGGGACTTAGGACACCGGGCGGGGAAGTTGATTGCCGAGCTCGATGACTCACGGGATACTGGGGGCAGAGGGGACGGCCGCACAAAACCGGCCGGCCGTCTTACAAAACTGCTAATCAAGGGTGGGCAATGCGGATGGACAGGGCAGGCCAAGGCGATGCGTTGCCTCTCCAGGCCGAATTAGCCCGCCGACTGAACCTATTGCTCGACGTCGTGGCGGCGGAACGCGGGAAGCCGGTAACTTTCCGGGAGGTCCAATCCGAACTCGAGGCGAGGGGCATTAAATTGTCCCGAGCACGTTGGTTCTACATGAAAGAAGGAACCGGGCGACTCGTCAGCGATCCTGAGTTGCTGGCAGGTCTGTGTAGCATTTTCAACGTCGATCCGTCGTATCTATTCGGCGACGCTGCTGAGTTGCCGAAGCGGATCGATTCGCAGCTGGAGTCTGGAGGGTTGCCGAGCAAGGCGCTCAGGGCGGTGAAGTTCCGGTTCTCTACGTTTCCAAGGTCAGGCGCAGAAGGCAGCGGCGATGAGACCGGCCGGCTTGTCCTGGAAGGTGTTTCGGCGGGACTTTGGCCATCATCGGCATATTCGCAACCGGACAGACCCGTCACAGCACAAGCCCCCACCAGCAGCAGTGTAGCCGCACGTGACCACCTCATTCTTCCCCCCAAGTAGTGGCATGCCCCGAGCCTACTGGGGACGCGACGGAAATGCCCCGAATTGGCTGCTACGACGCTAGAGGACCGGGCGTTTCCGCATGGTATCCGTTCAAGAAGCAGCGAACCAACCGGTGTTTCATAACCCGGGCGTCTCTAAACACTAGGGTTTCGAGAGGGTGTCGCATAGATCCGGGGCCTGGCCGCTACAGTCAAACATCGCACATATGCGAGTCCAACTTTCGGGGACCAGTTCAGAACTACAAGGCACCTCTTCCTCCGTGCCCGCAGTGAAACCGTGTCGGCCAACTTAGAGGCGCGGCAGACCGTCCGGAGAACACCCTCATACGAGACATCGGGATCCATATGTCTCGTAACCTCAGACAATCTGAGTTATAGCGTTTAGGGCACCTTCATGACATGCCGCGAGCCTACTCCCGGCCAGGGCTGTCGGTTGGGTGATAACAGGTCTAGGTTGGGAATTGACGCGACGGCAGGAACCTCCGCTAACCGGGTGGGGATTGGGGCACGGGTTCTTGTTAGTCCGTGTGGCCGGCATCAGGAGTCACGATCATCGTTTTCGGGGGCCCGAAGGCGATCAGAATGGAACGCCGATGATGGCTGCCCCGAGGATCCTTCCGCAAGACCAACTGCGCGGCAAGGGCGTGTATCTGCTGGATGACCATGAAGTTATCAGGCGTGGTCTGCGCTACTTGTTGGAGTCGGCGGGGCTGAGTGTTGTGGGGGAGTCCGGGTCCGCTCGCGAGGCGGCCCGGCGTATCCCTGCTCTTCGCCCGGATCTGGTCATCCTTGACGATGAGCTCCAGGACGGCTCCGGTGCTGATGTGTGCCGTGCCGTTGCTGCGGCGGACCCAGGCATAAGGTGCGTGCTGATGACTGGGGAGGCCGAAGAGGCCGTGTTGATCGACTCCATCCTGGCCGGAGCGTGGGGATGCCTGTCCAAATGGGATGACAGCACGGAACAGCTGAGGCTCATAGGCCGTGCGTTGGCCGGGCATACCGCCTACAGCGACCGGTTTAGGGCACCGGTCGCTGGAGAGAGCACTGATCCCGCGACGGCACGGTCAGATGCAGGTCTACGGAGGCTAACAAGCCAGGAGAGAAATGCAGCCCTAGGTTTGGCGAGAGGCTTGAGTAACCGTCAGATCAGCCAGGAAATGTTTCTGGCGGAGAAGACAGTCAAGAACATGATGTCGTCGGTGCTGATGAAGCTCGGTATGGCGCACAGGTCCCAGGTTGCTGTGCTCGTGTCCAAGTCAGTTGCTGGTCACAGCGGAGCTGATTACCGGTCCGGATGGTTCCCGGATCTGATCGCCGAGGTGGCGGCAGCTTTGGTGAGTTGCACCACTGAGAGCGGATTCCTGCCGCCCACCGCGGCAGACCGGGCGGCGGGCGTCACGCGGCTGTCCGTGGCGCTGGCTGCGGCGCGGACTGGGATGCCATTCTTCTCGTCTAAGCAACCCCGGTCCTGAGAGCAAAAGCGGTAATACGTTCGTTGCCGCCGGGCAGATTTCCAAGGATCGCACTAGTGATAACGAATGACCCAGCTGCCCGACCATGCTCCGCAGTGAGCAGCTTTGCGCTTCCCCAGCGAGCACAGCATGATCCTCAGACCCATACCTCACTTAAAGCAACAGATGCATACCAGAAACTCTTTTGACAGATCCTTCAGGTACAAACCGCGCTTCATTTCACCGGCTATATGTCTCGAAACCTAACCGTCTCAAAACACTAGGGTTCTGAGGCGCCGAAGTTAGTGAAATACAGGGGAGCATGGCCGGCCTATGTGGCGAGATCTCCTTGCCGGCTGTCATGCGCGCAGGAAGGCCGCGAATGGGTCAGGTGTCGCTGGGGCACGCTACTGTGAGCTGTGAGCTGTGAGCTGTGAGCTGCGAGCTGTGAGCAAAGAGGGTGTCGGAGCTCCGCTCTTCTGCGATGAGCACCCCCGCACTGAGCTTGAATCGGTGGCCCTATCGGAGGTTTGTTAGAGGAAGCAATAAAAGACGGGACGTTCTCGGCAGGGAGAACGTCCCGTCTTGGTTGATTACCGACAGTCAGGGAATGGGCTGAACAGCGTTGTGTTGTTTTCTTTTAGCATGCCTTCGTGCGGCTATGTAGGCAATCCAAACCAGCGAGCCGAAAAACGGGGCGATGAGAATCCCAACAGCCACAAGCGCCTTACGCGGGCTGGACAGCCAGCTCGATCGAACCAAGGAGACAAGCGAAAAGGCCGCCAGGGCTATGTATACGACGGCGAGAGCCGGGGTGACCCAAGTGCTCGACGAAGACAGTACCGGGTTCATTGAACTCATCACTGCTTCCATGAGTTAGGACTGTATGGCATAGGAGGTTGCCGGGGCTACTACCAGCTGTACCCACACTTCCCACGAACCCCAAGCCGCTTGGACCCTTGACTGTGCCTGCGCCCAGGCTGCAGTCGAGCCGATGGAACTCTGGCGGCCTATCGACACGGAGGGCGATGAGCAGCTGACGCCAGCGCAGTTCTGCGTGGTGTTACCGACTGAGAGGATACTGCTCGGCCCCCCGTTGACGTGCTGATATGTGGCGACAAACGCGACATTGATGAGCCCGCTCCAGTTGGCAGAGATCGAGCAGTTGCTATACACGGCGTATCCACTACCGCCGGAGTAGCTGCAGTTGTCGATAGATGCCATCGGCGTAATCTCGCCTGGCTCTGCCACCGCCGACTTCCCCACGCTCTGAGCCTTAAAGGAGCCATCGGCGAAGCGTTCAACCGTCTCGTCCTTGGTAGGAGTCGAGTGGTGTTCAACGCCAATTGCGGCCGCACCGGTGAAAACGTCCCAAGGCTGGCCGCTTCTCAATTTCTTGATCAGCTTGTCCTGCTGGTGTGCATCGACGGCGTATTTGTCGAAGGATGCCCTGATTTCTGCTTCCTGATCCGAGGTGAGGACTGTCGCCTTCCGGTCTGCCTGAGTCGCCGTTGCGCTCGGCGCTGCAGTTGCGGCCGTCGGGGCCACCAGTACCAGCAAGCTGGCGGCCAGAAGTGCGCTCAATATAGTTTTACGAGCCATTGTTTCTCCCCAATTTTTTCTCATAGGAAATTCCAACGTATCGATAAAATATTGATTGCAAAACACAGATAGCCGCCTCTGGCTCAATTGTTACGATTTTGTCATTACATATGACAAGTAGGCTGAATATCCCAGGTCGGTTAGCCCGGGCCTCAGAATTGGGCGGTGCGGGCGTCCGCCGCGGGCCGGCTGATTAACGATTCGCCGCCCCTGTTAGGCGAGGTGAAAAACTACTCTTGCAGCAGCAAACAGCCCCTCGACTGGGGCTCGACCGAGATCGAACTAAAGATTCACGGGCTTGGAGGTGCCGGGGATGTAGGAACCAAACGTCCATTCGCGGCCACCCGGGTCGATAACCCTTGCCCGGCTGCTCCCCCAAGGAGTCGTCTCCGGAGGCAACACCGATTCGGCGCCCAGCTTTATTGCAGCAGAGTGAAGCCCTGCGACGTCCTCCGTTACCAAGTACAACCCGGCGTCACCGGGGCCTCCCGCATTTGATCCGACGGGGGTCCCGACCGCAGAGTTGAAAACCATAATCACCGAACCTTTCCACTCAAGTTCGGCATGCTGGACGGACCCGTCCTCGGCGTCCTGACGTAGGAGCGTTGTGAAACCCAGCGATACCAGCCATTCGACCGCCGCCCGGGCATCCGGGTAGCCCAAATACGGAACCAACCGCGCTGTCATACCCAGATTGTAGATTCGGGACACCTTCCGGGCCACAGCAAATCCGTTCGTGTACCGGCAACGGCCGTCGTGGCACTTGAGGCCATTCCGGAGGGGTCATCGCGGAGATGCCATCGGTTACGGGCTACAAGTTGGCTTGATGCTGCCCTACCAGCGCTTCGGACTAACTGCCACCGTTCAGTGATCTTGACTCGGGCGGCGTGCAGCGCCGGGGGCGGAAGCGGCGACCATCTTCCAGCCGGGGACCTCTTCCTTCCGAGCTACACGGCTGGTTCCGAGGCCCGCGGGTCAGGTTGACGAACCGCTTTGCGGATCGCGGGGTTGGCAGGCTTCGACATTCACTTCTGCACGCCACGGGGATTACATCGGAGGGGATCCGACGGCGTTGACATCGGACGCAGCGCTTTGGTTCTCTGCCCCGGATCATGTCCGCCCAAGCAATACTCCCGTGGGGAATATCCGCAAGTGCTAGCGGCACTGGCACTGTCATTAGGCCGTCCCCATGAGGGACCTGGTCGGGCCCGGTTGTCACACTATTGCAGGATGAGCTAGGGCCCCTTCGAGCACTGCGACTTCCTGACCCGCAGATCGCTCAGAATGGGCTACGGCCGGTGACCGATCGCTTAGCGCAAATAGCGCTGCTGCGCCTTCCCGCGAATGACCGGGTGCGGAGTGCGCCGGTTCTCACTGATGGGGGAGGGGCCCCTGCTGAATCCTTCATTTGGAGAGAATGTTGCGCCCGACAACCAATGGAATTGTGATGTGACTTACAGACCTTCTTGGGGCTGTGTCTTAAGCAATTTACGGGGTCACTGTAGGGCTGCCTTCAAGGCGCTCTGGAATACGCCACCTTGGACGCCGATAATGGAACCAGTCAAGCGTGTTCTTGGCTTGGCTGCCTGGTAGCTGAAGACCGAGTGAAGGGCAGGTCTTCCATGCCTCTTTCCGATGATGAGCGCAGGCGCCTTCGGGAGATTGAAAGGGATCTATCGGCCGATGCCCCGGACCTGGCCAGAAAATTGGCCAAGGGGATGGCTCTCGCGCTGCATTTGCGCGCATCCACTAGCGGTGCTCTCACACTCGTGGGTTGCGGGATCTTTATCCTGGGGGCGACGGCCCACCTTGGTGGTGTCGGCGCTTTGGGGGCTGGGCTCATGACCGGAAGTGCACTCGCGTTCGTCTGGCGATGGATAGTTGACCAGGAGAGACCGGGGCGGTGATCCTGGTGGGGATAAGCGGGAGGCACTCCCGCGTTGCCTCCCACGCCAAGGCGCACATCAGTGCTTGGGAGAGTGGTTGCGGACTGTGCTCACGAAGGCACTGTGCCGATGGGGTCACCGGCTGTTTACCGGAGGGTGATAGTGCTGTCTAGCAGGCAGCCTTTGATTCAGAACTTTTGGGACTCTTATGTGTGATGATCGTTCTCTCCTCTTGAGCCGACGGGCAGCGATCGGTTTGCTCGGCGTCTCGGTGGTGGCCGGGCTGAGTGCGTGTGGGACTCCGGGGGATGTGGCAGTAAACGGGCTATCTCCAAGCCCCGGCGCGATTGATCCGGGGCTCTGGGCGTCAGGATCCGGTGGTCCGTCACCGGCGGCCCCGAGTTCCGCAGCGGTGGCTAAACCTCCTCGACGTTCCTTCGTGCCGGACTACGCCCTACCGCCTATGCAGGGCGGCCTGGCTCCAGTGATCACCAGAATACCCACGAAGCATCCGGTTGTATTCCTGACGATTGATGACGGAGCGGTCAAGTCTCCGGATAGCGTCCGTCTGCTGGCAGAAAGTGACGTCCCCGCCAGCTTGTTCCTGACGAGCAACACGGTCCGTGACAATCCCGGCTTTTTCAAGCCTTTCATGGAACAGGGGAGTCTGGTCGAGAACCACACTGTCAGCCACAACGTGAACATGGCCACCCAGTGGGGATACCAGCGGCAGCTCGACGACATTGTCGGTATGCAGGATTTTGCGGTACAGCAGTACGGGCGTACCCCCACTCTGTTCAGGCCCCCAGGGGGCGCCTACTCCACTGCCATGCGGCAAGCAGTTGCAGCCGCCGGGCTCAAGGCAATCGTCACCTGGGAAGCAAAGGCCAACGCAGGCCGCATGGACTATCAGTACGGCAATGCCCTACGGCCCGGAGACATTGTTCTGATGCATTTCCGGACGGAGTTCGCCGCCGATTTCGCCGCATTCCGCGCCGCACAGCTCGCCGCGGGTCTGGAAGTTGTGCTGCTGGAAGAGTTCCTCGGCGTGAAGTAAAAATCCGCATCGGCGCCAGACTTACACCATTCACGGAGAAACCCGACTCGTGGTCGAGTGGACGTTTGAGCACAATGCTCCACCGTGGGCTGGTGCGCTTCACAATACATAGCAGTAAGAGGGACGTAATGCCGGGGGAACCAATCCTGGGCAGGGGGATACCACCGGTGCGCTTCCCTCTGGTCGGAATCGCCCACGAGCCTGAGCTTTCTGCCGAGGAGTCCGTACGCCTCCGGATGGTCCTCCGCAAGTACATCGCCGCCGGACGCCGGCCACGACAGCAACCGCCTCTGACCTCAAATGCGCGCGTGGAACTGGATCGACGCGACCAAGGTCCAGGCCCGGGCTTTTTCCGACAAGATGCCTGTGGCGGCGTCCGGACCGTCCCCGAGCGCAGCGTCGCCCCTAATTAACGCCGACGGCTTTTCCGCCAGCGGCCTCGATTCGGGCAACCAGGGCCGAGGTTACTTCGGCGCGGGCTACATAGTCGATGACGATGTTGGCGCCCGCAGCGGCCGCGGCGACGACGATTGCCTCACCGATTCCGCTGTTGCCGCCGGTCACGATGATTGTTTTGTCCTGCAGCAGCATGGCCCTGTCCCGTTCTGTTTGAGGCCTCATGTCTGGTGTGTGCGTTGTGGCGTTCATCGTAACCACTCCCTGTGGATTCGGGTTTGTTGATGACCATCGTGGTCGAGCCGGCCGTGCCGGAGTCGAGGCCACCCGCGTGGTGCGAATACGACGGGTAAACGTCCCAGCCAGGAACCGAACCGACTTCTCTCCGACGAGCAAGAGGCCATGGCCCGGCTTCGCGATCGGAAACTTGACACCAGGGTCCGCAGTCTCAACGGCCAAAAGCTGGGCACGCCCACAATCACGGGGGCGCCGTTGCGTTCCGTTGGGAAGATGAGTGGGGGACGCGCTCTGCTCGCGTTCTCGGATATTTACGCTGACTGGGGCTGGGACCGGGGCGGCGACCCTGGGTAGAGGGTCGCCGCGGCGGAGTGAACGATAGTTAGGGAAGCCTCGACGTCGTTCTTAGGGCTTGGCGGTCGCGAGCCTTGACCGGACCCGAACCCGAGGCGCTTCCGGATCCTCGGGCTGCGGGATAGCGGCCAGGGCAAACTGGTCAATGACGTCTGGGCGGAAGACGAGGCACTCGGTTGAGCCACCGAACTGGAAGTACCCCAGCTCATCACCCTTGTTCACGTGGTGGCCCGGGACGATCTCAGGATTAATGACACAGGAGGAGACCTCGATCATGCCCACGGGGATGAAGGCCATGAGGCCTATAGCGGGGTCCTCCGCCTGGATCAGGATGATTGCCCGGGCGGCCACGTGGGCCAGGTAGGACTGCGAATACCTGGAGTCCACGGCATCGGCGCCCTCGGATTCCGCCTCGGAGAAGTACGTACCGTCTTTGAGGTAAGCCCGCACGATCGTTCCAGCGACCGGAGCATGCCACCGGTGATAATTCAAGGCGCTCAGGAACGCTTGGTACACCGTTCCGCCGACAAACTGATCCACCGCTTCGTCGCGGGCCAGCAGGTCGTCGAGTGAGTAGGGCTGGTTCTTGACCCAGAACCGGCTCTGGCGTTGAACGTCCGAGCTGATCTTGTAGGGGGTGGACTCGCACGCGCTGATGATGACCTTGTCGTCTTCGGGTGCAGCGACCGGCCGTGACGTCGCGGTGAGCCGACGGGCGAAGAAGTCGTTCCATGACGTGAAGCCCCAGTGCGGGGCCGCGGGGTCGTGCTCGTAGTCGTCCATCCCGACGACTTCGCGTGCCTTCTCCGACATCCACCCGGACGGCGAGTCGTTCAGTACATACAGAGAGTCTTCGCTGGTCAGGAACACGCACCAGGCATCCAGGATCTTGCGGAACATGCCCACGATCCGCGGATCGCGGTGGGCCGCGAATCCGGCCTCGGTTCCCATTGTCCAGTCGAGGATCGCCGTCAAGGGGGTGGTGACCATGCCGCCTTCGCTGAACTCCGGGGCCATCGTGAGAACCTCGTTGATCAGCCGGAGCATTTGGTCGACGCTCGTTAGGTGCCGTTTGCGGTAGGGCTTGGACTTCGGAACCTGATCGATCATCTCCGTCATGTAGAGACGGACGACGGGGTCGCTGGCAATCAGTTCCTGGAACTCCACGATCACAGGATGCAGGGGAACATGTTCACCCCGCGACTCAACGCGTTCACGGTGGCCCGCGATCCAGTCTTCGAGTTCGTCCTGTTGCTCCGGCAGCCAGCCGCCGGGTCGGAGGACACGGGCTGAGGAATTTGTCGTCATGGTGCCGAGCCTACTCGCCTCTTGACCGGCATCGGGGGCTTGTCCTCACCGAGTCGGACGCAGGTCGTATGTTGGAGTGTAGTCTCATGGCGACCGTACGATGGTCTTATGTTTGGTATCGGAGCAGAGAAGTTCTTCGTTCTGCTCATCATTGGTGTTTTTGTTCTGGGTCCTGAGCGGATTCCCCAGTACGCAGCGCAGCTCGGCCGTCTGGTAAGGGAGGTTCGGCGGATGGCCTCCGGCGCGCAGGAGCAGTTGCGCAAGGAGCTTGGCCCCGAATTTGATGACGTGAAGTGGGGTCAGCTGGACCCGCGTCAGTATGACCCGCGCCGAATCATCCGGGAAGCCCTTACGGAGACCCCTGAGCCTGTCCCGTCTGGAGCCCCCGCAGGCGCCGCGGTGAGTCGCAAAACAGTAGAACGGCTTCCCGCGGGATATGCAGCTCCTTTCGATTCTGAGTCGACCTGACTGCCCAGCTGGTGGTGCGTAGTGGCAGGCCGCCGGCAAACCAGCATGAACTCGCTCATGACCCTGGCGACCCCGTCGCGGGTGCCGTTCTCCACGTCGCATCGACAGCTGCGGTGTCTGCGTCCGTATTCGGCGCGATCTATCTGCTCCTGATTCTCACTGCCTTTGACATCTTCATCGTCTGGATCACCGCACGCGAATACCGCCGTCAACGGCGCCGTCGCATGCCCGGACAACCCATTGAAGGGAACCCGGCAACGAACCCATCCTGACCGTCGGGACTAGTTACTCCGGGACGATAGGGTGGGCTGCGCCTCGAGCCCTGGTGCGTCGGGCCTGCGGGCCGCGTCGCTGATCCGCAGCAGCAGGGCGGCGATGATCCAGTTGGCCAGCAGGGAGGACCCGCCTGCCGAGAGGAATGGCGTGGTCAGTCCGGTCAGGGGAATCACGCGGGTCACCCCGCCCATGATGATGAAGCACTGGAGTGCCAACGCGAAGGACAGTCCGGCGGCGAGGAGTTTCCCGAACGGGTCACGGGTGCCGAGGGCGGCGCGGAATCCCCGGGTGAACAGCACGAGGTAGAGGGCCACGATGGCGAAGAGGCCAACCAGGCCCAGTTCCTCGCCCAGGGAAGCGATGATCATGTCGCTGTTGGCGAAGGGGACCAGGTCCGGGCGTCCCAGCCCCAGCCCTGTCCCGACCAGACCGCCGTCGGCCATGCCGAAGAGGCCCTGGACGATCTGGGAGCTGCCGCCGGGAAAACGTCCGTAGACGTTCGGGTCAAAGGCGTTGGCCCATGCGTCGATCCGGAGACGGACGTGGGGAAAGATGTTAGCCGTCGCGTAGCCGCCGACGGCCATGAGGACGAGCCCCAGGAGCAGCCAGGACGCCCTGCTGGTGGCGACGTAGATCATGACCATGAACAGGCCGAAGAACAGGATGGACATGCCTAGGTCGTGCTGGAAGACCAGGACGCCGACGGCGACGACCCAGGCGGCGACCATGGGCCCCAGGTCCTTGAACCGCGGGAACCGCAGGGGCCCGATTTTCCGTCCGGCCAGGAGGATCAGGTCGCGGTTCGTGGACAGGTACCCGGCGAAGAAGATCCCGAGGGTGATCTTGACGATCTCCCCGGGCTGGAACTGCAGCGGCCCCAGCCGGATCCAGACGTTGGCTCCGTTGATGTCGCCGGCGGAGATGCCGGGGATCAGGGGCAGGACCAGCAGCACCGCGCTGACGGCCAGCGCAATGTAGGTGTAGCGCCGCAGGAGCCGGTGATCCTTCAGGAACCACAGGACCGCTGCCGCGACGAGGACCGAGACGACGGTCCACTTCAGCTGGTTCCCGCCGGCGTCGGCGCCGGTGGGGGTGTCCAGGCTCTGGATGACCGCAATGCCGACGCCGTTCAGGGCAACGACGGCTGGCAGGATCACCGGATCCGCGTAGCTTGCGCGGATCCGCAGGACCACGTGAAAGACCACCGCGAGGACGGTCAACGTCCCGGCCTGCAACCAGAACCCGGGCGGCAGCGCCTGGCCGCGGTCCAGGCTGACCAGCGCTCCGGCGCCCACGCCGATCGTCAGGGCGACGAGGAGCAGCAGGGCCTCGACGTTTCGGCGGGGCTTCGCGGCAAGGGTGGGTGTGCTCATTGCTTGTCTTCCTCGGGGGCGGTCCGGGTTCTGCCGCGGCTAGGGCATGGTGACCGTACGAGCACACTATGATGATCCGCTGTTAAAAGCCCGGGAGTTCCCCCTCCCCGCGGCGCGTTCGACGGCGGCCGGTCCACCTGGCGGATAACCTGCGGTTCCGGCGGCAGGTTGGGCGGCACCGCAGGTCCCGAATGGCCGACACGATTCAAGGAGAACAGCCATGGTCACCCTGAGTAAAGTGAGGCGCACCCTCATGAGGGCACCGCACCCAAGGCTGGCACGCGCGCGGCGGGAACCTGGCCGGATCCGCACCTGGATCGGGGATGACCCCTCGGACCGGCAGCGTCCCATCATCCTGGCCGTGGTGCTGACGCTCGCCGCCATCGGGCTGGTCGAGGTGGCATCCGCCTCCTCCGTGGAATCCGTCGCCGCCGGCGCGAACCCCTACGATCTGCCGCTGAAACAGGGTATGTGGACGGTGGCCGGGATCGTGCTCATGCTCTTCCTGGCCGGGCTCAGGGAGCAGCACATCCGGAAGCTGGCCTGGCCCATGCTGATCACCGCCGTCGTATCCCTCGTTTTGGTCTTCACCCCGCTGGGTATGACGGTCAACGGCAACCGCAACTGGCTGAACGTGGGTGGGTTCACCGCGCAGCCGTCCGAGTTCGCCAAGCTCGCTCTCATCGTCTGGGCCGCCGACATCCTGACCCGCAAGCAGAAGCTCCTCGGCCAGTGGAAACACGCCGTCGTCCCCCTGCTCCCGGTGGGAGCCATCATTATGGGACTCGTCGCCCTGGGCCATGACCTCGGCACCACCATGATCGTCATGCTCATTCTCGTTGCCACCCTGTATTACGGCCTGGTGCCCATGAAGGTGATCTACATATCAGGGGGCGCATCAGCAGTCGCGGCGCTGATCCTCGCCGCCACCAGTGGCAACCGCATGGGCCGGATCGTCTCCTGGCTGGGGGGCGGCTCCGCCGACGATTCCCAGGGCCTCGGGTATCAGGCGCTGAACGGCCAGTACGCCCTGGCCTCCGGCGGCTGGTTTGGCACCGGGCTGGGCCAGAGCCGGCAGAAATGGAACTGGATCCCGGAGGCGCACAACGACTTCATCTTCACCATCCTGGGTGAGGAACTCGGATTCGCCGGCACCCTGCTGGTGCTCGCGCTTTTCGCCGTGCTCGCCGTCGCGATCTTCAAGACCATCGCCCGGACCGAGGGGACCTTCGCCCGGGTCCTTTCCTGCAGCGTCGTCACCTGGATCATCGGCCAGGCCGTCATCAACATCGCCATGGTCAGCGGCCTGCTCCCGGTGATCGGCGTG
>Ga0209148_1001146_pt1 | contig 15438 bp, 9 predicted proteins | sample AraplaCol_mMF_r2_2_FD_184288 | JGI IMG/M metagenome (GOLD analysis project Ga0209148, IMG submission 184288) | Arabidopsis root microbial communities from North Carolina, USA - plate scrape CL_Col_mMF_r2 (SPAdes) (version 2) | ecosystem: Host-associated > Plants > Roots > Endosphere | place: USA...
TGCGTCAAAGCGGCGATCGACTGGCCTGCCAATGGTGCGTCGGGCAGTGTCATCCTTGAAGAGCTGCCGGAAGGCGGCCCTGGTTCCCTGCAGAAAACCTGCCGTCCGGGGTGTTTCCGAAGCGGATTGAAGCTGATCATTGTCGGCTCGTGCAATATGGCGGATGCGTTCAACGGCGGCGGAAAGATCGGCGTGATCGACCGGCTTGACCACGGTGGCTGCGCCGCCCCCAGATGGCCCAGGGCGGTGAGCAGGGGCGCTGCCAAGGCCTCCTGTGATCGCAGCATGGCAATCATCCGGCAGCGATGGTGCAGCTCGCCAATGGCATTGAGGACCTCGATACCGTCCTCATTCGGCATGAAGACGTCCGTCAATACCAGGCTCGGTATCATCGATCGGGCGGCGTGGATCGCCTCTTCTGCCCGGTCGAATTGCATCACCTCATAACCCAGGAAGGCCAGGGATACGCCGACCATCACGCGATGTTCCGCGTCCCTGTCCACAACAAAAGCAAGCACCTGTATCTCCAGCTCTGGTCCGTCTCGCCGCACCAATAACGAAGCCAAGCTTAACGCGAGCTGAAAGGCGGTCATGCGAAGTGGCGGATGGAAAGCCTCTCCCGCAGGATGTTTGCCCGCAGGCTAAACAGGGATCGCCACCTATCTCTCGCGCAGGCTCTCATCGAAATGCCGGACGATCGGGGAAAGCAGATACTCGATGACCCGCCGTTGACCGGTCTGGACCTCCGCGGAAACCTGCATGCCAGGGCCAAGTTGGGCGATTCCGGATTCGGTCGCGATCTTATCGGTCTTCAAGGCGATATGCGCCAGATAGACGGGTGCATCCTGCGGGCCACCGCTCATATCATCGGCATCGGGACTTGCCTTCTGTCCCTTTCGCGGCGTGTCACTTTGCGACAGGGCATCGCGGGTCACATCGAGGACGGTGCCGTCGATGAGCCCATAGCGGGTGAAGTCGAAAGCGTCGATCTTGACGCGCGCGGTCTGGCCCGCATGCACGAAACCGACGTCCTTGTTCTGCACCATGGCCTCGACAACCAGGCCGGCTTCGTCCGGCACGATGGAGAGCAGCGGTTCGGCCGGCGTGACGACACCGCCGATCGTATGGACGGCAAGCTGTTGCACGGTGCCATCTATCGGCGCCTTGAGGGTCGTCTGGATGACACGCTGCTGTGCCTTGGCGAGTTCCGCCTTCAAGGCACTTACCTGTGCCTTTGCCTTGTCCAGGTCCTCGAACACATTCACCTGGAATTCGGCCGTCAGTGCCAGGCGCTCCTGCTTGAGGCCGTTCGCGGTCGCCAGCGCCGCTTCCTTGCCGCGGGCCTCGATTGGAAGGCCGCGGGTCTGTTCGATCAGCTGCTGGTTGGCCTGATACCAGGCTAACTTGTTGCCGAACTCCCGGTCCTTCAGGTCGCGACGGATTTCTTCCTGCGCCTGGACCATCGGCAGCGACGCCTGGACCTTGTCGAAAGTGGCCTGGGCTTGCGCCGCCTCCGCTTCCTTGGAAATGATCTGCTGGTCGATATCGGCGATCTTGGCGTTCTGCTGCGATAGCTGTGCGATCAGGGACGCCCGCGCCAGGGCTAGGTCGGTCGTGCTGGCCTCTGCCGGGGGATCGATGAGATCAGGCTGGCCATTCGCTGTCGGGTGCAGGATCTCCTGAGCTACCCCTTGCAGGCGCGCCTGGCTCAGCTCTGCCTGCAGCAGGTCGCGGGAGAAGCGATCGCGGTCGGCCTCAGCTTCGGCAGCGTTGAGCACAATCAGTACATCGCCCGCCTTGACATGAGCACCATCGGCAACGTGGATGGCGACCACTTGGCCCACTTCCAGGGGCTGTATGACCTTGGTCTTGCCCCGGGCGATAATGCGACCGGGCGCGGAGCTGATGATGTCGATCTTGCCGATACAGGACCAGGCCAAGGCTGCGACCGTCATGGCAATGATGACGAGGCCGACGGCGCGGCCCACCGGTGACGGCGGCGTGTCGATGATCTCCAGGGCCGCCGGCAGGAATTCACGCTCGATACTGGTCCGCTGTGGCAATCTGATGACCGTGGCAGCCTGGCGTGGGGCGGTGTTCGGTGTGGCAATTTGCACGGGGCGATCCTCCTGCGGCTGCAGTTTGCGTATTTCAGGCGACACCGGCGACCTCCCCCGATTGGAAGCGGTGCAGCACTGCATAGCGGCCGCCGCTGTGAATCAGCTCTTCATGCGATCCTTCTTCGACGATGGACCCCTGTTCGACAGTGATGATGCGATCGCAATGCCGAACCGTCGAGAGCCGATGGGCGATGATCAGGACGGTGCGGCCCTGGCAGATGCGGCGCATATTGCGCTGGATCGCCTGCTCGGATTCAAGGTCGAGGGCGCTGGTTGCCTCGTCAAAGATCAGGATGCGCGGATTGGTCACCAAGGCGCGGGCAATGGCGATCCGTTGACGCTGGCCGCCCGACAGCGTGCTGCCTCTCTCGCCGATCACGGTGTCGTAGCCTTCCGGCAATTGCAGGATGAAATCGTGGGCACCGGCGAGCTTTGCCGCCTGTATCACCTGGTCCAGGGACATGCCGGGATCGGCCAAGGCAATGTTTTCTCGGACCGAGCGGTTGAAGAGGATGTTCTCCTGCAGCACCACGCCGATCTGGCGTCGCAGCCAGGCGGAATCGACCATGGCGAGATCAATGCCGTCGACCAACACCCGACCGCTTTCCGGGACATAGAGGCGCTGGATCAGCTTGGCGAGGGTCGACTTGCCTGAACCGGACGAACCGACGATGCCAACCGACTGGCCGGCCTCCACCGAGAGGTTGATGCCTTTCAGAATCTCCGATCCGTCCAGCCGATAGCGGAACTTCACCTGCTCGAAGCGGATGTCACCTTTGATGGCCGGCAATGTGCCGCGCCCGGCCTGCCGCGACGGTTCTGTCGGGGTGTTGAGAATGTCACCCAGGCGTTCGATCGACAGCCGTGTCTGATGGAAGTCCTGCCAGACCTGGGCTAGGCGCAGGACTGGCTGCGAGACGCGGCCCGCCAGCATGTTGAAGGCGACCAGTTCGCCCACGGTCATGCTGCCGTTCATCACCGCCTTGGCGCCGAAGAACAGGATTGCCGCGGTCGCCAGCTTGGAGATGAACTGGATGGTATTGCTGGCATAGTTGCCAAGATTGCCGACACGGAAGGAAGAGGCGACATAACCGGCCAGCTGTTCTTCCCAGCGACGCTGCATCTGCGGCTCGACCGCCATGGCCTTCAGTGTCTCGATGCCGGTCACGGCTTCCACCAGGAAAGCCTGGTTCTCCGCGCCGCGGCGGAATTTCTCGTCGAGGCCGGCGCGAAAGAGCGGCGTCACGGCAAGGCTGATGCCGGCATAGAAAGGCAGTGAGAGCATGACGATCACGGTGAGCCAGAGGCTGTACCAGGACATGACAGCCAGGAAGACCACGGTGAACAGAAGGTCGATGACGAGGGTAAGGCTGGAGCCGGTGATGAACTGACGGATGTTCTCCAACTCGCGTATCCGGGCGACCGAATCGCCCACGCGCCGCACGCCGAAATAGACCAGCGGCAAAGCCGCAAGATGCCGGAAGAGCCGCGCCCCCAATTCCACATCGATTCGGTTGGTGGTGTGGCTGAAAATATACGTGCGCAGCGCGCCGAGAATTGTTTCGAAGATCGAAACAGTGACCAGCCCAACCAGCAGGACGTCCAAGGTAGAGATGCCGCGATGGACCAGAACCTTGTCCACGACGACCTGGAAAAACAGCGGCGATACCAGACCGAATATCTGCAGAAAGAACGAGGCCAGCAACACCTGGGCCAGGATCTTCCGATATTTATAGATGGCCGACATGAACCAGGAGATGCCGAAACGGCTGCCGAGATCGGACAGGGCCACGCGCTTGGTAATTAGCACCAGCCTGCCATCCCAGAGGGACTCGAAGGCACCCACATCGAGTAATTCAGGGCGAGCACCTTCGCCGAGGGCAAGTCCTTCGCCGCGGATGACCAGGACCTTTTGCGCGGTGGCGCGCAAGACGACCATGGCGCCGCCCTGGACAGTGCCGGCGAAAGCGGGAAGGGGGGTGACGGTGAGCCGGGCGAGATTGCCGCGGCTCTTGCGGGCCTTCAGGCCATGGCGGCGCGTGAGGCGAACGATCTCGTCATCGCTGATCTGCGAGAGGCCGGAAAATTCCCGTGCCAGATTCTCCTGACTGAGCGACAGGCCATGGAAACGAAACAGCATGGAGAGCGCGCCGCAGATTTGCCGGCTGCCCATATCATTCCTCATCAGCTCGTTTTCCATAACTGCATCTTTCAACTTGGTTGCAGGCAACAGACCGAGCCCAATCATCGCGATCGCCTCCAAGGGCATCGCTGATGGCATCGCCGCCTGGTCGTTACAATGTCCCGGTCTTGAACCCGCTCATCCCGATGGGCGCATAGTCGGCGCTTTCTTCGCGGATCCAATCGAGCTTGGCTGTTGGCACGGGGGCGGTGTGCCTTGGGTGAGAAGATCACACTCACCCAAGGCATCAACGGTCTATGTATGGGTCGTCGTGTGACTCGCGAGCGTCGTCGAGCTGGTTCCGACCGGCGAATCGTTAAGCGAATACGCCTTGATATAATCGATCTTCATGCTCGACCCATTGGGCAGGCCATCCGTCGGCGTGCCGGCAATGCCGCCGACAGCCAGATCGACCAGCATATACATGGGATCATGCATGTCTGACGGCGTGGCTGCCTGTGCGACTGCAACATCATCGAAATACCAGGTGATCGTATCGGCTTTCCAGAGGACGCCATAGGTATGGTAGCCGTCCGTGCTCCCCACTTCCGTGTTGAAACCCTGCTTGGTATGCGTGCCGGTTGCATCGGAATGCACGGTGTTCTGGATCGTATGAGGATCCTGGCCGATCATTTCCACGACGTCGAGCTCGGGCGGCCAGGCGCCGCTTTCCGGCAGCAGCCAGAAGGCAGGCCAAGCACCTTGCTCACTTGGCATATCAGCACGCATTTCAAAATAGCCGTAGGTCTGCGAGAAGGTCGAGTACGAGCTCAGCATCCCGGACGTATAGCTATATCCGCCGACTGCGGATTTGAGTGCATCAGGCGTCTTGTTCGCAGTGATCGTCAGCACGCCGTTGGAATCGGAAAACGGTTTGATCGAAGAGGTCGGCGCATAGGCCGGATTGACATACCACTGGAGTTCGTTGTTGCCGGTCAGGGTCGCACCCTGAGTAGGTGCCCAGGGGAATTTAGCGTCCCACGTCCCTGTTCCTGTCGTGCTGTTATGCAGCGACAGCGTATTGAAGTCGTCGGAGAAGGTCTGCGTCAGCTGCGATCGGTCAAGGCCGAGCTGAAACTGGCCAGCCTGCAGGTTCGCAGCCGTCGTATTGGAGAATGTCAGGCTCTCGCCATTGCCGAAGCTCAACCGCAGATCGGCGCCCTGTTGGGTCGTATGGCTGAGGACCTGGGCGAAGGAGGTGAATCCGTATTGATTGAGACGCACCTTGTCGTCACTACCAAAATCGGTGATTACGTCGCTGCCGTTGCCCTTGCTGACGATGAAAGTGTCGGCACCGCCGCCGCCCGTCAACACGTCATTGCCGGCACCGCCATCGATGATCTGACTGCCTGAGGCGCCGGAGATGATGTTGTCGAGATTGTTGCCGAAGGCGTAGCTGCCATTGCCGGTGACGACGAGGTTCTCGACGTTGTCCGGCAGGGTGTAGCTCATCCAGGTATTGACAGTATCGATGCCGCCGCCCGCCGCCTCGGTCACATGATTGAGGCTGGAATAGACATAGTAGATGTCATCGCCTGCACCGCCGCTCATCGTCACATTGACGGAAGCATCGCCGTATATGGTGTCGTTGCCGGTCGTGCCACTGAGTACCGAGCCTGATTTAAGGCCGCTGGCGGAAAACCAATGTGTGGATGTACCGCTGTAATAGAGCGCTTTACCGAGCGCATTCAAGATCGATTTAACAGCCATCGATGTCCCTTTCGTTGAGCTGTTGACTACAGGAGATGCCGCATCAGGCGACGGAATTGTGGTCGTTACGAAAACGATCAGGCCTGTTCGGAGATGTCGTGCAGCCCTCACTCGAAAATCACGCGAGGAGATTCGCGCATGTTCAGAGAGAAATTCATCGATGTCGAACAGACGAAAAATTTTCTATGCGGGCAGTCTGAACAAATCATTAAGGCGTAGGCAAATGTAGGCGTCACTGCTGCTCTTTTGAGCCGCAGCTTTTTTCGAACGTAACGGACTTTAGTTAGTTCCGCACACTGTCATGCGTGAACAATGACAGAAGCGCAGATATGACTGCGGCAGTTGATGTTCCGCACAATCACGTTGCGACACTTAAGCGACTTAAAGTGGCGCGTGAATTTTCTCACGGCGGGGATTCCGCGAGGTAATCATGAAGGGATGCGCGGCTTCTCTGTGTGCGGATGAAAGATAACTCGCCGCCACCCAGTCAGGTCGCCGCAAGCGGTCATTCTATTATTGGAAAGGATGTGATCCATTTTGTCTCACCGCATCGCGCGAGAAAGTCAGCACCCAAAGCCCGCACTACTGCGCGTGATGTATGATGAAAGTAGAAGAAGTCGTCTGCCGTATGACGAATGAGATAGTGATTGTCGCAAATTTATCCGATAGCCAACAACATGGTGCGAGCTACGAGGGAATTCGGCGAAGCCGATTGCTGCAGAAAAAAATTGCCGCCAGAATTTCTTTGATCTGATCTTCCGTGACCTGTCTGCGAGAACGTCATCACGATGTGCTTTCCATCGTGCGGAGCAGGCCGCGACAATCGCGGTCATCATCTCAGATGCTGCATTCGATTTGGCTCTCTCCGGCGATCGATGCCGGGCGGCGCCAACAATCCGGAGAGGGGCAGCGATGCAGACGTATCGTTGTCGTGTCTTTAGGCCCGCTGGGGAAGACAATTGGGGTAGTCGATGGTGGCCGGCCTCTGGCTCAGTTGAGCGGTACCGGCATACGTTTCGCGTCCGCTAGAGCCGGTACGCTCGCAGCGGTTTATCGCATCGCAGCAAGACAACGTATGCTTGTTTTCCTTGGCGATATGCCGGTCGGGTACCGTTTCAGCGTTATTTTTCCTGAGAATTCAATGCGATCCATCTAATCACAATATAATGTGCGCTTTTCCAGTTTTTGGGCCTCTTGGGTAATTGTCTTATTGTTTGCGCCGCAGCGAGAAGATAGCGTCCCTAAAACTTGCATCAAATGCAGCCCAGGGAACGCGCGGCAGGCCATCGCAGCACGGCATCTTTCTTCGGGCGCCTGTCACCCATTGATCGCATCTGATGCCAGTCGAGAGTTCGCCCGCAGCCTTGCGGTCGAAATGAGAGATGCGGCCGGGACTGGCCAAACAGGGATGGATGTGATGATCGAAGGAAAGGCGCTGCAACTGCCCTCGCCGCGGGAATTGATGAATGCCGCCTTCAAGGATGTCCGCCGGATTCTGCTCGCCGCGGCGATCGTGCTGATCGCGGCGGGCGCCGCAGCCTGGTACAAGACCCCCTTATATACGGCGCATTCGACACTTCTTGTGCTGCTATCGCCGGAATATACCTCCCGGCCCGATGCTGGCAGCGAGGCATCGGCCACCATGTCGCTGGAACGCGACGCCATCCTCAATTCCGAGATCAGCATCCTGACCAGCGGCTCGCTGGCTAAGGAGGTCGTCAAGCAGATCGGCGTTGAACGTCTCTATCCGAAGATCGCGCGTGGGCCCGGCGTGCTGCGACTGCTGGTAAACCGCGTTCTCGGCGCCGGCGACTTGATCGATCCCGTGGACGCCGCTGCCAGCGAATTCAGCCGCGACCTGACGGCCATTCCGGATAAGTCGGGCAGCACGATCGATGTTGCGTTCAAACATGCCGACAATGCCGTCGCTGCCGAGGCGGTCAACGACCTCGTCGCCGCTTATCAGCGCAAGCGTCAGGATATTTATGCTGACGTGCAGTCGGGTCTGGTCGCGGCCAAGGCTGATCAGGCGCGTCAGGACCTGACGGCCAAATCTGCGGCGCTCGCTGCCTATCAGAGCGAGACTGGCGTCTCGGATTACGGCACCCAGCTTGACATTCTCCTGCGCCAGCGAGGCGATCTGCAACGCCAGCTCCAGCAGACGGAAACCGATGCTGCCGATGCGGCGGAACGGCTGAAGATCGCCCAGTCGCAATTGGCCACCACGCCGCCCGAGGTGTTGCAATATGCCGACAGCGAAACCGACCGCCGTATTCAGGATGCCCGCGATTCACTGAACGGCTTGAAGCAGCGCCAGTCAGAACTGCTGCAGACCTATACCGACAAGAGCGACAAGGTCGTCACAGTTCAGAAGCAGATTGCGGCGATGGAGCAGGAAATCGCCAAGCTGCAGCAGAATGCCCAGCCTTCGGCGGTGCGCAAGGGCCGCAATGATGTCTATGCCACCATTGAGCTCGACCAGGTGAAGGCGCAAAGCGCCATTGCAGCCGCCCAGCAGCAGCATAAGGAGCTGGAATCGCAGCTCGCTGCTGTTACCGGCAACATCCAACAGCTTTATGGCAAGAAGGCCCAGCTTGACGATCTGACGCGCCAGGAAACGCTGGCCGAACAGGCCTATGCGACGGCGATGAAGACCTTGCATGAGCGCCAGATGGTTGAAGATGTCGGCGCCAAGCGGGCAACCAATGTGCGCGTTATCGAAACGGCATCGGCGCCGCTGAAGCCGGCTCCCATCCGTCTGGTCATCGTCGCAGCCGGCCTGATGCTCGCCGTCATCGTGGCGCTGCTCACGGCCTTTTTGTCGGAGTTCCTGCGTCGCGGTTACATCTCGGCCGAAAGGCTGGAAAGGGATCTTGGCATTCCCGTTCTGGTCAGTGTCTCCGCGTCACCTTCGGCCCGGCCGATCCTGGCGCTGGCGGCGGCGGAAGGCGGTGACTCTCAGAAGTGACGATCCATCTCGGGGCGCTCTCAGTTGAGCAGCACGAGATGGGCAAAGATCGTGTTCAGGTCGGCTTGAAGCGGCGAGGACCAGCTGCGTATGGCAGCCAGGGGTTGGTCACTGTTGTGACGGATGCGTATGGTGAAGCCTTCCCCGCCCCTGTCGACGATGATGAAACCGAAGGTCTGCGCTGCCTGGGCGATGGCGCGGCCTTCGGCAGTGGCGAGGTTCAGGCTGGCAATGTCGATATTGGGGGAAAGTGCGAGATGAGCGCCCATGGGCAGCGAGCCGGCATAAGCATGCGCCTCGGTCAAAGCGTTGCGGTCGAAGGCATAGGCCGGATAGGCGATCCGCGGCGCGAGATAGCTGGCTGGTGCCGTGATCGCCATCGCATGGTTGATCGTGCCGCTGCCGATCTCCCGGTCGTCGGTGACGCCGAGATAGCAGGGAATCATCGAGGCGGTCTGGCCATTCTCGGCGCCGTCGCCGGCGCTGGCGAGATGGGACAACCCATAGGAGAGGGCAACGACCTCGCCGCTACTGAGCACGATCGTCGCGTAGGTCTCCAGCACCGTTCCATCCGGTTGTCGAACAGCCATGTGACCGTCCGGACCGATCGCCGGCAGCATGTCGCTCCGCAGGTGAAAGCGTGCGGGGCCGGTCGCCGGGTTGACGAGCTTGTTGAACTGCGCCGGCAGCTTCCATTCCGAGGTGGATGTCGATGAAAAGACATTCCCCGGGAATGGGAAGTGATCGGCGGATGACTGCCGGATCTCCGCTTCTACCATCGGTGAATTGCCGAAGCGTTTCCATCGGCCGCTCGCGACCTTCCACCACGCCCCTTCATTATAGAGCACAGGCTGCAGCGGATCGCGTGTTTCGGCCGAATATACCGGGATGCTCCAGGCATCGGGCGATTGCCAGGTATCGAGGCCGACCGGCGCTTCGATATGCAGGCTGGTCGATGGTGCAGCCGGCGAGACCGGTGTGGTCCAAAGGCTGAGGGCGACAAGGAAGGGTTCGAACATCTGCGGGCGCCCTGGGGGAAAGTCGCGGGAAATCGGAGCTGAGACGACTGTAAGGGCAATGAAGGTTCAATTCTAGATAGCTGATGCAAGAGCGAATGATGCAGACATATGTGATGTGGGGGCGCAGGGCATGAAGATCGCGATGATCGGCTCCCGCGGAATCGGCTCTAATTATGGCGGGATCGAGCGCGTGCTGGATGAGCTTTGTCCGCGCCTCGCGACGCTCGGGCATGAGGTCGATGTCTTTTCACGACCAAACGCGCCGGCTGTCAGCCAGGCTCGCTTGCGTGCCATTCCGGTACCGGCTTTCGGTGGCAAGCATTTCGAAAACATCTCGCGCAGCGGCCTCGCAACCTTGCGCGCCATCGGCCGCTATGATGTGGTGCATTTCCACGCGACCGGTCCCGGCCTCCTGTCATTTGCCACAAAACTCGCCGGCCAGAAATCGGTGGTGACGATTCATGCTCTCGACCAGAACCGGGAGAAATGGGGCCTGGCCGCCCGCACGATTCTCAAGACGGCGGAGCGCTGCGTTGTTGCTTGTGCCGATGAGATCACCGTGGTCTCCGAGAGCCTGCGACGTTATCTGCGCGAACGTCACGACCGCCGCACCATCCACATACCGAATGGGTTGCCGCATAAGATCCGCCAGGCCCCCGGCGAGTTGCTGCGGCGGCATGGCTTGACCCCCGGCAAATATGTTCTCTTTGCCAGCCGCCTGACGCCGGAGAAGGGCTGCCACGACCTGATCGCCGCCTTCCTGGCGCTCGACACGGATGTCAAGCTGGCGATCGCCGGTGGGGTTGGCCCGGCTGATTATCTCGCCCGGCTGCGGGAAATGGCGCCGCCCGAGAAAGTCGTCTTCCTCGGCCATCTGGCGCAGGCAGAACTTGGCGAGGCGTTCAGCAATGCCAGCGTCTTCGTCCTGCCTTCCTATATCGAAGGCATGTCGATGGCTTTGCTGGAAGCGATCGCCTATCGCGTTCCCGTGCTCGTCAGCGATATCGACGCGAATGCTCTCGTGGTCGGCAAAAGCGGCCTGACTTTCAGGACCGGGGATGTTGTTGACCTGACGGGCCGCCTGCGCCAGGTGATCGAAGCGCCGGCATCAGGGCTGCTCGACAAGGCCGATATCTTGCCGGACTGGGACGACATCGCCGCGATCTATCATCGGCTCTATGTCGCCCTGACGCGCCCATCGCGTGCGATTGGCGCCGTGAGCGTGGAGTGACGGCAATGGCCTGCGTGGTTCTGGCAGTTTCAACGTGTCGAGAGGGGAGGCAGCCTTGATCCTGTCGGTCAGCAAATCTCTGCGTCGGCTGATGCAAAGTCAGCTGCGTGCCTTTGGCCGGGATGCTGGGCTGATCATGTTCAGCCGCCTGTTGCAGAACGCCAACGGGTTTCTCCTGTCAATCGCCATCATCCGTAAATTCGGCTTGGCGGCGGCTGGCTCCCTGACGATCTCGACGATCGGCACCGTCGTCCTGGCGACCTTCCTGACCTTCGGCCTGCCTTATGTTTTTGCGCGCCGCGAAGCCTCGATCGGCGTTCGCAATGCGATCGGCCTGGTCGCCGCCTTAGCGGCTTTGGTGGCCTCGATTCCTGTCTGTCTCGCCCTTGGATTATGTTTCGGGAAAAGCAGCGAAGAGATTCTGGCGATCACGCTGCTATCGTTCGGCGGCGCCTTCTTCGCACAGACCCTGGTCGCCAATGCACTGCTGGTGTTACAGGACCGGGCCGCCGATATCATCTTCTCGCCGCTCGGCAATCTTCTCGGCCTCGCCGCTGGCTACTTTCTGACGCATGATTTCGCGACCTTTGCCGCAATCGTGGCCGGCTGCCGTTTCCTGGGCGTCTTTATGATTTTTGCCCGACTGCCGCTGTGCAATGTCCCTTTCGCAGAGCTTAAGACTCATTTCCGCCAGGGCCTGCAATTCCTTACTGCGGATACGGTCGGGCTGATCGCCGACCAAGCTGCGGTCATGATCGCCTCGGCCTTGATGACGCGCGCCGATCTGGGGATTTTCGGTCTGTGCCGGCAGATGCTGACCGTGAGCGATACGCCGCTCTGGTCCCGGCTGACGGCCTGGTATCCGCGGGTGGTCGCGGACCAGGTCGGTGCGACCACGCAGTTGCGTCGCGAGATGCTGAAGATGGGCGTACTGTGCGGTCTGGGTCTTGCGGCCCTGGCGATGCCGCTGGGTCTTTGGATCTATCACCTGCCGGCCTTCCTGCTGGCAGCGCCGCTGATGGTTGCCTGCGTGCCGTTCCGCTATGTGGTCGCCACCTGCGAAATGAGTCTGCGGGCCTTCGGTTCCATTGGCCTGGTCAACAAGGTGACCCTGTTGCGTTGCCTGTTGGTCGTTCTCTTGCCTGGCGGGATCTATCTGAGCGGTCTCTACGGGGCGATCGCCGCATCCCTGGTCCAGGTCGTCATCCTGGCCTGGGTCACTGGCAGACTGGTGAGCGCGCATCTGTCACGCCGCAAGGCCGCCATGGGCGCCGAGGACGATCGTGGCACGCGGGTGGACGATGATACGCGGCTCGGATTCCAGGTGACTTCATGAGCTTCCTCCATCCGGCATCTCAAGTGACATGGCAGGCGGTCCCGGACCAGGACGGCGCGCGTAGGGGCGTGGTGCGGGAAGAGACGCCCTGGATCTTCGCCGCTTATCTTAAATGGACGGTCCTGCTGTGGTTGCTGGGCGCCCTGATCCCGGCCGCTATTGTCGTTCTGGTTAAGCTGGCGGTTGGAAAGTGGCCGCGGGGCCGGGCGATCAATCTGGTTGTTTTCGCCTGGTTGTCGATTGGATTGTCGCAGGCAATCTGCTCGATCCTCAACGGCCTGCTGCTGGGCGATCCGTTGCTCGGGCTGCGCAATGCCCTGTCCTTCACGGTGATCGGTTGGGTCTTCGGTGCATTGGCGCTGGCGGCCGGAAGTTCGTGGAAACTGGCGAACCAGCGTGTCGCCAGGCTGATTTCATATCTCGGTTTCGCCATCCTCGTTCTCGCCGCCATTGCGCTGGCGGCGCGGATAGCCGGGCTGGGCGGCCTTGGCATGACCACGCCCTTGGGATTTCTTCTGCCCGCCGGAAACGCCGTTCGGTTCTACACATCTCTCGTTGTCTTCCAGCGGGAGGAGACGTTTGGCGAAGCGACCACGCGCCTCATTCTGTTTTTTCCCTGGGCAACGGCACTTGGCCTCGGCGGTATTGCCATCACCCTGATCAGCAGCAGGGTCACGCATCTCCTGTGGCGCAACCTGGGTATGGCCGGTGGGTTGGTCGGAACTGTTTTCAGCTGGAGCCGGCTGGCAATTGCCGCCATTGTCCTGGTGGGTGCTCTCCTGGTTTTCCTGAAGATGTCCCGCCGGCTGCAGATTGCCAGCCTGCTGCTGGTCGCAGCCGCCTTGGCGCTCCTGCCGGTCTTTGGGCTCGATCTCTTTTCGCTCGTCGCCGATGCCCATCACGCGGCGGATAGTGCCCGCGCCGGTTCCTCGCTTGCGCGTGAGCTGATCTACCAGAAGAGCTGGGAAGGTTTCCTGGCATCACCGATCATCGGCAATGGCTGGATCGGAGCGTCGGTTCACCGGATCGAAGAGCTGCCGATCGGCAGCCACTCGACGGTCTACGGCCTGCTTTATACCGGCGGCATCGTCACCATGACCTGCTTTGTCGCGGCCATGTTGGCAACATTTATTGCCGTGCTGCTTGGCCTCTATCGCCGGAGAGGCGATGTGGAGGCGTTCAATAACGGCCTGGTTGGCCTTTGCCTGTTGTTGGCGCTGGTTCTCTTCTGCCCTTATGAGTCGCTCTTCAGCCTGACCCTGCCGGTCCTCTATCTGTTTACCTGGATCGGCGGCAGCATCCCCGAAAGTGGGGCCCGTCCAGTTGCCGGAGAAGACCGCCGGCGCAACTCGCGGTTCCGCGGCCGCCACGGCAATTCACACCATCTCGCCATCAAGCCATCCGAGCCTGGACGGTTCGGTGACCGACGCGTCGCGTCGAAATTTAGCAAAAACACGAGTCCTGAGGACGCAGCATGACCATTAAACAGCTCCCTGCGCGGCAATCCGATCGCGCTCCTGTCTTGAGCATCGTGATCCCGTCCTACAATGTCGCGCCCTATATCGAGGCGGCGATTGTCTCGGCGCTCGACCAGAGCTTCACGGACCTGGAAGTGATCATCGTTAATGATGGTTCCACTGACGATACGCCTGAGGTCATTGAGCGCGTTGCCGCAGTGCGCCGCGATCCCCGGCTAAAAGTCGTTCACCGGACCAATGGGGGGCTCGCCGCGGCCCGCAATACCGGCATTGAAGCGGCGACCGGAGCTTATATCGGATTTCTCGACTCAGACGATATCTGGCATGCCAGCAAGGCTGAGAAGCATCTCCGCCAGATGCGGGCAGATCCGTCAATCGGCATCAGTTTCAGCCATTCCGCCTATCTCAGCGAAGATGGCCAGCCGACGGGCGGCTATCTGTTCGCCGAGAAAATGACCCCGAGCCTGCATGATATGATCAGGCGCAATCATGTCGGCAACGGGTCGACCCCTATTGTGCGCCGCGACTGTTTCGAGCGCGCCGGCTTGTTCCGGGAAGAACTGAAAAGTTGTGAAGACTATGAGATGTGGTGCCGGATTCTCTGGTCGACAGATTACCGGGCCGAGGCGATCGCCGAGCCCCTGACATTCTACCGGTTGCGCGACAGCAGCCTCTCGTTCAATTTCGAGAAGTTCACTCATAACGCGGACCTCGCCATGCTGGCGTTGCGGGGCAGCATGAAGAACGTCCCGAACCGGGTTTTCCGGGCCGGCCATGCCGGTCATTACCGTGTCGCTGCTGTCAAAGCGGTTCTCGCTCAGCAGGACGAGGCTGCCGCCAGATTGCTGCGTGAGGCATTGCAGCTCTGGCCCTGGCTGGTCTTGCAGGACTTTCGTGCAAGCGGCGCGGCTATTGCCCTGATGATACCGCCCCAGCCCCGCCAAAGGCTCATGAGCTGGTACAAGTCACTGCGTACGAGCGACGTTAAGTGAACCGGCGGCCAGCGGCTTGCTTCGCCAAAGCCGGCCTGCTGAAAACCTCTTCCCAGGCGGCTGCGCTGTCGACGATGGCCTGAATGTCACTCATGCGTGGTGTCCAGTCGAGTTGCTGGCGGGCCAGGCCATTCGCGGCGTAGAGGGCCGGTGGATCGCCGGCGCGGCGCGGTGATTCAAGTACCGGAACGGGTTTGCCGACCGCCCTCTCGACGGCCGACAAGACCTCGCGGACGGAGACCGGCCGGCCGGTTCCCAGATTGAAGCGGGCGAAGGTTAGTCCGCGCTCCAGCTGCCGCAGCGCGGCGACATGCGCGGCCGCGAGATCTGTCACATGGATGTAGTCGCGAAGACAGGTGCCGTCCGGTGTCGGGTAATCGGTCCCGAACAGCGACAAGGCCG
>Ga0209148_1001147_pt1 | contig 15420 bp, 15 predicted proteins | sample AraplaCol_mMF_r2_2_FD_184288 | JGI IMG/M metagenome (GOLD analysis project Ga0209148, IMG submission 184288) | Arabidopsis root microbial communities from North Carolina, USA - plate scrape CL_Col_mMF_r2 (SPAdes) (version 2) | ecosystem: Host-associated > Plants > Roots > Endosphere | place...
CAAGACGGATCTTGCCACGTGGAAGGATTATCTCGCCTTCCACACCATCAACCGCATGGCCAACGTGTTGCCGAAGGCGTTCGTGGAGCAGCGTTTTGCGTTCTACGGCAAGGCATTGTCCGGCACGCCGCAGCAATCCGCGCGCTGGAAACGGGCGCTGGGCGCCACGAACGAGGCGCTGGACGATGCCGTCGGCAAGCTCTATGTCGCGAAATATTTCCCAGCCGAGAACAAGGCGCAACTGCAGCGGATGGTCGGCAACATCGTGACCGCGTTCGGCAAGCGCATCGACAAGCTCGACTGGATGGCGCCCGCCACCCGCGCCCAGGCGAAGGACAAGCTCAAGACGCTGTACGTGGGCGTCGGCTATCCGGACAAGTGGAAATCGTATGCCGGCCTCAAGGTCGAACCCAAGGATGCGTTCGGCAACGCGCTGCGCGCCGACGCCTTCCACACCGACCAGGAACTGGCGAAGCTGCACGCGAAGCCGGACCGCACGGCATGGTCGATGCCGCCGCAGCTCGTCAACGCCGTCAACCTGCCGCTGCAGAACGCGCTGAACTTCCCGGCCGCGATCCTGCAGCCGCCGTTCTTCGATCCGCAAGCGCCGGACGCCGTCAACTACGGCGCGATCGGCGCCATCATCGGCCACGAGATCAGCCACAGCTTCGACGACCAGGGCTCCCAGTTCGATGCCCAGGGTCGCCTGCGCGACTGGTGGACGAAGCAGGACATGGCGCATTTCAAGGCCGCGTCGCACAAGCTCGTCGAGCAGTACAACGCGTACAAACCTTACCCCGACCTCGCCGTCAACGGCCAGCTGACCCTGTCCGAAAACCTGGCCGACCTGGCCGGCCTGGAAGCGTCCTACGATGCCTACCATGCCGCCGCCGGCAAGAATGCGACGGAAGAGACCGACCGCCAGTTCTTCACCGGCTATGCGCAGAGCTGGCGCACGAAGGCGCGCGAGGCGGCCGAGCGGCGCGGCATCCTGACGGACGGCCATGCGCCGCCGCAATACCGCACGGCCACCGTGCGCAACCTGGACGCCTGGTACAAGGCCTTCGACGTGCAGCCCGGCCAGGCGCTGTACCTGCCGCCGGACGAGCGCGTGCGCGTCTGGTAAGCGTCGGCACAGCGGGATAGTTTATGTCTCGCGGGTAAGCGGCGCCTGCATGAAAGATGCCCGGCCTACAATGGGCTGGACATCTTTCATCGCAGTTATTGCTTATGAAACAGCATTATCTCGACGTCAACCGGCGCATCGTTCACCACCCTCACACTTTTTCCGACATGATCGATGACGACGACTACGCAGACATCACCCGCCGCACGCTGCACCATTACGACGCCAATGCGCGCGGGTTCTTTGCCGGCACGATAGACCACGACGTCCGCCAGAACATCGACGCGCTGCTGACGGCGATCGAGGCGCCGGCGCCATACACGATCCTCGACGTCGGTTGCGGCCCCGGCCGCGACCTCAAGACGTTCACGGCGCTGGGCCACCGCGCCATCGGCCTGGACGGCAGCGCGCAATTCGTGGCGATGGCGCACGACTACAGCGGCTGCGACGTGTGGCACCAGAATTTCATCGATCTGAACTTGCCGGACGCGACGTTCGACGGCGTGTTTGCGAACGCGTCGCTGTTCCACGTGCCGCGCGACCTGTTGCCGAAAGTGTTGAGCGAGCTGTACGCGACGCTGAAGCCGGGCGGTGTGCTGTTCAGCTCGAATCCGCGCGGCCATAACGAAGAGGGCTGGAATGGGCCGCGCTACGGCAGCTTCCACGATTACCCGGCTTGGGCGCGTTATGTCGTCGCGGCCGGTTTCGTGCCGCTGCGCCATTATTATCGGCCGGAAGGTCTGCCGCGCGACCAGCAGCCCTGGCTGGCGAGCGTGTGGCGCAAGCCGGCTTGATGTTTGTTATCTTTTGTTAGTTTGCGTACCGAATCAAGATCGGCATTTAACTATCCTGAATGCATCCCGCTTGCATCGGCAGGCGGTCTATTCACCAAGGAGGATTCCGACATGAACGACGACCAAATCAAAGGCAAGGCCAAGGACATCGGCGGTAAGGTTCAAGAGGAAGCCGGCAAGGTTGTCGGCAGCAGCGAGCAGCAAGCCAAGGGCCTGTCCAAGCAGGTCGAGGGCAAGGTGCAGGAAAAGGCCGGCGATCTGCGCGACGCGATCGACAAGGGCAACCGCTGATACGCGGGTAGCAGGCATGCAATGGTGGGCGGAGGCCGCCCACCCTACGGAGCGATATTGATCCGCAGTAGGGTGGGCACCCGTGCCCACCAAAAAAAACAGCCGCAATCTGCGGCTGTTTTTCATGGAACCGGGACGTTTATTTCGCTTCGTTCCCGCCCAGGTGCTTCTTGAAGAATGCTTCGATCAAGCCATACACATGCCGCTGCCCCGCACGCGACGAAATGCCGTGCTTGGCGCCCGGATAGGTCATGAGCTCAAACTGCACGTTGCGGTTGACGAGCGCGTCGATCAGGCGCGTCGAGTTCGTGAACAGCACGTTGTCGTCGGCCATGCCGTGCACCAGCAGCAGCGGCGATTTCAGGCCGTCCAGGTGCGCGAACACGCCGCTGCGCTCGTACGCGGCCGGGTCGGATTGCGGCGTCGCGCCCACGAATTGTTCCGTGTAGTGGGTGTCGTACAGCGACCAGTCCGTCACCGGCGCCACCGCCACGCCCATCGCGATCTTGTCTGATCCGGCTTCGAGCAGGCGCAGGGTCATGAAGCCGCCATAGCTCCAGCCGAACACGCCCACGCGCTTGGGATCGACGAAGCTTTGCGTGGCGAGCCAGTCGATGCCGGTCAGCTGGTCCTCGACTTCGTGCGCGCCGAGGTTGCCGTAGATGACGTCGGTGAAGGCGCGTTCGCGGCGCGACGAGCCGCGGTTGTCCAGCACGAACACGACGAAGCCCTGCTGCGCCATGTACTGGTTGAACAGATTGCCCCATTGGCGCGTCACGCGCTGCGAGTGCGGGCCGCCGTACGTGAACAGGAAGACCGGGTAGCGTTTGGCCGCATCGAAATGGGGCGGCTTGATCATCGAATAGTGCAGCGTCTGGCCATCGTGCGCCTGGATCGTACTGTATTCGGTCGGCAGGTGATCGTGCGCATACGGCGCGTACGGGTGGGACGCGTTCAACTCGTTATGTTCGAGCCACTCGACCATGGCGCCGTCGGCGCGGCGGATCGACACTTGCGGCGGCGTGTCCGGATCGGAGAACGTGTCGACAAAAATCTTGCCGTTGCGGGCGAACACGTCCTCGTGCCAGCCATCCTGCTTCGTCAGGCGGACGGGCTGGTTCGCATTGCTGCCGTCCAGGTTCAGCGCGTACGCCTGCTTGTCGATGACGGCATCCTTGTTCGATGCGATATACACCTTGCCGGCGTGCTCATCGACGGCGAGGATGTTGTCGACGCCCCATTCGCCGCTCGAGATCGGATGCAGCAGCTTGCCCGACATATCGTACAAATACAGATGCTTGCGGCCGGAGCGCTCGGACGCCCAGATGAACGCATTCCTGCGGCCGAGGAAGCGCAGGTCGTCGTGGATGCTGACCCAGGTCTTCGACGTTTCGCTCAACAGCGGGCGCTGGGCCAGCGTGGCGGCATCGACGGCGACGAGGTCGAGGCGCTTCTGGTCGCGCGACTGGCGCTGGTACACGAGCGTCCTGCCGTCCGCGCTCCAGTCGGCGCGCACGAGGTAGATGTCGTTCTCGGGGCCAAGGTCGACCTTCTTCTGCGCGCCCGTCGCCGGGTTCACGATCATCAGGTCGATCAAGACGTTCGGCGCGCCCGCGGCGGGGTAGCGCTGGTCGATGACGTCGGTGCGGTCGGCAAAGATCTCGAAGCGGCGCGCGACGGGCACCGGGGCGTCGTCGTAGCGGCGGTAGGCGATGGCGGAATCGTCCGGCGCCCAGTAATAGCCCGTGTGCTGGTCCATCTCTTCCTGCGCGACGAATTCCGCTTCGCCGTTGTGGACGGTGCCTTTGCCGTCCGTCGTCAGCTGGCGCTCCTGGCCCGTCGCCAGGTCGATGACGAACAGGTTCTGGTCGCGCACATACGAGACGTAGCGGCCCTTCGGCGAAATCTTCGGGTCGCCGACGTCGCCCGACGCGACCTTGCGCGCGGCGTCCGGCTGGTTCACGTCGACGAGGTACAGGTCGCCGGCGATCGGGACCAGCAGCTGCTTGCCGTCCGGCGACCAGCTATAGCTCAGGATGCCGGACAGGCTGGCCGTGCGGGCGCGCTCGCGCCGGGCCTTCTCTTCCAGCGACAGGTTCTCGTTCGGGACCAGCTGCTTGGAGTCGACCAGGCGGTGCGTGGTCTTGTCCTTCATGTTGAATTCCCACAAGTCCAGCTGGAACTGGTTGTCGGCGCGTCCGCGCAGGAACGTGACGCGTTCGCCGTCGGGCGAGACGCGCAGGCTGCGGACGCCTGGACCGGACAACGCCGGGTCGGCGTGGATACGGTCCAGCGTCAGCCGTTCCGCATGTGCGGGAATGGCCGACAATGCGGCTAAAAGGCAGAGAATAGGGCGCATGGGGGTAAGGGGTAGCGATTAAAAATTAATGAGATGCAACGGCGGAACGATACCAGAGTCGATCCGGAAAAGCTGCAAATACGTCCGCGCGCCACGTCCGGCGGGGCGATGGGGAATTGTCAAAGATGGATGGATCGTAATGTTTTCATTCGATGCATTGACATATGATCCCTTCGTCGGCGCCCCAATGCCGACAAATAGGATGAAACTCTCTCCTAGGGTTACGCCGATGGATTCCCCGTCCATCGGCTTTTTTTTTGCCTGAAAGATCGTGCCAAAAACCGGGCTCTGACCCCGGATTCACGACTTTATGCGACCTCGCGGATGCGCAGCTTCGACAGCTGGTTCAGCGTCCACGCCAGCAGCACGGCAGCCACGGTCAGGCCCAGCACGAGGCCGATCCAGAAGCCGGTGGCGGCCATCGGCTTGCCCGGCGACCACGGGAACCAGTCCGGCGCCAGTCCGAGAATCCAGCCGACGGGCAGGGCGACGCCCCAGAACGCGATCATCTGGATCACCATCGGCGAACGCGTCACCTTGTAGCCACGGATGGCGGACGCGGCCGCGACCTGCGTCGCATCGGATAGCTGGAACAGGGCGGCGAACAGCAGCAGCATCACGCACGTGGCCTGGACGCCCGCGTCCGACGTGTACATCGCCGCGATCTGCCAGCGGAACAGCGCGATGCAGACGGCCGACAGCAGGCCGAACGCGAGGCACATGCCCGTACCGACCCACGCGACGAAGCGGGCCCGCACCGGATTGCCTTCGCCCATCGCCTGGCCCACGCGCGTGAGCGCGCCGATGCCGAAGCTCAAGGGCACCATGAACACGAGCGACACGAAGTTCAGCGCGATCTGGTGCGCCGACACCTCGATCACGCCGAAGCGCGCGACGAGCAGGCTGATGATGCCGAACGCGCTGACTTCGGCAAAATACGTCACCCCGATCGGCAGGCCCAGGCGCAGCATGCTGCCGATCTCTTTCCAGTTCGGACCTTCCCAGCGCGTGAACGGATAGGTCCGCTCGTAGGCGCTGGACGCTTTGATCCACAAGACCATCGCACCCAGCATCAGCCACACGCCGCTGGCCGTCGACACGGCACAGCCCAGCGCGCCCAGCTTCGGCAGGCCGAACTCGCCGAAGATGAACAGCCAGTTCATCACGATGTTGTACAGCAGGCCGCAGATGGCGATGACCATGATGGGCTTGGTCTGGTTGATGCTCGTCGTGTAGCCGTACAGCGCGCGGTAGCAGGCGAACGCGGGCATGCCGAAGCTGATGATGTGCAGGAACGCCGATGCGCGCCCGGCCACCGCGGCGTCGAGGCCGATGTGGTCGAACACGAGCGTGCACAGGTTTGCCGCGAGACAGCCCGCGATGCCGACGCCGGCGCCCATCCACAGCGACTCGCGCACCGAGTGCGAGATGCGGTCGTAGCGGCCCGCGCCCATCTCGTGCGACACGACCGAATTCACGGCCATCATGATGCCCATGACGGTGACGAGGATGATCGACCACACGGACGTGCCGAGCGACACGGCGGCGAGTTCCGCCGCGCTGACGTGGCCCGTCATGGCGACGTCCGCCACGCCCATGCCGACGGTCGCGAGCTGGCCCACGAGCATGGGCCACGAGAGCCGCCACAGCGTGGCGATCTCGGTGCGGACGGGATGCGCCGCGCGGGCGCCGGTGCTGGACAGGTTGGACGTCATGTTCGGTTTGCCGGGGGAAACCGAACATTTTACTGAGGAATTGCCAAGCCTGTGTGATGACCGCTCGCTCCACCAACCCGTCATTCCCGCGCAGGCGGGAATCCATACTGAAACTCCAAATTCGATGACTGATTCATCCTGCCCGGTTTCCGACACGCCGAATTCGGTTGCTCGGCATGGGTTCCCGCTTTCGCGGGAACGACACCGCGGGAACGACACGTTTACCGCTGCGCCAGCGTCGTCCCCGGCACCGACTTCAGATAGGCATACAGTGCCCGCATATCCGTCTCGTTCATCTGCCGGAACGAGCCGAACGGCATCACGGCGCTGACCGCGCTGCCGTCCGGCCGGTGGCCCGTCCGCAGCATGGCCATGAAGGCGTCCGCCGTCGGATAGCGGTTCATCGCGCTGCCCTTGCCGGGCGCGAGCCGGGCGGCGGGCGGCCAGGACGGCGGTGCGCCGGGCACGCGGCCCCCGGCCAGGTCGGCGCCGTGGCAGCCGATGCAGGTAGCGGCGACATAGCCGCCGTACGCTGGCGTGACGGCGGCCGGCACGGCTTGCGGCGGGGCGAGCGCGTGGTCGATCTTTTCGGAAGCGTCCTTGATGATGCCGAACGCGTACAACGCTTTCACGGGCACTGGCACGTCGATCACGGCCTTCGCGCCGGGCACGGGACGCATCTGCTCCAGGTAGGCGACGAGCGCCGCCATGTCCTCGTCGCTGAGGCGGCTGTAGTCCTCGCTGGGCATGATCATGACGGGATTGCCGTTTGGCTTGACGCCGTGGCGCACGGTGCGTACCCAGTCGACGACGCGGTAGCGCGCCGTGGTGCCGTTCGGACCGGCCGTGATGTTGGGCGCGACGACGAGCATGCCGCCGTCGCGCACGACGGTCTTGCCGGCGCCGTCCGCACCGTGGCACTCGGCGCAGCCGCGCGTGTTGTACAGATAGCGTCCGTGGTCGACGCGGGCGACGTCGGGCACGATGTCCAGCGGACGCACCTGAAGCGCGATGCTGCGCGCCATCTTGCGTTCCCCCAGGACCTTGCCGACGCCGGCCATCGCGACGCCCAGCAGGGCGAGTGCCGCCAATGCGATGCTCGTGCGCTTGACCCATTTGCTCACCATGACTTTCCCCTTGTTGGACGAACGGCAACACGAGGAATCTAGCACTGCCGTTCACGGCCGGATACTGATTGAAATGCTAATCACGGCGAGTGAAACATGTCGAGGCGTGCGTCAAGCATACGTCATCGATTTACCTGGTCGTGAAGTTGGTGAGCCATTGCAGGCTCGCGTCCTTGCTCCAGTTCGCCGTGCCGTTGTTCCAGTTGCCGCCGGATGTGCTCGCGCCGTTGTAGCTGCCGGCGAAGCTCGTCGTTTGCGCGGCGGCCGCGGTTGCGGCCAGTGCGGACAACATGCCTGCGGCGAGGAGGAATATGGGGCGGTTGTTGGTCATTGCGGGTCTCCATATGGGTGTGATTGCTGCCTGTTTCATATTGACGAGCCGCTTGACTGGCTTCAAGTGGCACGGCATGGCGCCAGGAGACAAGCCCATGCCTTATGGGGCCCCGACATGTGCTCAACGGTGCGAGTGAGGTTTCGTCCCCCTTGTACAATCGGGGAGGCGCCGGGTAATAGTTGAAAAGCAAACACTCAGCCTCACATACGGGTCAACCACCATCCAACCCGATCGGGAGCTACGCTCGTGGAATACAAGGACTACTACCAGACCCTTGGTGTCGAGAAAACGGCGACCCAGGACGACATCAAGAAGGCTTACCGCAAGCTGGTGCGGCAGTACCACCCCGACGTCAGCAAGCACAAGGACGCGGACGCGAAGACCAAGGAAATCAACGAGGCCTACGACGTGCTGGGCGACGCCGAGAAGCGTGCCGCCTACGACGAACTGGGCCGCGGACATCGTCCCGGCCAGGGCTTCCAGCCGCCGCCGGACTGGGGCACGCAGTTCGATTTCGGCGGCGCCGGCGCGGACGATTTCTTCAACGACCTGTTCTCCCACGTGGGCCGGCGCGCGCGCGGGGGCGCTGGCGCGGGCGGGCGGGCGGGCGGCGGCGGTTTCCAGATGCCCGGCGAAGACATCCACGCGGCGATTGCCGTCGACCTGCGCGACGCCTACCAGGGCGGCACGCGCACGATCAGCCTGCGCATCCCGCAGCACGACGCGCAGGGCCAGGTGACCATGCAGGACAAGACGCTCAGCGTGAACATCCCGCAAGGCGTCACGCCGGGCCAGCAACTGCGCATGCGCGGGCAGGGGCATCCGGGATTCGGCGGGGGGCCGGCCGGCGACCTGTACCTGGAAATCCAGTTGAACCCCGACCCGCGCTATCGCGTCGAAGGAACACACGTGTACCAGGACGTGCCCGTGGCCCCGTGGGAAGCGGCGCTGGGTGCGAGCATTTCGGTGCAGACGCCATCCGGCACGGTCGAGGTGACGGTGCCGCCGGGGTCGCAGAGCGGACGCAAGCTGCGCCTGAAAGGACGCGGCATTCCAGCCAAGACGCCGGGCGACTTGTACCTGATGCTGACCGTGGTGTTGCCGCCAGCCACCAGCGATCGGGCGCGCGAGCTATACGAGGCGATGGCGCGCGACCTTGCTTTCAATCCACGCGAACGCATAGGAGCCTGAACGATGCATGACGATATTCTTACCGGCGTGCTGCTGGAGGACGTGGCGCTGACCCTCGACGAACTGGCGCGCGCCTGCAACGTGGAACCCGACTGGGTCGTGCGCCATGTGCACGCGGGCGTGCTGGGCGAGGGGATCAGCGTGCAGGTGACGAGCTGGCGTTTCCGCAGCAACGACCTGGCCCGCGCCCGGCGCCTGCTGAGCGTCGAGCGCGATTTTGACGCCAACGAGGACCTCGCCGCGCTCGTGGTCGACATGGCCGACGAGATCCGCCGCCTGCGCGCGCGCCTGCGCGTGCTGGGCGTCGACCCGCATATCGGCTGACGTCCGTGCCGGCGCCTCCGGGCGCCGGTTGTTCGGCGGGCTCGGGCGGAACACGGCGTGCGCCGGAAGGCCCGTGTTATCTTCCCGCCTATGCTCAAACTACCGACCAACGCGACCGCACCTTTTTGCCCATCGGAAGTCTCAGGCACCGTCAACGTGCCCGAGAACGATCCGCTGTGGAAAAAGATCCTGCGCTATGCCGGCCCCGGCCTGCTCGTGTCGGTGGGTTATATGGACCCGGGCAATTGGGCCACCGCCATCCAGGGCGGTTCCCAGTTCGGTTATGACCTGCTGTTCGTCGTCGTGCTGTCCAGCCTGGCGGCCATCGTGCTGCAATGCCTGAGCATGCGACTTGGCATCGTCACGGGCAAGGACCTGGCGGTCCATTGCCGCGAGCAATATTCGCCTGTCCATGCGAAGGGTTTGTGGGCGTTCGCCGAACTGTCGATCATCGCCTGCGACCTGGCCGAAGTGCTCGGCTGCGCGCTCGCGTTCAAGCTGCTGCTCGGGGTGTCGCTGCCGGCGGGCGTGGCGTTGACGGCCTTCGACACCATCATCGTGCTGGGCCTCAAGGGCAAAGGGTTCCGGCAACTGGAAGCCATCGTGCTGGGCCTCATCGCGACCATCGGCATCTGCCTGTTCGCCGAACTGTTCCTCGTCGATCCCGACCCGCGCGCCGTCATGGCGGGCCTCGTGCCGTCACTGGAAAAGCTGGGCCGGCGCGACGCCCTGTACCTCGCCATCGGCATCCTCGGCGCGACCGTCATGCCGCACAACCTGTACCTGCACTCGTCCGTCGTGCAGACGCGCATCATGCGCCACGACCTCAACCAGGACGGTGCCCGCCTTGCCGAAGCGATCAAGCTGTCGCGCATCGATACCGTCGTGTCGCTGTTTCTCGCCCTGTTCATCAACGGCGCGATCCTCGTGCTGGCCGCGGCCGCGTTCTACAAGCCGGGCGGCGGCAACGTGATGGACATCGACCAGGCCTATTACCTGCTGGCGCCCGTGGCGGGCACGGCGGTCGCGGCGATCCTGTTCGGCCTGGCGCTGCTGGCGTCCGGCCAGAGCTCGACCTTCACCGGCACCATCGCCGGCCAGGTCATCATGGAAGGCTTTTTGAAACTCAGGATTCCATGCTGGCAGCGGCGCCTGCTCACGCGCGCGCTGGCGCTGGGGCCGGCCATGGTCGGCGTGCTCACGCTGGGCGACCACGCGATCGGCAAGATGCTCGTCGGCAGCCAGGTCGTGTTGAGCTTGCAATTGCCGTTCGCCATGTATCCGCTGATCCGTTTGACGGGGCGGGGCGACCTGATGGGGCAGTTCGTCAATGCCTGGTGGACGTCCGCGCTGTCGTGGTTCCTGTTCGTCGTCATCTCCAGCGCCAATCTCTGGCTGGTGTGGCAGGCTCTGTCCGGCTGACCCGGCCATATCGTTGCGCGCGCCGTTCCGGATCGGGGAAATCTACAATCTACTCCCTGCTTAGCTATTTTTTGAACGCTGACACGGAGGTAGCATGCAACGAGGAACGAACCAGGCCCTGCAGGGCAAACGAGTGGCCATCCTCATGACGGATGGCGTCGAACAGGTCGAATACACGGGCCCGCGCGGCTTTCTCGAACAACAGGGCGCCCAGGTCACGCTCGTGTCGCCGAAACCCACCGGCGACGAGATCCAGGGGTTCAATCACCTGACCCCGGCCGACAAGTTCAAGGTCGAACTGGACGTGCGCGACGCGCGCCCGGCCGACTTCGATGCGCTCGTGCTGCCGGGCGGCGTCGCCAACCCGGACCAGCTGCGCCTGTCGATGGAGGCGATCACGTTCATCCGCGCATTCGGCCGCGAGGACAAGCCGATCGCCGCGATCTGCCACGGTCCTTGGACGCTGATCGACGCCGACCTCGTCACCGGCAAGCACGTCACCAGCTGGCCCACGTTGCAGCTCGACCTGCAGAACGCCGGGGCCGAATGGACCGATGAACCGGTCGTCGTCGACGGCAAGCTCGTCACGAGCCGCAAGCCGGACGATATCCCGGCCTTCAACCAGGCCCTGCTGAACGAACTGCAGTCGGCCGGACAGACGAGGCACTGACGCATCCTTCGCTTGATCGCCGCGCCGGCCGCCGCGTGCGCCGGCGCTTCTTTTTACGCGCATGCGGCGTGCGCCGTGTTCCCTATACCGTGCCTAGAATGGTCGATCGTCTTCATACGTTCGACCAAAAGGAGTTTATATGGAACAAGTTTCCAGCAAGCCCTTGCAAGGTAAGCGCGTCGCCATGCTGATGACGGATGGCGTCGAACAGATCGAATACACGAGCCCGCGTTTCTTCCTGGAAGAGCAGGGCGCGACCGTCGTCCTGCTGGCGCCCAAGGCCGCCGGCGACGAAGTGCAGGGCTTCGACCACATGCATCCGGCCGACCGCTTCAGGGTCGAGATGAATGTGAGCGATGCGAAACCGGCCGATTTCGACGGGCTCGTGTTGCCGGGCGGCGTCGCCAATCCGGATCAGCTGCGCATGAGCAAGGAAGCCATCGCATTCATCCGCGATTTCGATGCCGAGGACAAAATGGTCGCGGCGATCTGCCACGGGCCGTGGACATTGATCGACGCGGGCATCGCCACCGGCAGGCACCTGACCAGCTGGCCCAGCCTCAAGCGCGACCTGACGAATGCGGGCGCCGAATGGACCGACGAGGAGGTCGTGCTGGACGCGCGCCTCGTCACGAGCCGCAAGCCGGATGATCTGCCGGCATTCAACGACATGTTGCTGAAGGAACTGCTGGTCGCGCCGGGGACGGATCCGGGGCCGACGTCGTGACCGGTTTGATGTCCAGTAAATTGGATAAATAATCCAAAATAGTTGACGGTCAATCTTTGATATTGGAGAATGCCTCCATTATGAAAGATGACTCTTCCGTCAACGGGCGTATCGCCCAACAGGTGCGGCTGCTGCGCAGCGAGCGCGGGCTGTCGCTGGACGCGCTGTCGACCCAATGCGGCGTCAGCCGTTCGATGCTGTCGCTGATCGAGCGGGGCGAGACCAGTGCGACGGCCGTCGTGCTCGACAAACTCGCGGCCGGCCTCGGCGTGCCGCTGGCATCGCTGTTCGACGATCCGGCGCGCCAGGCCGAGCCCGTCGCGCGCCTGGCCGACCAGGTCACCTGGCAAGACCCGCATTCCGGCTATCTGCGCCGCAATGTGTCGCCGGAAGGGTCCCAGTCGCCGACGCGTATCGTCGACGTCACGTTTCCGCCGCGTACGCGCGTGACGTACGAGGCCGGCGCCCGTACGCCTGCCGTGCTGCAACAGATCTGGATCCTGGAAGGCCGGATGCAGATCGCCTACGGCGCGCAGTCGTGGTTGCTGGAGACAGGCGACTGCCTCGCCATTCCGCTCGATGCACCGAATTCCTTCCACAACCCCGGGGACGTATCGGCACGCTACGCGGTCGTCCTTACCACCCTTGCCAGGAGCTGATCATGCGTTGCCGCGTTCGCCGTGTTGCTGTGCTGACCGATTCCGACATCGACGGGCTGGCCGCCGTGCTGCTCGACTGCGTGGACGGTGGCGCGTCCGTCGGGTTCATGCAGCCGTTTTCCAGCGACCGGGCTGCGGCGTGGTGGCGCGGGCTTGGCGCCGACGTCGAGGCGGGCAGGCGTGCACTGTTCGTGGCCGAGGATGACGATGGCATCGTCGGCACCGTGCACCTCGTGCTGGCGCAGCCGGACAACCAGCCGCACCGGGCCGATCTGTGCAAGATGCTCGTGATGCGGCGGGCGCGCAAGCAGGGTGTCGGCGCCGCGCTGATGGATGCGGCGGAGCGGGCGGCGCGTGCGGCCGGCAGGACGCTGCTGGTGCTGGACACGGCCAGCCAGGACGCGGAGCGGTTGTATGCGCGCATGGGGTGGACGAGGCTCGGTGTCGTGCCCGGATTCGCGCTGTTGCCGGGTGGCGGATCGTGCGATACGACGTATTTTTACCGCGAACTCGCCTGAGCGGCCGCTTGTACCTGCCTGGCGCCCGGTGCATGTCGGGATCAGTCCCTGGCCGGGCCTTGTATGCCGGCGCACTCCCTTGTATCCTTGACAAGGACATCGACCGAGCGGCCACTCCCCACCACGCATGCACATCACGCTAACGCCAGACACTGTCGGGGAAACCCTCCACCTCCACTCGTTCGCCGACCGCTGTCCGGACTGCATCGACGCGACGATCGCGTTCGCGGACGAATGGAGCGCCAGCCGCTTCCTGCACCGGCATTTCCGCGACGCGGCCTGCATGGCCCGGCTGCGGGCCGCGCTCGCCGCGGACGTCGTCGGCCTGGACCGCTTGACGGACGACGACGTCATCGCCGCCGGCACATGGCGGCTCGGCCGTGGCGCCTGGAAAGTCAGCCGGCACGTCCGGCGGCAATCGGCTGACGGCGGCGGCGGCGGCGGCGGAGCGGCGAGCGCCGCGGACAGCGGCGCGGCCGCATCGGCGGCGCCCGTGCGCAGTCCAGCGCCCGCGCCGGCACGTACGCCGTCTCCCGCGCCGGCCGGCCGCGCCGCAGCAGCGGCATTGGCACCGGCATCGGCATCGGCCGCCGAGTGGCCCGAAGCGGCGGACCAGGTCGCGCAGGCGCAAACGCTGGAGCGGGCCGCGCAGTCCGGCGCGCCGTTCTGCGAAATCTGCGAACAGCGCCGGCGCGAGCGCGCGGGAGCGGCGGCATGACCGACGCCGAACTGCAGGCCCTCACCGGCGTCCTCTGGCCCGACGGCGACGGCACGGCGCGCCACCAGGCCTACTGGCTCCTGGACGGTGCGCGCGATCCGGCCATCTTCGGCCTGCTGCGTGCCGGCGGACTCGAATACAGCTGCCTGTACACGGGCAACCTTCATCCGCGCCTGCAGGCCGCTGCGCCCTACCTGGTCCACCTGGCGGCGAACTCGCTCACCACCAACCGGCTGCTGCGCAGCGGCTGGGGCAAGTCCTGGGGCATCCTGACGACGGCGGCGCCCGACGTGACGCTGGCGCGCCAGCGCCTCCATTTCAAGAAATTCTTGCGCGTCAGGACGGAGGACGGCCGCGAGCTGGCATTCCGCTTCTACGATCCGCGCGTGCTGAACGTCTACCTGCCGACCTGCACCGGTGCCGAGTTCAAGACGCTGCTCGGCCCGGTGGCGCGGCTGCTGGCCGAGGCGCCCGGCGGCGCCAGCCTGCGCCAGTTCGATCTCGACGGGCAGCGCATGCGTACGCGTGAACTGGCGCTCGCCGGCGCGGATGCCGCGCAGGCGCGTTAGCCCCAGTCGTCCTCGTTCGCGGCCAGCACGACCCCGACGCCGTCCGCTACCACGCCGGCGCCAAGGTTGTCGCGCTGGCCCCAGTTGTGATCGAAGGCGCCATCGTTGTGCGTGAACGGTGCGATGGCGACCGAGCGCGCGTGCGACGCCGCGATGGCGTCGTCATCGAAGCGCACGCCATAGCTGTCCGCGACGGGCGCCACGACCGTCATTGCCGTGTGCTGCACGATGTCCCCCTGCGCGAAATAGCATTCGCTCCACGGAAGCACGTAGGCATTGTGCGGCCACGGATCGACGACCCACCACTGCGAGGTGCCGATCCGCAGGACGACGAAGTGGTGGTCGCCGCTCCAGGCGACCTTGCAGGCCACCGTGCCGGGCGGCGCGCACGTGCTCAACACGCCCATGACGACGGACGAGAATTTTTCACAGACGCCGCCGCCCAGATACAGCGTGCTGGCCGCCATCGACGCCAGCCCGCGCACCAGTCCTCCCGGCATGTTTTCCATGGCGCCGTCCACGTCGAACAGCCGCTCGGGCGGGCCGAGCGCGGCGCGGTCTTCGGGATCGATCGCATCGACGGCGTCCAGGTAAATGAAATCGGCGCGGGCGTCCTCAGTGCGCGGATGGACACGGCGCTGGGCGATCGCCTCCGGCAGGTGGATGCGATTGTTGAACGGGCCATTGGGCAGCAGCGTGCGGACGTGTTGCACGACCGCGACGGCGAGATCGCGTGCGGCGTCCTCGTCGGCCGCGTTGCCGGGGGCGCGGTCATCCGGCCGCGCCTGCACGAACGCAAAGCGGAGATAGACGTCGCGCACCTGGTCGTCCTCGCGCCGCGCCCGGTCCTGCGCGCACGCCTCGACGTCCTCGTCG
>Ga0209148_1001148_pt1 | contig 15413 bp, 11 predicted proteins | sample AraplaCol_mMF_r2_2_FD_184288 | JGI IMG/M metagenome (GOLD analysis project Ga0209148, IMG submission 184288) | Arabidopsis root microbial communities from North Carolina, USA - plate scrape CL_Col_mMF_r2 (SPAdes) (version 2) | ecosystem: Host-associated > Plants > Roots > Endosphere | place...
GTCCTTCACCGTATGCATGAAGACCAGCTGCTCGCCGTACTCCACAGCATCGAGATGCACGTTGGCGATGGTCGGATACTCGGCGGCCAGCTCCGTCAGTTCGAAGTAATGCGTGGCGAAGAGGGTGAATGCGCAGCTGGTAGCTGCCAGATGCACCGCAGCCGCCCTCGCCAGCGACAGACCGTCGTAGGTGCTGGTACCACGGCCGACCTCGTCCATGAGCACGAGGCTGCAATCCGTGGCGTTATGCAGGATGTTGGCGGTCTCGCTCATCTCCACCATGAAGGTGGACTGGCCGCGCGACAGATCGTCGCCCGCGCCGATGCGCGTGAAGATGCGATCGATCGGCCCGATCGTCGCCGCCGACGCCGGCACGTAACTGCCGACGTGAGCGAGTAGGACGATGAGCGCGTTCTGGCGCATGTAGGTGGACTTGCCGCCCATGTTCGGGCCGGTGATGACCAGCATGCGCCGACGCTTGTCGAGTATCAGATCATTCGGTTCGAACGGCTCGTCGCGCACCTTCTCCACGACCGGATGGCGACCGCGTTCGATGCTGATGCCCGGCACGTCGGTGAGTACCGGTGCCGACCAGTCCAGCGCTTCCGCACGGTCGGCGAGATTCGACAGCACGTCCAGCTCGGCCATGGCGGCAGCGGCGATCTTCAGCGCCGGCAGATGTTCGATCAGGCGGTCCAGCAACAGTTCGTACAGTGCCCGCTCGCGCATCAGCGAGCGTTCCTTCGCGGAGAGCACCTTGTCCTCGAACTGTTTCAGTTCTTCCGTGATGTAACGCTCGGCGTTCTTCGTGGTCTGCCGGCGCGTGTAATGCTGCGGCGCCTTGTCGGCCTGTGCCTTGGTGATCTCGATGTAGTAGCCGTGGACGCGGTTGTAGCCGACCTTCAGCGTCGGAATGCCACTGGCAGCTTTCTCGCGTTCCTCCATGTCCACCAGGAACTGGTCCGCGTTGGTGGACAAGCGGCGCAGCTCGTCGAGTTCGTCGTCGTAGCCTTCGGCCAACACGCCGCCATCGCGCAGCAGCACGGGCGGCTGCGCAATGATGGCGCGGGCGAGCAGGGCGGCGGTGTCGGCGTGATCGCCGATGCGTTCCACCAGGCTGTGCAACAGCGGGCTATCGAGGCCGGCGATGTCGTCGCGCAGGCCTGGGGCTGCAGCAAGTCCGTCGCGCAACGTGGAAAGATCGCGCGGACGCGCCGAGCGCAGCGCCACGCGAGCCAGGATGCGTTCGAGATCGCCCACGCCGCGCAGACGCTCGCGCAGGGTCAGGTGCCGACGCGAATCGATGAGGCTGCCGATGGCCTGGTGCCGACCGCGCAGGACCTGGCGGTCGCGCAGTGGGCGGTTCAACCAGCGACGCAGCAGGCGCGCGCCCATCGGCGTCACCGTTTCGTCGAGTACGCCGAGCAAGGTGTTATCGACGTTGCCGCTCTGGTGCGTGTCGATTTCGAGGTTGCGGCGCGTCGCCGCGTCCATCGCGATGGTTTCGCCCGCGTTCTCCACCGCAAGCCCGGTGAGATGAGGCAAGGCACTCTTCTGGGTTTCTTCGACGTACCCCAGCAGGCAACCTGCCGCGGCGACGGCCAGCGGCATGCCCTCCACGCCGAAGCCGAGCAGGTCGCGCGTCTTGAAGAAGCGGCACAGCTCGCGCGTGGCGGCGTCGACGTCGAAGTGCCAGGGCTGGCGTTTGCGCAAGCCGGGCAGCGCGGACACCAGCTTCGGCCAGGCGACGTCTTCGCTGACCAGGGTTTCGGCAGGTTGCAGGCGCGCCAGTTCGGCGGCGAGCCCTTCGGGCGTCGGTGTCTCGGTCAGCAGGAAGCGCCCGGTGGAAAGATCGACCCAGGCGAGACCGTAGCCCTTCGGGCCCGCGGCAATGGAGAGCAACAGGTTGTCGCGGCGTTCTTCCATCAGGGCCGCATCGGTGACGGTGCCCGGCGTCACGATGCGCACCACTTCGCGCTTTACGGGGCCCTTCGAGGTCGCCGGGTCGCCGATCTGCTCGCACAAGGCCACCGATTCACCGAGCTTGACCAGCCGCGCGAGATAGCCCTCTACCGCGTGATACGGAACGCCAGCCATGGGGATCGGCGCGCCCGCCGACTGACCGCGCTGAGTCAGCGTAATGTCGAGCAGACGGGCCGCCTTGCGCGCATCGTCGTAGAACAGCTCGTAGAAGTCGCCCATCCGGAAAAACAACAGGATGTCCGGATGCTCCGCCTTTGCCGCCAGGTACTGGCGCATGAACGGCGTGTGGCCCGTGACATCAGTGGAAGGGGTGGGGGAATGCTGTTCCATCAGTGCCTTACGCAAAATTAGCGAATGTCCGGCGCCGACGCCGGGCGGAAAGGTGCGCTCCGAGTCGAATCCGGGCCTCAAGCCCTCTATCGTATTCGATGAGCCCCCGCACGTGCCTCCCAAATGGGGATGCACTTGACCCGCCGGGCGGGAAGGCCAGCGTCATGTACCGCTTAATCGGGGCGCGGGTGGAGGGTCCGGGTCGTTAAGGCCAGGGCAGCATCCGAGCTTGATCCGAATCTCTCACAGGCTCACTTAGGCCATTCAACGATCATGTCGTTCAGCGGCAGCGAACCGTTCGCCGCGTGACACGGCGATGGGGTCCACCGGTCGCCTTGCCCGAACAACTGCGCCTCGTGTTCCGTCCCGCACACGTTGAGCCGGTCGAAGACGTACGGCAGTCCTTGGGACCCTTCGAATGTCGCTGCGTTGCTTACCTGGAAATGGAGATGCGGCGCAGCCGAACTTCCCGACTCGCCCAGCTCGCCGATAACCTGGCCGAGCGTCACCTGCTGCCCCGGTGTCACACGAACCGTGCCTTTCCGTAGATGGGCGTAGGCGGCGAAGGAGCCACCGCCCAGGTCGATGACCACATAGTTTCCAAACAATCCATTGAGCGACAACTCGTTCGACGCCGGTGGCGGGGTCAATGGCTCATGGTCCGATTGGCCATCGCGCACCGCGACGACCTTTCCGTTGCCGACGGCAAGGACCGGCGTCCCGAAGCCAAACCAGTCGGCGAGCTTGGTCGCATTGGTCTCTTTATTTGGATTGAACGCGCGCCCTTGGGCATCGATGCCAACGAAGTCGATCGCGTAGCGCTGAGGAATGGTCAGGCGACCGTTGACCGCAACCAGGCTGCCCCAGTGATGCGAGCGTGCGTTTCCGGGACCCTCATGCGCAAGCCAGCGTCCGCCTCGTAGCGGCGGACCCAAGCGAAGCGAGGACGGCGGTGAAACGGTCGATGCCAGTCCATCAACGCTGCTCAACCCATGTCGTTCATTGGTAAAGACGATTTTATGTGTGAGCGTCCTCGGTAAAACGTTGGGCGGGAGCGTCACCCAGACAAAAACGGTGCCGGTTTTACCCGGGGCTATCGTTGCGGAGCCATCATCGGTCGGCGCCGGGCGAAATGAATGCGCCAGGTCGCTCTGGTCCAGGTGAAGGAGTAGATGATGGTTCTCATCCATGACCTCCAATTCGGAAACCTTCAGCGCTCCGGAGTCTTCGTAAACATTCGTTACCTGAAGCTCGTACGCCAGATGAGTAAAGCCATCGCTACCCAGAAACGGCGTAGGCGAGAAGGGAACGCGTGCTTCGACCGGCGCAGCGGACTGGGCCATGACCTCGACGCTCGATGCCAACCACAAGGCGGTAACGAGATAGGCCCAACGGACCTTGGGTGTTTTCAGCATTCGCGTGCTCCCCCGAGCGTGGTCGCCGACATAGCGACGCTGCGCATGAAAGGAGTATGGCCTGCAGGTCGCGAACCGTGCACGGATTTCTTCACGTTTTGCCTGTTAAAGTTGCGCAACAGGGGTGCGCACAGTAACCATCAGGAGTTCCAATGCTCGGTGGCAGAAAGGAAATAGTGCGGGCGAATGCCCATTTTCGGTGGCTGGTCATGGCTGCCTTCGCTTTCAGTGGTGCGGCTTTCGCGGCGCCGCAGGACAGCGCGTCCAGCAACTACGACGCGCAGGACGCCCGCTTGAACGCGGCCTATCGGAAGCTCTCCCAATCGCTGGACGATGCCGGCCGCAAGTCGCTTCGCGACGAAGAGCGGCAGTGGATCGCCGGCCGTGACAGGGCCTGCGGTGTCGCTTCAGGCAGCGTCGCCAAGAACGACTGCACCACGGATAAGACCCGCGCCCGTGCCGACGAATTGGAAAAGCGCCTTGCCTCCTCGCCGTCGAAGACGTCCGGCGCGAGCAAGGGCGCCATCGCTGGCGATTGGGGTTACCGCACCGACTGCAACCTCGGCCACTACGCCGAGTTGGGTGTCGCCAACGCAGGTGCCGCGCCCGAGGGCACTTGGTCCGACGGGACGCGAAACAGCGGCGAGCAGGGCCAGTTCAAGGGCGAGTGGCGCGACGGCAAGCTCTACCTGCGCTTCTGCGCCGAGACGGAGGAGCGCGGCGGCTATCCCGTGTGCCCGGCGTTTGGCGACGTGGACGCTTACGTCGTGCCCGAAGGCAAGCGTCTCGCTTGGTACCGCGTGGATGGGCCGGCCTCGGAAAACCATTTCAAGCATTACGTCACGCTGGATCGCGTGCCGAAAGGCGGCAAAGCGCCGCTGGATACCCAGTGCAAGGACGACTAATACGACGATCATGAGCCAGGAGTTGCAACATGCCAGGATTGACAGATAACGAAGCCCGGGCGTTGTCCTATTTCGCCATCGGCGTCAGCTCGGAGGGTGGCGACGTCGCCTACCGTCTGAGCTTCGCAGGCAATTACCGCACCGATGCCCACGGCAATACCGTGATGGATCCCATCGGGAACAGCGGTTTTTCCATCGGTACCTTGCAGACCGATCTGGGCCAGCACCCCGAAGTAGCGACGCAGCTCACCGACGCCTACCAGGCGTGGGCGCGCACGGCGCATCCCGATTGGGTGCTCAACGCCAACCAGCAGGCGCAGACGGTTGCCGACCTCGGTCGCACCGGCCGCCAGATCGAGGCGCAGCATGGGCGCCCGCTCGATAGCACGGTCAAGTCGCATCTCGACGCCTTCATGGCCAGCGATGCCGGCGTCGATTTCGTGCATCGCCACGATTCGGCGCAGGTCGAACGCCTGATGACCAATGCCATTGCGCCGCTGCAACAGACGCCGCTCTACCAGCACGCGTCCGAGCAGGATCAGGCGCGTCTGATCACCATGACCGCCAAGCTCTACAACCAGAGCGAGACCTACGGTGGCCGCCTCGTCCAGCAGATCCAGAACGGCCAGCATCACAGCGTGGACGACGTAAAGCACTCCATCGATCGTTACCCCGGTTACGTCACGGAAGGGCGCGATCATGCGCTGGCTGGCGCGGCGCTGTTCAACGATCTTCGCGCGACCGACGCCAACCATCCGCTGCGTCCGGCGTGGAATACGGTGGTGGCCGATCCGCTGGTCAATCCCACGCGCCTTGGCAACGACCCGACGCGGCCGAACCTGCCGCACGAGTACGCCGCCATCCGCGACGCGTTCACCGATCCGGCGCATTCGCGCCCGATGGTGCAGGCCCTGGGTGAAGGCGGTTCGTATGCCAACGGCAGCAATCACCGCGGCTTCTATGCGGAAGGCCGCGACCTGGTGACGTGGGACCGCTCCGGCAACGGCCACGCGCTGGTCAACGGTCAGTGGAGTTCGGTCAACAGTCGCGACGTGTCCACCCACGTCAATGCCGATCGCACGCTCGACGTGAACGTACATCGCAACGGTACCGACGAGCGCCTGCTGCACATCACCCATCCGGGCAACGTGCGCAGCCAGCCCGCGGGGCGGGCGGCGGGCCATGCGCCGGCTCATGCCAGCGGCGATCACGTGCAGCACGCAGGCACCTTGCGTGAACACGATCATTCGCCGCAGGTCGGTGCCTTGCAGGCCCAGCTCGCCCAGCTCGGTTATAAGGGTGCCGACGGGCGCCCGCTGCATCCGGACAACGACTTCGGTGCCAATACGAAGAGCGCTTTGCAGGCCTTCCAGCGCGATCACGGCCTGAACCCGGATGGCATCGCGGGAGCGAAGACGATGGAAGCGATGACCAAGGCGACGCAGCCGGCGCAGTCGACGCTTGCCGACGCCAACCATCCCGGCCACGCAATCTTTCAGCAGGCGCTCAATGGCGTGCATGCGGTGGACGCCCAGCAGGGACGTACACCCGACCAAATGAGCAGCAACCTGGCCGCGTCCCTCGCGGTGGCAGCGCACGCGCAAGGGCTATCGCGCGTGGATCATGTGGTGCTCAGCGATGACGCCAAGCGCGCCTACGCTGTGCAGGGCGAATTGAACTCGCCGTTCAAGCAGATCGCGGAAGTGGATGTGAGCCAGTCCGTTGGAAAGACGATGGCGCAGAGCAGTCAGGAATGGCAGCAGACGGCGCAGCAACAGCAACAACAGCCGCAGCCGGCAATCGCGCAGCAGCAGACCCCGCCACAACAGGTCGAGCAGCCGTCGATTCCGAGGTAAGAGGGGAGGGGCGGGCAACCGCCCCTTGCCGCCATGGCGGCTTCTCGCGGTGGGGCGTGGCCCTGACCGATGCCCCCGTATGGATCGCCATGGCGGCGTTGGCCTTTCTGCGCGTGGCCGCGTGGATGGACGTACATCGGAGCAATGACGCATCCCACCGAAGGGACGTGCCTTTGTCAGATGGAGAGCGGCTCGATCTTCACCTTCTCCATCAATCGCGACGTGAAGTACTTGTCTTGGTAGTAGCGGATCTTTTCGCACATGACCGGGTGAGGAATGCCCTCGTAGAGGAAGACTTCCTTTTCGGTGCCCATGGCCTTCAACTCCTGCGGCAACATGAGTGCGCGCTTTTCTTCCGTGTGGCTCTTCGAGACGTCACCCTTCTTGCTCTTGGTGATGTTCTCGCGACGCACCGTGGTGTAGCCGAGCATGTCGGAGTAATCGTTCGCGTCCTGCTGTTCGCGGGGGGCGTAGACGATTTGCAGAGCGTGGTTAGTGATGACGGTGCGCGAGACGTCCTTGCCGTAGGTGGCGTCGAGCTGGGCCATGCTCTGGATGATGGGCAGAAGGCGGATGTTGTAGCCGGCCATGTACGACACCGCCGAGGCGATGATCTCCACCTTGCCGATCGAGGTGAACTCGTCCATCAGCAGCAGGCACTGGTGCTTGAGCGACGGGTCGTTCTGCGGCAACACCTTGGTGTTTAGGTTGATCAGCTGACTGAAGAACAGATTCACGATCAGCCGGCTTTCCGCTAGCTTGTTCGGCTGGATGCCGATGTAGATCGTCATCTTCTTCTTGCGTACATCCGTGAGCTGGAAGTCGTCATCGCTGGTGGCTGCATCGAGAACGGGATTGATCCAGGCGTTCAAGGGTTCCTTGAACGTACCGAGGATGGATGCGAAGGTTTCGTTCGCCTGCGAAAGCAGGTTGGCAAAAGCCGACTGAGCGTTCGCACTCAGGAAGGATTCCTTCGACAGTCGCGTATACAGTTCGCGCAGGTCCGTGCCGTCACCCGACGAAAGGCGATAGATCATGCCGAGCGTCGGCTTGCTTCGGATGATTTCCGGACGCCCCTTCTTTTCGTCGTCTTCCCATTTCTCGCAGAGGTATAGCGAGAACGCCATGAACGCATTGCGTGCCTGGCTGACCCAGAACTTCTGATCGTCGGAGCCGTCGGGATAGAGCATCGAGGCAATGCTCATCAGATCCGACACGCGGAACGCCGGGTCCTTCGACACATAGCTCAGCGGATTCCAGCGATGTGTACGGCGATCCTCCGCGAACGGATTGAACAGGTAGATTTCCTGACCCTGCGACTTGCGCCAGCCGCTGGTCAGATCGAAGTTCTCCTGCTTGATGTCCAGCACCACCACCGATTCCTGGTAGTCGAGCAGGTTCGGAATCACCACGCCCACGCCCTTACCCGAGCGGGTGGGCGCGGCGAGGATCACGAACTGCTGACCGGGCAGGCGAACCAAGTCGCCTTTGAACTTGCCGACCAGGATGCCGTTGGGCGCAGGCGAAAGCATCTTCTGCTTGCGCAGGTCAGCCGCCGTGGCGAAGCGGGCGTCGCCGTGCATCGCCTGCTTCTTGGGTTTCAGGAGGAAGTACAGGGCGATCAGCACGGCAATGAGCGGCAGAACGAAACCGATCAGGCCTGCCGTCTCGATCTTCCAGACATACGGCTGTACCTCGGGGCGTCTCAGCGCCCGTATGTAGGTCCAGTAGGTGTTCCAGCGAACGTGCTCATCCTTCAGGCCGAGGAAGAGCAGCGTCAGGTAACCCGACAGAAAGTTTCCGCAGCAAACCGCCGCCGCCATGAGTGCGGCGGCGGCATATCCCCTGTTCTTGCTCATGCAAAAAACCTTTCAACGCCTAGGTATTAGTGGTAGTTGGGAACGAACTCAGGCTGGCCAGCTGCCGAGTCCCAACCGCCGGGCCTCTGACCCGCCGGACATACGGTCGCGTATTGCTCAAACGATGCGACGTCGTCGGCCGACCATGGCTTGCCGTAGGGGTTCGGTTCGCAGGCAGGATTAACCATGTAGGTGGTACCAAGATACGGCGGCATTGGCCACCAGCACCGACTGGGGTCGTCCCGCCCCTTGGTACAGAACAGGAAGGGGTCGCCTTGACGATAAGTCAGTACCTGCGCCTGCGAGGCGAAGCCGAAAAGCATGAGTGCGATGAATAATCCGATTTTCATAAGCCTTCCTGTCGTGTCCTGTATGTATCCACCGTAGTGAGTCTCTGGGGGCGCGGCCGATTAGGGCGGTGCCAGCGTCGGAGGCTGTGGCGTCTGCTGAGCCTCCTTAGCCTGCATCGCTGCGCGCGTCTGCTGCTCGTTGGCCTGCTGCCAGGCTTGGGTGCTTTGCTCCACAGGCGTGTTGATCGCACGTTGAGTGTTCACCTCGGCGATCTGCTTGAACGGCGATCCGGCGTCGCCCTGGACGGCGTACGTGCGGCTCGCGTCACCATTGAGCGTCACGTGGTCGATCCGTTGCATGCCCTCCTGGCGTGCCGCTGCCGTCAGCGACGCAGCCAGGCGCTTACTGCTCTCGTCGGAACCTCGCTGATGCTCAGCGTCCAGACGCTCGACGCCTGCGCGTGCCTGCTGGAAGAGCGCGTGACCCGGGTGATCCGGGTGATCGACGCGTGCCGGCGGCTCCTTGTCCTGGAACCACGAGCCGGGGTGAGTGATCGTGTTCCAAGCACCGGTAGCCTTGCTCCCGATCGCATGGCCTACCTCGCTTACGTCGTTCGCGATCTCGTGGCCGGCGCGTTTTGCGGCGTCGGCGACCTCATGGGCGGCGTGGCCTACTGCACGCCCTGCCGTTGTAACGCCGTCCACGACCTCGTGGCCGGCACGCTTCGCAGCATCGGCAACCTCATGCGCGGCGTGTCCGACCGCACGCCCGGCGGTAGCGACATCGTCCGCAACCTCGCGGCCGGTACGCTTTGCGGCGTCGGCCACCTCGTGAGCGGCGTGTCCGACGGCGCGTCCCGCGGTAGCGAGGTCGTCCGCCACTTCGTGGCCAAGCGCGGTCGCGCCTTCGACGATTTCCTTCGGCACTTCCCACTTGGCCGACAGAACCTTGCGGACATCCATCACGTCGTCGCGATAGCGATCGATCATGCCTTCGTGGGCGCGGTAGCGGGCCTGACTTTCGGGGCTGATGATCGACTGCCCGAGCAGCTTGCTGTCCGGCACGAAGTTGTCGATCGCGTGGGCGTCGAAGTCCGTCGCCTTGATCGGATTGCGCGGGGAAAGGATGCCGCTGTCGTCGCGATAGCCTGCCTTTGACAGGGTATCGATGTCCTGTTGCGCGGCGTAGATCCGTACTTCGCCGAAGTGCGGACTGGCAGCGCTTACGAGGTCGCCCGCGCGGACGTGATCGATGACCTGATTGCCGCCCTTAGGGACGCCGAAGAGGCTGCCCGCACCGTAGGCGTTGAAGGTCTCACCACGCAGGCCAAACTTCGCCGCGTTGATCTCGGCAAGCGTGCCACCCAGCGAGTGACCAGTGACCGTGACTTCAATGGGCTTCGAAAGCGTTTCCGATTCCTCTGCGGCGTGCTTCAGTACCCGCTGGGTGAACTCGGCGGCAGCGGGTTGCTGGGCGTTGACGCCGAGAAGCACCATCCCGGCGTCCACGCCGCCGTCATGGATGGGCTCGCGATCAAATTCAGTTCCCCTGTACGCGATGACGATCTCATGGGTATCCTGCCGCTGATACGCCGTGGCCTGAAAGCCTGTGACAGGATCGTCGATGGTGTCGATGGCTTGATAAGCAACGCCATCGCGTTCGAAGACCTTATTGAGCGTCGGCGTTTGATAGCTCTCTTGCGCCAGTAAGGCGTAGTCCGTCGACCGCATGCTCATGGAAATTTCTCCGTAGAACTAAGAGTCACCGAGAACGTGTCATCGGGCCGCTTGTAGTCCTTGGGATCGCTGTTTCCGATGTCGATCGACGATCTGTCTCTGAAGGTATAGGAGGCATTGGCGAAGTACTTCGTTATCGAGGCGCCAGTAAAGATGTCGTTCCGATACATGGCTGGGCTGAGGGTGTGTGAACCGACGATCAGATCGGCGCTCAGTCCTTCGACGACCCAATGGCACACGCCCTTACCGAAATAGTCCTCATCAAGGAACTTGTCGGCGTAGATTTCCGCCTTGTAGACATTCTCGCTGACCTTTTTGAACTCGACGGCCTCGTGTCGTTGGGGCTCAACAGTAGCGCCCGAGAACGGGGTCAAGGGGACGCTGTCAGGATTGCCGACCTTGTAATCAATGCTGCCTTCGATCCGATCAAAGGGGCCGGGCGCGCCCTTGATTGTCATGGTGATCTCATAACGCATGCGCGGATTCGGGTTGAGCTTGACGTCAGGCTGTTTCATGGAGGCACCGTAGGCATGTGTGGACAGGAGCAGGAGGAGGGCGGTGAATACGCCGCGTTGCGGCGCTGTCGTCCTCATGGGCCTGCGCCCGGCAGGGTCGGCGCCGCCTGTTGCTGCTGTTGCGCCTGCTGTTGTTGATGGGCCGTGTTGGGGGCCTGCTGTGCCACCTGTTGCCAGGCGCGGCTGCTTTCCTCGACGGACGTCGCCATGGCCTGCTGGGTGTTCACCTCAGCGACTTGTTTGAAGGGCGATTGCGGGTCGCCTTGCACGGCGTACGTGCGGGTGGCGTCCTCGTTGAGTGCCACGTGGTCGATGCGGTGCAGGCCTTCCTGCTTCGCGGCGACAGTCAGCGATGCGGCAAGCCGTTCGCTGTTATGGTCCGGCGTACGCTGGTGCTGGGCGTCCAATCGATGGACGCCTTCGCGTGCCTGGCGGTAGATCTCGTGGCCTGGATGCGACGCGTCGTCTAGCCGCGGCGCGCCGTGCGTTTGGGCCTTCTGCAACGCTTCCGTGGTGCGCGGTCCGACGATACCGTCAGCAGGAAGGCCATGCGCGCGCTGGAAGTTTTCCACCGCTTCCTTCGTATGCGCACCGAAATGGCCGTCCGGCGAGAGTGGACGACCACGCTCGTCGCGAACGCCGAGTGCATTGAGGTTCTCCTGCAACGCCCGCACGCTGGCGCCGTGATCGCCTTCGCGAACGACATGCGGAGCTTCGGCGTGCGTGCGTGCGGTTGCGGGCGCGGCATGGCTGACGTGCCCGACCTCGCGATCGCGCCAGAACGTCTCTGGATTGACCGGGCGCCCGTGCGCGTCCTTCATTTGATAGTGGACGTGTTGGGCGTACTGCGTGGCGCCATCGGGGCCACGACCGCCCATGTGGCCGATCGCGTCCCCCACCTGCACGTGCTGGCCCACTTTGACCGACTGCGATTGCGTGTGCAGGATCTCGTGACTGTTGCCTTCGGCATCGCGGATCTTGATCGTGCCGTACTGGCCGCCCACGAAGGTGACTTCACCGGCGATCGGCGAATGCAACTCGGGATGGGTCAGGTTGACGCCGGCCTGGCCGCCTTCGTAGTTGAAATCCGAACCGCCGTGAGGCCCCTTGGCGCGGTGTTCGCCGTAGTGGCCGGTGATATGTGCCGAGTGGTTACCCTGCTTGGGCAGGATGACATTCATGACGTCTTGATATGGCATGGGTGCATCCTCCGGGTCAGAGCGAATCGTCTTTCACGCGATACAGGTGCCAGCAATCGTCCTTCCGGAAAAAGAACGTCATCTGGTAATCGGTATCCGGTTTGACCAGCTTCACGGCGATATCGGTAGCGCTGGTGTCGGTGCGCTTGGCCGTCAGGCCATCCTTTGCCTGATCGGACTGGCTCGGCATGATCGGGAAGGTGACCTGATCCTTGGGCAGCGATTTCGAAACCGGTTTCGGTTCCGGGTCGGCGTTGGGATCGACCGAATCGCTCTGCAGGGGATCGGTCACATAGGTCTTCTGCACGCTGACGTCGTTTTCGAAGAGCGGCAGGAACTGGTCGAAGCTCTCCGCCGGGCAGGTCGTCGCGCTGGCGGATGCGGCGGAAGGCGCAGCTACCGTCGCCGCGTTGGCTGCGCTGGTTGCCGCCACCGGGGAGGGTGCCTGCGGAGGCGGCGGAGACGACGGGCCGCAAGCCGCCAGAAGCGCGGCAGCCAGGAGGCATGTTGCGCTTCGCGCAGCAGTACGCAGCGCGCGAGAAGGCGGGAGTCCGTGAAACTCGTGGATGGCGTGAATCATGCGGTTCTCCATCATGGCGCTCCCATTCCCGGATGCGTGGGGGCGTTGGTCTGCTGCTGAGGCGCTGGCGCGGTCGCTTGTTCCGGCCGAGCCTGGGGCAGGGCGGATGCGCTCAGGTCCACGGGCGTGTTGACCGCCTGCGCTGTCTGTACGTCGGCAACGCGCTTGTGCGGCGACTGCGTATCGCCGGCCACGGCGTACACACGGCTGGCGTCGTCGCTCAACACCACGCGGTCGATGGACGTCATGCCTTCCTTCTTGGCCGCCACGGTAAGCGCCGCGGCGAGGTTCTCGCTCTGCTGATCCGGCGTGCGATGGTGCTCCGCGTCGAGCTTGTGCACAGCAGCGCGCGCCTGCTCGAACAAGGCATGGTCCGGATGCGACGGGTCGTCGAGGCGAACGACAGGCTGCCGGGTCGCCGCATCGAGTGCGGCACGTGTCTTTGGTCCGGCCACGCCGTCAGCTGCCAGATGATGGTCGCGCTGGAATGCTTCGAGCGCAGCCTGAGTGCCAGGACCGAACTTGCCGTCGACCTGCAAAGGCTGGCGATGCGCGTCGGTGTAGCCAAGCCCCGCGAGACTGGCCTGGAGTGTGCGTACCTCGTCGCCGTGGGCGCCGGTGCGCAGGGTCGAGCTGTGGTCGGCATGATGTGCGGGCGCGGAGTGCGAGGAATGCGTCGGCAGCGAAGCGGCGCCGTGCTCGAGACGCTGCATCACCTCGGGCGTGAGCCGTCTCTCCCAGTCGTGGAAGCGCGTTTGCCGATCTTCCAGGCCGTTGTACTTGCCGTTGACGGCGTGCGTCGCCGCCCGCACGTCTTCGCGCGCCTGCTCCGGCACGCGGTTCTCCCAGTACCACACCGCAATGCGCGAAGCATTCTGCGGGTCCGCTGCGAGTTCCGGGTGCTTGACCAGATCGAGGTCCAGTGCCTCGCCAGCGGCGCGGTAGTTGTCCTTGCCGGTGAGCTGGATGTAGCCACGACCATGGTATCGCCAGCCGTCACCGGGGGCGTCGTTGCCGTTGCGGCCGCCATACATCAGTTCGGCAAGGCGTTCGGGGCGCCCCTGCAAGGCCTGCAGACGGGCGGATTCCAGGGCTTCGGGGCCTTCGCGCCAAGCCGACTGGACGGGAATCTGCGAAATATTCCGCGTGTAGCGGAAGCTTTCCTCCAGCCGGTTCAGGCCGTTGGATTCATGAGTGACCTGGGCCATGAAATTGGCCAGCTCCCTCGGGGACCGGATCCCAGCCGCATAGGCTTCGGTCAGGACCTGCGTTTCACGATCAATCGCCATGTGTAGCTCCTGGTTGACTCACGGAATTGCTCGCTTCCTGCGTGTTTCAAACCAGCCGGTCCTGGCGGTTTCACATCAATGCGTAACGCTCAGGGCAACGTCACCTCCGGCAAGGTCGAGGGATCGAAATCGGAAAAGGCCACGGAGCCAAGTTCCTTCGGGGTCAGCTCCGACGACTTGTGCTTCCCGGTGATCGTGTCGTCCACGCGGCGTACCACGCGGGTCACGAACCAGTTCTTCTTTTCCGGCGCATAGGTAAAGGTGTATTCGTCGGACCAGTGCTCCCGGCTGCCGCCACCGTTGACGATGGTGAAGTGCCCCGCGTCGATCTTCGTGAAGCCGTAGGGATCGCCGGCCACGCCACCGCAGGTTGCACATGGCACCACGTGCGAATTGGATGCGGCCTTCTGCAGCACGCCCGAGGCGTCGCGCACGAGCAACAGCACGTCGCGTCCTGGCGAGTCATCCGTCTTTGCCGTCGCCGAAGAGGGCGGGTCGAGGATAAGAATGACATCGGCTTCGCCCTTGTCGGTCAGCGCACCCTTCACCGAGTCGAGGACCTTCGCCCCACCTGTCGCGAATCGTGTCAGGTCATCCATCTTGCTTCCTTTGGTCGGTGCGGATGCGGGTACCGAGTGGGACGTGGGTGCGTACGGGTTGTTCTGCGCGTTGGCCCATGGGCTCAGAAGCAGCAGGGCGCAGGTACTAAGGCAAAGCAGGGTCGGATGTTTTGTCATAGGTCACCATTACTGCGGTGGTTCGTGTTGCTTATGCGTGTGTTCAAGCGACGTCTGAGCGGTCGGCTTGTTGTTTGCACATTTTTTCATTGATCTGCCGGGGCATTCCTGCTCGTAGAATCAGGTGCGTTAGACGTACGCGGATCAAAACAGCTTTGTACCCAGGAAATATTTCTTGAACTAAAGCTCTCGTGGCGAGCGGAGAGAAGCCTTATCCACCACAAAGGCCAGCGCACGAAGCGCCGAACGCTCGCACAATGTTCACTGGACGCGCCGCGCCAGACTGCATCCGCTGTAGACAACCTTGCATTGAGACGCAGACTCATTGCAGGAAAGCATGGCATCGTCCTCCGCCTTGGCTTTGTCTGGCCCTCGGGCGATTCCATGGCCTCCAACGCCCCATGCGACTGCAGCGCATTGGTTGTAATAAGTCATCTCAACTTTACATCCTGTCGCGCCGTGGCTTTCGCAGTCACGCGTGGCGTCGCGGATCGCATCTGATTTAGTGTCTCGATCAGTCACCGTCCCAGCACCACCGGTGGCGCTGTCAATAACAATGGCTCCCCAGGTATCTCTCCAAACTGGAGCTGGAGTCGGAGGGACATTGCCTTGAGCGGGTTGGTACCCCGGCATGCCAGAAGCATCTGGAGGTACGCAGTTTCCACCGCCAGTATTGACTCCGGTGGCGCACTGAGCCCAGGCACAAGACGCCGTTATC
>Ga0209148_1001151_pt1 | contig 15391 bp, 13 predicted proteins | sample AraplaCol_mMF_r2_2_FD_184288 | JGI IMG/M metagenome (GOLD analysis project Ga0209148, IMG submission 184288) | Arabidopsis root microbial communities from North Carolina, USA - plate scrape CL_Col_mMF_r2 (SPAdes) (version 2) | ecosystem: Host-associated > Plants > Roots > Endosphere | place...
GAGGGCTTAGCCTGCGGTCAATGCGCTCATCTGCGCCAGACGCTGGAGCCTCTCCGGAACGCCCAGCCAGGGATCCCCAAGGCCGATTTTGAAACCGACCAGGGGAACCGGGCCGGCGGCGGTTAAGCACTTCTGAATCTCGTGGCGGTTCAGCAGGGAGCTCGGCGGGGCTCCGATGACCTCAACCGCGGGAAGGTGGGCATCGATCCACGGGTAACCAAACTCCGTTTCCACCGGCGAGCAGCCAGAAAACATCACTCCGTAGAGGACCCCGGCCTCCCGCGCCTCGGCCAGTTGCGCCACCACAGAACCGGGGTCACCGCTCTCGATCACCGAGCGGCCCCAGTTGATGACCAACCCGACCCGGGCACCGGACGCGCCGAGGGTGCTGAGGACTTCCATCTCCTCCTCGAAGGGCAGAAACCCCTTCTCCGGAGCATGGCCGGCGCGGGGCGCATCACAGTGCTCAATGCAGACCTGCGTCGAGCCCCAGTCCCACTCCAGGATCTCGCGCAGAGAGCGCTCGAAAGCGGAGGCCGAGGAGCTGTAGGCGGGCGCGGAATGCAGTTCCACGGCTTCCACGCTGTGGCCCTCCCCTTCCAACCAGGCGACGTAGGAGCGCAGCTCCGAAACGTAGGCGAGGGCCTCGTTGCGACCCTCCGCGTCGGCAGAGGCGAGCCCAAAAGAAGGCGAGCTCTGCAGCCGCTGCATCGTCCCGGGAATGGCGGTTACAACCGCGGAAAAGCCCCCCGGGGCGCCTTCCGGCCAGGGGCCACCGCCTAGGGGGCCGAAGGGCAACTCCAGTCCGCGAATGGATTCGATAGCCCCCAGACCGGCATAGAACGAGGCCGTTTCGACGGCGGGCTGGGCGGCGTAGGCGCCAAGGATCAAGGACATTCTGGAAACTCCACACTGTTTCGAGCCGCGGCCGGGATCATTCGGAGATACATCCCCGCGGTCAGCGCCGCAGCCGGACTCCGAGGGGTGCGGCCCACCTTAGCAAGCAGATACGGCGTCACCGACCACGCGAAGGCCGTGGCCACTTGACGCTCCCCTGTGATGGCCCTTACAGTTTTTTCACAAGCTCGGACATCCTACGTCCCATAAATCATCTGAATGGTGAGGCCTTCATGAACCTGTCTTCCAAGAACTTGCCCCTGGTCAACGACGCCAGCCGCCGGAACTTCCTCAAGCTCGGCGGCGCCATGGGCCTCGCTGCAGCCTTTGCGTCCTCCATCGCCGCCTGCGGCGGCCCGGCCGCCACGAGCACCGGGGCGACGGAAAACACGTCCCCGATCAACAAGGACCTGACCATCGAGGCCGGTATCTCCTACGCTCTGTCCACCGGCTTCGACCCCATCTCCTCCTCCGGCGCCACCCCCATGGCCGCCAACCTCCACGTTTTCGAAGGCCTGGTGGAGCTGCACCCGGCAACACGCGAGCCCTACAACGCGCTGGCGGCAGGCGACCCGAAGATGGTCAATGACACCACCTACCAGGTGACTCTCCGTGACGGCGCCGTGTTCCACAACGGCGCTCCGGTCACCACCGATGACGTCGTATTCTCCTTCACCCGGGTCATGGACCCGGCCAACAAGTCGCTCTTCTCCCAGTTCATCCCATTCATCCAGGACGTCAAGGCGGTCGACGCAAAGACGGTGGAATTCACTCTGAAGTACCCGTTCCCCGGCTTCGGCCCGCGAATCTCCGTCGTCAAGATCGTGCCGAAGGCGCTGACGAACTTCCCGGCAGGTTCGGACCAACTGAAGTCCTTCGACGCCAAGCCCGTCGGCACAGGCCCCTACAAGCTGGTCTCCGCCGTCAAGGACGACAAGATCGTCTTCGAAGCCAACCCGGCCTACACCGGCTCCATGCCGGCTCTGGCCAAGGGCATGACCTGGCTGCTGCTCTCGGATGCAGCCGCTCGCGTGACCGCCATGCAGTCCGGCCGCGTACAGGCCATCGAGGACGTCCCCTACCTCGACATGAACGGCCTGAAATCGGCAGCCACCGTCGAATCCGTTCAGTCCTTCGGTTTGATGTTCCTGATGTTCAACTGCTCCGCCGCGCCCTTTGATAACAAGCTGGTCCGTCAGGCACTGCACTATGGCCTGGATAAGGACTCCATCATCAAGAAGGCGCTCTTCGGCAACGCAAAGCCGGCGAGCTCCTACTTCCAGGAGGGCCACCCGGACTACGTCAAAGCCAAGAACGTATACAACTACGACCCCAAAAAGGCCGAGGACCTCCTCAAGCAGGCCGGCGTTTCCAGCCTCGAGTTCGAGCTGCTCACCACCGACACGGCCTGGGTCAAGGACGTAGCCCCGCTGATGCTCGAGTCCTGGAACAAGATCCCCGGCGTCAAGGTGAGCCTGAAGAACCTGCAGTCCGGCGCCCTGTATACGGACCGGGTGGCCAAGGGCGACTACAAAGTCGTCGCAGCTCCCGGAGACCCTTCGGTCTTCGGTAACGACGCCGACCTTCTGCTGAGCTGGTTCTACGCCGGGGACACCTGGATGAAGAACCGCGCGTTCTGGGGCGCCACCGCCGAACGCGCCCAGCTCGTGGACCTCATGGCCAAAGCAGGAAAAGCTTCCAAGAGTGACGCGAAGAAGCTCACGGGCGACATCGTTGACCTCGTCTCCGAAGAGGTTCCGCTCTACCCGATGTTCCACCGCCAGCTCCCCAGCGCCTGGAATGCCAAAAAGCTCAGTGGCTTCAAGCCGTTGCCCACCACCGGCGTTTCCTTCATCGGTGTCGGCCGCACCTCTTAAGCACCCCGACCGGAGAATACATTGACCACGATATTGCGCCTGCTGGGCCGCCGACTAGCCGCCCTGCCCCTGATGATTCTGGGCATCACATTGCTGGTGTTCCTCGTCCTTCAGGCAGCCCCGGGCGATCAGGCAAGCAGCGCCCTGGGCGAAGGGGCCAGTGAAGAAGCCAAGGAACAGTACCGCCAGGCCAACGGTCTGAACGATCCCCTGCCACTGCAATACGTGCACTTCCTCGGCCGGCTCGTTCAGTTAGACCTCGGCGTTACCACTCCCCCGGCGAAATCAGTGGCCAGCATGATCGGGTCCGCCTTTCCGCTCACCCTGCAACTGACCTTCCTCGGAGTGATCATTGCCGTGGTCCTCTCCCTGGTCTTCGGCATCGTCGGCGCTCTCTACCGGGACAAATGGCAGGACCAGGTAGTGCGGGTGTTCTCCATAGCCGCTGTCGCAACCCCCTCGTTCTGGCTCGGTATCCTCCTGATCCAGTGGTTCGCGCTGGGTCCGGCGCCGATATTCCCCTCAGGCGGAATCGCCAACCCGGAATCGGGATTCGGAGGGTGGATCAACTCCATGGCCCTGCCGGCACTCGCGCTGGGAATTCCGGTGTCGGCATCGTTGATCCGGGTGGTCCGCACGTCCATGGTCGAAGAACTCGACCGTGACTACGTGCGGACCGCCATAGGCAACGGTGTCCCCTACCGGGAAGTCGTTTCCAAAAACGTCCTCCGCAACGCCCTTGTCACCCCCGTGACCGTTCTGGGCCTCCGGATCGGCTACCTGCTGGGCGGTGCCGTTGTCATCGAGATGATCTTTGCCCTGCCGGGCATGGGCCAGCTCATCCTCAACGGAATCACCAACCTGGACATCAATCTCGTCCAAGGCGTCGTGCTCACCATCTCCGTGACCTTTGTTCTCGTGAATATCGCAGTGGATCTGCTGTACCTCCTCATCAACCCCCGAATCAGGACCGTGTGACCATGCGAAGCAAACTCGCTGAACGCCTCAGTGCCCCGGGCCTGCGCTTCAAAGCGCTTCCCTGGAGCTCCCGCCTCGCCCTGTCCTTCCTCGTGCTGATTGCCCTGGCCGCCGTGCTGGCACCGGTCCTGGCACCGCACGACCCGCTGGAGACCTTCATCCCCGCGACTGCGCCCGGGGCCGAGCACTTCTTCGGCACAGACCGCCTCGGCAGGGACATCTTCTCCCGACTGCTGTACGGGTCCCAATCATCGCTCATGATCGGCCTTGGCGCTGTCGGGCTGGCGGTCCTGGCCGGCGCCGTCCTCGGCTCCGTGGCGGCAACCTCCAGTAAAGCCGTCAACGAGCTGACCATGCGCATCATGGACATCCTGATGGCGTTCCCCGGCATCGCCCTGGCCGCCGTGCTGCTGGCAGCTTTTGGAAACTCTGTCCCGACCATCATCGTCGCGATTGCCATCATCTACACGCCCCAGCTGGCGCGGGTGGTGCGCGCTAACGTTCTTGCCCAGTACGGGGAGGATTACGTCCGCGCCGAACGCGTGATCGGTGCCGGCCGCTTCCACATCCTTAGCCGCCACATCGTGCGCAATACCGCCGCCCCGGTGCTGGTTTTCGCCACCGTCATGGTCGCAGACGCGATCATCCTCGAGGCATCCCTTTCCTTCCTTGGCGCCGGCGTCCAGGACCCCGCCCCCTCATGGGGCAACGTCATCTCCTACGGACGCAACCTGGTCCTTTCGGGCGGCTGGTGGGCCACGACATTCGCGGGCCTCACTATCCTCCTGACAGTCCTCGCGCTGAACATCCTGGCCGAAGGCCTCACCGACGCCATGGTCAATCCCCGCCTGCGCCGCGCGCCGGTCGTGAAAGACGATGACGGGACCGCGGCCACCGCCTCCGGGAACGCGGTCGCGGTGGACGCTGAAGTGGCCACCTCGGTGGCGCAACCCTCAGTCGTCGAACAGCACGAACTCGACGGCGTCCGCACCAACCCCGTCGCCCTCAGCGAAGTGGATGTGGCCGGCGCGGCAGAGGCCCGGCGGGGTGCCGCCAAGCCCGCCGACCTGGGGCTCCTTCTCGAGAAGGAACTAGCCCTCCTCGCCTCCGTTGAAGCCGGGCGCACGGACCGGCTCCCCCAGGTCCCGGACACTGCCCGCACCGTTCTCGAGGTCAAGAACCTGTCCATCCGCTTCCCGGGGAGATTCGGCGACACCGCAATTGTCGACAACGTCTCTTTCACCGTCCGCGAAGGCGAGACTATGGGCCTGGTCGGAGAATCCGGCTGCGGCAAGTCCATCACCTCCCTGGCGGTCATGGGGCTCCTCCCACCCGCAGCCCGGATTAGCGGATCCATCACTTTCGAGGGCAAAGAACTCCTTGACCCCCGGACCGGCCACAGCAACCCCGCAGCATACAAGGGACTCCGAGGCGAACAAATCGCCATGGTCTACCAGGACGCGCTCAGCTCACTGAATCCCTCGATGAAAATCAAAGACCAGATGACCCAGCTGACCCGCCGCGGCGGTCGAAAGACACCCACCGAACTGCTCGAAATGGTCAAACTCGACCCCGTCCGCACATTGGCTAGCTACCCGCACGAGCTCTCCGGCGGCCAACGCCAGCGCGTCCTGATCGCTATGGCCCTGTCCCGCTCCCCGAAGATCGTCGTGGCCGACGAACCCACCACAGCACTCGATGTCACCGTGCAAAAACAGGTCGTCGACCTACTGAACGAGCTTCGAGAACAACTCGGCTTCGCGATGGTCTTCGTCAGCCACGACCTCGCCCTGGTGGCCTCACTGGCCCACCGGATCACCGTCATGTACGCCGGCCAGGTCGTCGAATCCGCCCGGGCGACCGAACTGCTGCAAAACCCGCAACACGAATACACCCGGGGCCTGCTCGGTGCTGTGCTCTCCATCGAGGCAGACGCCGAACGGCTCCACCAGATCCCCGGCACCGTTCCCTCCCCGCAGAGCTTTGCGACCGGAGACCGATTCGCAGCACGTTCCCGGCGGCCTGACGCCGACCCGAACCAGCGACTCGTCCTCACCGCGGTCAGCGGGGATTCAGACCACTACTGGGCAAGCCACCTGAAGGAGGAAGCCAAGTGAGCCTCTCCACCGGAAAACCCGTCATCGAACTCAAAGACGTCAAAGTCCATCACCGCGCCCGAACCGGCGGACTATTCCGACCGAATATTGTCAAAGCCGTCAACGGCGTCAATTTCAGCATCAGCCGCGGAGAAACGGTCGGCATCGTCGGAGAGTCCGGATGCGGTAAATCCACGCTGGCCTCGGTGCTCGTCGGCCTCCAGACACCGACCTCCGGCCAGGTGCTCTTCCACGGCAAGCCCGCCATCAAACGCAGCGCGGCCATGCGAAAGGAGTTCGGCCGGGCCGTTTCCGTCGTCTTCCAGGACCCGGCCACGGCGCTGAACCCCCGGATGACGATCGAGGACATCCTCACCGATCCCCTTCAGGTCCACGGCATCGGCAACGCAACCACTCGGCGCGCAAAGGTCAAAGAGCTCCTCTCCCTCGTGGGCCTGCCCGGTTCCGCGGCGGAAGTGACGCCCTCGCAGGTCTCCGGAGGCCAGCGTCAGCGTGTTGCTATCGCAAGGGCCCTTGCCCTTGACCCGGACATCATCGTTGCCGATGAGCCTACTTCGGCTCTGGACGTTTCCGTCCGGGCCCAGGTGCTCAACCTGCTCTCGGACCTGAAGACCCAGCTCAACCTCGGCATGGTGTTCATCTCCCACGACATCCAAACCGTCCGCTACGTCTCCGATCGCATCTGCGTCATGTACTTCGGGGAAATCGTCGAAGAGGGGTCGGCCGAAGAAGTCTTCGGCAACCCCCGCAACGACTACACCCGCAAACTTCTGGGCGCCGCCCCCAGCCTCCTCCACACCTAAATTTCATCCACCTCTCAACAAGTCATTGGAGATTTCCGTGCCCTCCCACTTCCACGGCGTCATACCGCCCGTCGTCACTCCCCGCCACGCCGACGGCAGCATCGACACCGCGTCACTCCAAAACGTCACCAGGCACCTTCTGGACGGCGGCGTCGCCGGGCTATTCGTTCTCGGATCCTCCGGCGAAGTGCCCTACCTGACCAACGCCGAGCGGGAACTGGTCGTCACGACCATCGCTGACGCCAACGCCGGAGCGGTACCCCTGATCGTCGGCGCCAACGAACAAACCACCCGCCGTGTCATCGAGGAAGCCAAAAAGGTCATCGACCTCGGCGCCGACGCCATCGTGGTGACCTCGATGTACTACGCCATCGGCAATGTCGAAGAAACCGAAACCCACTTCCGCAGCGTCCACGCCGCCATCGACAAGCCGATCTTCGCCTACGACGTTCCGGTCCGCACGCACTTCAAACTCCCCACAGACCTGCTCGTCCGACTCGGCCGCGACGGCGTCATCGCCGGCGTCAAAGACTCCTCAGGCGACGACGTCGGGTTCCGTCAGCTGCTGCTGGCCGCCAAGGACATCGATGACTTCGACATCTTCACCGGCCACGAAGTCGTCGTTGACGGCGCCCTTCTGGGAGGGGCGCAGGGCGTCGTACCCGGCCTCGGAAACGTAGACCCACGCGGCTACCGCACCCTCGTGGACGCAGCCGCCGCCGGAGACTGGGCAAAAGCCGCCGCAGAGCAGGACCGCCTGGCCGACCTCTTCGAGATCGTCTACGCCCCCAATGGACGCGTTTCCGGAGGGGCGGCCGGGCTGGGAGCCTTCAAGACCGCACTGCAGGTCATGGGCGTCATCGAGTCCAACACCATGAGCGCACCCATGCTGTCACTGAACGAGGAAGAGACCCTGGCGATCAAGGTCATCCTCGAACGCAACGGCCTGGTCTAAACAAGGAGGGCTGATTGTGCTGCACGCCATCGGGATTGACCTGGGAGGCACGAAAACAGCGGTAGGTATCGTATCGGCCGCCGGCCGGGTTCTTTTCTCCGAGGAAATCCCGACCCGGAACCGTGACGGCGCAGCTGCCATCCTCGATGCGACTGCCGCGGCGGTTGTGGAAATGTCCCGCTATGCGGCCAATCTGGGCCTGACAGTTGACGGTGTCGGCATCGGTTCGGCCGGCGTCATCGACCCTGTTCAGGGTTCAGTGACGTCGGCAACTGATGCTATTCATGGGTGGACCGGAACCCGGTTGACGGAAGAACTGGCGGCCCGGCTGGGGTTGCCCGCACCGGCCGTGCGGGCGACCAATGATGTGCACGCACACGCCCTCGGCGAGGCATGGACCGGAGCCGCAGCGGGGACAACAAGTTCCCTGCTCGTGGCTTTCGGCACCGGCGTCGGTGGCAGCTTTGTCCTCAACGGGGCGCCGGTGCCCGGACACCGCTTCGTCGGCGGCCACGTCGGACACTTCGCCTCCCCCTTCGCCGTCTATGCCGGAGAACCGCTCCCCTGCGTCTGTGGGGGGCATGGGCACGTCGAGGCCATCGCATCAGGGCCCGCCATCCTTGATCACTTCAGAAGACTCAGCGGCGAACCGGCGGCTGATGCCCGGGCCGTGTTCGCCTTGGCGTCGGCGGGGAACGAAGCAGCAGCCGTCGCAGTGAGGGCCGGGGCATCCGCGGCCGGCCAGGCCGTGGGCGGGCTGTCCAACATCCTGGACCCGGAAAAAGTAGTGATCTCTGGTGGGCTCGCATCAGCCGGTCCCATGTGGTGGGAACCGATGGAAACCGCGCTTAGAGCGGAACTACTCCCTGCTCTGACAGCCCTCCCGGTGCAGCGCGCGGAGTTGGGAAACGCAGCCGCCGTCGTCGGGGCGGCCAGCCTGATACTCAAAGACAACCCACGAAGCGGAATGATGCAGAAATGATTTTGACTCCCGCCGGCCTTGCCGCCCTCGAAGGCCGCCTCATCGTCTCTTGCCAGGCCTACCCGGGGGAACCGATGCGCGACCCCGGGACAACCGCCAAAGTCGCGGCCTCAGCCGTCCTCGGGGGCGCCGCCGCGGTGCGGGTCCAAGGCCTTGCGGACATTCAATTCACCCGCACCGCGGTCGAAGCGCCCGTCATAGGCCTATGGAAGGACGGTCACGACGGAGTCTTCATCACCCCGACGCTGCGCCATGCCCTGGCCGTGGCGACCGCCGGCGCCCACGTCGTAGCCGTTGACGGTACCCGCCGTCAACGGCCGGACCACCTCAGCCTGACCGACACCATTGCAGAAATTCATCACAACTCCCACGCGTTGGTGATGGCAGACTGCGGTTCGCTCGAAGACGCTGTCCACGCCGCCGGGTCCGGTGCAGACCTCATCGGAACGACCCTGGCGGGCTACACCGGTGAACGGCCCAAAACATCAGGACCGGACCTGCAACTGCTCGACGACATTGCCCGGGCCGACCTCGGCGTGCCGCTGATCGCGGAAGGCCGGATCCATACACCGGCCCAGGCTCGTCAAGCACGGGAAGCCGGTGCCTTCGCCGTTGTCGTCGGAACGGCCATCACGCACCCGACAACGATTACGGGCTGGTTTGTGGACGCCCTCTCGTGAAATCACCACCCACAGTGCCCGGCGCGTATCTGCTGGATGGTGTCCTCCTCACAGACGGGGCAGAACTGGCTGAAGCCACCGTTGCGGTCGCTGACGGACATATCGAATACGCCGGACCCAGCGAAGGGCTAAGCCCAAACCTCAGGTCCAGATATTCGACAATGCCGTTACAGTCGGACGCAATCATTCTTCCCGGACTCATCGACCTTCACTGCCACGGGGCCGTCGGGGGTGACTTCCCCGGCGGCGACACGGACTCCATCCGGGCCGCCGTGCATTTCCTGCACCGCAGCGGCACCACCACCCTCCTGGCGAGCCTGGTCACCGCTGACAGACCTGACCTTCTCCGGGCCGCAGAAATCCTTCGCCCGCTGGCCGGAGAGGGACTCATCGCGGGGATCCACGCGGAAGGACCATTCCTCGCATCCGCACGGTGCGGCGCGCAGGATCCCCGTTTCCTGCTCGACCCCGACATAGGGCTGGTAGAGGAGCTGATGCGCCGCTCGGGCGGCCACCTGCGCACCATGACCTATGCGCCGGAACTTCCGGACGCGGCCCACCTCGTGAAGGCCCTGACACGGCTGGGAGTAATCCCCTCTCTAGGCCACACAGACGCCGACGCGGCCACCGCTGCGGCATCCCTCATGGCGGCCGCAAATGATCTGGCAACTGTCTTTCCCGGCTCTGCCAAGCGCCCGACAGTGACCCATCTCTTCAACGGCATGCCCCCGCTCCACCACCGTTCTCCCGGGCCGGTGGGCGCGTGCTTGCGCCTCGCCGCCGAGGGCGCCATCGCCCTCGAGCTGATCGCCGACGGCGTTCACTTGGACCCTGAAACGGTCCGCATGGTTTTTTCCACGGCAGGAGCCGCCAACATTCTGTTGGTCACGGACTCTATGTCCGCGACCGGACTCCCAGACGGGGACTACGAGTTGGGGCCCGCTGCGGTCCGCGTCTCCGCCGGAGAGGCACGACTGAAGTCTGATAATTCTCTGGCCGGCGGCACTGCCACCCTGCTTGATGTTGTCCGCCGCACGGTCGAGGCAGGTGTCTCCCCGGCCGCTGCCGTGTTATCGGCCACTGCCGTCCCGGCAGCCGTCCTTGGGCTGGGGGCCAGCGTCGGCAGTCTGAGGGCGGGGATGAGGGCTGACATCCTGGTCACCGATGGGCAGTTAAGCCCGGCCGTGGTCATGCGCGCGGGCAGAGTTCTCACTCCGCCAACACCACGCTGAGCGGTCAGCACGAGCTGAGCGGATTCCGGGGCCGCGGACGTCACCGCCGGAGTTCAGGCGGAAGGCGCCGCGATCCGCACCGCTACGGGGCCGGTCGACAAGTATTTGGCAGCGGCTTCGTCGGCAACGACCGTGACGTGGGAGTGCCGCTGCATGATCGAGGCGGGGCAGTCGGGGGTCACCGGGCCCTGCAACGCCCGGTCCAGAATCTCGGCTTTGTCGTCTCCGGAAACCACCATCAGAAGGTGCCGGGCCTCCATGATTGTGCCAAGCCCCTGCGTGATACACCGTTCCGGGACTTCCTCCGCAGAGGCGAAGTAGCGGGCATTGGCTTGACGGGTACGTTCGGTGAGTTCTTCTACGCGGGTGCGCGAGTCGAACGCAGATCCCGGTTCATTGAAGGCGATGTGACCGTTATGCCCGATCCCAAGAATCTGCAGGTCGACGCCCCCGGCACGTCCGATAGCGGCATCGTACTGTTCCGCGGCCAGGTGCGGGTCCTGTGCGGAGCCGTCGGGCACGAAGACGTTCGCCGGGCGGAGCCCTAAGCGTTCGGTAACCTCCCGGTGGATGACGGCTGAGTAGCTTTGGGAGTGACCAGCGGGCAAACCCACATATTCATCCAGTGCGAACGCACGCACGCCCGACAGATCCAGGTTATGGCGGGCCAGCGCTTCGTAAACCGGGAGCGGGGATCCTCCTGTCGCAACTCCCAGAACGGCAGTTGGCTTACTGCGAATTACCGCAGCGACAATGCCGGCGGCCACGGCGCCCGTATCGGCCTGTGCAGGTACGACGAAGATTTCCATGACTGAGAGCTTCCTATTTTAACGACAGCGAGTGGTTGAACTGATGGCGCAGCAAACATGCCCCACAGGCGCGAGTCCCTGGGGATAGAGATGGAGGGAAAAGGCAGACCTAGGCGGAGGCGACGTCTTTGAGTTTGCGGCGGATTCCGTCGAAATGCCGTTGCAGCCGTTCGGACGCCAAAGCCTTGTCTTTCCGGGCCACTGCATCGTAAATATCCCAGTGGATTTTGACCTGTTCGTCCAGGTTTACAGGCCCGGAACCCAATGCCTCGTGGATCTGCCGGTACACCTGCCAGAACACGTCCATGAGATTGATCAGAAGGTCGTTGTTGAGCGGCGCGTACAGGCGGCGGTGGAATTCGGCGTCCTGCTCGGCCAGCAGGCCGCCCTCGGCCGCCGCCTTCTGCATCGCCTCCATGGTCTCCCGCAAAGCCGCCAAATGCTCATCAGTCAGAAGATCGATCGCGGAGCCAATCAGCCCCGATTCCAGCGCCTGCCGGACATCGATCAACTCCATGGCCTCCTCACCGCGGTGCCCCAGCGAAAGTCGGCCGCGGAACGTCAGGCCCGACACGAGCGCACTGAAGTTGTTGGGAGCCACAAACATTCCAAACCCATGACGGATTTCGATGACGCCAAGGGCCTGCAGGACTTTGAGCGACTCACGAATGGTGTTCCGTCCGACACCGAGCTCGGCCGACAGCTCGCTTTCGGTGGGTAGGGCATCCCCCACATCCAGACCGCGTTCCAGAATCAGCTCCATAATGCGCGTCTGCAACGCCTGCGAACGGATCTGTGCACTGAATCTTGCCGGGGAAACCGTACTGGGTGCCGGGGTCACGTCATCTCCTTCGACCGCTCTTTGATGACGGTCACATCACCTACTATACAGAGATGGGACGTCCTTTGTCTTAGGGGAAAGTGAATTTCGTCGGAATTTACTCCAGGCTCTTTTGTCTTACCTCTGCCGCCCAGGACACCCTCGACCGCGCCTTTGGGCACCCACCGTCTTCTGGAGTTTAGATGCCGCTCGTAGACCTTCCTTTGGAACGGCTGCAAAACTACACCTCATCGACAGAGGAACCCGCCGACTTTGATGCCTTTTGGGAGAGAACGATAACTGCAGCGCGCTCACACGCCCTGGATGTTACATGCAGGCCGGTAGAAAACATGTTGCCATTGATCGATAGCTTCGATGTGTCCTTTGCCGGGTACGGCGGCGACCGCATTCGGGCCTGGCTTCACCTGCCCGCAGCGCGCCGCCCCGATGAAACGCTCCCGGCAATCGTGCAGTACATCGGTTACTCGGGCGGCCGCGGCCTGGTTCAACAAGATACGACCTGGGCGCAGGCAGGATATGCACAGTTCATCATGGACACCCGGGGCCAAGGCTACGGAGGGATTTCCGGAGCCACTCCGGACCCCCACCCCTCCGCTGGAGAAGTTGGGTATCCGGGGGTCATGACCCGTGGGCTGTCCTCGCGGGAGGACTACTACTACCGCAGGCTCTACACGGACGCATTCCGGGCAGTCGAGGCCGTCCAGAGCCTTGCACCGATCGACGAAGAAGCAATCGTTTTGGCAGGAATCAGCCAGGGAGGAGCCTTGTCCATCGCCACCGCTGGACTCGCGTCCACCCGGCTAAGGGGAATCCGGGCCGTCCTGACGGATGTGCCATTCATGCAGGACCTTCCCAGAAACATCGACCTGGCCTCAAACGGCCCCTACCCTGAAATCAGTGGGTTCCTGGCCCGCCACCGTGACCGACGAGCCCAGGCATATGAAGTGCTGAACTACTTCGACGGCGTCCACTTCAGCCGGCGGGCGACAGCTCCCACGCTTTACTCGGTCGCCCTGCGCGACGACGTCTGCCTGCCTTCAACAGTTTTCGCTTCTTACAACGCCTACGGGACATCACACGTACCTAGCGGCGGGGCAGCGACCACAAAATCTATCGAGGTCTACCCTTTCAATGGCCACGAGGGGGGCCAGGAACACCATTGGGTCCGACAGTTGACCTACTTGGCTGCGCTACTCCGGGGATAGGAGCGAGGCTGCGTCGAGTCACGTGCTGGGTAGCTTCTCCCAGTGGTTCCGCGGTCGCCGGAACTTTCCTTCACCCGTTTTCGTTGTGCCGGTTTTTCGCGGGGCCCCACCGCCATAGATACTTGGGCAATGAATATTCACAGCGCTCTCGATCATGAGAACGCGAACCATCCGCCGGCGATGCCGGAGGTCCCCGCTCAGATGCGCGCGGTGCTCAATGGAATTCCGGCGATGGTGGCGTACTGGGACGCGGAACTGAGGAACCGGCTGGCCAATGATGCCTACCTGTCCTGGTTCGGAGTCGAGGCTGAGCAGCTGTACGGGATGCACATCCGCGAGCTGCTGCACGAGGACGTCTACGCGGCCAACCGCGGGTACATCGAGAAGGTTCTTGGCGGCGAGCCGCAACTGTTCAAGCGCACGCTCACCGACGCCGGCGGCGGCACCCGCCACGCCGAGGTCTCCTACATGCCCGATGAGCGCGATGGCGCCGTTCTGGGCTTCTTCGTCATGATCACCGATGTCACGGATCGGGTCCTCGCGGAGCACCGGCAGCGCCGCGACACGGACCGCTACCGCGCCCTGGCCGGCAGCATCCCCGGCGTCTTCGTCCTGCTCTTCGATGCGGATCTCCGCTATCTGATCGCCGAAGGCCAGGAGTTGCACGCCTTCGGTTACCGCCCGGACGAGCTGGAGGGCCGCCGCATCCACGATGTGCTGGAGGGCTGGCTGGCCGAGGAACTGGAACCCCGCTACCGGGCGGCCCTGGCCGGCGAGGAGGTCGCCTGGACCCGGCGGATCGGCCCCCGCACCTACCGGCTCAAGGCCGGGCCGGTCACCTCCGACGGTGCCACCGCCGGAATGGTGGTGGCCGTGGACGTCACCGAGCGGCTACAGCAGGAGCAGACCTGGGCGGCGCTGCACGAGATCGCCACCGCCGTGGCCCGCAACGCGGCGCCGGAGGACATCTCGGTGCAGCTCGCGTTTATCCTCAGGGACCTCTTCGCCGTCGACTCCGCCGCCGTCGTCCGCTACACCGGGCCCCTGTCGGCCGAGATCGTGGCCATGGCCCCGGCTATGCCCTCGACGCTGAGCCGGGAGCATGTCTTCGCTCTGACCGACAATTCTGCCACCGTTCGGGTGGCGGTGACGGGGAAGCCCGCCCTGGTTGTGTACGGCACCAAGAGCGGTGGCGTCGCGGAGGGGCAGATGCTCGCCGGCGGCTTCCGATCCGCCGCGGCCGCCCCGATCCGGGTGCACGGCAGCCTCTGGGGCGTGGTGAGCCTGACCTCCAAGTCCAGCACCGGCGTCACCGCGGCCATGTTGGAGCGGCTGGCGCAATTCGCGGAACTGGTGGAAATCGCCATCGGCAACACCGAGGCCCGGGCCCAACTGGAGCGCCAGGCCACCACGGACGAGCTCAGCGGGCTGCCCAACCGCCGCTCCCTGGAGCAGCACCTGGCCCACGAGATCGAGCGGGCCGCCGCCCGCGGCACCCACCTCAGCGCCATCGTGCTGGACATCGACCACTTTAAGAAGGTCAACGACACCTTCGGGCACCTGATGGGCGACGTGGTGCTGGCCGACGTCGCCGCCCGGCTCCGGGCGGTGGCGCGAAAGGATGAAATCGTGGCCCGCTTCGGCGGCGAGGAATTCGTCTGGCTGCTTCCGGAAACCGACGGGGTGGAGGCGTTGCTGGCGGCGGAACGGGCCCGGGTGGCGATCGGCTCCGAACCGTTCGGCGATGTCGGGCACATCACCGTCTCGGCGGGCGTCTGCGAACTGTCCGACGCCGGCAGCCGGGGCCTGCTGGCCTGCGCGGACCGGGCACTGTACGCGGCCAAGCACGCCGGCCGCGACCGCAGCGAACGCTACGGCGCGGCCGGCTGACCGGCGCCCCGCCGTCGTCAGCAGGCGTTAGACGAACGCGGATTTCCCGGTGACGGCCCGGGCCACGATCATCGAATTGATCTCGTAGCTGCCCTCGTAGGTGTAGAGGATCTCGGCGTCGCCGA
>Ga0209148_1001152_pt1 | contig 15388 bp, 13 predicted proteins | sample AraplaCol_mMF_r2_2_FD_184288 | JGI IMG/M metagenome (GOLD analysis project Ga0209148, IMG submission 184288) | Arabidopsis root microbial communities from North Carolina, USA - plate scrape CL_Col_mMF_r2 (SPAdes) (version 2) | ecosystem: Host-associated > Plants > Roots > Endosphere | place...
CGCCCCAGCGTGCGTACGACGACCCTGTCGATCGCCGTTGGGAGCGGGCATCTGGCAAGGACGCTGCGCTACTGCGCGCGTTGGGATAAGCGGATGCGACATGTGGCGCCTGCGCCGATGCGTCGCTCGACTGGCTGGCCTCCATGGCATCGAGCATGCGCGCGACATCGCGCATCTGGCGCGCCCGACGTTCGCGTTCGTCCTGTTCGTCACGCCCCGCGCAGCAGCGAGTGCGCAGGCAAGCGCCAACCAGGCGGCTAGGCGTGCGACGGTGGCCTCCCCCCATCGGGGGAGCAACGAAGAAACCTTCAACGATTATCCCTTGCGTGTCGGGCGAAGCCTGACTAGACGCTCCGTGTTCACTGACGCCGCACAGGCGAAAGTGCCGACGATGGTAAGTCGCGTCGGCGGATAGATCGATGGAAGTTTTCGGAAAAAACGGACGAAGTGGCGGCTCAGCCGTGGTCGACGATGACGCGTTCGCCCGCGACCCAGCTCTCACGTAGCAGGTGTCCGCCGATCCAGTAGCACAGCTCGGACGGATGACCCACGTTCCACATCGCGAGATCGGCGCGCCGCCCCACGGCGAGTACGCCGCGGTCGTCGAGACCAAGGGCGCGCGCCGCATGCACCGTGGCTCCGCGCAGGGCTTCCTCCGGGGTGAGACGGAAAAGGGTGCACGCCATGCCCATGGCCATGCGCAACGACAGCAGGGGGGAGGTGCCGGGATTCAGATCGGTGGCGACCGCCATCGCCACACCGTGCTCGCGGAACGCGGCGATCGGCGGCGGGCGCGTGTCGCGCAGCGCGTAGTAGGCGCCGGGCAGAAGTACGGCCACCGTGCCTGCCTTTGCCATGGCCCGGACGCCCTCGCCGCTGGTCCATTCCAGATGATCCGCGGACAGACCGCCGTAACGCGCGACCAGCGCGGCGCCGCCGAGATCCGACAATTGCTCTGCATGCAGTTTCACCGGCAGGCCGAGCGTCGTGGCCTTGTCGAACAGGCGCTGCGTCTCGGCGGGGGTGAAGCCGATACCTTCGCAGAACGCATCCACCGCATCGACGAGCCCTTCGTCGGCGAGCGAGGGCAGCATCGTGTCGCAGACCAGCGCCACGTAGTCGTCGCGTCGGCCGGTGTATTCGGGGGGAAGGGCGTGCAGGCCGAGGAAGGTTGTGCGTACGTCGATCCCGAGCGCTTCGCCGATGCGCCGCGCCACGCGCAGCATGCGTCGCTCGGCATCCGGCTCGAGCCCGTAACCCGACTTGATCTCCAGCGTGGTCACGCCATCTGCGAGCAAGGCTCGGGCCCGCGGCAAGGACTGATGCAGCAGGTCGTCTTCGCCGGCGGCTCGTGTGGCACGTACGCTGGACACGATGCCACCACCGGCACGGGCGATCTCCTCGTAGCTGGCGCCCTCCAGGCGTTGCTCGAACTCGCGGGCCCGGTCGCCACCGAAGACGAGATGCGTATGGCAATCGACGAAGCCTGGCGTGACCCAGGTGCCGGGCAGCGACATCACATGCCGCGCCAATGCGTGCGGCTCTCCGGGCAGTGCGGACTGCGCGCCGGCAAACGCGATCCGGCCATCGCGCCAACCGATGGCGCCTTGTTCGATGGCGCCATAAGGCGCACCGTTGTCGAGCAGTGTGGCGAGTCCGACGTCGAGGATGAGATGGTCCCAGCGCGGGTCGTCGATCATGCCTGCGGTGCTCCGGCATGCGCCTCGCGGCGCGCACGTTCTTCGTCGTATTGGGCGACGAGGTGGTCGGCCAGCGCCTTGTATACCGGCACCCTGCAGACCAGTGCCGAGACGGCGCGCGCGAGCAGGCAGGCGGCCATGATCGGCAGAGCCATCTGGTGATTCGCGGTGAGTTCGAGCGAAATGACCGCAGCGGTGAGCGGCGCCTGGGTCACGCCCGCAAGATAGGACGCCATGCCCAGCAGCACCACTGCCGACACGTCCGCGCCGGGCAGCAGATGCGCGATGTTGTCGCCGAGACCGGCACCTACCGCGAGCGCAGGGGAGAAGATGCCGCCAGGAATGCCTGCCCACGACGACGCGATGTTGCCGAGAAACTTCAGCACGCCGAACAGGGGCCCGGTGTCGCCGTGGCCCTGGAGGATGTCGCGCGCCTGCGCGTAGCCCGTGCCGTAGAGACCATTGGCGCTCAGCAGGCTGAGCAGGACGAGGGCGAGGCCGCAGATCGCCGCGAACGTGACGGGGCCGCGGGCGCGTAGCCGGCCGACGAAGCCGCGAAAGCCCTTCGCCGACGGCAGGATCAACCGCGCGAACAATCCACCTGCGAGGCCGCCTACGATGCCGGTCAGCAGCACCGCGATCCACGCCTTGCCCAGCGGCAGCGTGGCGCTGACGTCACCGAAATAAGCGTAGTTGCCGACGATGCCGAGCGACACCACGCCGGCCACGATCACGGCGGTGAGCAGCGTGCCGCTCATGCGGTGCTCGAACGTGCCGGACATTTCCTCGATGGCGAACACCACGCCGGCCAGTGGCGTATTGAATGCGGCGGCGAGGCCGGCGGCGGATCCGGCGAGGATGAATCGGCCCGCGGCCGTGGGGTCGTCAAAACCGAAGCGACGTCCGAGTGAATAGAGCAACCCGGCGCCGACGTGGACCGTAGGACCTTCGCGACCGACCGATGCGCCACCGAGCAGCGCGGCGAGGGTGAGCGCCATCTTGCCCACGGCGATCTTCAGCGAAAGCAGCCGGTTGCGGAACGCCTCGTCCTCCACTTTCAGCGCTGCGATGGCCTGTGGGATGCCTGAGCCCCGCGTAGCCTTCATCGCTCCCTGGGTCAGCCAGCAGAGCAGGGCGAATATCGTGGGCGTGACGATCAGCGGTACCCACCATCCATGTACCGCCACGCGGTGGAACAGCTCGAAGGCGAAATCCGCCGCCTTCGCAAAGAACACCGCGGAAAGACCGACGAGGATAGCGCCCGTCCAGAACAGAATGCGTCGCCGCCACTGCGTAGGCGAGAGCCATTCGTGGCGGCGCAGGCGTTCCAGTCGCGATGTCTGCGTCGACGCGGCTTCCGCGTCCGGCGCGCCGCTCATTTGCCCTCCGTGCTGCGCGCCCAGCGCACCTGATAGAGATCGAAACGACGGTCCTTGAGGTTCTGCACGGCGCCGGAGTTACGCGCACGAGCGAGGTTCTCCAAGCGGAGGTCGGCGAACAGCACCGTCTCGATGTTGGGAGTGGAGTCTGCCGCGATGCCGTCGCGGGCGAAAGGGAAGTCACTGGGAGTCAAGATGCAGCTTTGGCCGTACTGGATGTCGAAGTTGTTCACGCCCGGAAGATTGCCCACGTTGCCGGAAAGCACGACGTAGCACTGGTTCTCGATGGCGCGCGCTTGCGAGCAGTAGCGAACACGCAGATATCCTTCGCGCACGTCGGTGCAGAACGGTACGAAAAGAATCAACGCGCCCTGGTCGGTGAGATGGCGGGCGACTTCCGGGAATTCCGAGTCGTAGCAGATCATCACGCCGATCGGGCCGCAGTCGGTCTGGATCGTCGCGGCGGAATCGCCACCGGTGATGTTCCAGACGTTGCGCTCGCTGGGCGTCGGATGCAGTTTCTCGCGCTCATGGATGGAGCCGTCGCGGAGGCAGACGTAGCAGACGTTGTGAATATCGCCGTTGGGCTGCCGCGTGGGATGCGAGCCGCCAATGATATTGATGTTGTAGTGCACGGCCAGACGCTGGAACAGCGCCTTGACCTCGTCGGTGTACTCGGAGAGACGGCGGATCGAATCCACCGGTGACAGCTCCGCATTTTCGATGGAGAGCAATTGCAGCGTCAGCAGCTCAGGGAATGCGACGAAGTCGGCGTCGTAGTCCGCGGCGATGTCCACGAAGTATTCGACCTGCGTGGCGAACTCGGCGAAGGAGCCGATCCGCCGCTGCTGGTACTGCACCGATGCCACGCGCACGGAGTCCGGCAGGCGATGGCTCTGCGATACCCGCGGCACGTCGGGCTGGTCGTGGCGCTGCGGATTGCGCCATACCAGCAGCGCAGCGTAGCCAAGCGATTCGTGATCCGACGGCACGTACTCGCGCAGCAGCCCGATCACCTCGAACCCATTGCGCAACTGGAAGCTCAATGTGGGATCGCGCCGACTGCCATCGACCACCGCCTGGACGTAGGCCTCCGCGCTGCCGTACCGGCCGATGGCCCGCGCGAGCCCCGGCATGCGCCCGCCGAACACGATGCCGCGCAGCTTCAAGTCCGTGCAGAGCCGCTTGCGCGCCATGTAGAGGCGCTGGCCGATTCGCATGCCGCGGTAATCGGGATGCACCACCACTTCCATGCCGTAGAGCCAGTCGCCGTTGGGATCGTGCCGTGACGCGAAACCACCGCCGGTGATCTGCATCCAGGTATGAGGGGCGAGCGCGACGGCCTCGTTGATGCGGAACGTGGCGCAAAATCCCACGATTCGGCCTTCGTACTCGACCACGAACTGGCCTTCGGGAAAGTGGGTCTGCTGGCCTTGCAGCATTTCCGCGGAATGTCCCCACTCGGGCGTGTAGACACGGGCGGTAAGGGCTACCAGCTCGGGGACGTCGCTGGGACGCGCCAGGCGAAGCAGCAGCTTCGGGGGATGGGCGGCGTGGGTCTCGGTCATCGGTCTATTATGCGCGCCGAGCGCGTCGGCCTCACGTCGTCGCGAAAGGCGGGCCCGGTTACCATGGCGTACCCCACTCACAGGACGCCGCCATGTCTTCCCTTTCCGTCAGCGCCGACTACCTATGGCAGGCGGGAGCGTGGGGTGCGGGCGAGGCCCTGGGCATCTCGGGCCGACGCTTTGGCGCGGGGACGGGCGCGGCAGAACGGGTCGGGCGCTTCGTGCTACCGGGCATGCCCAACCTGCATTCGCATGCTTTCCAGCGGGCCATGGCCGGCCTGGCCGAGCGGCGCGGTCCGGGCGAGGACAGCTTCTGGACCTGGCGCGAAACCATGTATGCGTTTGCCGAGGCGATCGATCCGGACGATATGAAGGCCATCGCCACGCAGCTCTACGTGGAGATGCTGAAAGCCGGTTACACGCAGGTCTGCGAGTTCCACTATCTGCACCACGGCCCGCGCGGCGTGCCTTATGCCGATCCCGCGGCGATGTCGCTGGCGCTCATCGAGGCGGCGAAGGAAGCGGGCATCGGCCTCACGCTGTTGCCGGTGCTGTACATGACCGGCGGCTTCGACGGGCGGCCTCTCACCGAACGTCAGCAACGCTTTCGCCATGACGTCGGCAGCTTCGTCAGTCTGCTCGAACGACTGGCACCGTTGCAGGACGACATGTTCACTCTCGGCATCGCGCTGCATTCGTTGCGCGCGGTGCCCGAAGACGCCATGCGCTCGCTGCTGGCGACCGGCATCGCGCGTGCGCTACCCATCCACATCCATATCGCAGAACAGCTCGGCGAGGTGCAGGATTGCCTCGCGGTGCGCGGCGCGCGTCCGGTGGAGTGGCTGCTGGATCACGCCGATGTCGATCCGCGCTGGACCCTGATCCACGCGACCCACCTCACGGCTCAGGAGACGCATCGCATCGCCATCAGTGGCGCCGTGGCGGGACTGTGCCCCACCACGGAAGCCAACCTGGGCGACGGCCTGTTTCCGCTCGCGGCGTTCATCGATGCAGGCGGCGCGTTCGGCATCGGCTCGGACTCGCATATCTCCGTGTCGCCGGTGGAGGAACTGCGCTGGCTGGAATACGGCCAACGCCTCGTGACGCGGCATCGCAACGTCGCCGCGCGATCGGCCGAGGAAAGCGTGGGCACGGCACTGTGGCAGCGTGCGTTGAATGGTGGCGCAAAGGCTGCGGGCGCGGACGTGGGCCGACTGGCAAAGGGCGCCCGCGCGGACCTGCTCGTACTCGATGACACCTCGGCGCTGCTCGCAGCGCGTGGCGAAGCGGAAGTGATCGACAGTTTTCTTTTCGCGGGGAACACGCCGCTCGTGCGCGACGTGATGGTCGGCGGTCAATGGCGCGTCCGCGACTTCACGCACGCGGCGGAAGACGCCGTTGCGAAAGCCTACCGCGGCGTCGTGGAGAGATTGGCCGCTGCCTGACCGACCGGCCCCGACGGACACTTCGATTTGCCGTAGAGACCTTCGGCCGCGGGTTCCTGACGCGTGGCGGCCTCAGGCGAGGCATAGATCGAAACACCGAGATCGCATCCGTTCTCGCGCAATGAAAAGCGGACGGTGTCCATGCGCGTGGCAGGGGCGTCGTCGAGCGAACAGGTGCTGCCCTTGGCAAGCCGCAGTGTGACCGTGTTCGCGCCTGCATCGACCACCTCGAAGTGCGCATCCGTGCAACCTTTCCAACTCAGCGTCTCCTTGCCGACGCTGAGCATGCGCAGCCCCATGAAAGCGTTGCTATAGGGCTCCCAATCGCCGGCAAGCCAGGCCGGGGCGGGTTGAGCGGAGGAGAGCAGGGCGAAGGCGATCAAAGCGTGCATGTGCTGATGGTAACGCCATGGACGGTGGGGTGTTGCAACGAGGCCCTGTTTTGATTCTTCGCGGAATTCCGCGGCGTTGTCTGGATACGTCGGCTCGTTCGCCGCGGCGTGACGGCATGGTCCAGCGGCTGGAGCTACCGCTAGCTCGTGCGGCGAGGCTAGAGCCTTCGGTGTCCCCCCTTGCTGCTTCAGACAGGTCCTCCGCGTTCGAAAAGGACGGCCGCTGGCGCGGCCCATGTACCTAATGGCCTTCGGCCGCTCTCTTGTGCGGAACTCGCCTCGAGGGGAGACACCGAAGACTCCTGCGATGACTGAGGTCGCGTGTCGGCGGCGAGGGGGACGGGGGGTGGCTTCCCGAAGCGGCACAGGCGCCGATGCGAGCCATCAACAGAAACAGCGAGAAAAAAACCGGCACCTACCCCGGAATTCCGTGAAGAACCTTTCTTTTGCCCGTTGTCTTCAGTGAATAATGCTTGGAGGGGACGCCACGAGGGGCGACGCATGCAAGCGAGTGAATGGGTCTTCTTCCTGGGTGCTGCGCCCGGGATATACCTTGTGGTACGGAACATGCTCTGGTTTCATCGTGTCGTCCTGGCCTCGGAGGACATGGCGAGGAAGGGTGGGCAATGGCTCGATGCCAAACTGTGCTTCGCTTGCAGGAGCCGCCATGGCGGCGAGAAAACCTGGCCTCATCGCGAACTATTCCTCGCCGCCGTGGCGGCTCCTACAAGCGAGCCTGGGACACGCGCCATCACGGACTGGAGCACCCCGTGGTAGACCCGGCCGACACGGATGCCCTATGGATCGCCATGGCCGAACGGGTTCTCTCGTTGGCTGTCGCGCACCCGGCGGCATGGTCATGGGTCGTGAAGTTCGACGGTCAACGCGAAGCCAATCGCTTCACCTTTGTGCTGCGCTACGACAAGGACTGGAATATCGTCGAGCGACGAAACATGCCGTCGTTAATGCCGGGCATGTTGAATGCCTTCGAAGGTCTAGGTCTGGACGATTTTCATCAGGCAACTGAGGACGATGTCCACCGTGTAGCTGCCGGCCTCCGCGAGTTCGCTCATGCGGCCGACCACGGTATCGTTGTGGTGCTTTCTCGCACTTGTGGCGTTGCGCCGACGTTCGACATTGCAGTGATTTCTCCCGTCGGCATGAGTTCTCCATTCTCCGTAAGCGATGCCGACATGCTGCGCCTCGTGGACGAGGCGGCAGGCCGTGTTAGCGCGTGCGTGCCAGATCCGCGTGCGGGGGCGTGATCGCTTGGTTGACCTGAGCAGCTTCGGAGGGTGGCGTTCGCGACCGGAGCGACCGCAGATCGTCATTTCCACCTTTGCTCACCCCGCGCCGAAATCGACACTTGCCTCGCTCCCCGGATCGTGTTCTAGTCGGCCCATGCTTCGCATCGCCGCCAATAACGCCAATACCAATAATGCCCGGAACCTCGGGAGGGTCGGCGTGTAGGCGGTTGCAAGTGAAACCACCGGAATACACGAAAGGCCCGCCCTCACCAGGCGGGCCTTTTTCTTTGTGCAATGTCTAAGCAGGAGAGCAAGACCATGTGTTCAATCTTCGGGATGTTCGGGCTCGCGGCTGGCGACGATCTGGTCGCGTTGCGGGCGCAGGCGATGGCGCTTTCGCAGCGGCAGCGTCATCGCGGGCCGGATTGGAGCGGCGTGTACGTGGACGATGGCGCCATCCTCGTGCACGAGCGGCTGGCGATCGTCGATCCGGCCAGTGGCGCACAGCCGCTGCGTTCCCCGGAGGGTGATCTCGCGTTGGCCGTGAACGGCGAGATCTACAACCATCGCGAACTGCGCGCGGCCAGCGACTACGCCTTCACCACCGGCTCGGATTGCGAAGTGATCAACGCGTTGTATCGCGAGCACGGCGGCGATTTTCTGGACAAGCTCAACGGCATCTTCGCCTTTGCCTTGTGGGACGCCGGGCGGCGGCGGGTGTTGATCGCGCGCGATCCGATGGGCGTCTGTCCGCTCTATTGGGGACACGACAAGGAAGGGCGCCTGTGCGTGGCCTCGGAGATGAAATCGCTGGTGGGTGTGTGCGCCGACGTAGCGCCGTTCCCGCCTGGGCACGTCTACGACAGCGAGCGGGGCGCGGCGCAGCCGTATTGGACGCCCGCCTGGCGCGACTACGACGCGACCCGCGGCAAGATGATCGAGCCGGCGGCCTTGCGTGCGGCGTTCGAAGCGGCCGTGCATCGGCAGATGATGACCGACGTGCCCTACGGCGTGCTTCTCTCCGGCGGTCTCGATTCCTCGCTTGTTGCCGCCGTTGCCGCAGGCTTCGCCCGCCGTCGTATCGAGGAAGACGACCGCGGCGAAGCGTGGTGGCCGCGCCTGCATTCCTTTGCGATCGGTCTCGAAGGATCGCCCGACCTGGCGGCAGCCGAGGTCGCGGCGGAGGCCCTGGGTACGGTGCATCACGGATTCCGCTACACGTTCGAAGAAGGGTTGGACGCGCTGCCCGAGGTCATCCGCCATATCGAGACCTACGATGTCACCACGATTCGCGCCTCGACGCCGATGTTCCTGCTGGCGCGGCGGATCAAGGCCATGGGCGTGAAGATGGTGCTCTCCGGCGAAGGCTCGGACGAAGTGTTCGGCGGCTATCTGTACTTCCACAAGGCGCCCTCGGCGCGCGCGTTCCATGAGGAAACCGTGCGCAAGCTGGACGCGTTGCATTATTACGACTGCCTGCGTGCGAACAAATCGATGTCTGCCTGGGGCGTGGAAGCGCGAGTGCCGTTCCTCGACACCGAGTTCCTGCAGACGGCGATGGCCTTCGATGCCGAGGCCAAGATGGTGGCGCGGAAGGGGATCGAGAAGGGCATTCTCCGCGAAGCCTTCGAGGGCGCCTTGCCGCCGTCGATTCTGTGGCGGCAGAAGGAGCAATTCAGCGATGGCGTCGGTTACGGCTGGATCGACGGCTTGAAGGCGCATGCGGAGGCGATGGTGACGGACCGCGAGTTCGCCGCCGCTGCGGCGCGCTTCCCGTTCAACACTCCGGCCACCAAGGAGGCCTATTTCTACCGCAGCCTCTTTGAAACGCATTTTCCTGGCGAGGCCTGCGCGGCGACGGTGCCGGGCGGCAAGTCGATTGCGTGCTCTTCGCCGGCCGCCCTGGCCTGGGACCCGTCCTTCGCTGCCGCCGCCGACCCGTCGGGCCGGGCCGTGCGTGGCGTGCATCGGGAGGCGCTGCCTGGCTGAGCGGTGGCTGCTGCGCTGCGGCGACGGCGTGAATTTGTTAGGATTGGCCGCTTTAGCCGGGCCCTCCCACGCCCGCATACCAGGCCAGCCACACCATGATCGAGATCAATCCGATCCTTGCGCAGATTGCGGACCTCAAGGGCCGCGTCGAGTCGCTTAGGGGGTATCTTTGACTACGCCGTCAAGAAAGAACGGCTAGAAGAAGTCAATCGCGAGCTGGAGAGCCCCAACGTCTGGGACGATCCGAAGCGCGCGCAGGAGCTGGGCCGCGAGCGCGCCCAGCTCGATACCATCGTCACCGGCATCGATGAGATGACCGCTTCGCTGGACGACGCGAAGGAACTGCTCGACATGGCCGCCGCCGATGGCGACGAGGCCACGGTGCAGTCCATCGTCGATGACCTGAACAAGGTCGACGCGCGCGTGAGCAAGCTCGAATTCCAGCGCATGTTCTCCGGCAAGCTCGACGCCGCCCCGGCGTTCGTCGACATCCAGGCGGGCGCCGGTGGCACCGAGGCGCAGGACTGGGCGGAAATGCTCCTGCGCATGTACCTGCGCTGGGCAGAGTCGCGCGGCTGGAAGGCCGAGCTCATGGAAGTCTCCGGCGGAGAAGTCGCGGGCATCAAGTCCGCCACGTTCCGTGTGGAAGGCGACTACGCCTATGGCTGGCTCAAGACCGAGATCGGCGTGCATCGCCTCGTGCGCAAGAGCCCGTTCGACTCGGACAACCGTCGCCACACCAGCTTCACCTCCGTGTTCGTTTCGCCGGAAGTCGACGACGACATCGAGATCGACATCAATCCGGCCGACCTGAGGACCGACGTCTACCGTTCGTCCGGCGCAGGCGGTCAGCACGTGAACAAGACGGAATCGGCGGTGCGCATCACGCACGTCCCGACGAACACCGTCGTAGCCTGCCAGACCGAGCGCAGCCAGCACGCCAACCGCGACCGCGCCATGAAGATGCTCAAGGCGAAGTTGTACGAGCTGGAAGTGCAGAAGCGCAACGCCGAGAAGGACGCGCTGGAAGCCACCAAGTCCGACATCGGCTGGGGCAGCCAGATCCGCAACTACGTGCTCGACCAGTCGCGCATCAAGGATCTCCGCACCGGCATCGAACGCTCCGACACGCAGAAGGTGCTCGACGGCGACCTGGACGAATTCGTCGAAGCCAGCCTCAAGGCCGGTCTCGAAGCCGGTTCCAAGCGCGTCGATGCCTGATCCGCGCGGGGCGCGTCCGCGCCCCGCTTCCCACCCCGAGAAGTTGCCAACCAAGCCATGACCGAAAACGCCAACGCCGAAGCCTCCGCCATCGCTGCCGACGAGAACCGCCTCATCGCCGAGCGCCGCGAGAAACTGAAAGCGCTGCGCGCGCAGGGCATTGCCTATCCGAACGACTTCAAGGTAGACAGCTTTGCCGGCGACCTTCAAGCCGAGTTCGCCGACAAGGACACCTGGACCGCCGAGGCGATCGAAGCTTCGCCGCGTCGCGTGGCGGTGGCCGGTCGCATCATCCTCATGCGCGGGCAGGGCAAGGTCAGCTTCGTGCAGATGCAGGACGGCACCGGCCGGATCCAGCTTTTCGTCCATCAGGGCACGCTGGGCGAGGAAGCCTATGACGCGTTCAAGCGCTGGGACCTGGGCGATATCGTCGGCGCCACCGGTACCGTGATGCGCACCAAGACGGGCGAGCTGTCGATCAAGGTCGATGCGATCCGCCTGCTGACCAAGTCGCTGCGCGGCCTGCCGGACAAGCACCACGGCCTGGCCGACGTGGAGCAGCGCTACCGCCAGCGCTACGTGGACCTCATCGTCACCGAGGAATCCCGGCGCACCTTTGCGCTTCGCTCGAAGATCATCAGCCACGTACGCCGCTGGCTCGAAGCGGAGCCGCGTCGCTTTATGGAAGTGGAAACGCCGATGATGCACGTGATCCCCGGCGGGGCCACGGCACGGCCGTTCACCACCCATCACAACGCGCTCGATATCCCCTTGTTCCTGCGCGTGGCGCCGGAGCTTTACCTCAAGCGCCTGGTGGTCGGCGGTTTCGATCGCGTGTACGAGATCAACCGCAATTTCCGCAACGAGGGCGTGTCCACGCGGCACAACCCCGAGTTCACGATGCTCGAGCTGTACCAGGCCTATGCCACGTACCACGAGGTGATGGACCTGACCGAGGGCATGATCCGCTCCGCCGCCGTCGAGGTGGTGGGTCACACCGCCATCGAATGGGACGGCGCCACCGTGGACCTCGGTCCCGCGTTCCGCCGCTGGCGCATGGAAGACGCGGTGCTGGAACTCAACCCGGAGATCAAGCCCGGCGAGTTGCGCGATCGCGAGGCCATGGCGGCGCATGCGGTGCGCCTCGGTATCCACGTGAAGCCGACATACGGCTGGGGCAAGCTGCTGCTGGAAATCTTCGAGACGACGGTGGAGCACACGCTGATCCAGCCCACCTTCATCACCGATCACCCGGTGGAGGTCTCGCCGTTGGCGCGCGAGAGCGACACCGACAAGGGCATCACCGATCGCTTCGAGCTGTTCATCAACGGCAAGGAGATTGCCAACGGCTTCTCGGAACTCAACGATTCCGAAGACCAGGCGGCGCGTTTCCAGGCCCAGGTGGACGCGAAGGACGCCGGTGACGACGAGGCCATGCATTTCGACGCCGATTACATCCGCGCGCTCGAAGTCGGCCTGCCGCCCACCGGCGGCCTCGGCGTCGGTATCGACCGCCTCGTCATGCTGCTCACCGGTTCGTCGTCCATCCGCGACGTGCTGCTGTTCCCGACCATGCGTCCCGAGGCCTGAGCCTCGCACCCGGAGCTATCCCCATGCTGTATGCCATCGTCGCTCTCGATCACCCGAATTCGCTGGAAAACCGACTGGCTGCGCGGCCGGCGCATCTGGCGCGTCTGAATGCGCTCAAGGACGAAGGGCGGCTGAAGCTGGCCGGTCCGTTTCCTGCGATCGACTCGGAGGACCCGGGCGCGGCGGGTTTCAGCGGCAGCATGATCGTTGCCGAATTCGTCGATCTGCCCACCGCCAAGGCCTGGGCCGACGCCGATCCCTACGTGGCAGCCGGCGTCTATCGTGAGGTGACCGTCCGCCCGTTCAAGGCCGTGCTGCCGTGACCGTCGAAAAGGTCGAACGCATCCGTCAGTTGCTGACCGAGGCCCTGGCCCCGGTCGAGCTGGATGTGATCGACGAGGGCCACAAGCACGTGGGTCATTCGGGGCAAGGCAAGGGGCATTTCTTCGCTCGCATCGTCAGTCCGGCCTTCGCGGGCAAGAACCCGATCCAGCGTCACCGCATGGTCTACGAGGCACTGGGGGACATGATGCCGGACGGCATCCACGCGTTATCCATCGAAGCTCGCGCGCCGGGGGAATGATCGCCTGGCGCGTAGGAGCCGCCATGGCGGCGAGGAAAACCTGGCCGCGCTCTCGCAAGATTTCCCTCGTCGCTGCAGCGGCTCCTACGGGCGAGCGGGTAACTGACGCCAAGTAGAACAACAGGTTGCCAACGTTTCTTCGGGTAATCTCGCGTATTGCGCACCCCGTCCCCCTTTGGCAAAGTGGTCGACCAGCCAGGGGGAGGCTCCCGAACGGAGTCCACGGCCGCGTCCCAACGGAAACCATAATGCGTCTGACCACGATCAAGCTGGCGGGATTCAAGTCCTTCGTCGACCCCACCACGCTGCACCTGCCCACCAATATGACCGGCGTCGTCGGCCCCAATGGCTGCGGCAAGTCGAACATCATCGACGCCATCCGCTGGGTCATGGGCGAGTCGGCCGCCAGCCGCTTGCGTGGCGATTCGCTCACAGACGTCATCTTCTCCGGTTCCAGCGCACGCAAGCCCGTCGGCCAGGCGGCCGTGGAACTCATCTTCGACAACAGCGACGCCACGATCCAGGGCGAATACGCCAGCTTTGCCGAGATCTCGGTCAAGCGCGTCGTGAGTCGCGACGGTCAATCCGCCTATTTCCTCAATGGCGCGCGCTGTCGCCGCCGTGACATCACCGACCTGTTCCTCGGCACCGGCCTGGGACCGCGTTCCTACTCGATCATCGAGCAGGGCATGATCAGCCAGATCATCGAAGCGGCGCCGGAAGAACTCCGCACCCACCTCGAGGAAGCCGCCGGCATCTCGAAGTACAAGGAGCGGCGCAAGGAAACCGAGAGCCGCATCAAGTCCACCCGCGAGAACCTCGATCGCGTACGCGACGTGCGCGACGAGGTGGAAAAACAGCTCGACCACCTCAATCGCCAGGCTCGCGCGGCCGAACGCTGGAAGGCCTTCAAGGAAGAACATACCCGCCGCGAGGCCGAGCTTCGCGCACTGGAATACCGCACGCTGCATCGCCAGCACGAGGGTGAGGGCTCCGGCCTGCGCGAGGCGGAACTCGAAATCGAGAAGCATCTCGCCGGGCAGCGCCAGGTCGAGGCGCAGCTGGAAAGCGTGCGCGAGCGCCATCAGGGCGCCAGCGAGCACCTTAATCAAGTGCAGGCCGAGGTGTACAAGGTCGGCGCCGAGATCGCCCGCGTGGAGCAGCAGGTCCGGCACAACCGTGACCTCAACGAGCGGTTGACCCGTTCGCGTGCCGACGCCGAGCGCGAATACGAAGAACTCCGCGGTCACATCGAGACCGATCGCGAGCAGGTGGAAACCCTGCGCATGGCGCTGGCCGAGGGCGAACCGAAGCTGGAGGCGCTGCAACAGATCCAGGACGAAACCGGCGAGGTCCAACGCGCCACTGAAGCCCGGCTGGCCGACTGGCAGCAACGCTGGGACGCGCATACGCGCGGCGCCTCCGAATCCAGCCGCGCGGCGGAAGTGGAGCGCACGAAGCTGGCCTATCTCGACCGCCAGGCGGTCGATCTGTCCAAGCGCCGCGAAGCGCTCGAAGCCGAGCAGCGCGCCACCGACGTCGCCGCGCTCGATGCCGCGGCGGAACAACTGGAAACGGAACACGACACGCAGCGCGAGCGAGTGGAACAGCTCGGTGGCGTGCTCGACCAGCACAAGGTCTCCTACGAGCGGGTGCTGGACGAAGAACGCCAGGTGCAGTCGGCGCTCAACGATGCCCGCCAGCAGTTGCAGACGGCGCGCGGCCGGCAGGCGTCGCTCGAAGCATTGCAGAGCGCGGCACTGGGTCAGGAAGAATCGGCCGCCAGCGGCTGGCTGGCAAAGCTCGGCCTGGATCGTTCGCGGCGTCTCGGCGAATCCCTCCAGGTCGATGCGGGCTATGAATCCGCCGTGGAAACGGTGCTCGCCGGCGTGCTCGACGGCGTGCTCGTCGATGCTCCGGAAGCCTTGACCTCCGAGTTCTCGGCCCTGGGTCAGGCCGATGTGGCTCTGTTCGCAAAGGCTGCCGGTGGTCCCGGCACGGCCGGTACGCTCGCGGCGCACGTGCGTGGTCCGTTGGCCGCAGTGAACCTGCTGAGCCAGGTGTGGGTCGCCGATTCCGTGGAAGATGCGGCGGCGCGCGTGCCGACACTGGCCGCGCATCAATCGGTGATCACCCGCGACGGCGCCTGGATGGGGCCGGGCTGGGCGCGTGTGCTGCGTGCGCAGGGCAATCAGGTGGGTGTGCTCGCGCGCGAACGCGACATCCGTCAGCTCGCCGAGCAGATCGAAACGCTTGAGGCCTCCATCGAGGAGC
>Ga0209148_1001155_pt1 | contig 15347 bp, 16 predicted proteins | sample AraplaCol_mMF_r2_2_FD_184288 | JGI IMG/M metagenome (GOLD analysis project Ga0209148, IMG submission 184288) | Arabidopsis root microbial communities from North Carolina, USA - plate scrape CL_Col_mMF_r2 (SPAdes) (version 2) | ecosystem: Host-associated > Plants > Roots > Endosphere | place...
GGAGCTTTTTCAGTCGTTCCTCACACTGTTGCCAGGCGACACCGATTCGGCCCTCGCTCTGGCCCGCCACCATGATGAGCGGATGAAGCACCGGTGCTGGCTAGAAAGCGCGGTGAGACAGCCGATACGCCACGCGGTTGAAATTCGCCATGACAGCTTTTGCACAGCCGCCTTCGTCAAATTGTTGCGCCGACACAAAGTCGCCTTGGTTTGTGCGGACACCGTCTCCTGGCCGCTCCTGATGGATCTGACGAGCGATTTCGTCTATTGCCGGCTGCACGGGTCGAAAAAGCTTTATGTCAGCGGCTATGGGCCAAAGAGCCTATCACGATGGGCCGATCGGGTTCAGAGCTGGGTGGCGGGTGAGGAGCCGGCTGACGCCAATCGCCTTCTACCGCCGCTACGACCCCGTTCAAGCGGACGAGATGTTTTTGTCTATTTTGATAACGATGTGAAGGTACGTGCTCCGATCGACACGGCAGCTCTCATTCGCCGCACAACCAGCAAGATATAGCGACTGCGGTGACACGACGAACGGCTGATCGCTGCTTCTTATGACTGGCAAAGCGGTACCTGAACCTATCGCCTCTTCCGCCCGCCATCACTCCGCCCGAGAAACTCCAAAAGGATGGTGGTCAGCTCTTCGGGCGCCTCTTCAGCCATATGATGACCGCAAGCCATCCCCTGTCCTTCTACATGCCGCGCCCAGTTACGCCAGACGGCGAGCACGTCACCATAGAGCGCCGCCAAATCATCTTTTTCCGCCCAGACGCAGAGAAGTGGGCATTGGATTTTACGGCCTGCGACCCGATCTGCCGCATCATGCTGTCGATCAATTGTGAGGCCCGCACGGTAATCCTCCATCATGCCGTGAATGACCGCTGGGTCATGTATCGCCTGGAGATAGTCTTGATAATTTTCTTCACCCATTTCAGCCATCGAATTGCGGTACCACCGTTCCGGATCAGCAAGTATAGCGCGTTCCGGCTTTTCGAGTTGTGCAAAGAAAAACCAGTGCCACCAAGCTTGCGCGAACCTCTCGTCGCAGCGCTCTAACGCCTCTATGATCGGCACCGCTTCTAGGATCGCAAGATGGCTGACCACCTGTGGGCAATCCATGGCGAGACGAAAAGCCGTGTAGGCCCCGCGGTCATGGCCGACGACGGCGAAACGCTCGCAGCCGAAGCTCCGCATGAGCGCCAAGCAATCTTCTGCCTTCGCCCGCTTTGAAGACCCGGCATGATCTTCGGCGTCAGCCGGTTGCGAGGATCGACCGAAACCGCGCAAATCGGGGCAGTAGACGGTATGATGCTGTGCGAGAAGTGGCGCCACCCGATGCCATGTCGTATGTGTCCGCGGATGCCCATGCAGCAACAGAACAGGCGACCCCCGGCCGCCATAACGCAGCCGGAGCTGCGCATGCGGGAGAGTCGCCGTCATTAATTCGAAGCCGTCGAACATACAAATTTCACCTCTTCCTTGGATCGGTGCTCGTCATCTACTGAAGGACTGGAATTCTCAAAGACGCAGAACAGAAGGCCAAGATAACTTTACTTTGAGAAACTTGTTCCGATACCAAGGCTGACCTCAAACTGCTGTGACAGCTGATATCCTGCTGCGGGAACCTTCCGAATACGACAAGTTGGTGAGCAACCCGAGGCAGCCATGCGACGGCATGAAATGCCAGCCGTCGACATAGTGATCATCGAAAGAGCATCCCGTCCCGCCGCAGCCGACTGGTAGCGATCGGGTATAACTGCCCCCGCCCCAAGGCGATGACGGCAAGATCAGCAGCGAAGAGTTGCCGTAGGACGGGATCGAGCACATTCATCCCACCCGTATAAATACCGAAGGCTGGCAACAACAAGCGATCAGGGGCGCAGGCGAAGCATTTTCGCCGCAGCAACCTGCCGCCGGTCGACAAGACCGCCACCGGGTGGTAGTGGCCAAAGACAATCGCCCGTGCCTGGCTGGGCAAGGGCGGTTCGGCGGCGAAATCGTGGCGAAACAGGATACCACCGACCAGCAATTGTTGCGCGGTGCGGCCGGCAATGTCGGCTGGCGGGGCTGGATCGTGATTGCCCGACAGCCAAGTCCAGTCGCATTGCGCCGCCAGCCGGTGCAGCATATCAAGATCCGCTGCGCTCAGTCGCGCCGCCGCTGTCCTGTCATGAAAACTGTCGCCGAGGCAGATCACCTGTCGGGGCGCATATTCCTGGATCAGCGCCTCCAGCCGCAGCAGGGTTTCCGTGGTGTCATGCGGCGGCACGGGCAGATAGCGCGAGGCGGCGAAGGACGAACCTTTTTCAAAATGCAGATCGGCGACTGTCAGCAGCCGCCATTCCGGCCAATAGACAGCACCTGAAAGGTCCAGCTCGGCTTCGGTGCCGGCAAAAGCCAGGGTGAGCGAAATGCGCGTCATTTCTTGCAGAATCCCGTCACCCGATCACCCATTCCTAATCGCCTGTCGCTTCCGCGATGAGATCGTTGGCGGCCGCTTCGAGGAGCTCTTCCGTTGCCTCGCCCTCGACCCGTTCGCGGCCAATATCGAGCAGAATGGGCACAGCCAAAGGCGATACATGTGCGAGGCGCCGGAAGGTGATGCGGCCGACAATCCGCTGGAGAAACTGACTGAGGCGGCCGACATCCGCCAAGTTCCAGGCGGCATCCTGGTGCGTCGCACGGAGCAGGATGTGATCGGGCTCGTGCTTGCGCAAGACGTCATAGATGAGATCGGCATTGAAGGTCACTTGCTTCCTGCTCTTCTCGGCGCCCGGATGCCGCCGCTCGATCAGCCCGGAAACGATCGCCACCATGCGGAAACTGCGGCGCAGCATCGAGGATTCCTCGAGCCATTCCTCGAGGTCGTCGCCGAGCATGTCCTGGTCAAACAGCCGGTCGATGTCGCCGTTATCGGGCGCCCGCAACGACCAGATCCCCAGCACATAATCGCTCGCGACGAAACCCAATGGTTTCAACCCGAGCTTTTCCATACGCCGCGTCACCAGCATGCCGAGTGTCTGATGGGCATTGCGGCCCTCGAAGCTGTAAACCACGAGATATTCCCGCTTGCCCCGCGGGAAGGATTCAATCAGGACGCCCTTTCTGCCCGGCAGCAGCGATTTCCGGCGCTGCAGGCGCAGCCATTCCTGTACATCGGCAGGCAGCGAGGCATGGTGCTGCCGGCTCGCCAGCATCTCTCGCACCCGGCTTGCAAGGCCGGTTGTCAACGGCAGCCGGCCGCCGGCATAGGCGGGCACCTTCGGATCGCCCTGTTTCACACTGCTGCACTCCACCGCCAGGGCCCGGATGCCCTCGAAACGCAGCAGCCGGCCGGCAAAGATGAAGGTATCACCCGGGGTCAGCCCCTGGACAAACCATTCCTCGATATCTCCCAGCACAGGGCCGCGCCGTAACTTCACCCGCAGCATCGGCGCTTCGACGATGGTGCCGACATTCATCCGATATTGCCGGGCGACAATCGGTGCGGCGATTTCATAATCGCCGTCCGGCCGCTCGACCAGCCGGTGATACCGCTCATAGGCGCGCAAGGTATAGCCGCCATTGACCACATAGCGAAAGACATCATCGAACTCGTCTCGCCTGAGCGTCTGGAATGGATAGGCGGTCTTGATCTCGGCGAAGAGCCGGTCAGGATTAATGGGCTGCGAACAGGCGCAGCCCAGAATATGCTGCGCCAGCACATCCAGACAGGCGGGACGCGCGGGATAGCCATCCAGATCGCCTGCCAGCGCTGCCTCCTTGGCCGCCTGGCATTCGAGTAACTCGAAGCGGTTGGCCGGCACTAACAGCGCTTTGCTCGGCTCGTCGAGACGATGATTGGCGCGGCCAATGCGCTGCAACAGGCGGCTGGCGCCCTTTGGCGCGCCGACCTGCACCACCAGATCGACCTCACCCCAATCAATGCCGAGATCGAGCGATGACGTGCAGACCACGGCCCGCAGGCGCCCTGCGGCCATGGCAGCCTCGATCTTCCGCCGCTGCTCGACCGACAGGCTGCCATGATGAAGCCCGATCGGCAAATTCTGGTCATTGCATCGCCAGAGTCCCTGGAAGATCAGTTCCGCCTGGGCCCTGGTATTGACGAAGACCAGCGACAGGCGATGCGCCAGGATCGCCTGATAGATATCGCCAACAGCATGCTGCGCCATATGCCCGCCCCACGGCACGCGTTGCCCCGCAAGCAGGATGGAGATATCGGGTTTGGCACCGCTTTGGCCACGAATGACAGCCACCTTGCCGCGGCCGAACTGCAGATATTTCGCCATGCCGGCGGGATCCGGCACCGTCGCCGACAGGCCGACAAAGCGAGCATCAGGGGCGAGCATCGCCAGCCGCGCGAGACCTAGAAAGAGCAACTGGCCGCGCTTGGTGTCGGCAAGCGCATGCAGCTCATCAATGATGACTGCCCGCAACCGGCCGAACAGTCGCGGCGCATCCGCATAAGATAACAGCAGCGCCAGTGATTCCGGTGTCGTGAGCATGATCTCGGGCGGTGTCCGTCGCTGGCGCTGGCGCCGGTTCTGCGGCGTGTCGCCGGTCCGCACTTCGCAGGAAATCTCGAGTTGCATCTCGCGGAGCGGAGTTTCGAGATTGCGGGCAATATCCACCGTCAGCGCCTTCAAGGGCGAGATATAGAGCGTATGGAAACCAGCATTCCGGGCCCTGGGGGCGGACCCTCCCGCCGCGTGGATCAGCTCATTGAGGCTTGGCAGAAAACCGGCCAGCGTCTTGCCACCGCCGGTCGGCGCCACCAGCAGGCTAGATCGCCCCGAGGAAGCAACCGCCAGCATCTCCAGCTGATGCGGATAGGGTGTCCAGCCATGCTGGTTGAACCAGGCAGCCAGGGGAGGCGCCAGAACGAGCGGGCGATCGGCGTCGGTGGCGGAGGCATTTGGCAGGTCCATGGCAGTAGTAACAAAAAATTTGGCGCCAATATCCAGTCGAAATGTGTTGATCGTGTAAGCTGAAGCGACTTCTACGCGCAGCGAAGGAAAGGCGGGTTGCAACCATGCCACCGGAAGAAATTTCCCCGGAAAGCTGGCTGCAGGTCCGACCCGGCGGTCTCTACTGCCTGCCGGGCGATTTTCACGTCGACCCCTCCCGACCGGTGGAGCGGGCGGTGATCACGCACGGCCACAGCGACCATGCCCGCGCCGGCCATCGCGCCACCTTGAGCACGGCGGAGACCGCCGCCATCATGGCCCTGCGCTATGGCCCCGATTTCGCCGGGACGAGTGAGGTCATCGCCTATGGCGTGACACGACGCATCGGCGATGTCGATGTGACCTTGTTTCCGGCCGGCCATATCCTCGGCAGCGCCCAAGTGCTGCTCAACTATCGCGGTAGCCGGATTGTGGTCTCCGGGGATTACAAGCGCCGGCACGACCCCACCTGTCTGCCATTCGAGCCGGTCCCTTGCGATGTCTTCATCACCGAGGCGACCTTTGGTCTGCCGGTTTTCCGCCACCCGCCGGATGAAGGAGAACTCGGCCGGCTGTTGCACTCACAAAGACTCTTTCCCGAACGCTGCCATCTGGTCGGCGTTTATGCGCTCGGCAAATGCCAGAGGGTAATGGCGCGGCTGCGGGCGATCGGCTATGAGCGGCCGATCTACCTGCATGGCGCCTTGCTGGCCCTGACAGAGTTCTATGCAACGCACGGAATCGAGCTCGGCGCGTTCAGGCCGATCGCCGATATGACGGCCGATCAATTGAAGGGCGAGATCGTGTTGTGCCCACCTTCGGCGCTCGCCGACCGCTGGACGCGTCGCCTGCCGGATCCCCTGCCGGCGGCTGCTTCCGGCTGGATGCGGGTCCGTGCCCGAGCTCGCCAGGGTAACGCCGAGCTGCCGCTGATCATCTCTGACCATGCCGATTGGGACGAATTACTCCAGACAGTGGAGGATGTCGACGCGCCGGAGGTCTGGATAACTCATGGCCGCGAGGACGGGCTGCTTCATGCCCTCGGCGCGCACGGGCGGCAAGCCCGCGCCCTCTCGCTTATCGGCCGTGACGAGGAGGAGAACGAGTGACAGCGCATCACATCGCCGGCGCATCTGCGCTGGCTCCGGAATGCTGATCCCATGCAGCATTTCGCCCGTCTTCTCGACGCCTTGTCCTTTCAGCCCGCACGTAATGCAAAGCTGCGGCTGATCGAGGATTACTTGGCGACAACACCTGATCCCGATCGCGGTTACGCTTTGGCGGTGCTCACTGGATCGCTCGATCTACCCAATGCCAAGCCTGCGATGTTGAGATCCCTCGGCATCGCCCAGACGGATGAGACTCTCTTCGCCCTCTCCTATGACTATGTCGGCGATCTCGCCGAGACCCTGGCACTGATCTGGACTGCGAAGACGCAGCGCAATGTCCCGGCCCCATCCCTTGCTGAGGTGGTCGAAGAACTGCGGTCAAGCACCGCCACGGCGATTCCCGTCCTTGTCGCCGGCTGGCTCGACCTCCTGGATCCCACTGGCAGATGGGCCCTTCTCAAACTGATCACCGGCGCCCTTCGGGTCGGTGTCTCCGCCCGCCTCGCCAAGACCGCGCTGGCACAGCTCGGCAATGTGCCGGTGGATGAGATCGAGGAGGTCTGGCATGGCATGGTGCCGCCTTTCACCGCGCTTTTCGCCTGGCTCAGCGGTACGGGTGTGCGGCCAGATCGCCATAGCCTGTCATTCCGCCCGCTGATGCTGGCGCATCCACTCGATGAAGCGGAGCTGCCTTCGCTGGCGCCGGATGAGTTTCGGGCCGAGTGGAAATGGGATGGCATCCGCGTCCAGGTGATCGCCGTCGATGGGCAGAAGCGCCTCTATTCGCGCGCCGGCGAGGATATCGGCAAATCCTTTCCCGATATTTTGGAGGCGATGCAATTCGATGCCGTGCTGGACGGCGAGCTGCTGGTGGCCCGGCCGGGCCAGCAGACCGGTTTCCCGATCGAGATTGCGCCCTTCAACGACCTGCAGCAGCGTCTCAACCGCAAGACCGTGACCACGAGAATGCTCGACGACTGGCCCGCCCATATCCGGCTCTACGATATCCTGCAGGAAAGCGAGCTGGACACCCGCCCCTTGCCCTTCGAGATGCGGCGTATGCGCCTGGAGGCGTGGTACCAGGCCCAGCCGCGCCCGCGCTTTGATCTTTCGCCCCTGATCCCATTCAGAGATTGGTCAGAGCTCGCTGCAATCCGGGCCGGCGCGCGGGCCGCCTCGATCGAGGGGTTGATGCTGAAACGGGCGGATAGCCCCTATCTTGGCGGCCGGGTCAAAGGGCGATGGTTCAAATGGAAACGCGATCCCCTCACGGTAGATGCTGTCTTGATGTATGCGCAGCGTGGCCATGGCAAGCGGTCGTCGTTCTATTCCGACTACACCTTCGGCTGCTGGCTGAGACCAGCCGAAGGCCCCGAACCCGTGCTGGTACCGGTCGGCAAGGCTTATTCGGGTTACACGGATGACGAGCTGCGCCTTCTTGATAAATGGGTGCGTGACCATACCGTGAACCGCTTCGGCCCTGTACGCGAGGTCAGGCCTGGCCTCGTGGTTGAACTGGCTTTCGATGCCGTCCAACGCTCGACCCGCCATAAATCGGGCGTTGCCTTGCGTTTCCCCCGCATCCACCGCATCCGCTGGGATAAACCGGTCGCCGAGGCCGACACAGTGGGCATGCTCACAAAGCTGATCGACACGTAAGGACCTCCTCAGCCTTCTGAAAATAACTTAACCCAAGCTATGTACCGTTCCATCCAGTCCTTGAGCAGCGGCAGCAATTGCGCTTCCCCGTGCTCCACGTCATCAAACATCCTTCCATCGGCGTGGATGAACACTTCCGGTAAGGCAAGTGTCGGCATATTGAGTGAGGCCAGGATGTTGCGCAGATGCTGCTGTGCCAGCGCCGTCCCCAGCGCGCCTTCAGACACCCCGATGACGCCGGCCGGCTTTCCTGTCTAGGCACTCGCGCCATAGGGCCGGGATGCGTGATCAATCGCGTTCTTCAACACGCCGGGTACCGAGCGGTTATATTCAGGTGTCACGAAGATCACCCCAGTCGCGGCGCCAACTTCGCCGCGGAGGCGCTGGACCGCGGGCGCCTGATGATGATCGTCATCCTGGTTGTAGAGCGGCAAGTCGCCGATCTCGCAGCGCTGCGGTATATAGTCCGACGGCAACAGCGAGATCAGACGCTCCGACAGCAACCGATTACACGAGCCATGCCGCAAACTACCGACCAGGACGGCAATGCTCCTTCCCGATTCCATGCGGGCCTCTTCGACAGTGGATACTCTTCATTGTACGAAGCGGGACATCGGCTCCATCTATAACGGAGGTAGGAGTATTGCCTTTTACCTTCAGTACTTGTCCCGCGCCCGACCGCCGAGACTGGCAAACAGGCTGGCACTGAAGGCGCCGATCAGCATCGAAATGAAGCCCCAAAGCGCCAGGCCTGCCAGAGTCTTGCGGGCGACATCGGCAGCGTCCTTGGCCTTCTCCTTTGCCGTGTCAATCGCCGCTTTGAACTGACCGGTCACGTCGTCCACTCGCTTTTGTGCATCCTGCTGGCTGAGCCCGGTCCTGGCTGAGACCAGTTGGGCCAGATAGGCTTTGTCGGGATCGCTGAGATTACCCGCGGCGATGCTTTGCATGAAGATGCGCGAAACCTCGGCGCGAGTTTGCTCGTCGTTCTGTGGACTAGCGGCCGTCATACCGTTTGCAGTTGTGCCCGCAGGCGCGTTGGTACTCGATGCCGTATTAGGGCTCGCCGCCGCGCCGGATGCAGTACCGGTGGCCGGCGTTCCGCCAGAGCGCAGCATCATATCGGTAAAGTAGCCGATCGGGCCGCTGTTGACGCCACCTTGACGTCCGCCATCGTCACCCTCGGCCCCACGTGCGGCCATCATCCCGGCGGCACCCGCCCCAGCTCCGGCGGCTTCCAGTCCGGCGCCGGCGGTCGCTGCCGCGCCATGGCCCACGGCACCAATCGCCGAGGTCACCAGGGAGGCTGAAATCAACGTACCCAGCGCCCAGACAACGAAGCCATGGGCAGTGTCGCGGAAATATACCTCATCGCCATGCAGCTGCGCCCATTTGGTGCGGAGCCGTCCCGCGACATAGCCGCCGATACCGAAGGCAACCACCTCGATGATGACCGACCAGATGATGGTGCCGATGCCGAGCGCGGCAATGCGCGATTGATCGACTTTCCAAGGTGAGAGGGCCAGGAGGCCTAATCCAGCACCGAGGCTGGTCAGGATCAGCGCCATCGCCGCGGCCACGACGCCGCCGGCAATGATGGCGCCCCAGGAAACCGCGGAAAAGGAAGATTCAGCGCCGCGCGCTGCCGTCCCATATCCAGGTGTCCCGAATGTCGGATCCGCTGAATGTTCGAGTGCCATGATGTTTCCTCAATCCGAGAGAGATTAGTGCCAGAACAAGGCAAGGATGATGATGACGGGAATGGGAACCCCCAACAGCCAAAGCAGAATGCCACGTCCCATGATTGCCTCCTTGGTTGATCTTGTCGGCAAGGTAAGCGACGGCCGCGATGCCCTGTTCCCTGCTGGCGCCGCGACGGCGTGCCCTCAAGGAGATGTGAAGTCGTGGCGCGCTACTCCTTTGCGGTTGGAGGAACAGATGGCCTTGCGGGCACTTTTTTCTGCGGACGCCACCCCCGATTTGTAGTCAGGGGGACGGCTGTTTCTTACCCAACAAACCAAGCGAGGAGGATATCTTGGCTCAAATTTCAGAAATGAATGCCGGACGCGAGGCAGCGAAGGAAGCCTTCGACAAGGTCGTTGATGACTTCCGGGAGCTTACGAATAAGTTCGACGATCTCGTGAAGTCAGGAAATGCTTCGCTTGACGAATTGCGCGAACTCAAAGAAGAAGCGACCTCTAGGATCAGCGAGGCCAAGGGCATCGTGGGCGATGCAACGGCGAGGGCGGGATATGGTACCGCCAAAGCAGTCCGTTACGCAGCCGCGGCCTCCAATGAGTATGTCCACGAAAATCCCTGGTCCACACTGTCCGTCGCAGGCGGGATCGGCCTTCTCCTCGGTTTGCTGTTGGCCAGGCGACACTAACAAATGTGATCAGGCAGGATCGATGTTGATGACCTATCCGCCTGATCGCCCCTCAGATGATATAGGATGACCCGCGCTCAAAAGGAGATAGCGGGGAAGAAGTGGGAGATCCGGCGGAACGGAATGATGCAACGGATCTTCCTTCTACGGAGAGCCAAGATTTCTCCCTTTTGGTACGGCGCTTTTCCCTCCGCGTCGGCGTCTCCTTGACTAGACTGGCCCGGCAACCGTCGCCGGGCTCTTTTCTTATGCCCAATTCTAACGGGTATGAAAGTCCAGCCGCTCCAGCCAATCCGGCAAGGCCAGCATCTGGTCCTGCAGGATTGCTGCAGCGGGTGCTACGTCGCGCCGAGAAATCGCGGTCTTGTCGCTCTCCAGAATGCGCCGCAATTCCTGGCGAGCACGACTGGTCCGGCTCTTGACTGTCCCAATGGCACAGTTGCAGACCTGCGCCACTTCCTCGTAGCTGAGGCCAGATGGACCGATGAGAATCAGCACTTCGCGGTGGTCGGGATTCAACTGCCAGAAGGCCCGTTTGAAATCCGCCATTTCCAGCAAGCCGTCCTGTTCCTCTTCGACAGCCGTTTCGATCGGCTCGGCGACCGTAATGTATCGGTTATTGAGCCTGCTCTGATTATAGAAGGCGTTACGGAGGATGGTGAACATCCATGCTTTGAAATTGGTGCCACGTTCGAAATGATGCGCCGACGTCAGCGCTTTGACGATCGCCTCCTGGACCAGATCATCGGCTGCCGCCGATTCTTTGGTGAGAGATCGGGAAAAAGCACGAAGGTCACGAAGGTATTCGACCACGAGAGCGCCAATTTCCTCTCGCGTGCAGCAAGTACGGCCGTCAATAGGACCATCGATACGAGCCATTGATTGCTCCTTCTCTTTGGTTTGGTCGATAAGCTTGATGTGATAGGTGAGATCACAGAATAGCCATAGCCGCCTCACAGCGAAGTCACGTAACCGCGAGATACGGCCATGAAAAGTCACATATATGCGATGGAACCTTTAGCCGATGTAATACCCGTATGGGATATCCGCTCGCACTATCCGGCCGTTGGCAGGGTGCCGCCGGATGTCAGCCTGCTCTCATCAAACGATCCAGGTTGCGACCATGGCAAGTGAGACGAGCGCCATAAAACCGGTCGCGATCCAGCCGAGCCCGGCCGTTAGGGGCGGTAAAGTGAACGCGCCCATGATGTCCTTCTTCCTTGAAAGCAGCATCACGAGCGTCATGATCGGGACGGCCGCAAGTGCATTGATCACAGCGCTCCAGAACAGCGCCTTCATGGGATCGATTCCAATCAGCGTCATCGCGAGGGAGATGGCAAAAATACCCACAATCGCACCGTAGAACAGCGGCGCTTCACGCGGCTTTTTCGCCAGGCCGGCCGGCCATTTCAGCACGCCCGATAGGACGAAAGCGGCTGATCCCGCGAGCACCGGCACCCCTAGCATGCCGGTGCCAATGATACCGGCAGCGAAGACCCAAAAGGCGAAATCGCCGGCGATCGGCCGAAGCGCTTCGGCTGCCTCCGAGGATGTCTGGATATCAGTATGACCATGGGCATGCAGGGTCGCCGATGTCGTGAAAACAATGAAAAGGCCGATGATGTTGGAAAGAGCCATGCCGAGATAGGTGTCGAGCTTGATCCGAGGCAATTCGTGACGCGACTGCTGCGGTTTGTCTTTCAGCGGTGCCAGTTTCGGATCTTCCAGCTGCCGCTCAGCCTCCTGGGACGCCTGCCAGAAAAAGAGATAGGGGCTGATCGTCGTGCCGAAGACGGCAACCACGGCAGTCACATAGTCCTTATTGAGGGTGACGTGCGGCAGGAAAAGTTCCCGCGCCGCGGAGGCCCAATTCAGATCAACGACAAAGACCGTTCCCACATAAGCAAAGAGCGACAGGCACAACCATTTGAGATAGGCGGCGTAACGCTCATAGGAAACGAAGATGAAGAGGGTAGCGCTGATGACAGACAGGATCGCCGCATAGATGATCTGTTCCCCGCCGATCAGGAGCTTTACCGCCGCTGCCATGGCGGCGAGATCGGCAGCGACATTGATGGTATTTGCTATTAGTAAGGCGAGGCAGACCATCCAGGAAATCCAGCGCGGATAGGTCTTGTCGATATTGGTGGCGAGCCCTTCTCCCGTTACCCTGCCGATCATGGCGCAAGCTTCCTGGATGGCACTCATCAGCGGGTAGCTGAGGATCAGAGTCCAGCCAAGTCCGTAACCGAACTTAGCGCCGACCTGGGAATAGGTTGCAATGCCACTGGGATCGTCATCGGAAGCCCCGGTGATGAGGCCGGGGCCCAATTTGCGCAACCAGTTAGGTCCGCGAGGATGGTCCGTCTTCAACTCGCCATCTGTGGTGGACAATTTCCCGCCTCGCCTTTTGTCGTCTGACGAGTAACCGAGCACCCTGTCCCAGCGTTCCCACTCTTCCCAGCACTTGAGGAACCTCCGGAAGAAGGGCGGGAGGGAAGAGAGGGTCTAGCCCCTTTTCCCTCCGGTATCATCTAGCGATTTCGCCAGCCGCGGTGTGACGCTTCGGAATGACCTTCCGGGTCACCAAACCAGCCACTGTGACCGCGGCTACTGCCGCGCTCATCGTCATAGTCGCGGCCGGAGGAACGGCTGGGATAGCCGCCACGTTCCTCCCAACCGCGGCGCGACGCCTCCGAATGACCCTGGGGATCACCATACCAGCCGCGCCCTTCATTACCACTCCGACCGCTGTAGTCATCGCCGCCGCGACCGCGATAGTCATCGTGGTCTCCGGCATAACGGCCGGAAGAACGGCTCCGCGCCGCCCTGGAATGGCCTTCCGGATCGCCGAACCAACCGCCGTGGCCGCGACTGCCACCCCGTCCACGATTGTCGTCGTCATCGTCGGTGAAACGACCGCGTTCATCGCGGCCGCGGTCGCTTGCCTGGTTGCGATGACGGTAACCGTCATCATCATCCGCGAAGCGGCCATAGCTGTTGCGGGATTGACCGCTGGAGTAGCTGCCATAGCGCCGGTCGTCATCGTCATCGCGACTATTATATCGACCCCGACTGCTCGCCTGGCTGCTGTAGCGACGGTCGTCTTCATCGACAAACCGGTCGCGCTCGTCGCGATCACGATAATTCGACTCCCTGGGCACCGTGTTCTGCTCCTGACGGGGGTGATTGGGGTTGAGAGCGTCCGCTTGGATCGCTCTCAGCGGAAGGGCGAACCGCGTGACCGATTGCGCCCGCTTCTTGAGCTCCTCTTTCCGTGTCTGGATGCGGGAGCCCAAATCTGCCATGTCCACGTCGGCCTTTTTTGCCCGTGCGAAGATGCCGGAATGCGGCTTCTCTTCTTCACTGACATGGTGTTTCACATATTCGGAGAGAACTTTTACTTTGGCGGTGAACATCTCCGAATCTGGATCACCCGATTGGATGTCCTAGACAAGGATCTTCACGGTATCATGCTCGATCTGCGCTTCATCGAGAGAACTCTCCTCCACGTCGTTTCCGCGGCAGGCTGGATAGAAGATTTCCTCTTCAAGAATCGTATGTATGGCAAGCTCGCGGTAGACCTCGCTGGAAATGCGCTTCTTCTCCGCTGCCTCCGTCGCCGCCTCAAATTGTTTAAAGAGCTGCTCCACGGTCCGATGGTCCGCAGTCAGGAGCGCGATGGCATCGACAGTGACAGATTGATGATTGGTCTGGGGTGTGGTGGTTCCCTTTGTGACTTTGCGTTGGGCCGGCATTGAATAGCCTCCCGATGGGTGATGAGCGTCGGTTTGGCATTCGAGATTTCTAAGAAGGAAGGCGCCGGATCGCGAGGTGTTCCGCGTCACGCGCCTAAATTCGCGAGCGGCGTGACGTGCTATAGAGAGAGGGATATCACCGCTCCGACCGAGCATATCAGCCATCACAGCATCGGCCTGCCGCCCGTCACCGGGATGAGCGCTCCCGTCATATAGCTCGCCTCGTCACTCGCCAGCATGACGTAAGCGGTGGCCAATTCTGCAGGTTGTCCGGGGCGACCGAGCGGGGTGTTGCGACCGAAGTTCTCGATCTGATCAACGGGCATGGTCGACGGAATGAGCGGTGTCCAGATTGGGCCGGGTGCCACCGCGTTTACCCTAATACCTTTTTCCGCAACCATCCCGGCGAGCCCCGCGGTGAAATTGGCAATGGCGCCCTTGGTGGTCGCATAAGCGAGAAGGTGCGGCGAGGGATCTTTAGCGTTAATCGAGCTTGTATTAATGATGCTGGCACCCGGCTTCATATGCGGGATCGCCGCCTTGCAGAGAAAGAACATGCTATAGATGTTGGTTCGGAAGGTGACATCCAGCTCTTCGGCGGTGATATCCTCTATACTGGCAAAGCTCTTTTGGTGGGCTGCGTTATTGACGAGGATATCGAGCCGGCCGAATTTCTCCATCGCGCGCTCGACGAGCAGCCGGCAATGATCCTCCTCCTTGATGTCACCGGAGATGGGAATGGCTGTCCGCCCCACTTCCTCAACCCAGCGCGCGGTCTCCCTGGCATCCTCATGCTCGCTGAAATAAGAAATGAGCACGTCGGCACCCTCGCGGGCAAAGGCGATCGCGACGGCCCGGCCGATGCCTGAGTCTCCACCAGTGATGATGGCGGCCCGTCCAGTGAGCCGGCCGCTGCCTTTATAGGAGTCCTCGCCGTGATCCGGATGGGGCTGCATTTGATCGGTCCGGCCTGGCATCTCCTGGCGCTGAGATGGCATCGGCGGACGTGGTGGATCTTTGCGGGTGGGCGATTCCTTGTGCACTCTCGATGACATGGCGATGTCCTTTTTGATAGCTCAGCTTCTTGGCTAAGCGACAAGGATGGGGGGAGTTCCTTGTCTATTGAGGCTCATTGCAGTCGGTGCATCGTGATACGGGTCGGTCCTTATCGGTGGGCAACCATGACTTGCCGCAGAGCCTTAGCTATGCGGCCCATACAGGCCGCCCAGACGCAGTACTGGATGCAGTCCAAGCGATAAAACGTGGCACGCCCCGCATGAAAAACGAACAACGGACAGGCCGATTACCCTTTGCCTGCTTTCGTTTTCTACGAGTTCCGTTCGAAAGATTGCCGACGTGTCACAGCTCTTTTCGCCGAATACGCCGTTGGCATTCCTGCGAAGGACGAAGCCCTGCGGATCGAGCGTTGCCCGCTTGCGATAGATCATCAGCCGGGGCGGCTTCTCAAAAAGTTGACCGTTCTCCGGCT
>Ga0209148_1001156_pt1 | contig 15345 bp, 16 predicted proteins | sample AraplaCol_mMF_r2_2_FD_184288 | JGI IMG/M metagenome (GOLD analysis project Ga0209148, IMG submission 184288) | Arabidopsis root microbial communities from North Carolina, USA - plate scrape CL_Col_mMF_r2 (SPAdes) (version 2) | ecosystem: Host-associated > Plants > Roots > Endosphere | place...
GACGATGCTACCGGAAATGGCGCTGCAGGCGGGCATCCTCGACCATACGCACGTGGTCGCACGCCCGCTGGATGCCCAGCACCCCTCGCGGCGGATCGCCTTGGTATGGCGCAGCGGCTCTCCTCGCGAGAAGGAGTTCCGTTTGTTCGCTAAGGCGCTGCAGGAAGCGCACCAGGCAGCCGCTTAGGCGGATTGCCGCACCTGCGAACATCTATGGCATTGCGCTTCCGAAAGCGTTAGGGCGCGCGCCCATGCGTCCACGCACCTCAGCGCTGATCGTCGCGGCCGGCTCCGGCACGCGCGCAGGCGGTGATCTTCCCAAGCAATATGCACCCGTCGCCGGCAAGGCGGTGCTGGCGCATGCGATCGACGCGCTTCAGGCGCATGACGGGATCGACGAGGTGCGCGTGGTGATCGGTGTGGGCCAGGAGCGGCTTTACGCCGATGCGATCGGCGGCCGCAAACTGGCGGACCCGATCATCGGCGGCGCGACGCGGCGCGAGTCGGTCGCCAACGGGCTTGCGGCGACCGCCACAGACCTCGTGCTGATCCACGATGCCGCCCGCCCTTTCCTGCCCGGCGCGGTGATCGACCGGCTGCTGGATGCGCTGGAACAGGCGTCTGCGGCCGTGCCGATATTGCCGGTGGCGGACACGCTCGCCGATATCGGCGAATCGCTCGGGCCGACCGTCGCCCGCAATAGGCTTGCGCGCGTACAGACCCCGCAAGCCTTCCACACGCAGGCCATCCGCGCCGCGCATGCCGCTTGGGACGCGGCGCTGGAAGCGACCGATGACGCACAGATCGCGCGCGCGGCCGGGCTTTTCGTGAAGACAGTCGAAGGCTCACCCTCGCTCGACAAACTCACCTTCCCCGCCGATTTCGCCGCCGCCGAGCAGAGGCTGGCAGCCAATATGGTTTCGCGCACCGCGCTCGGCTTCGACGTGCACGGCTTCACCGAAGGCAATCATCTCTGGATCGGCGGCATTCGTATCCCGCACAGCCGGTCGCTCGCGGGCCATTCCGATGCCGATGTTGGCCTACATGCGCTGACCGATGCCTTGCTCGGTACGATCGGTGAGGGCGATATCGGCACGCATTTCCCGCCGAGCGACCCAAAATGGCGCGGCGCCGCCTCGCATCTGTTCCTCACCCACGCACGCGAACTGGTCGTCGCAAAAGGCGGGCGGATCGATCATGTGGATTTAACCATTATCTGCGAGGAGCCCAAAGTCGGTCCCCACCGCGCCGCGATCCGGACGCGCGTGGCCGAACTGCTCGGGCTCGCGGAGGCGAAGATCAGCATCAAGGCCACCACCACCGAACGTCTGGGCTTCACCGGCCGCCGTGAAGGCATCGCCGCCCAGGCGCTCGCCACGGTGCGGCTGCCGGAGACCGACCAATGAAGACACTCGCTTTGGGACTCATGCTGGCGGCGATGCCGTCGATGGCGATGGCGCAGAGCGCGGATTGCATGCCGCAGCGCCAGGCAGCCGCGCTCGTCACCTTCGCCTTGCCGACGCTGGCCGAAAAGCTCGGCAGGCGCTGCGGCGAGGTCCTGCCACCGAACGCCTATATCGTCGCCAACGGCCCCGCGCTTGCCGATCGTTTCGCGCCCGACAGTGCTGCCGCATGGCCCGAAGCGCGCCGCGCGATCGGCATGGTCTTCCAGAAATATCTGGGCCAGCCGATGCCCGCCGAGATGGACTCCCAGGGCGTCCGCGCTCTGGCGGAACCGTTGCTAGGCGGGCTGCTCGCCAAGCAGATCAACCGCGACGACTGTTTCGTCGCCAATGAAGCCATCCAGGATGCGCGCAACCTGTCCGGGGCCGATGTCGGCCGCCTGACCGTGCTCGCCATCTCGATCGCCGAGCGCAAGGGCAAAGGCCTCGCCGAAATCCTCAAAATCTGCCGCCTGGAGCCGAACGGCCAGTGACTGAAAACCTCCTTCCCGAAGAGTTGGTCGCGCTCGCGCGCCGCGTGATCGACGAGAACCGCGCCACCGGCCGCCGCATCTCGGTCGCCGAAAGCTGCACCGGCGGCCTCGTCAGCGCCGCCTTGACCGAGATTCCGGGCTCGTCCGACGTGTTCGACGCAGGCTTCGTGACCTATTCCAACGAAGCCAAGACCGCCTTGCTCGGCGTTGCCGGCGACGTGATCGATACGTTCGGCGCGGTCAGCCTCGCGACCGCCTGGGCGATGGCGCATGGCGCGGTCGCCAAATCGGGCAGCGACGTCGCGGTAGCGATCACCGGCATTGCCGGTCCCGCGGGCGGCAGCGATCGCAAGCCGGTCGGCACGGTCGTGTTCGCGCTCGCAAAAGCAGGTGACGACCCCGAGGACGCGATCACTGACCAGCGCGAATTCGGCGACCTCGGCCGCGCGGGTATCCGCCTTCAGGCGGCGCTGTGCGCGCTGGAATTGTTGCTCCCTGAGGAAGTACCCGCGCCGTAAAGCTGCTCGGCGCGCGTCTCAAAGGCGCCGATCATCTTCTTGAGGGCCAAGCCGAACATCTGGCCGGCAACCATCTCGAAGATGCGGCTTTTGAACTCAAAATCGACATGAAAGCCGACCAGACAGCCGCCCTCCCCGTCGGGCGCGAAGCTCCAGTCATTCCTCAAATATTTGAGCGGGCCGTCGAGATAATCGACATGGATCGCGCTCGGCCGCGTCTTGGCCACGCGCGACGTGAAATGTTCCTTGAGCGCCTTGAACCCCACGAGAAGGTCGGCGACCATCTCGGTCTCGCTGTCTGATTTGACCCGCACCGCTGCCACCCAGGGCAGGAATTCCCCGTAGCGCGCAACGTCCGCGACCAGATCGAACATCTGCTCCGGCGTGTAAGGAAGCCGGCGCGTTTCCTTATGCCGGGGCACGGCCCGCCTTGAGCTGCGCTTCGCGGGCGGCACGCATCCGCTCGAAATCGTCGCCCGCATGATAGGACGAACGCGTCAGCGGGGTCGCCGCGACCAGCAGGAAGCCTTTGGCGCGCGCGATTGCACCATAAGCGGCAAAGGCCTGCGGGGTCACGAACTCGGCGACCTTGGCATGTTTCGGCGTAGGCTGGAGATACTGGCCCATCGTCAGGAAATCGATGCCCGCCGAACGCATATCGTCCATCACCTGATGGACCTCCATCCGTTCCTCGCCCAGGCCGACCATCACCCCCGACTTGGTGAAGATCGACGGATCGAGCTTCTTGACCTGCTCGAGCAGGCGCAGCGAGGCGTAATAACGCGCACCCGGGCGGATCGTGGGATAAAGCCTCGGGACGGTCTCGAGATTATGATTGTAGACGTCGGGCCGGGCCGCGACGATCGCTTCGACCGCGGCTTCGCTCTTGTTGCGGAAATCCGGCGTCAGGATCTCGATCGTGGTCGAGGGCGTGGTCCTGCGCAAAGCCTCGATCACCTTGACGAACTGGCTGGCACCACCGTCCTTTAGATCGTCGCGATCGACCGAGGTCACCACGATATGCGTGAGCCCCAACTCGGCGGCGGCATCCGCCACATGCTGCGGCTCGGTGATGTCCACCGCGCGCGGCATACCCGTCTTGACGTTGCAGAAGGCACAGGCGCGCGTGCAGGTGTCGCCCAGGATCATCACGGTCGCGTGCTTCTTGGTCCAGCACTCGCCGATATTGGGGCAGGCCGCCTCCTCGCACACGGTTGCGAGGTTGAGGCGGCGCATCAGCTGGCGCGTCTCGTTGAAGCCATGGCTGGTCGGCGCCTTGACGCGGATCCAGTCGGGCTTGCGCTCGCGGGGCGGACGGATGGGCAGCGGCTCGTTCATGGCCGCCAGATAGCGTTGCGAAGGCCGTCTTGCCACCCCCGCACGATTGCACGCGCGGAACGGATGCTTGCATGGCTTGCGAGTCCCGCGTGAGGCGCTAACGGGAGGACATGGCAGATGCATCCCGTGAATTCGCCCGCCTGCTCGCAGGTTATCATCGTTTCCGGGCCGAGGACTGGTCGCGCCAGCGCGCACGCTGGGCCGATCTGGCCGAAGGCCAGAGCCCCAAGACCTTGGTTATCGCTTGCTCGGACAGCCGAGTCGATCCGACCCGGATTTTCGATGTCACGCCGGGCGAATTGTTCGTGGTGCGCAATATCGCCAACCTGGTCCCGCCATTCGAGACTACCAAGGGCCATCACGGTGTGTCCGCCGCGCTCGAATTCGCGGTGACACAGCTCAATGTGGAGCAGGTGATCGTGATGGGGCATGGCGCGTGCGGCGGCGTCAGCGCCTCGCTCAATCATGCCTTCGAGGGCGAAGCCCCGGGCCATGGCGGCTTCATTGCCGATTGGGTGTCGCTGCTCGCCGATGCCCGCGACCGGATTGTCGACGAGCTTGGCACCGGCCCCGAGGCCATCCGCGCGCTTGAGCATGAATGCGTGCGGGTCAGCATCGCCAATCTGCGGACCTTCCCCTTCATACCCGAGCGCGAGAAAGCGGGTACGCTGACGCTGCGCGGTGCGCATTTCGCAATCGCCGAAGGCGTGCTGCACCTGCTCGATAACGAGACCGGCAAATTCGCGCCCGCTGACTGACGGGTCCGTATCGGAACGGTAGTCTCGGAGTCGCGTTCAGGCCGACAAATCGCAACAGAGGAGAGCGATATGTCGGCCAAATCCTTGATCGGGCTGCTGCTCGCGGCGAGCGCGCTGGCGCCCGTATTCGCCCAAACCCAGACCAACGGCGGTGCCGAGAATACGGGCCGTTCTGCGCAGGAAGAATATCAGCGCGGCTATGCGGCGACCCCGATGCCTCATCAAGATAACATCAACGCGGCGAGTGCTCCAGGCACGGCAGCGCTCAACAACAATGTCGCGTCGACCACGGCGGCCAACAACGACGCCAATGCGGCGGTCGTCGCGCAATATCAGGAGTCGCAGGAGCAGTATGCGGCCGACCAGCAGGCCTATATGGACGCGCTGGTGAAGCATGACGCCGCGGTCAACCGCACCGATGCGCGCTATGTCCGCCAGCAGCATGCTTATGCCGACGCGATGCGCGTCTGGCGCGCACAGGTTTGGGCGTGCAACCACGGCAACCAGCGCGCGTGCAACGCGCCGCCGCCCAATCCGGCGTCCTTCTACTAAGTGGATTGCAAGGGGGGAGTGCCTAAGGCGCTCCCCTTCTTGTATCAGACGCTCTCGGGCAGCGCTGCGCGGATCATCCGCTCCCAGACTGCGGGGTCACCCGCGTCGGCCATGCGCGCATCGGGTTCGCGCAAAGTGCGCAATACCGCCATCGCATCGTCGACATGATCGCGCCACGCAGCGTCAACCTCCGCAGCGGCGTGCGCTTTGTCCCCTTCGGCGTTGGCGCTGAGCCTCTGCCCCGCCAGCACCCGTGCGATCCGTTCGACTACGCCGCCCTTTGACACGTTCATGCCGGCATCCTCCTTGGAAGGGTCAACCGACGAGGAAGGTGCCGGTTTCAGGCGGCGACGGCAACCGTTGATCTTGCCTGCGCCTGGTCTCGCAGCAGTAGCGCCTGGGCGGCCCCTTCCAACTCGGCATGGTCGAAGCTCGCGAAGCTGCACGGCACGCGTAACAATTCGCGCGCATAAGGCCCAGCCAGCGAGAATTGATCGCGGACTTTGGGTTGGCGCAACACTTTGGCGAGCGCGTGCGTCAGGCTGCCGGTCAGGATGACACCATCCCACGCGCCATGGCTCAGCACCATATTGCCCGCAAACTGCCACAAGGCACGGGCGATCAGGTCCTTAGCCTTGATAGCGGCCGGATCGCGCGCGCTTTCCGCAAGCGTCACAACCTCAAGCGAATTGGATGCGCGCCGCTCGGTGCGGAGATATTCTGCGCAAGCCAGATACGTGCGGTGCAATCCTGCCGCCGACATGAATTGTTCCGCTGTCTGGCAGATGGCGCTCTTGCGCATGATTTCGACGATCGGCTGCCAGTCGGAGGCGGACGGCATGAAACCGCAATGGCCGGCTTCGGTCGCAAGCACGCTGTAATGGCCGAAATCATCGCGCTGGATCACAGCGACCCCCAGCCCGCTGCCGATGCCGATGATGCAATAGGTTCCGGGCTGCGTCGCGGGGCATATGGTGCCCTGCTCGGTGCGTTCGATTCGGGCGCTGCCCTTTAGGGAGGTCAACGACCAGGCGATCGCTGCGAAATCATTTATCAAAATCGGCTCGGACTGGAGCATCGAGCGTAATCCCGACCGCGATATGAACCAGCGGCTGTTGGTTACCGAGATCGTCTCTCCGCGCGCTGCCCCCGATAATGCCAACGCGCAGCGGCGCGGCAGCGCGCTAAGCCCGCATTCGCGCGCAAAGCTGGTGAGCGCGCCCGAGATCGTGGACTGCGTAGCCCCTTCATAAGCTTTGATGGTTTCTCGGCGTAGTTCGCCCGTGACGTCGGTCAGGCCGAGGCGAATCATCTGCCGGCCGACATCCCCCACAATCGCGGTGAGGCCTTCCGGCATGCGTTGCGCGGTGGGAGTGTAGGAAGGGCCGGCTTCAAGCATCCGGCCCGTATGGCCGAAATTCTTTAAGGCATCTTTAACCAGTCGAGATTGAGCGTCTCAATCGCGCAGGAAAGCGGCCGCCAGCTCGACATGGGTCGACCAGCGGAACTGGCCGACAGGCTGGATCCAGTCGATCCGCCAACCGCCCTCGGCCAGAGTACGTGCATCGCGCGCGAAGGTGCTGGGATTGCAGGAAACGTAAGCGATGCGATCGAGATCGGCCTGCGCCAAGGTTGGCGCCTGCTCCTTGGCACCGGCGCGCGGCGGATCGAGGATCACCGCGTCGAACTTGTCCAATTCTTCCCGGGAAAGCGGACGGCGGAACAGGTCGCGATGCTCGATCGTGATCTGGCGGCCGCTGCGATTGGCGGCGGCGCGCAGCATCAACGCTGGATCGCGCGCGCCTTCGACCGCCAACACGCGCGCCCCGGCCGAGACGGGCAAGGCAAAGGTGCCGAGGCCCGCGAAGAGGTCTGCGACCACCCTTGCCCCGCCAATCGCGTCGATCACCGCCGCGGTCAGCGCCTCGGCCCCATCGGCGGTCGCCTGCAGGAACGCCTTGATCGGTACGCCCACCGCGACGCCGCCCAGTTTGGTGGTGACTGGCTCGGGCTCCCAGCGCGGTTCGCTGCCATAGCCTTCGTCGATCGCGAGGCGTGCCAGCCGATGCGTCTGGGCGAAATCCATCAGCGCCTCATGCGCGGTCAGGCCATCGACCGAGACGCCATCGATCGCGACATCCGCGCCCTGGTCGGTCCAGGTGAGATGGACATTGGCCGATTTACGCGGGGCGAGCATCGTGCCGAGGAGCACGCGCAGCGGCTCGACCAAAGCGAACAGCTCCGGCAGCAGGATATGACATTCGCGAATGTCGACGATGTAGTGGCTGACCGCCTCGTTGAAGCCGAGCACGATCCTTTTGCCCAGCCGCTCCGCGCGGAGCGAGGCGCGGCGGCGCGTGTAAGGTGGCGACAAGTGCGGCGCCCGGATTTCGGGCAGATCGATTTTCTGCGCAGCCAGTGCGGACGCGATCCGCTCGATCACGAAATCGGAATAGCTTTCATCATCGATATGCTGGAGCTGGCAGCCGCCGCATTTGGGGAAATGGCGACACGGCGGATCGACATGGTGCGGGCCGGGGATGATGTTGGCGGCGATATCGACCTGGTCGCCGGGAGCGGCGAGCGCCACATGGCGGCCATCTTCGGTCACGCCGTCGCCACGCGCGGCAAGCTTGATCACTTCGGATAGGGTCACAGGCAGGCCGCTATAGCGATCGGTAGACGCGTGACCAGATCGTCCGCGATCAGCATCGGGCCCGCCAGCCGCGCCGCCTCGGCATGTAGCCAGATCCCGGCCTGGGCGGCCGCGAAAGGTTCGAGCCCGTTGGCGAGCAAGCCGCCGATGATTCCCGCCAGCACGTCGCCCGTGCCTGCGCTCGCCAGCCAGGACGGCGCAAGGCCGGCAATGGCAGCACGGCCATCGGGGTGCGCGACGATGCTGTCCGCGCCTTTGAGCAGCACGATCGCGCCCGATTTCGCGGCGGCGGCGCGTGCCTGGCTTAGCCGATCCTTGCCGCTGTCGCCGAACATCCGCACGAACTCGCCCCAATGCGGGGTGACGATATGGCCGCGCAGGCGTTCGTGCCGCGCCTTGCCGATCAGGCTGAGCGCGTCGGCATCGAGCAGGAGCGGCTTTCCGGTCGCCAGCGCGTCGTCGAGCCGGTTGCGTCCGAGCTTCCCGCGTCCGAGCCCGGGACCGACCACGATCGCCGCGATCCGATCGTCCGCGATCGCCTTCGCGCTCCACGCGCGCCGGACCAGGGCATGTGGCGGCCTATCGCCCTCTGCTCCCAGCAATTCGACATAACCGGCACCTGAGCGCTGACCGGCCTCGGCGGCGAGCTGGCTGGCACCGGGCATCTCGCCCACGACAACCACCAGCTTGCCCCGGCTATATTTGTTGGCGTCGTGGCCGGGCGCGGTGAGCCCGGGACGCGCGATCCGGTTGAGCGGGGCCTCAATGCTGCCCAAACCGATGTCGGCAACAGCGACCTGGCCGCAATGCTCCGCAGCTGGCAGCAGCAGGTGCGATGGCTTTAACGCGCCCAGGGCGATCGTTAGGTCGAAATGCGGCACTTCGCACAGCACCGTTCCGTCATCGGTGACGACGCCGCTTGGTAGATCGACCGCGATCCGGCGATGCGCGGCCTTGCAGAGCCGGGCCAAAGCGTCGGCAGTGGCCGGTTCGAGCGCGCGCGTCAGGCCGGTGCCGAACAGGGCGTCAACCAAAGTCGCCGCCCTTCTCGCGTCGCCCAACGGCTCGATCGGCCCGTCCCACAGGCCAGCCGCGCGCGACGCCGCATCCGTCTTGGCGGGCGCTGAAGCCGCCAACCGGACGTGCGCTCCGCGTTCCTTGAGCAAGCGCGCCGCGACATAGCCGTCGCCGCCATTGTTGCCCGGGCCGCACAGGACCAGGATCTCGCTGCCGCCAGCGATCCGCCAGATCGCTTCGGCGATCGCCGCGCCGGCGCGCTCCATCAGCGTATCGACCGAGACGCCGCCATCCATCGCTGCCTGCTCGGCGGCATGCATCTCCGCGGCGGTGAGGATCGGGTCAGCCATCGCCCAGCCCGTCGCGTACCGACCGGATTATCGGCGCCAGTCTTGCGCCCCACAAAGCCACACCATCCGCGTCCGAAATCAAGTCCTGCCGCACCTCGATGCCGAGATACGCAATGCGATTGTCCTCACCATGGCGGTTCATCGTCGCGTTCAGCACCTTGCCTGAATACGGCAAATTGTCCCCCGCCACGATCCCAGCTTGCTCCAGCAGCGGCAAAGCCAGCCGCGCGGCCCGATCATCCTGATTGTAGAGGATACCAATCTGCCACGGCCTTTTCTCGTCGCGAGTGGCGAGGCGGGGTGTGAAGCTGTGCAGCGAAATCAAGAGTTTTGGCGCGGTATCTCTGATCAATTCAACGATGTGGTCGTGGTAGGGCCGCCACCAGCTTTCGATCCGAGCGGCGCGATCGGCGGGCGTGAGGCCGGCATTGCCGGGGATGAGGACACCGTCGCTGGTCTCGGGGATCAGGCCGGGGGCATGATCTTCGCGGTTGAGGTCGATCAGCAGCCGCGACACGCCGCCCAGAACCGCCGGGCAGCCGAGATCGGCACACAGCAGGGCCGCGAGCGGTGTCACGCCGATATCGAGCGCGACATGCTCCCCCATCACGCTGATGGGCACGCCCAGGTCGACGCCGTCGGGAAGATGATTGGAGGCATGGTCCGCGATCAGCAGCATCGCCGAGGCGGGATCGCCCTTTATGTCGGTCCAGGCCTCGCTCACCGCAACCGTGTCCGCATCAGCCACCAATCGGGATGTTCGGCCGCAATCGCGTCGGCGGCAGCGTCGCGCGATCTGATACTGTCGAACAGGGCGAAGCAGGTCGCGCCCGATCCTGACATGCGCGCGAGCAGCACGCCGTCCTGCGCGGTCAGCAGGGTAAGGATATCGCCGATCACGGGCAGGATCGCGATTGCGGGAGGCTCAAGGTCGTTGCGTCCCTTGCGTGCAGCGTCGATCGGGTCGTCCTGATCGAGCGGGCCGCGATCCACGCCGTCCCAGTGCGCGAAGACCGGCCCGGTGGCGAGCGGGCGCATCGGATTGACCAGCAGCAAGGGCTGGCTCGAAGGCACGCCGTCGAGCGGGATCAGGCTATCGCCGCGTTTCTCACCGCGTACCGGGCGCGAAACGAGGCAGGCCGGCACATCCGCACCGAGCGCAGCGGCCAGTTCGCGGATGCGGACCTCGCCGGGATCGATGCCATCGCGCGCGCAGAGCAGGCGCAAGGCGGCGGCGGCATCGGCCGAACCGCCGCCAATGCCGGCGGCGACCGGCAGCCGCTTGTCGAGCCGGAAGCCGGCCGAAGGCTTGCCGGTCGTCTTGGCATAGGTCTCCGCGGCGCGGGTGACGAGATTGTCACCCTCGGTCAGCGCGGCGGCGAACGGGCCTGCGACCTGCAGGCCGGGTTCATCGGTCAGGGTCAGTTGGTCGCCGTCTTCGGCGAAAGCAAACAAGGTTTCGATCGCATGATAGCCGTCATCCTCCCGCCGGCGGACGTGGAGCGCGAGGTTGACCTTGGCGAAGGCGGTCTCGGCCGCCATCAGGGCGCCGCCGTCGCCTTGTCGAGCCCGGTATCGATCTTGGTGCTGAGTCGCGCTTTGTCCTTGTCCTCGGCGGTCAGCAAAGCCGCGCGCCAGGCGTAGCGCGCTTCGTAGATGCGCCCATCCGACCAGTAAGCGTCACCGAGATGCTCGTTGATTGCCGCCTCGCCCGGATCGCCCGCAGCGGCCTTCTCCAATAGCGGGATCGCCTGACCTGCCTTGCCCTGCAGATAGAGCACCCAGCCCAGCGAATCCGTGATCGCGGGATCGTCGGGCCGCATATTGCTCGCCTTGGCGATCATCGCGCTGGCCTTCTCGACATTCTCGCGATGCTCGATTTCGGAATAGCCGACCTGGTTGAGTACGGTCGGCTGGTCGGGCGCGATCGCATAAGCACGCTCATAGGCCGCCTTGGCAGCAGGCCAGTCGCCCGCCAGATCGAGTGCGCCGCCCTGCTGGAGCAGGATCGGCCACAGCACGTCCGGGGATGCTTGCCGCGCCTCGGCCAGCGAGAGTGCCCTGGAATAGGCTTGCGCCGCCTCGCGAGGCTTGTTCACGACCAGATAGAGGTCGCCCGCGCGGCCCCAATCGTCGATACCCGCATCGGCTTTTTTGGTCGCGGCCAGCGCCTCGACGAGCGCCTCGTCATGCTTGCCGCTGTCGTTGAGCAGGGCGATCCGGAGCGCGCGGGCATCATCGGCGACCGGATTGGCCGCATCGACATGCGCGAGCGCCGCAAGCGCGAGGTCCGAACGCTGCATCCGCTGGAGCAATTCGGCCAGGACCACCCAGCCCGACCCGTTACCAGGCGCGGTATAGGTCGCCATCCGCGCCATGATCATGCCCACCGGCACATATTGCTGGCGCGCGAAGTCGGTCGCGACATGGACCAGAAGCGGCGAAACCCCCTCCTCCGGCCCTTTCACATGCGCGGGCAGCAGGGGTGCTGCCTCAGGCCGCACGAAACTGGCGGCTTCCGCGTTGCGGCCGAGCGCGATCAGGATCAGCGCGCGCTGTTCGGGATAATAAGTGGATGCGAAAGGCAGGTTCCGTCCGCCCTCGACCAGCGCGATCGGATCGCCACTGCTCGAGCCGACCGCGATCCAGGCGCGCAGATAGGGCGCGAGGAAGCCGAACACATGATCCTGGGCGAACGCGTCGGCGGAAGCGCGCGCCTTGACCCAATCGTGCGCCTTGATCTGTTCGAGCACGAGCAAAAGCTTAGCGTCTGACGGCGGGTTCTTCTGCGTCTCGAGTATGTGCGCGGCGCGGACGGCGAGCGCCATGTCGCCCGCCGACAGTGCCTGGCGGTAAGCGTGGTTGGCGATCATCGGATCGGCCGGGTTTTCAGTCAGCAAAGCAGCGAAGCCGGCATTAGCGGTGGGCGTGTCGCCCAGCGCCTCGGCGGCACGCGCCCGCAGGTAGAGGCTACCCGACGAGCGGGTCATCGCCCCGACGGGAGATGCCAGCACCAGGGCCGAGAGGCCCACAACCAAGGAACGCTTATACGATATCGGGCGCATATGCCTCACATATTGGGATAATTCGGGCCGCCGCCGCCTTCGGGAACGACCCAGTTGATGTTCTGGGTGGGGTCCTTGATGTCGCACGTCTTGCAGTGAACGCAATTCTGCGCGTTGATCTGCAGCTTCGGGTCGCCTGCCTCCTCGCCGACAATCTCGTAAACGCCCGCCGGGCAGTAACGCTGCTCGGGTGCGTCGTAGAGCTTAAGATTGATGTCGATCGGTACCGACGCGTCCTTGAGCGTGAGGTGAATGGGCTGATCTTCCTCGTGGTTGGTGTTCGATAGGAACACCGAGGAGAGACGGTCGAAACTGATGACGCCGTCGGGCTTGGGGTAATCGATGGGTTGGACCAGGTCCTTGCGCCACAGGCCCTCGTTATCGCGATGATGCTTGAAGCTGTAGGGAAGCCCGATCCCGAGCTGGCGCATCCAGAGATCGATGCCCGACCAGAGGGTGCCGAGGAAGGCGCCGAACTTGGCGACCGCCGGCTCGGCATTGCGGACCATCTTGAGCTCTTTCGCGACCCAGCTGGCGTTGAGCGCGGGCTGGTAGGCGTCGAGCGTGTCGCTCCCCCGCCCTGCCGCCAGCGCCTCGGCCGCGGCCTCTGCGGCGAGCATGCCCGACTTCATCGCGGTGTGGGTGCCCTTGATGCGCGGCACGTTCACGAAGCCGGCCGAGCATCCGATCAGCGCGCCGCCTGGGAACGCCAAGGTCGGCACTGACTGCCAGCCGCCCTCGTTGATCGCCCGCGCGCCATAAGAGACGCGCCGGCCGCCTTCGAGAATAGAACGGATCGCGGGGTGGGTTTTCCAGCGCTGGAATTCGTGAAAGGGCGAAAGGTGCGGGTTGCGGTAGCCGAGCCCTACCACGAAGCCCAAAGCGACCTGGTTGTTGGCCTGATGATAGAGGAAGCCGCCGCCGACCTCGTCCTTCAAAGGCCAGCCCTGGGTGTGGATCACGCGGCCGGGCACATGCCTGGCGGGATCGATGTCCCAAAGTTCCTTGATCCCAAGGCCATAGACCTGAGGCTGGCTATCCCGTTCGAGGTCGAACAGGCGCTTCGCCTCCTTGGTCAGGCTGCCGCGCGCACCCTCGGCGAAAAAGGTATAGCGGGCGTGGAGCTCCATGCCGGGCTGATAGTCCGGCTTGTGCGTGCCGTCGCGCGCCACGCCCATGTCGCCGGTCGCGACGCCCTTCACCGAGCCGTCGTCATTGAACAGGATTTCGGCTGCCGCGAAGCCGGGGAAGACTTCGACGCCCAGCTCCTGCGCCTGATCGGCGAGCCAGCGGCAGAGATTGCCGAGCGAGCCGGTATAGGTGCCCTTGTTGTTCATGAAGGGCGGCAGGAAAAGATGCGGCATGCCGCGCTTGCCCGTACGCGAAAGGAACCAGTGATGATTCTCGGTGACCGCCACGGTCAGCGGCGCGCCCTTTGCGCGCCAGTCGGGGATCAGTTCGTTGAGTGCGATCGGGTCGATCACGGCACCCGACAGGATATGCGCTCCGACCTCGGAGCCCTTCTCCAGGACGCATACCGCAATGTCGGGATTGATCTGTTTCAGGCGGATCGACGCGGCGAGGCCCGCGGGGCCCGCGCCCACGATCACCACGTCGTAATTCATGCTTTCGCGTTCGGACATGTCACTCTCCACGTCCGGTCGTCGTACCGTCCGAACGCCTCATCAGAAAGTCGGTGCCTGCAGATTGACCCCCTCGTCAACCCGCCGTCAAAAAAGGGGTCTGCGGGAAGCGGGGGTTTTTGAATGGCGGATAGCGTCGCGTTGAGCGCGCTGGATTGGTGGGCGGAAGCGGGCGTGGACACGCTCGCCGACGAGAGCCCGCGCGACTGGCTCGCCGCCGCGCCCGCGCCGGTCAGTACCATTCCCGCACGCGGCGAGACGATCCCGGTTTTGCCGACGCCTGCGACCTCGGTCCAGCTTCCTGATACGCTTGAGGCTCTGCGCGCTTTCCTGCTGGCGGACGCCGCCATTCCCGGCCCAGCCAATGCGCGGATCGATGCTTCGGGCGATCCGGCTTCGGCAATCGCGGTCGTCGTCGACATGCCGGAGACGGAGGATCGCGCTTCGGGCAATCTGCTCTCGGGCGAGGTCGGCGCCTTGTTCGATCGCATGATGGGCGCGATCAAGCTTGAGCGCGGGCAATTCTACCTGATCCCCTTCTCGCCGACCCGCCCGACCACTGGCCGGCTGGGCGAGGCGCTTCTCAAGCAGCTCAAGCCGTTCCTGATGCGCCATCTCGAACTGGCGAAACCGCGCAAATTGCTGCTTCTCGGCGACGCGCCCGTGCAGGCTTTGCTCGGCCGGCCAGCGGCGAAGGCGCGCGATGCCGAGCAATCCGTATCCATCGGCACTTTGACTGTGCCGACCGTCGCGACGATCCACCCGCGCCTTGTCGCGATGAAGCGGGAGTGGCGGCCATTGATCTGGGCGGATTTGCAGAGGTTCGAGAAACTGTGATCCACGCGGGCATCTTCCCGGCACTCGCGCTGGTTCTGGCCGCGCCGGCTTTTGCCGATGTGCCGGTAAGCGTGACGCCCGCGATCAGCACCGGCGTTCCGCGCCAATTGAGCGACAGCGACCGCGATACGTACCGGCAGGTCTTCCAGGCACTGCGCAGCGGCGACTATCAGAGCGTCGCCGCCCAGCTCGAGAGCGTACCCGCGGGCGTGCTGACGCCGATGGCGCAATCCGAGCTGATGCTGGCAAGCCCAGCGGCGCGCGATCCGGACACGCTCACCGCCCTGCTGACCCTGTCGAGCGACCTGCCCGAGGCTCCTTCGCTCGCCAAATTCTCACCCAATGGCGCGACGCTGCCCGTCCAGCATGCGCTGGTGCGGACGCTCGGCCCGAGCAAACGCGCCGCGACCCGGCCCAACCGCGACTGCGCGGCGCTGGCGGCCAAGGTGCAGCCCCTGCTCAAGGCGGACGATGCGGCGAGCGCCGAACCGTTGGTCGAAGCTGCCGCGGACAATATCTCGCCCGAGGCGCTGACCGAATGGCGCGAGAAGGTCGCCTGGACCTATTTCCTCAATGGTGACGATGCGTCCGCGCGACGGATCGCCACGATGGCGCAGGCGGGCGCGGGCGACTGGGCGGTGGACGCTGCCTGGGTCAACGGGCTGGCGAGCTGGC
>Ga0209148_1001157_pt1 | contig 15340 bp, 18 predicted proteins | sample AraplaCol_mMF_r2_2_FD_184288 | JGI IMG/M metagenome (GOLD analysis project Ga0209148, IMG submission 184288) | Arabidopsis root microbial communities from North Carolina, USA - plate scrape CL_Col_mMF_r2 (SPAdes) (version 2) | ecosystem: Host-associated > Plants > Roots > Endosphere | place...
GGATCGTCAACGGTCATCCAAACAGCAGCATCGACGAGCTGCTTCCGTGGGCCTATTGCCGTCACGAAGTCAAGGCTGTGGCCTGAGAACGACGCTTACCTTGATCGCGACCTGTTGAAGACTGAAATGGTCCAGCCTGTTATCGTCGATCTGCGAAACGTCTACGGCGCGAAAAAAGTAAATGCTGCCGGCTTCGCGTACGAGAGCATTGGAAGACTAATGCCCGTTGAGTTGGCGAGCTAGCCAACGTTCACTATTGCTTTGAGCAAGCCCTCAGCGAGCGCTTTCACGGCGGCGGCTCTATTTTCCCAGTTTGCGGTGCCGTCTTGGAAGCTGCCGGTCGCGCAAAACGTAGCCGGCGCCTAACCCGAGCAAGAAGATTGCGACTATAACCCAGATATCGTCCATGCCCGGCGTATCGTGTTATTTGTGATGCATCATCTGTCTGATCGTGTGTGCCGCTTCGGCTTGGGTAAATCTTGCAAAGTAATTGTTTTCGAGCTCAATCGAAGCAAGCAAGAGCGCATCGTTCTCCGCTTCAATCACCAGTCGCTCCAGCAAATCTCGTGAATCTCGCAGCTGCCGTTCCTGATCACACCGCTCGAGGAATTTAGCAACTCTCGTACTCGGCTTCATACCACCCCTCATATGAATGTCCCGCGAAAGTCTCCCCACTCTCGCTGGTAAAATGATAATTAGCTCAATTGGTCAGCAACATTTTGAAACAACGTGGTGCAACTCTGGCTTGCCGTCAAGCTAGAGTGTTCCATTTTGCAATAACCGAACTGGCAGATTCTGCGCCTAGCTTACGCCAACCTTACATGCAGTCCCGGAAGCGGAGCGTACCGATCTCATGCGCCAAGGGGGCGTTGGATAGATCCAGATGCGTCTCGGCGTACTCTTCCTTATCCCGCTTTGGATGACGGGAGCCTCTAGCTGCGAGATGCAATTTTAGCCTTCGTTCTGAACGGCAATGGCGCGCGCCAGAACGAACAGGGCCATCCCGCTGAGACCCCCGGCTACTTTGATCGACGCGTCTATGAGACGGCCATGTCTGTCGGGGGTCAGTAACTGCAGAGTTTCAAGGGCAACCGCGCTTCCGACAACGATCAGAACCACGAGGGCGGCGCGATTTGGATAGGCAAGCATGAATAGCAGGCCGAGCACGAAGAACGCAGTGAAATGTTCGACGCGAGGGGGCGCGATCGTGGGGCGATCGTAGATAGGTGCTAGCGTCGCAAACACGACAAATGCGAGCACGACCCATCCAGCGAAGAGACAAAGCTTGGCCATGTCTTGTTCTTATCGAGACTCATGTTGCGGCGCAATACGTCAGGCCGCGCAATAATTTGACTTTATGCCGGATTGTTTACTCTGGCCGACATCCCATGGTTACGAGAGAGGTCTTCTAAAGCCAATTCAGTGCCAAGAAATGACCGGCTCGGAGACCAGGGCCAAGATCTGCTCTCGTCTCCTTTGCGAGCCGAGGATCATCGGTTTTGGTACTAGGACCCGTAGTCGTCGATGCTATCAGGAGGCAACGGCGCGGAAGCTGCGTCAATCTGAATGATACTCACGGTATCTCCTGCTCAAGTCTTGAGCGGCTCGGTGGCCGCACCGCCATAAGCCCCGCATCCGCGAGGTGAGATACCGAAGTCGTTTGCGCCCGGCGGAATCAGTAACGCTCCAATGGGCTGGAATTGCCAGTCCTTTCTGGAGCGAGATCCGTGCTCCTTAGCCGCCGATCGGGACACAAAGTGCTCAGATCATCGGATTCCATTCTGTGCTTGCGCGCTGCATTCGCCGCACGAAGCGTTTCAGCAACGTGTTGCCTCTGCCATGCCAGAGAAGGCTAATGAAATTTCCGGTCGTCGATCGAGGCCCGCGTGCAGTGAGCCGGCGCAACATGCAGTCCAGTGGAAGGCCCGGCTATTTGAGCCCCTGCTCACTTTTGAACCAACATTCGTCGGTCGAATAGCAAACCACGCCCGTAAGTCGGTTTCGATGTTCTGAACTATTGTAGCCGTAGGGCTCGTATCTGAATACCCAAACCACCACGGCGGTAGAGAATACAATGGCTGCAGCCAAAATGAGCTTACTGTCCATAAATCACCGTTCGTCGGCATAAAGATTTGATGCAGATTTTGCTCTGGTTGCTCTCGGCAAAGGTTTGCAATTTCGACGTCCGCAATATCTTCGATGACTACTGAATATTCCCATTGAATAACGGCAGAAAAGCATCATCGGTTTCCGCGCCAGTTTGGGCAATTGGCGCCGGTCAAATCAAGGCACCTCGCTCCACCATTCCGGCTACCGCCTTCTGTGCGGCAAGCGCGTGGCCGCGACATGACCCGCTGTTGCTCCGGCGTAGGCGGTTGGGGCAAGGCGGGCCAATGCGGCCTCCACGATCCAGACTAGAGAAGCTGCGCGATATCCGATGGTGCCGGCCGCGAGCGGGTCGCCGCGGTTGAAGCCATCCATAGCTCTCTTGCGACAGGCAGGGGCGATATCTGCATGTTCGCCCACCATCCTCGTTCATCACCGTGTTGGTGCAAGGCGTGATGATGCGAGCGACACAGAGGTACGGTAAATTCATCGCTGACTTTGCGGCCCAATGTCTTGGGTTGGGCGAATTTGAGGTGATGCGCGTCCGACGGAGATCTCTGACAGATCAGACACGGATGTTCTCGGACGAAGGCGAGATGGGCCTTATTCCTTTTGCGTGGCGGCTCCTTCGGAATCGCGAGGTCGCCCTCGATGGGCAATGGGGTGCTTTCGGGCTCGTTGACGTCTTCGGCAGCTGGTCGACCTTGCGTAGGATTTGAAGCAGCGGGATCCAGGACAAACTCTAATCTTGCCTGATAAGCTTCCTCGACCGATCGGGCGTCAGTTTCCTGCAGAGTGTTCTTCAGAGGTAAGGTCGCCTTCGCCCAGGCCAGGAGATCTTCGGTGTCAGTAAGCTGTGCCAATAGCTGGTCACGCAGCAATGCTGAATCCTGAGGCTTAAGGACCGCCGGTCGGTTCAAAACGCCCTTGAGCGGCTTCCCTTTTGGGTCCGAGGTTGTCCTGGCCCCTGATGAAGTCGGCGGCGGCCCGACAATGGCATCGGGGGCATCCAAGTCGTCTTCTCCTGCGATCCCCACGAGAGCGAAGAGCGCATAACGGCGTGCGTAAGTTAATGCCGCTCCCATCCGGTGCGGCGCCTCGATGTCCTTGCTAGAGCAGACCGGTAGGTCGGACGAGATCCATTCGCCGGAGGCGTGAGCGAGCAGGGTGGTCAGGTGAATCTGACCTGTCATCTGCTCGGTCCGGGTGGTCTGGATCGTTGCGATCTCATGCTGGCTGAGGGTCTTGCGGACGATATCCAGGCCTGAGGCCAGCGAGGCGTAGCGGAAGGTTCGATCCTCTTCCCGCGGGAAAGGCGACCGGATTGTCGCGGTCAGCGTCTTCTCCGGATTTGTCAGCTCGACCTGAGCTTTAGCCAGGGCGGCGGCGATGGCGCCAATTCTCTCACTGGAGCGGTGCATGGGGTGCCTCCACCGTCGAAGGTTCGAAGCTGATCGCACCCGACTTCGAGCGCTTGGCCCTAACGCCGTGGCCAACCGCTTCCTTCGCATCCTCAGGGACCAGCTTCTTCAATTCGGTCTTGGCGATTTCGTGCTCGCCGTGGGCCTCGCGAGTGCGAAGATAAGTCGCCGCGAGATCACCCCATGAATTGGATGCCTCCATGTCGACGATCTTGATTGCCTCCACTCTTGGACGTGGAGTCTCGATCCCGAATAGGATGGGAGGCTCGCCAGTCTGCACGCAGCGCCAGAACTTCTTTTCGGCTGTTAGGAGAAGATGCTGGTACAGCGGATCCGCATGAACCGTGATCTCAACCCACTTGCCGCCACCCGTGATGATCGACAGCACCGCCGACCGCGCTGCTATTACCCACATGTTGTGTTGAAGCTGGGCCATGTGTTTGTCGGCGGCGGCTTCTTCGGAGAAATTCCAGGGCAGCATGAATTTGGCTTCATAGACCGAGCCGGTTTGCTCGACACGACCATCCAGTGTCGCCCCCATCCATTTGTGGATCGGATGCCTCACCTTGCGCTGAACGTCCGTGACGGTGTGGCCGCTCGTCCGCTCGTACCAAGTCCGGTTCAGATCCTCGGTGATGCTGCCCAGCTGGACGATGAGATCGTTGCTGAGATCCAAAGGCAGGGCCTCCCCTCGCTTCTCACGCCAAAGCCTGAGCAGCTTGTCGTGATCGTCTCCCATGATGATCCGAGCATCGGATCCGCCGATAAATTCCCTTCGAAGGTTCAAGTGCTGCGTCGAGAAAGCCATTCGTCATCTCCATCTAAAAACGACAGAAGTGACTATAATGTACATTTTGGACAAATCAATCGTTTTTCGACATATTAGGTTGGAAGGTGATTTGAATGATTTCTCCGATGCAGTGTCGTGCCGCGCGAGGCCTCCTCGATTGGAGTCAGCAGGACTTAGCCGACCGGGCCAAGATAGGGATCGTAACGGTCCGGCAATTAGAGGCGGGGAGTAACGAACCGCGGCGTTCCACACTGCAAGTGGTTCGAACGGCTTTTGAAGCCGCAGGCGTACAATTTATCGAGGAGAACGGAGGAGGGCCGGGCGTCAGGCTAAGCAAGCCTGTCCGGTGAGAGTATCAATACTCTCGAGAAGCCGCGCGAAGCGGTCACCCATGTTCTAATCCGGCGCGCCAGAAGCCTGCCCTAGCGACTCTGTCGGCTACGCGCTGACGAGCTCTGCAGAAGATCGAGATGGCTCACACCGAGTGCCTTAGCCAGCTCATAAACGGTGACCACCGTCGGGTTCCTATGCCCGGTCTCAAGTCCGCTGATGTATTGCTGACTAAAGCCCGAAACGAGGCTGAACTGCTCCTGAGTTAGCCCCTTCTCCTGCCTAATACGCCTTACGTTTTGGCCCACGAGCTTGCGCATATCCATGCGCCAAGGAGACCGGACTACACATTTTAAGTTTATCAACTATATTATGTAGAAATGAGACGAGGGCTTTTCAGATGAAGCGCTTTCTAGTTTTGTTCGCGGTTTCAAATGTGGTCGGCGGCTGCGCGGTCCAACGGGCCGTGGTGGCCCAGAGCGCCCAGGAGAAGATGGTCGGATTGAACAAAGAGCAGGTGCTGGCCTGCATGGGCCCGCCCGGCCAGAAGATGGCAGAAGGGACGACCGAGGTCTGGTCGTATAGCTCGGGCAATGACCACGTCACCGCGATCGGGAGCGGGTATTCTCAGACGAACGGATCCTTGTCGGGGCAGAGTACCCGAGGCGTCGGGTTTTCGGCTGATGGTACGGCGACGACCGTTAGCTCGAGCTCTGCGACCGCTAGTCGCCGATTCTGCACAGTCAACATCGTGATGAGTAACGGTCTCGTCAGCCGCGTCAACTATGCGGGACCAACTGGCGGATTGCTCACCAGCGGCGAACAATGCGCTTTCGCTGTCGAGAACTGCACGCGATAGCGCGGAGCGCTTTGCCATGGGCACGATTGAATGCCCTCATTGCCATGCATCCAATCGCAGACCTGTCTGTGGCCGTTGTAAGACCGAGCTGAGCGAGCCTCCGGAGGTCAAGTTTGCTTGGTACGTTTCGCAGCGGCGTAGGCAAGTCGGCTCGGCGGCCGTCACTATTTTGGCCACATTGGTCCTTTGGCAGATATGGCAAGCTTCCGATCAACCCCGCAATTTGGTCGAGTGTCAGGAGAAAGCTGCCCGAACGGCACGGTCAAATGCTGCGATGCATATCCTCCTCACGGGATGTTCAACGCGCTTTCGATAGCGAGACAGACCTTACGAAAGAGCCGAGCGTCGCCTGTTGGGCCGGTCTCAGACCTTACATCAATCGGCTTGCGGATACGAACGTGCAATGTTGTTCTGAAGGTGAGACGCCCTTCTAAATCATCGTCTAAGCATTTTGGTCGCAAGAAACTTAAAGAGTGGAGGCTTTGTGCCGTGGGGCAACGGCAGCGGCACATAATTGACGCCGACCACGTCAACCAAGCTCCGCATGCCGTCGGACCAACCGAGCAGCTCAATGGTCGAGCGGCAGTCGAGCCGTTTGTCCTGAGCCCACCCTTCCATGACATCGGCTAACGCAGATAGTTCGTCGCCTGACAGTGAAGCTAGATGGTGGATCGATGGCGTCGCGTAATAGAGCCGTATGGCTTCGGCTTCGGACGTGCTGATTGGCCGCTTCAATTGCTTTCGAGCTACGACTGAAATGAGAACGTCACCGGTCAGTTGACGCTGCCTGCTTCGCTTCGTCACCCGGTTGAGTTCGCTCCCTCGTTCGAGGATGTGATCCATCTGCGCTAGGAGGCTTTGCTTGTGGTCGGGATGGGTGAAAGGGAATGCCGCCACGAAGCACGCATATTGCCTCGCGCAGTCGAGGAGTGGTTCATCAGTGTCGAGAGAGGGACCAGCCATTGCGTTAAGTTGGGCCGAAAATAATTCATGAGAGATCTTTGCGAGTGCTGACACAAGAGATGGTGAATCTCCCAATGAGTTTCCAGGTGGCCTGCGCTACTTTCCGATGGTGCGGCGCTTCTTGAAGATCCATCATGGACACGAGCAATTGGCAGTTGACGGCGGCCTAGTCACAGTGAGCCCGGGGGGGGGCAAATTGTGGTCGGACAACTCAGGAGGCCGCAAGCAACCGCTTCGGTTGGACAACCGCGTGCGATTGGAGCCGCACCATGGGCCTAGAGGCCCGATGCGACAAAGCAGCGTTCACTTTGTCCCTATACAGACTAAATTCGGAATTTTGGCAAGTTGTCGCGACGGACCGTTATCGCAGGCGCATTCAGCGAATGTCCACCCTTCGGGCACAGCGGTAAGAACCAAGGTCAACGCTTGATCCGGCTTAGCCAGAGCCAGCCACAATTCCTTCTTCGGTTCCGGGTCGTCCGAAGCCACTTCAACGATTGTAAATTCGTCGCCGAATGACTCTGCCATGCCAACCGTCCTACTCTCCGGGGTGTAGGACTTTCTTTTGTGCTTCCGAGTCCCCGATCAGCCGCTTGATGCCTTCAAGGGCTTGCGGATCGGTGACGCGTCGGCTCAAGTCTTGGTAGTGAGCGATCCGCTCGTCAAGGGGCTTGCACTTTTCACACATAGGGACGCTCCGCATTGGCGCGGTAGATTGGCTTCATTGCCAATCCTTCACTATGACGTCGGAGCGGCAGGATTGTTTCCTACACCAAACCGGCCAATGACGATTTCTCACCCAGCGCGCCATGGGCAAACTGTGACACCAGTACGGATCGAGACGGCGAAAAGGGCTGCTTCGGGTCATTCGCGTCGATTTGGCCGTGTGGCCAGCACGTCCAGTCTGACCTCAGCTGCCGACGTCCCGGCCTCCGTCGCGGTATTCGCCTTCGGGTCACGCGCGGACCTTGGCTGACTTAGACATAGTCATTCGGGTAGCCCTGCGAGGCGAAGCCCTTCGAGAAACCGTTCACCTTGCCATTGTCCCCCGTAGTTAGCCCATGCGCTTATGCGAAAAGAGGGCTCGATTTCTAGCAGAGCAGTCGCCGCCTCCTTCGCCTCGGCTTCGCGATTCAAATGACCAAACGCGGCGGCAAGGCAGCGGTAGGCAGAGGTGAACCGCGCGTTGAGCGCCAGAGCCCTCCTCGAGCTTTCAACTGCTTCATCATCTCGCCCCATGATAATGAGCGTGCTCGCCACTCCAGTTAGTGTGTCGTAGAGCCTCGGATCAACTGGACTAAGACGTATCGCGCGCTCGAAACTCAAAAACGCCTCTTCGGCGTCTTTCATATAGCGATAGGTCCAACCCCGCTCCGACCATGCACGTGCCGAATTTGGGTTTAGCGCAACAGCGCGGTCAACCATTCCCTTTGCTGTGTCATAATCGTTTGAGAAAGCGGCTAGGCCTCTTCCAAACATCGCCAACGTGTCGGGATCAGCGCCATCAATCTCCAACGCTCGCCGGCCAAAACTCATGGCATCAGCGTAGTCGGATTTGACGTCTTTTGACCAGCCTTGGGCGGGCCTAAGCCCATGCATATCCGCCAAGAGCCGAAGGGCCGCGCTGTAGCGAGGATCTATTTCGAGCGCACCCGAACACAAAGACATGGCTTCGTCGAAACCCTCCTTGCTCATCGCATAGTATCGAGGCAAGGCACGAAGATAGAAATCGTAGGCGGTAAGGTTGTCCGGCCGCGGACGCGCCGCGCGGTCAATTTCAGCGCGCGTGACATTCGGTTCGATGATAGCGGCAACTCTCTCCGTTATCTCGTCTTGGAGTGCAAAGATATCATTCAATTCGCGGTCGAATTTGTCGGCCCAAATGTGCGCGCCGGTCGCCGCCTCGATAAGCTGTCCGGATATGCGCAAGCGCGTCCCGGATTTTCGCACGCTTCCCTCAAGTACGTATCGAACACCAAGTTCGCGCCCGACTTGTTTGATGTCGATGGCCTTGCTCTTGTAGGTGAAACTAGAGTTTCGGGCGATTACAAAGAGAGACTTGAATCGCGACAGCGCGGTTATGATATCCTCGACCATTCCATCCGCAAAGTATTCCTGTTCGGGATCTCCGCTCATGTTCTGAAACGGCAGCACGGCAATGGATGGCTTGTCGGGAAGCGTGAGCTCCCCCGCACCCGACGATGACACATATGTAACAGGTTCGATTCCGGACTTGTCCGGAGAGAGCTTTGGAGAGACCTTCGACAGAAATCGGTCGATCTCCTCGAAGGCGCGATCGGCTGTTGGGTCACCTGGAACAGGAACGTGATTGCGACCCGGAATGGAGACAAATTCAGCGCCCGCAATACCGTCTGCCAATTCGCGGCTTCCGGCTTGTGGAATCATTGCATCATCGCGCACATGGATCACGAGCGTCGGTGTGGTCACCTTCGGTAGTAGATGCCGGATATCAATATCGCCCACAGCCAGTTGATAACGTTCCGCGAGCTCGCCGGTGCAGGTCTCCTTTAGCAGTTGGTCGAAATCCATTGCTTGCTGCGCATTCATGTCAGGGAGCATGCGCGTTGCAAATATCTGGCGGAATGCCGGATTGTCTGATTGCCAGCCATTTTTCATTAGGGTGGCGAAGGCTCGCGTATTTTGTTCGCGCTGCTTGTCCCCGCTGGCGAATGGGCCTCGCGCGAATCCGCCATACAGGATGAGATGAGAAACCCGCTCGGGATGCTTCACCGCGTAGGAAATCGCCGTTGCACATCCCTGGGAATAGCCTATCAGCGCGAAGCGCTGTAGCCTTGTCGCCTCGACAACGGTTTCAAGGTCTGTAACCCAAGCTTCGGAAGATAAATCCTTGACCTCCCAATCGGAAAGGCCGTTACCACGAGCATCGTAGCGAATGAACTGTCGTCCATTGGCGAGTTGGAGATAACTTGGACCCCAAACTTTGTAGTCGTGTTGCAGGTGACTTAAAAAGCCGCCAGCCTTCACTAGCGCGGGTCCTTCACCAATAGAGGCGTAGGCAAGCCTGACACCGTCGGGGGCGCGGCAAAAAGCGATCTTCTGGTTGCTCCAGTCATAGCTGTTCGTTGGGATGCGCGGGTTCGCCCTTGCGGCAGTCTTTCCGGGCCAGTGCCACACCTGAACCGGGCGATTGATATTCTTTAGTTGTTGTTGACCGCCGTTCTCCAACTTGATCGACAGCCGGTCACACACGTCTTCGTAGACGCGATTCGAAATGGTGATGCCGCCCGGGCTCGCAATCTGCTCGAGCCGCGCTGCGATGTTGACGCCGTCACCAAAGATGTCGTTGTCATCGACGATGATGTCGCCAACATGAATCCCGATGCGAAATCTGATCTGCCTGGATTCCGGAACCGAGCCGTTGCGCTCACCCATGACCTCCTGGACCGCGACGGCACAGCGCATGGCCTGCACGACACTGGCGAATTCGACCAACAGACCGTCTCCTGTCGTTTTGACAATGCGGCCGCCATACGTGAAAAGCTTGGGGTCGACCACCTCCCGCCTCACCGCTTTGAGCGCTGTCAGCGTCCCTTCTTCATCGATACCCATCAGGCGGCTATAGCCGACAACATCGGCGGCCAATATTGCCGCCAAACGACGCTCGGCGCGTTCGTCCGTCACGAAATCCCCCCATCCGATCTGTCGGATGGCATCAAATCACGAGATATGAGCGACCGCCAGACTATCTGGCCGCCCCGCTTAAGAATAGCACTTCCTGGGCTGGTGCCCGAGGCGCCAGGAACCGCGGGGTTACCATCAAAGGTCGGCTATGCGTCTTGGTTGTGGGCAAACGGATAGTCCGCACGCTGCCGTGGTCGCTAATCGCTGAAGGCGGCCGAGGTTCTCGAGCGCGATCTCGCATCCGCACCGCACCGCCGATGGGTGACAGTAGGTAACCTAGGGCTCCTTCGGCAACAGGCAACAGCGGAGTTGCGACGACAGTGCTTGCCCCGCTCATGCCCACATCCGTGCACACCGCAACACCGTCCAGCGCTATCGCGCCACGCTGGCCACTCGGTTAAGCGCCGCTCCGATCGAATGCCGAAACAGTAACCGATCAGCAGCATCCGGATCATCAGCTTGGGATCGACCGAAGGCCGACCGATACTGCTGTAGAAAGGCGCCAGCTCCTGCCTGACCTGTTCAAGGTTCTATCGATCGAGCGGAGCAAGTGGTCGGTGGGAATATGCCTTTCGAGCGAGAACTCATAGAACAACGCAGCCTGTTCGACTTGCCGATGCCCCATCATGATCTTCAGTTCTGCCAATTAGACAGACTGAATCACTGACCCCTCTGCGTCGCAACAGTCGCCGTTTTCAACAGAATCGGCCATATGCAGCCTCCAGCGTTGCGCCGGTCAGTGCGACTGAAAGATCCCTAACTAACCGTAAAAGATAAGCCGCCAAAGGCACGGTCGGGATAGTCACTCATGCAACCTGTCCGTGCTAGTCATTAAGAATGCGTATTCGAGGAACAAATCAGAAGTCGCGCAATAGCGGCGCGACGGTTGCACAAGGCCGTGCTAGGTCAGCTATTTCGTGGGAGCCGATGCGAGTGTTGCGCCTAGCGGCCGTCCTCGCGATGGCTTTAGCCCTTTTAGGCTGCTCCAAGAGTTACCGATACAAGCTTACGCTTGCGGTCAATACCCCGGACGGTGTCAAACGCGCATCGAGCGTTGGGGAGGTTTCGTTTCAGGAGGCCTTCTTTCCCGAGCGCGGCACCTTTAGCCATCTGCGCGGCGAGGCCTTGTACCTCGATCTCGGCTCAGGCGCGAAGCCTTTGATCGCGTTGCTGACAAATCGAATTCGCGGGTACTACGGTTGGAGCAGAAGTGCAGGGCCGCGGCTCGAACTTTTAAGCGATCTATATAACGTCGTCCCGTCCGCTGACTACATGGATACTGTGTCCAAAATCGCTAAGCAACGGGGGCCGCACAAAATCGAGCCCAATCAACTACCAGACGTTATCACTTTCGCCGACGTTAACGACCCGAGGAGCGTCATACTAGTCGATCCAGATAACCTGCGAGCGACGCTTGGGCCGAGCTTCACTTGGGATGAAATCACGGTTGAGGTCACAGACGAGCCGGTCAGCACGGGCATTGAGCAGAAGTTGCCGTGGATACCCTATTATGTTTGTGGGGAGCTCGACGGCGATCATGGCCGCCGTCCAGCGACGCTCGCCAGTAGATTGACCACGGCCGACTTCAGGCTCGGGACGTCGAGTGAAAAGTCCGCCAACTCATGCTACCCGGGTCCGCGAGAGTGGCAACAGCGCCTGCGATAGCAAGTCCTCGAAAGTCTGCTTGGGGTTACGAGCGTCGGTTTGGCGCTCAGCCGCAAACCTCCGCTGCCCCCATAAGCCGATATCTAGTTGCACAGCGTCAACGGTAGCGAGGGGCCAACAGCCGACGTCCTTATTCATATTGCCCCGTTGATTGGTTGTTGAGGTTCACGCTGGATTCTGTTTTCCGCTTCCCCTTAAGGCTCGGGTCAATTCTCGGACATCTCTTAACTCTTCGAGACCATCGACGAGTGAAACGATCCGCTCAGCGCCAGCCTTGCCGACGACCGGAACCGCAAAATTCATGAATTTGCGTTCCAGGGACGATCTCGAAAGTGGCCGGTCGGCGTCGCCTTCCGGAACCTCCACGGCCTCGCGCAGAGGCTGACCGTCTGCGAAAACGATCTCTATGCTCGCGCCGCGTCCCTTGGGGAGCTTGGCCATCAGCGAGGCTCCCGGGATCACTGACGTCTTTTCCACCAGCGTCATCACGTCTTGGGCTCGCCAGCGGTCTTTCTCGAATTGCGCTACTGTCACATCACCGTCGAGAAGAGCCATCGCAAGGCAAACGGGAAGACTATGATCGGCGGTGCCCTTCGTCTGCGGCCGGAATTTAGCTGGATCCGCAACGCGCTCGATTATCCCGGGATAGGTCTCAACCGTGATCGCCCGGATATCCTGTGTCCGACCCTTGATCTTCGCCGCGAGCAATGCGCCAGCCTCTGCCACGGCTTGCAACTCAATTTGAACGGGGAAGCGCTTGAATGCCACCCGCGGCAGCCGGTATCCTGCAAGCTCGAGGTCAACGGCAAAACCCTCTTTGGCGGGTTTCATTTTCGACGCGAACCAATCGAGCGTACCGGACGGGCCGGTAAAGCCCTGTGCGGCGAGCCGCGTTGCGAAAACGCCGTCAGTCGCAGTGGCGGCAAGTCCCATGGCTTTCATCATGCTGATCGCGCCACTATTGACGACAAAGCTTGTGAAGCCGCGGGCACCCGATATTCCAACCGCGTTTGCTATGGCTTCCCTGGGAAGCCCCCAGATCTTACCTGCAATCAAAGGGATGCCGTAGGAGGCTGCACACAAGGGATGGAAACCACGTTCAATGAAGGAGATGGCGTCATTGACGCGCATGCTCGCCTCGTAACCGGCAACAACCGCCTCGATGAGATCGCGGCCTGTTCGTCCATTCTCCTCGCAAAGCGCAATCGCCGTCGGCAGCACCTCGCTCGGATGAAACGGCTCGGTACCGATGTAGGTGTCGTTCATGTCGAGGGAACGGACGAGGACGCCATTGACGAACAGCGCACCTTCTATAGTAGCGGGTCTCGGATAGCCGATCACTGTGGCTGTATTGCCCTCTCCGAACGTCTTGCGAATGGTTGTCTCGGCTATATTTGCAGGATCGGATCCTACCGATCCAAATGCACATCCGAGTGTATCGAGAAGGACGCGCTTGACCGATTTGATAACGTCGGCGGGCAGAGCCTCATAGCTCAAGGCCAATGCAAAGTCGGCAAATCTCTGCTCAAGAGTTGCTTTCGGGGCATCGCTGTTGCCAGCAGCAAGCGCTGAACCGACGAAATCATAACGGTCGGTCCGGAAGCTTCCCAGAAGAAGGGTAGCGGAAACGGCAGTTGCGGTTTGCGCCAAAAAATCACGACGTTCCATGAATGTCTCCATTATGAAATCGCAGCATATTAGCCAGATTAAAGCATGGCGCGCGGCTGTCGGGCCAGGGCAATGTCCGAGATGGGTCTCACAAGCTGCCCTTGCAGACGGCTTAACCTTAGTCGGCTCGTCTCCCTGAAGCAGACGTTGCGGTCCTCCAAGCGAAGGGCAGCAACGGGGCCAAAAGCGGACCTCCGCTTTCACTCTCATAGCGTTTCTCGCGCTAAGGGTGTGTTTCGGCATGGAATAAGGACCCCGTTTTCGGGGTGATCGGCATCCAATCGGGACCCCGGGATAAGGGTCCACAGTGGCTTCCATCGAGTCATGGAAGCCGAGGTTGGGATGCTGGTGGTGGAGACGATTGGTAAGATCCGTCGCGCCTACTTTGTTGATGGTCGTCCGATCAAGGCGATCTGCCGAGAACTTGGCGTATCGCGGAAGGTGGTTCGCAAGGTCATTCGTTCTCAAGCGACGGAGTTCCGGTATGAGCGCGAGACGCAGCCGCTCCCGAAGATGGGTCCCTGGAGTGCCGAGCTTGACCGGTTGCTGGCAGGGAATGAGAGCAAGGCGGCGCGGGAACGGCTGACGCTGATCCGGCTATTCGAAGAGCTTCGCGGCCTCGGTTATGCCGGCGGCTATGATGCGGTTCGTCGATATGCACGACGGTGGAGCAAGGAACGCGGCACCTCGACAGCGTCGGCGTATGTGCCGCTGAGCTTTGCACCAGGCGAAGCCTACCAGTTCGACTGGAGCCACGTGGTCGTCCTGCTGAGCGGCACCACGGTGATGGTGAAGGCTGCGCATGTCCGGCTCTGTCACAGCCGCATGCTGTTCGTGCGGGCCTATCCGCGAGAGACGCAGGAGATGGTGTTCGACGCCCACGACCGGGCGTTCGCCCTGTTCAAGGGCACCTGCAGCCGCGGCATCTACGACAACATGAAGACCGCCGTAGAGACGATCTTCGTTGGTAAAGGCCGTCTCTACAATCGCCGCTTCCTGCAGATGTGCAGCCACTATCTGGTCGATCCGGTCGCCTGTACGCCAGCGTCGGGCTGGGAGAAGGGGCAGGTCGAGAACCAGGTCGGGCTGGTCCGGGAGCGCTTCTTCACGCCGCGGCTGCGGTTCAAAAACCTCGACGAGTTAAACGCCTGGCTGCTCGACAAGTGCATCGCCTACGCCAAGGCTCATCGCCATCCGGAACTGGCCGATCAGACGATCTGGGACGTGTTCGAAGCCGAACCCCCAAACTCGTTCCCTATGCCGGCCGCTTCGACGGCTTCCATGCGGTGACGGCATCGGTCTCGAAGACCTGCCTGGTGCGCTTCGACAACAACAAGTACTCGGTCGCAGCCAGTGCAGTCGGACGACCGGTTGAGGTTCAAGCCTATGCCGATCGCATCGTGATCCGTCAGGATGGACGTATCGTTGCCGAGCACCCGCGATCCTTTGGCCGCGGCGATACCGTCTACGACCCCTGGCATTACGTGCCGGTGCTCGCCCGCAAACCCGGCGCCTTGCGCAACGGTGCTCCCTTCAAAGACTGGGTGCTGCCGGCCGCGATCGAGCGGATCCGGCGCAAGCTGGCCAGCACCGATGATGGCAATCGGCAGATGGTCGACATCCTCAACGCGGTGCTGACTGACGGTCTGTCCGCGGTGGAAGCGGCTTGTACCGAAGCGCTCAGTCACAGCGTCCATTCCGCCGATGTCGTGCTCAATATCCTGGCCCGTCAACGTGAACCCGCCCCACCGGCCAACATCATGACGCCGGCCGCACTGACGCTCCGTCATGCACCGATCGCCGATTGTGCCCGCTACGACAACCTCCGGAGGACCATCTGATGGAACGAACCCAAATCTTCGACCTCATGGGCGA
>Ga0209148_1001158_pt1 | contig 15324 bp, 14 predicted proteins | sample AraplaCol_mMF_r2_2_FD_184288 | JGI IMG/M metagenome (GOLD analysis project Ga0209148, IMG submission 184288) | Arabidopsis root microbial communities from North Carolina, USA - plate scrape CL_Col_mMF_r2 (SPAdes) (version 2) | ecosystem: Host-associated > Plants > Roots > Endosphere | place...
GTTGGATCTCGATGACGGCAATTGGATCCACGCCGGCGAACGGTTCGTCCAGCAGCACGAAGCGCGGATTGGTGGCGAGGGCGCGCGCGATCTCCACCCGGCGGCGTTCGCCACCGGACAGCGACAGGGCCGGGCTCTCGCGCAGCTTTTCGATCTGCAGCTCGGACAGCAGCTCGTCGAGGCGTTCGGCGATGCGCGTTTTCGTGAGCGCCTTGCCGTTCTCGCGCTGCAATTCCAGCACGGCGCGGATGTTCTCCTCCACCGTCAGCTTGCGGAACACCGAGGCTTCCTGCGGCAGGTACGACAGGCCCAGCAGCGCGCGCCGGTGGATCGGCAGGCTCGTGATGTCGGTGCCGTTGATGTCGATGCTGCCGGCATCCGACGGCACCAGGCCGACGATCATGTAGAACGACGTCGTCTTGCCCGCGCCGTTCGGGCCCAGCAGGCCGACGACTTCGCCGCACGCGACCTGCAGCGACACGTCGCGCACCACGAGGCGCTTGCCGTAGCTCTTCTGCAGGCCCTTGACGACCAGGGTGCTGCCGCCGCATTCGGCCGGCGGAATGTCGGTGCGGGCCTCCATCGTGCGCGCCTCCGTCATTGCTTGCCCGCCGGCGTGGCGCCCGCGGCCGGCGCGGGCGTGCGATGCGGCTGCAGCGTGATGCTGCCGCGGCCATTGCCGGGTTTGTCCGCGCCGCTGGCGTCGTTGCGGCCGACGAGCACTTCCTTGCGGTTGTCGTAGGAGATGAATTCGCTGTCCATCTCCTGCGTGACCTTCTGGCCCTCGAGCTGGCGGATCATGGCTTTCGAGAACAGCTTCACGAGGTCGTTGCGCTCGTCGTATTCGATGCGCTGGGCCTGGCCTTCGTCCCACTGGTCGGCGCCGCCGTCGCGTTTCTGGCGGAAGGTGGCGAGCTTGCCCGGCTCCGCGGTCAGGATGAAGGTGTGATAACCGTCCGGCGCTTCCTTGACCTCGGCGCGGTCGGACTTGAGGATCATGGTGCCGCGCGTGATGATCACGTTGCCGGTGGCGACGTAGTTCTGCGTCACCTGGTCGACGTTGGCCTTGTCGTACTTGATGTTGATCGGTTTGAGGGCGTCCGCCCTTTCGGCCGAAGCAGCCAGCGGCACCAGCAGGAAGATGGCGGCGGCGAGTATTTTTTTCATTCGTTTGTCCTCTCTATTGGCTTCAGCGCGGGCGTCAGCGCGACTGGCGCGGCGGATAGGTGACCTCGCCACGGCCGCCCAGCGCGATCTGCTGGGTGGCGTTGTTGGCCACCATGCCCACGGCGTCGACCGATGCCTTGCCGAGCGTCATATGGATCGGCCGGTCGGTCTTGGCGATCTCGTCGTCCGTCAGCACGGTCAGGACTTGCGTGCGGATCCGCAGCGGCTGCGACGCCGCGTTGCCGGGGCGCTGGATGTCGACGTTGCCCGTCAGGTCGATCTGGTTCTGGTTCTGGCTCACGAGCGCATGCTCGGCCGTCATCGTCATGGGCGGATGCTCGGCGGTGAGGCTCTGCACGACCGGCTTGTCGACGAGGGCCGTGTTGTCGGCCGGGCGGTGCGTCAGGCGCTCGCCCGAGATCACGTAGCGGGGCTTGCCCGCCTCCGACATGCGCACCCAGCTGAAGTTGTCGACGATGTAGTCCGGCTCGTTGCCCGCGTTGACGCCTGGCGTGTTTTCCTCGCCCTGCATCACCTGCACGAGCCAGAAGCTGCCGAACGCAAAGAACACGGCGGTCAGCATCAGGGCCAGCAGGCGCCAGCGGTGCGCGGTACGCTTGTAGTTTGCGGGAGCCATGGCTGCTCTTATTCCTGAAATTAGCCGAAATACGGCGCAAGCGCCTGTTCGTAGGTGCCCTGGGCGCGCATCACCATGTCGCACACTTCGCGCACGGCGCCGCGGCCCCCAGGGTTCTGCGTCACGTAATGGGCGCGGTGCCGCACTTCCGGATGGCCGCTCGGCACGGTCACGGCAAAGCCGACGCGGGTAAACAGCGGCAGGTCGATCACGTCGTCGCCGATGTAGCCGCATTCTTCGGCCGTCACGCCCGTTTTTTCCAGCAGCTCGGCGAACGCGAGGCGCTTGTCGTGCTGGCCCTGGAACACGTGCGTGATCCCGAGATCGCTCGCGCGCTTGATGACGATCGGCGACGTGCGCGCGCTGATGATCGCGGTCCGCACGCCGGTGCGGTTCAGTAGCTGGATGCCGAGGCCGTCCAGCACGTAGAACGTCTTCGTGACTTCGCCGTCCGGGCCATAGGTCAGGCTGCCGTCGGTGAGGACGCCGTCGACGTCGAAGATCATGACTTTTACGCGCGCCGCGCGCTCCATGTGGGCCAGCGGAGTCACCATCAGATCACCTTGGCGCGCGTGAGGTCGTGGATGTGCAGCGCGCCGACCAGCACGTCGGCGGCGTCGACGACGAGCATCTGGTTAATGCGGAATTCCTCCATCACGGCGACGGCATCCACCGCCAGCTGTTCCGGATGCACGCGGCGCGGGTTCGGGTGCATGACGTCGCGGATCACGAGCTTGCTGAAATCCTGGGCTTTCTCGATCAGGCGGCGCAGGTCGCCGTCCGTAAACACGCCCACGGGGCGGCCCGCGTCGTCGACGACGGCCGTCATGCCCATGCCCTTGTGCGAGATTTCCAGCAGCGCATCCGTCAGCAGTGCGTCCGGCGTGACTTTCGGCACGGCGTCGCCGCTGCGCATCACGTCGCGCACGTGGGTCAGCAGCCGGCGGCCCAGCGCGCCGCCCGGATGCGAGCGCGCGAAATCGTCCGGTTTGAAACCGCGCAGTTCGAGCAGCGCGACGGCCAGCGCATCGCCCAATGCGAGAGTCGCGGTGGTGCTGGCGGTCGGCGCCAGGTTCAGCGGGCAGGCTTCCTTCTCGACGGAGACATCGAGGTGCACGTCGGCCGCCAGGGCCAAGGTCGATTCCGGCTTGCCCGTCATCGCGACCACGGGCACGCCCATGCGCTTGACGGCCGGGATCACGACGGCCAGCTCGCTGCTTTCGCCGGAATACGAGATCGCGACCAGCACGTCCTGCGGGGTCACCATGCCGAGGTCGCCGTGGGCCGCTTCGGCCGGGTGCAGGAACAGCGCGGGGGTGCCGGTCGAGGCCAGCGTCGCCGCGATCTTGCGGCCGATATGGCCCGACTTGCCCATGCCGGTGACGACCACGCGGCCGCGGCATGCCATCATCAGCGCCACGGCGCGCGGCACGCTGTCGTCGCGGCCGAGGCGCGCGGCCAACTTGCGGATCGCTTCTCCCTCGACATCCAGCGCCTCGCGGGCCAGTTCCAGCGCCCGTTTTGCCTGGGCCGCATTAAAACTTGTCAGCATTGTTTTTTCATCGGTTACACTCATAACCAAAGTATAGCCGAATTGGGAAAGCAAAAAACTTGCCAGACGTAACAAACAACAACAACCCACTGCCTCGCAGGATCTTCGCATGACCTCCGGGCTCGAACTGACGCTCCTGTTGCTGGGTAGCGCCGTCCTGGGCGTCGTCGCGTTCCGGATGATGCACCTGCCGCCCATGCTGGGCTATCTCGCGGTGGGCGTGCTGATCGGGCCGCACGCCCTGAACCTCGCCGACAACGGGTCCACGACGCAGGTCCTGGCCGAATTCGGCGTCGTCTTCCTCATGTTTTCCATCGGCCTGGAATTCTCGCTGGCCCAGTTGCGCGCCATGCGCCGCATCGTGTTCGGCCTCGGGCTCGCGCAGGTCGTGCTGACCATCGCCGTGACGGTGCTGGCCTCGCTGCTGACCCGCTACCTGCCCCCATCGATGCACGTCGGCTGGCAGGCCGCGCTGGCGCTGGGCGGGGCGCTCGCGATGTCGTCCACGGCCATCGTCTCGAAACTGCTGACGGAGCGGCTGGAACTGGAAAGCGAGCACGGACGCCGCATCATCGGCATCCTGCTTTTCCAGGACCTCGCCGTCGTGCCGCTGCTGATTTTGATCCCGTCGCTGGCGCGACCGGCCGGGGAGCTCGCGATGACCCTCGCCTGGGCCGGTATCAAGGCGGCGGCCGTGCTGGCGCTGCTGCTGTTCTTCGGCCAGAAGGTCATGCGCAAGTGGTTCAACGTCGTCGTCAAGCGCCGCTCGCAGGAACTGTTCATGCTGAACCTGCTGCTCGTGACCCTGGGTGCCGCCGCGATCACGGAACATGCGGGGCTGTCGATGGCGCTGGGCGCGTTCGTGGCCGGCATGCTGATCTCCGAGACGCCCTATAAACACCAGGTGGAAGAAGACATCAAGCCGTTCCGCGACGTGCTGCTGGGCCTCTTCTTCATCACCATCGGCATGCTCTTGAACGTGCAGCTGGTGCTCGCCAACTGGTGGATCGTCGTGCTGCTGCTCGTCGTTCCGGTGATGCTGAAATTCGCGCTGATCGCGCTGCTGGCCAAGGCGTTCGGTTCGTCCGACGGCGTCGCCATGCGCACGGGCCTCGCGCTCGCGCAGGCCGGCGAATTCGGCTTCGTGCTGCTGAACCTCGCGTCGGGCTCGAAGCTGATCCCGCCGTTCGTGATCCAGCTGGTGCTCGCGTCGATGGTGCTGTCGATGCTGGCCGCCCCGTTCGTCATCGCCCACATGGACAAGCTGGTGATGAAGATCGCGGCCAACGAATGGATGCTGCAATCGCTGCAACTGACGCAGCTCGCGAGCCGCACGATGGCCACGCAGAAGCACGTGATCATCGCCGGCTTCGGCCGCAGCGGCCAATCGCTCGCCACCCTGCTGTCGGAAGAAAAGCTGCCGTGGTACGCGCTCGACCTCGACCCCGAGCGCGTGCAGGAAGCGCGCACGGCCGGCATCAACGTGTCGTACGGCGACTGCACGCGGCGCGAGGCCCTGATCGCGGCCGGCATCAACCGCGCCAGCGCCCTCGTGATCACGTTCGCCGACACCCGGCTCGCGCTGAAAGTGCTGCATCTCGTGCACGAGCTGGCGCCCAAGCTGCCCGTGATCGTGCGCGCCCACGACGACCGCGAACTCGACGTGCTGAAAAAGGCCGGCGCCACCGAGGTCGTGCCGGAAGCGCTGGAATCGAGCCTGATGCTGGCCTCGCACGCCCTGGTGGTGATGGGCGTGCCGCTGCGCCGCGTCGTGCACCGCGTGCAGGCCGCGCGCGACGAGCGCTATGCCTCGCTGCGCGGCTTCTTCCACGGCGCCAGCGACGTCGCCGACGGGACGGAACACAACTACGTGCGCCTGCACTCGGTGACCTTGCGCGACGACGCCGGCACCGTCGGACGCGCCATCGCGGAGCTGGAACTGGACGAAGTGGGTGCGGAAGTGACGGCCGTGCGGCGCGGGAACGACCGCATCGAACCGACGCCGGAGACGGTATTGCGGGCGGGCGACGTGGTGGTGTTGCGCGGGACGGGCGGCGCGGTGACGCGCGCCGAAGGCCGATTATTGCGCTGATACGATGATCATGCGTAGGGTGGGCACCACGTGCCCACGCGTGACGTTCGCGAATTGCCGGCGTTGCGCGTGGACGGCGGAGCCGTCCACCCTACGTCGAGGCGACGACCCGGTTCCGCCCGCCCTCTTTCGCCTGATATAAAGCCTGGTCGGCCTGCGCGACGAGCTGCTGCGCCACCCCCTCGATCGCATGATCGCGCTCGAAATCGTCGAGGGTCGCCACGCCGATCGACACCGACACCGCCAGCGCCTGCCCTTCCTGCAGGAAGAACGGCCGCTCGGCCACGCTGGCGCGGATGCGCTGGGCGACCATGCTGGCGCTGCCCAGGTCCGCATCGATCAGCAGCACGACGAATTCCTCGCCGCCGAAACGGCCCAGCGCATCCGTCATGCGCAGCTCCGCCTTGATGCGCGCCGCGACTTCGCGCAGCACGTCGTCGCCGGCCAGGTGGCCGTACGTGTCGTTGACCTGCTTGAAAAAATCGATGTCGATGTACATGCACGACAGCCGGTACGACTGGCGCCGCGCGCGCGAGATTTCCTCGACGAGGCGGCGGTCCATGTAGCGGCGGTTGTAGACGCCCGTGAGCGCGTCCGTCAGGCCGATGTACTTCAGCATCTCGTTGCTGATCACGTTTTCCAGGCAGATCGCGATGATCGACGCCATGTGCTCGACGAAGTCCGTGCCGAGCAGCGGCGTGAAGCGGTTCGGGTCGCGGCTGCCCAGGTTCAGGCTGCCGATCAGCCGTTTATTCCGCATCAGCGGCACCATGGCCACGCTCGCGAGGCCGGCGGGCGGATGGGGAAAGGCGTGGCGCTGCGCGGTCGCGTCGAACGACACCAGCCGCGGCTTGGGCGCGCGGCCGGTCGACAGGTCGAAACCGAGTCCGTCGACGTCGTCGTGGAACAGCAGGTTGGGGAACGCCTCGAAATCGACGCCCAGCTTGTGCATGACGGTGTAGATGTCGGCGTCGGTGTCGACGAGCGACAGGGTGACGGCGTCGAGGTCGGAAATCACGGGCAGCAGGCGGAAGATGGTGCCGACCAGCTCCGGGAAGGTGCTCGCGCCGACGATTTCCAGGTCGAACGCCTGGTGCCGCATCATGATGGCGTGGTTGCCCTCGGCCTGGTCGATCAGGCTGGACAACTGGCGGCGCAGGGCCTCGTTCTCGGCGATGAGTTCGCGCACACTGGCGCCGCGCTCGTGCATGTGTGGTTCCCCTTCAGCAAGAACCCTAATTTACGCGAATCTAGGCGGCTTGGAAACGAAAATGATGAGGCCAGACCACTAACATTGCCAAGATGTCATCTGAATCGCCTGCCGGGCGCGTTCCAGCAACGGCGGCGCCAGCAGGTGGACGGCGCGCGGCACGACGTCCAGCCGCACGTCCGCGCCCAGCGCGGCGAGGCGCTCGCACGCGCGTTCGCTGTGCTGCACGGGCACCGTCCGGTCCATGCGGCCGTGCACGAGGGTCGCCATCGTGCGGCGCTCCCAGGCGTCCGGCAGCGGCGCACTGCGGCCGGCGATGGCGACGACGTGGCGCGCCAGGAAGCGCGACTGGCACGCGGCCAGCGTCATGGTCGCGCCCTGCGAAAAGCCGGCCAGCACCGTCCGTTCCGGCGCCACGCCGTACTCGCGCTGTAAATCTTCGATGACGGCGACGAACGCCGGCAGCGCCGCGCGGACGCGGCCCGGGCGGTTGTCTTCCGTGATGCCGTCCACCGAAAACCATTGAAAGCCCGCGCCGCCGCGGTCGCAGCGGTCGGCGGCGGGCGGCGCCGCCACGCGCACGCGCGCATCGTGCGCGGCGATCAGGCCGGCCAGCGGCGCCATGTCGGCGGGCGTGCCGCCCACGCCGTGCAGCAGGACGATCAGTGCATCCATCGTGTCGAAGAGTCGTCGAAAACCGCACAGTCTAGCGCATCCGCCGCATATCGATATACGCCCGCCGACTCAGGCGATTTTCATATTAACAAGCGCGAAACCATTCGTTCCCGCCGTGCGATCCCGTCGATACCATGCTGGCGGCGCTGTCCCCACACACTCTTTGACCCAGGAAGCCGACATGGAAACTCATATTCAAACCGTCGACGTGCTCGTGATCGGCGGCGGCACGGCCGGCCCGATGGCCGCCGTCAAGGCCAAGGAAGCTAACCCGAATCTGCGCGTGCTGCTGCTGGAAAAGGCCAACGTCAAGCGCAGCGGCGCCATCTCGATGGGCATGGATGGCCTGAACAACGCCGTCGTCCCGGGCTTCGCCACGCCCGAGCAGTACGTCAAGGAGATCACCATCGCCAACGACGGCATCGTCAACCAGGCCACCGTGATGGCGTATGCGCGAAACAGCCACGCGATGATCGAGGAGCTGGACAGCTGGGGCGTGAAGTTCGAGAAGGACGAGACGGGCGATTACGCGATGCGCAAGGTCCACCATATGGGTACTTATGTGCTGCCGATGCCCGAGGGCCACGACATCAAGAAGGTGCTGTACCGGCGGCTCAAGCGCGCGCGCGTGGCGATCACCAACCGCCTCGTCGCCACGCGCCTGCTCACCGCGGACGACGGTGCCATCGCCGGCGCGATGGCCTTCGACTGCCGCACGGGCGACTTCCACGTGATCCGCGCGACGTCCGTCGTGCTGGCGACGGGCGCCGCCGGCCGCCTCGGCCTGCCCGCCTCCGGCTACCTGTTCGGCACCTACGAGAACCCGACCAACGCGGGCGACGGCTACAGCATGGCCTATCACGCGGGCGCCGAGCTGTCGGGCATCGAATGCTTCCAGGTCAACCCGCTGATCAAGGATTACAACGGCCCCGCCTGCGCCTACGTGACCGGCCCGTTCGGCGGCCACACGACGAATGCCAAGGGCGAGCGCTTCATCGAATGCGATTACTGGAGCGGCCAGATGATGCAGGAGTTCCACGATGAACTGGAGGGCGGCAACGGCCCCGTCTTCCTCAAGATGAACCACCTGGCCGAGGAAACGATCCAGACCATCGAGACGATTTTGCACACGAACGAGCGCCCGAGCCGCGGCCGCTTCCACGCGGGCCGCGGCACGGATTACCGCGCGCAGATGGTCGAGATGCACATCTCGGAAATCGGCCTGTGCAGCGGCCACTCCGCATCCGGCGTGTGGGTCGACGAGCATGCGCGCACGACGGTGCCCGGCCTGCACGCGGCCGGCGACCTCGCCTGCGTGCCGCATAACTACATGCTGGGCGCCTTCGTCTACGGCCGCCTGGCCGGAGAGAGCGCGGCCGCGTACTGCGCCGCGCACGACCTGCCGGCCGTCGACGAGGCCCAGGTCGAGCGCGAGCGCGAGCGCGTGTGGGCGCCGCTCGCGCGCGCGGACGGGCTGCCGCCGCACCAGGTCGAGTACAAGCTGCGCCGCATGGTCAACGACTACCTGCAGCCGCCGAAGGTCACGCGCAAGATGGAGATCGGCCTGGAGCGCTTCGAGATGATCCGCGCCGACCTCGATCGGCTTCAGGCCAGAAACCCGCACGAACTGATGCGCGCGATGGAGATCCACGCGATCCGCGACTGCGCCGAGATGGCCGCGCGCGCCTCGCTGTACCGCACGGAGAGCCGCTGGGGCCTGTACCACAACCGCGTCGACTACCCGCGGCGCAACGATGCCGACTGGTTCGTGCACGTGCAGCTCAAGAAGCAGGACGGCGAGATGACCTGCTTCAAGCGCCCCGTCGCGCCCTACATCGTCCCGCTCGACGACGACGAGAAGGATGCCTACCGCCGCCTGCGCGTGCACAAGACCGAAGCCCTCGCGGCCTGACCAGGAGAACCCATGCCGACCACCATCAACATCACCAGCGTCCCCGTCACCGTCGATGACGACAAATGCATCGCCCATAAAGGCTGCACCGTGTGCGTGGACGTGTGCCCCCTCGACGTGCTGGCCATCGACATGGTCAAGGGCAAGGCCTACATGAAGTTCGACGAATGCTGGTACTGCATGCCGTGCGAGAAGGACTGCCCGACCGGCGCCGTCCACGTCGACATTCCCTATCTGCTGCGCTGACGTTTTCACTTTCGGAGAACAAGAAGAATGAAACTGCACCACAAGCTGCTCGGCCTGTCCCTCTTGCTGGCGTTCGGCGGCGCGCAAGCCGTCGAGACGATCCGCGTCGCCATCGGCACGCAGGACACGACCATCAACTGCGCCACCGGCGGCCTCCTGATCCGTGAGCTGCACCTGCTGGAAAAATACCTGCCGCACGACGGCAAATACAAGGACGTCAAATACGACGTCGAGTGGAAGAACTTCACGTCCGGCGCGCCGCTGACGAACGAGATGGTGGCCGGCAAGCTCGACTTCGGCGCGATGGCCGACTTCCCCGGCGCCTTCAACGGCGCCGCGCACGCCAAGGCCGGCAGGAAGAGCCTCTTCATCGCCGTCCTGTCGGGCAGCACGCTGGGTTCCGGCAACGGCATCGTCGTGCCGAAGAACTCGCCGGTGCAGTCGCTGGCGGAACTGAAGGGCAAGACGATCTCCGTGCCGTTCGCCTCCACCGCCCACGGCATGCTGCTGCGCGCCGTGAAGGCGCAGGGCTGGGATCCGGACAAGGACGTGACCATCACGACGCAGGCGCCGGAAGTCGCCGGCTCCGCCCTGCAGGGCAACAAGGTCGACGCGCACGCCGACTTCGTCCCGTTCGCCGAACTGTTCCCGCACCGCGGCTTCGCGCGCAAGATCTACGACGGTTCGCAGGCCCAGGCGCCGACGATGCACGGCAGCCTCGTCGAAGCCGGCTACGCGAAAAAATATCCGGAGATCGTCGTCGCTTACCTGCGCGCCGCCATCGAGGCGGACCGCCTGATCGCGGCCGAGCCGGAAAAATACAGTGAGCTGATCGCGAAGGTCACGGGCATCGACGCCGAGGTGAACTACCTGTTCCACGGCCCGGTGGGCCTGCAGACACGCGACTTCACGTGGAAGCCGGAATACCGGCAAGCCGTCAGGACGTCGATCGACACGCTGCGCCTGCTGAAGCGCACGGACGCCGACCTCGACGTCGACAGCTTCATCGACGACACGTTCATTCGCACGGCCTTCCGGCAGGCGGGCCTGGACTACGACCGGCAGCTGAAAAACTACGACAAGCTGCCGTTGAAGGCGAACGACGCCGCCACCGGCAAACCCATCACGGACTTCCGCCACCTCGTGCAGATCTGGGTGCAGGGCGAACCGCTCGTGCGCCACTACGCGAGCGCGGCAACCGCGATCGCCGCGCTGCGCACGCTGGAACGGGCGGGCAGGAAGGTGCGCACCGTGTATGCCCACGACCAGGGTTCGGGCCTCAAGCTGCTGGCGGGCGACGCGTGGTTCGTCGTCGCCGGCAAGGACGTCACCGCGTTTCTGCTGAAGGCCGATGCGCAGACGCAGGCGGCGAAGGTGAAAGGCAAGGTCGTCGACTTCGATACGCTCAAGGGCGGCAAGGCGATTTAATGGCTTAAAAGCGAACGTTAACTTTAAGACCGTCATCCCCGGCATTGCCGGAAATGACTCCCCGCGCAGGCGCGGATCCAAGCTTTGCGTCCGTAGTCAAAAAACTTGGGTTCCCGCCTCCGCGGGAACGACGTTCAAACGCAGCGTGCCTAAACATGCACTGTCCCTAATCCAGTCACCCAGGAGCCTCATGGACACCACCGCCTCTCGAACACTCGACCCGCCCTTGCTGGCTAACTCAAAAACCGACTCGACCCAGCCCTGCCGGTCAACTTAAAAACCGACTCGACCCAGCCCTTCTGGTCAACTTAAAAACCGTCGTCCCCGCGCAGGCGGGGACCCAAGTTTTGCGGCCCTGATCGAAGAAATTGGGTTCCCGCCTGCGCGGGAACGACGTTAACTATGTTTCCAGTAACCCAGGAGCCTACATGGACACCACCGCCCCCCGAACACTCGACCCGCCCCTGCTGCGCCGCACCGGCCGCCTGCTGCTGCGCGCGCTGTCGCTCGGCGCCTGCGTGGCGGCCTGGCAGTGGGCCGCCACGCACCACGTCGACCTTGGGCTGGTCACGTTCCAGAACGTGCCGTCGCCCGGGGACGTCTACGATGCGGCCGCCGCGCTGCTGGAATCGCCCAGGCTGGTCCTGCACCTGAAGGCCAGCGTAGGGCGCGTGTTCGCCGGCTTTGCCGCGGCGGGCGTGGCCGGCATCGTGCTCGGCCTCGTCATCGGCCGGTCGCGGCTGCTCGAAGACGTGCTGTTGCCGCCGCTGGAAATGCTGCGCCCCATCCCGGCCGTCGCCTGGATACCGCTGGCGATCCTGATGTTCCCGTCATCCGAGTTGTCGATGGTGTTCATCACGTTCATCGGCGCGCTGTTCCCCATCCTGCTGGGCACGATCCACGGCGCGGAAGGCGCCGATCCGCGCCTCGTCGCGTCGTCGCGCAGCCTCGGGGCCGGCCGCTGGACCATTTTCACGGAAGTGATCCTGCCCGCGGCCGCGCCGAACATCGTCACCGGGCTGTCGATCGGCATGGGCACGGCGTGGTTCTGCCTCGTGACGGCGGAGATGATCTCCGGCCAGTTCGGCATCGGCTATTACACGTGGGCGGCGTACACGATCCAGAACTACCCGGACATCGTCGTCGGCATGCTGCTCATCGGCGTCATCGGCATGGGCAGCAGCGCGCTCGTGAAAAAGCTGGGCGACCTCGCCATGCCCTGGCACCACATGCAAAGGACAAAGCGATGAACCAGACCACCCGATTCGAACGCGCCCAGCTCGCGCAGGGCGGCGCGATCGAGATCGACAGGCTCGGCGTCCGCCTCGGCGCCGGAGCGCAAGCGTTCGACGCCGTGCAGGACGTGTCGCTGGCCATCGCGCCCGGCGAATTCGTCTGCGTGCTGGGCCCGTCCGGCTGCGGCAAGTCCACGTTGCTCGGCGCCCTCGCCGGCCACTGGACGCCGAGCCGCGGCAGCATCCGCGTCGATGGCGCACCCGTCGCGGGGCCGCACCCGGACCGCGGCCTCGTGTTCCAGCAGCACACGCTGTTCCCGTGGAAGAAGGTGCTCGACAACGTCGCCTTCGGCCTCAAGATGCAGGGCGTCGGCCGGCGCGAGCGGCGCGAACGGGCGCGCGAGCTGCTGGGCCTCGTGGGCCTGGCCGGCTTCGAAGACCGCTATCCGGTCCAGCTGTCGGGCGGCATGCAGCAGCGCGTGGAGATCGCGCGCGTCCTCATCAACCATCCGCGCGTGATGCTGATGGACGAACCGTTCGGCGCGCTGGACGCGCAGACGCGTCTGAAAATGCAGGAACTGCTGCTGGACGTGTGGACGCGCGTGAACACGACGATCGTCTTCATCACGCACGACATCGACGAAGCGCTGTTCCTCGCCGACCGCATCCTCGTGATGAGCCCCCGCCCCGGCCGCATCATCGACGACATCCGCCTCGACTTCGAACGTCCGCGCCATCCGGACCTCATGACGTCGCACCACTTCACGCGCCTGAAGCGGCACTGCCTGGACCTGCTGCATCCGCAGGCCAGCATCACGCCGCTGGCGCGCCTGAGCCCACTGGGCCCTCCCTGAACCCGCCATGCAAGGACACACCGTGACAACCGATTACCACGCCGACCCCGAACTCGCCACCCTCGCGTCACGCCTGCGGGACGCTGACGCCACGGTCCGCCGCATCGCCCTGCTCGACCTGGCCGACCTGGACGGCGACGCCCACGTGCCGCTGCTGCTGGCCGCGCTCGGCGACGTCGCCGCGACCGTGCGCACGGAAGCCGCCCGCGCGCTGGAAGCCTTCGAATCGCCCGCCACCGTGCGTGGCCTCGCGTGCCTGCTGTCCGACGTTGACGCCGACGTGCGCGCGGCCGCCGCGCAGAGCCTCGCGGAGCTGAAACTGCCCGCGTCGGCGCAGGCGCTGCTGCCGTTCGTCGATACCGCCGATCCGTTCGTGCGTGCGGCCGCGTTGCGCGGCGTGCGCGAGCTGCGCGTGGCGGACAGCTTTACGCCCGCGCTGGCGGCCCTCGGCGCCGCCGATCCGCTCGTGCGGCGCGAGGCGGTGGCCGTGCTGGGTTACCTGAAACATCCCGGTGCGGTCGACGCGCTGACGCGGCTGACGATCCAGGACCCGATACCGGACGTACGCCGCGCCGCGGCGGGCGCGCTGGGTTTTGCGGGCGCGACGCAGGTCGTATTGGATGCCCTGCTGGCGGCCTTGTCCGACCAGGCCTGGCAGGTGCGCGAGGAGGCCGCGACGACGCTCGGCAAGCTGCACCTGGGCGACGCCGCGCCGGCACTGATCGCCGCGCTGGACGACGCCTACTGGCAGGTGCGCCTGCGCGCCGCCCGCAGCCTGGGCCGCTTGCGCAACCTGGACGCGCTGCCGGGCCTGATCGCCGCGCTCGACCACACGATCGGCAATCTGAGAAAAGAAGCGGCGCTGGCGCTGGGCGAGATCGGCTCGGCCGCCGCGCTGCCCGCGCTGTGCGAGGCGGAAAACGATCCCGATCCGGAAGTGCGCAAGTCCGTACGGCTCGCGCTCCGGCAGATCGGGACGCACGCATGACGGTGCTGCCGGAAGCGGTCGAGAACCACGCCGCGCAAGGCGTGCTGGCGCTGCGCTGGCCGGACGGGCGCGAGGTGCGCGTCACGCACGCGCGCCTGCGCGCGGCCTGTCCATGCTCGGCATGCCGCGCGAGGCGCCGGGCCGGGGCCGACGTCGAAGCGGACAACGCGGTGCGGCTGGCCGCGATCGAACCGGTGGGCGCGTATGCGCTGAACCTGGCGTTCAGCGACGGCCACCGGCGCGGCATCTATCCGTACGAGATGCTGGCGGCGTTGACCTGAATGTGATCGCTGTACGCTTTGGTGGGCGGGGGCCGCCCACCCTACGGCAGCCTGTGGATCGCCCCCCCTTGCTGGCCCTAGGGTGTGGCACCCCGTGCCCACCGGCCGCGTGCTAGAACGCGATTTCCGTTTCCAGTTCCTGGCCGAGATGCAGCTCGCGGCCGGCGCCCGCCGTCACGATGCAGTTCATGCCGAGGCAGACGGCGCCTTCCATGCGCGGATTCGCGCGGTAGGTCTGCAGGATGTCGAGCGGGTCCGGGCCCGGGATGCCCGTCGCTTGGTCGATCGACGGGATCGGGCAGCGCGCACACGGCTTCACGGGACGGATCTCGACGCCGCCCACCGTCAGCGCGGCAAGAAAATCCTCTTCGCAGACGTCGAGGCCGTCGACGACGAGGTTCGGGCGGAAGCGGTCCATCTGGAGCGCGCCGCGGCCGGCCGCGACGAGGCGCGCGTTGAGGTCGTCGAGCGACGCCTGGCCGATCAGCAGCAGCGGATAGCCGTCGGCGAAGCGCGTCTGCGCCGCCACGCCGTTCGTCCACTTGGTGCTCGTCGGCCGCACGACGTCGCGGTGGAAACGCACGAGCCGGCACGGCGCGGCCAGCGCGGCCGAAAACCACGCGGCCGCCGCATCGCCGCAATCGGTGGCGTCGACCAGGTCGTCCCAGATCTTGACGGTGCGCCTGGCTGCCGCCTCGTCCCACGCGAGCGGCAGCGCCAGTTCAGCCATGCCGGGCGCATGGACGCGCAGTACGTCGCCGCCCGGCAGCGGCCGGATCAGCGCCATGCGCGGATGCTCGCGCTGCGTGAGGAACTGGCCGTCTTCCGTCACCAGCATCCATTCGCGGTCATGCACGCCCAACGCGCGCAGGCCGGATTCGAGCACGGTGGCGGAGCGGACGGCGATGCCGGCGCAGGATTTGATCGGGTACAGGAGCAGATGGGTCAGGGTGGCCATGGAGCGCGCGTGCGGAATGGGTTGGAATGACGCCGACAGTATCGCATCAAACCGCGTCCGTGCCCACAGGCCGGGAAAACCGGGCGGCC